>Ga0307507_10000403_pt1 | contig 89851 bp, 25 predicted proteins | sample 7_EM_MG_FD_207223 | JGI IMG/M metagenome (GOLD analysis project Ga0307507, IMG submission 207223) | Populus trichocarpa ectomycorrhiza microbial communities from riparian zone in the Pacific Northwest, United States - 7_EM | ecosystem: Host-associated > Plants > Roots > Unclassified | place...
AGGAAAATGCCAAGACACTAAGCATGGGACATTTTACCCCACCACATACCTCCCCTACCAAGAACGTTGTCCCCTAACGTTCTATACCATAGAAGAATAGCCAAACGAAAGTAAAGCAAAAACAGAATAGAAAAAGGAAAGCATAAAATAGAACGCAGGAAATCTCTTCCTCCTAGTAAGATACCTATTAGACACGCATTGAAATAAATACACCCATTAGCCGTACTAGTTGCCTATGCACCATACCCACTAGCGTCACTGGTCGAAAGCATAAATGCACGCACTAGCCGCCCTAATCGCCTGTGTACTACACCTACTAGCGGTACTAGTTAAAAGCGTAATTCTGCAGCTGTTACAGCCCTATAGAACTATTCCACAATATCCTTCTGTTATCCATAGCTAAGATCCGATCTTCCTACTAGTAACCAGAACAGTAAACCAGAAATAATAACGGCAGCAGTAACAGCAGTAACAGCAGTAACAGTAACGGTAGTAGAAACAGTAATAAAAGCAGACATTTAGCGCAGTAAAACAAAGTAGAACGGTCGGCGGTAGAATAGTCGGTAGAAGAACTCGGTAGTAGTTAGTAAGCAGTAGGACATCTAGCAGCAGAACTTTTGGTAGTAGAAATCTCGGTAGCGGCAGACGGTCGATGGCAGTCAGTTAGTAGTAGTTGGTCGGAACAGCTATCTAGCAGATCTCGCAACGGTATAGATCCGGCACAGCAAGATAGAATAGTAGAGACGGAACAGCCAGTCGAGACAGCAGGGACGAAATAGCTGGACGGAATAGTGGCAGTAGCAGCGGTAACGGCAGGGCAGTTAATCAAGATAGCAGAGGCTCTGGCTTGGTTTAATTATTCAGTTAGTTGTTTAATATTAAAACTCTACATCTAGCTCTGCGTCTGGCTGTGCATCTAGCTGTGCATCAGTAGCTCTGCATTGCATACTCTGCGTTCGTGTCTACGTACGTGCCCGTATGCGTGCCTGCGTGCCTGCCTTAACTGCCTGACAAAGACTGTCTAACTGGTCGGCGACAACGTGCTGCAACTAATCGTTCGGTTATTTAATTAAGGTAGAAAGTCAGCCCAGTTAAAAGCTCTAATTGTCCTAACTTAAATACAAAGACGGCGTTTAACTAATTAAGATTTAATAAGGCCCTAGCTTAACTTAAGGTGTTTTCAGCGGCATATACAACCAAGGTTCTATATCTGTAGACAATCAATTAAGACCTCCATATAGGCGTGCGATTAGTCAAGGCTCCGCATCTACCGTTCAATTAAGGCTTTGTATATATAGGCGTCCAGTCAAGCTGCCGTACTGTTGTCTAATCAAGGCTCTGCACCTATGTGCTCCGTATCCGTAGACTCTGCATATAACTCTATGTGAGACTCCGTGTAGAGATCCGTATCTGTGTCTATAGGAAAGACCGTTCTAGTTAACCAGTCCATAGGCGTTAAGACAGGCGGCAATCAATTAATAAAGGAGGGTCAAAGGGAGAGGTTCCTATAGAGGCTGTCTGTCTACCATTATAGGACCTTTAACTGCTAATCAAAGACGTCTAACGGCGACGGTAACTGATTCGATTTAACTGTGACAACATATAATTAACTAACGTTTAAATAGGGTATTAGGTCGGCCCGACTAAAAGCTCTAGCTAATCCGACTTAACTATAGAGGCGGCGTCTAACTAATTAAGATTTGACTAAGGCTCTAGCTTAACTTAAGGCGTTTTTTATTATACATATAACCTAGGCTCTGCATCATCGCATACTTAATCAAAGCTTTTGAATCCGTTAACGTTCCATTAAGGCTCTATATCCGTAAGCTCTGTATCTGCGGACAGTCAATCAAGACTCTAGCTGTGCAGCCGTTCGGTTAAAGCTCTGCATCTATAGTTAATTAAGGCTCTTAGTGTCCACTAGATGTCCAATCTAGAGACCTATTTTAAGACTTCCTTTCTTATAAGCATAAACGGCAGTTTCTAGTAGACCATTTCCGCGGGCCCGGTGCTCTTCTGGGATATCCTTAATAGCTGCTTTCTTCCCTTTCTGGGCTGTCTTTGCTTTTGGTTCCTTTGGTATATCCTTAATCTTCTTTCGGCCTAAGAACCTTAGGGATTATCTTCTACTTTTAGTCTCTTTGTCATTGTCCTACTGGTTCTACACTTTATCTAAGTCGTCCTTAATATTATCCAGTGTTAGCTTCTTGGTTATTGTGACTGCCTTTATTATATGTCCCTTGCCCTTGTGTTCACAATGTAGTCCTTTATTAAGACAACCTCTTAAGGAAAAGCGCTGGCTCCTATATATCTAAATCCTGTTCTCCTTGTAATCCTTAACAAGATCCTTTACTAGTTTATCCCAATACGGCTTAGTCCTGTCTTCGGTCGTATAAGGATAGTTTAGGCTTATTATAGTCAGCTATATCCTATGTGCGATCTCTTGCAGAGTATCTTTGTCACTGCCTCTTTATATACTGCTTTGCCGTTTCCGTGGTACTTAATCACTGATATTATATTGTTACTTTTATACAGATCCCTTCCTTGCCGCAGTGTCCGTTCTTATTGTGTAGCTAGCGCAGTACTGAACTCGGATAGCAGTGATAGTTATGCTGCAATCAGTCGTTGTTTAAATAAGGAATAAGGTTAGCCTGGTTAAAGGCTCTAATCTAACAACATTTAATTGACTTGATTTAGTGACGGTGACGTGCTGATATTAAGGCTCTGGCTTAATTCGGTTCTTTAACTAACTATAGCTTCCGCGTAGTTGTTTAATTAAGGCTCTATATATAGCTCTGCATCTAGCTCTACATCGTATAATTAGCTCTATATTTGTGTAATTAACTAAGGCTCCTAGTGCTATTCTTATCCTATAGCTAGCGCATTATTAAATTCTAGGGGTGGTGTAGAGTTCTGCTAGCTCTATTGCTAAATAGACTAATTAGGATTTTCTGTCCCTGGGATAGAAAATCGCTATTAGCTTATTAATAGGCGGTGAGCTGAACTAATATCTTTATAGCAGGTCGTCGCAACTAACGCGTCTTATTGCGATTAAGAAAGTAAATAAGAAAGGAGCTTTAGGAAATACAGTAATTAAGCAGATAAATAGAAATCTTTTATATATTACCTACGTCCCCTCCCCTACCTTAAAACTTGACTATCCCCTAGTTAAACACCCTATACCTACTATAGAGCCTGCGGGTTAATAGCTGGCCTAGTTAAGCGTCTGTCTCTAAGACCGTCTCTAAGGATTAGAAGATTTATTCTTCTTCCTAGCCTTTACCGTCTTATTTATAGGCCGTAATATAATCTAGATGCATTCTCCTAGTTGTATATTCTTCTCCTACGGTAGAGCTTACGGCTTGACAGTTATCTTGGTTATACGGCTGTCTCTAGGGGTTGGGCAAGTCTGCGGATATTACTAGCTGGGCGTTACTGCTAAGTCCATGGGCCGTACTTAATAGTAGTCCTCCCAGTTTATACGCATTTTGTTACTATTCTTCAGCACTACTCCGTTATAGAAAGCAGTAAAATCAGTTTATAACGTAGGGGCCTACTACTATATCTGTTCTTCCTTTGGCCTGCCTAGGTCTATTCCCTAGTACGTATAGAGCTAGTTCTTAATACCTTCTAGCCGTCCTTCATTGCTAAGCTACGGAAGTACTAGTCTAGGTCGTTTACGTGTCCCAGCTACTAGTCTTCCTTTATTAAACAAATACACAAATTCTTGCTAAATAAGATCCTTTAGCCCTTAACATTTATACTTAGTGAAACGGTAACTTTCTCCACATTTAAAATAGGTCCGCTGGCCTTGTCCTTATGTGCCTTACTAACCCTATGCGTCCTATTGCGGCCGTCCAAAGGCAGTAGAATCTTGCGGATATTGGGGATCTTGCGGATATCGGTAGTCTTGCGGAATAAAGGGAGCTTAGGTGCTGTTCTACCAGTCTTTATATCCTAGTGCTAAGCTGTATCCTTATACCGGGCTTTAAACTACAGCCTAATTCAGTAGCGTTGCGTGCTTCCTTAGGTCCAGAAGTCTTCCTTTCCTTTAACGGTCAAGCTTATTCCCTTGCTGCCGTAGCTCTTGTATAAGCTGGATATTTAGGACATCTTCTTTTAGAAGAACAGCCATTTGCTTAACGTTCTCTGCAGCCATTATTCTTAACTCTACGGCCTCCTTCAGCCTTTTAAACATAAGGGTACTGGGCTTATCTGCTACAGCTTCTGTCTTTTCTATTACGTGCCTGTGGTATTCGATAGGGAGTCCTTATATAAACTACTACCCCTTCTCTTACTTAGTAAGGTTTCCTACGGCTACCGCTCTTGCTGAGATGGTAGTAAAGTCGTACATATAGTGATGTAGCTCGCCTAGCTATTCCGCAGATTTTTAAACAAAAGCTTCCATAAAGTCTCTTATCTCCATGCGTTGGTAGTAGTCGTTTACTTAGTATTCTACTCTAAGCTTTCTTACAAGCTCCATCCAATTGCCAGCTATAAATTTAGGCAAGCTTTAGATCCACACCCCTATCCAGTAATTACAGTACTTTGGAAGGCCCTGGTGCTTCTCCTCACTCGTTACACGATGTCGGGTGCATAGCTGTTCGTACTGTTTAATAAACTACAACACGTTCTACCCTACAAAGTAGGGAGTTCCAACAGTTCCTAGGGCTGGCATAGGCTGAACCATAACGCAGATCTTGTCTTAAGCCGTTAACTGCTGGTTACAAGGTAATGCATTCTTAGAAGCTTGTAGGTAATCCCTACGGCTTTTATCCTTTATCTGCTAAGGGTTATCGGTCCTAGGTGTTACAGGTAAACGCTACAGTAGGTCTATTTGCATAGCCGTGGTCTTAATAGAGGATGTCCCAGATAACTGTCCTAGCGGGACTTTAACAGGTATATGCTTTGGCTAGTCTACTTATACAGCTATATCCCTAACAGAAGGCGCCTACTTCTTAATACCTAAGGGGAGGTCTTCCTAGGAGAGTATAGAATCTTCATCTTCTACTACTACCGGGTCTTAATACGTCTATCTATTTTAGCCTGCTGTCATTCCGTGCGGTAGGTCCTTATGGAGTGCCTCTAGGGCCGCTACTAACATAATCCAGATAACTTAAAAGAGGACAAAGCTAAGCTAGAATAGGAAGCTTTTAAAGGCAGATCCAATCTTATATGCTTACGGCCTTGCTTAGTATTATCTCTATTTTTAAAGGGCAGCGCTAGCTTCCTTCGCCGCCAGATATCTTAGATCTCGTTTCCATCTAACTAATTAGCCCTTGGCTTGTTATCTCTACATCTTTAATAACGTTCTGGCCATGCTCGTGCGCGCGCGGGTGGCGAGATTTTAACCGCTGGTAGTTGTCTAATTGGCTAACTGGTTCGCTTAACACTAAATTTCTAAGTATAGGCACCGAACCCAACTCCTAAGACCTTTTAACCTACACCATTTTGCTTCCTATTGCCACTCTTTAGCCTGTGCGTTAAGTCTGGCTGTCCGTCTTTTCCGCTGTCTTTCTGTTTAGGGTCTGCTTGGTTCCCCTCGCTGTCTAATACTGCCTAGTTCTCTAGTTCTCTAGTTCTGCCGTCTCATCTATTGGTTCTTCTACAGTTGGTTGTTCTTCTACAGCTAGCGGTTCTTTGGCAGTTGTAGTATATTCCTGCGTGTCTTCTATATATGTAGCACTAGACTTCTAATCTAAAGAGCTTGCTGTCGTCCCTATATGGAATGCCAAATAATATGTGGAAGGGTACGGTGTCTCTTAGATAGGAAGTCAGAATGCTATCAGTTAGTTAGTCAGTCTGTCTGTCTGTTAGTCGGTCGGTTATAATTAGTTAAAAGTAATCAGTAAAGCAGTCTGTAAGAAAGGAAAGAAAAGAATATATTCCGGTAGGTTCGTGATCTCCAAGAAGGAGGGAAGCCGAAGGCTTAATATATACAGAAAAATGCCAAGACACTAAGCATAGGACATTTTACCCCACCATAATAGTAATTATAATAGTCAATTTAAGTCTACTAATATTCTTGCTAATGGTACAGAGCTTCTTAAAGAAAAGATTTACTTATTTAATTTTTAAAATATTACTATACCTAATAAGATTATTTCTATTTCGTCTAAAGATAAAGAGTAATCTACTACTATAACTAAGCTATTAGTACTTAGAGATTATATAGAGGCAATTAATAATATATTCTATGCTAAAGATAGAGGTTATTAACTACTTTACTTTAACTTTACTTAACTTAACTGCTGCACTTTACCCCCTTAACCCCTTAACTACCTATTTAGCTCATTACTCACCAACCCCCCCCCCCAACTACTTATTCAGCTTATTGTTAACCACTTCTTTTATAACTACCAGTTAAAGACTACCCTTATTTTTACTCTCTTTACCTTATTTATTATAGTTAACAACTACTTACTAACTCCTTACTCCTTACAGTCCACCCCTTTAAGTCACTATATGGTTTATACCTAATATCTCTTATATTATTATCTTAAGAAAACCGTTTCACTAACTGCTTATAGTAGATTACTTATTATAGTTAGCATTCATAATCCTAATAGCTTCGCTGGCTGTCCTAACTCCTTTCTCCTTAATATTAACTTTTTTAATATCCTCTGTCTTAACCTATTTAAGATATATACTACTAGGTTCCTAAAGTCATAGATTTAATAGCTATTGCTTTACCTCCACCCTAATAGGCTCCGCAACTAGACTCCACCTAAGGGTATAGATATAGTGACTCTGAATAATATTAAGGACTGGTTAATTAGTACCTCTAATACTATTACTATAGACAGGTGGGCAGCAGTCGCTTGCAGGGGTTAAGTAGGCTAGCAGTTAACCTGGGACATAAACCACAACCCAGTCAACCACTGCCAGCCTCTTCAGTTATATGCTATCCACTTTAGCTCCTTAAGTAGGCCAACTTAAATTAGCAGTAATAAAAGTGGTAAGGATACTAGTAAATTAATTATAATTAGTAGTAATAAGGATAAGGGTAATGCTAGCTAGGAGCAGTCTTAGCAGTCTTAGCAGTTATAGCAGTTAGATAATAAGCAGCCCCTGCTTTTTAGGGAGAGATAATAACGTCTATATACCTTACAGGAGTCGCAGCAGTCTAACCCCATTAAGCTGTTAGATAACAAGGAGCCCACACCTCTTAGGGAGAGGCAACAACAGCCATATACCTTCTCTGTAGGTTAAACATCAACTAGTAGAAGTACTCTAATATTAACTAGTTGTAGTCGTAGTGCTCCGGCGTCTTATGGCACAGCCTTAAGCACATCTACCCAACTACTACTAGTCTATCCAACAGAGGAACGTTAGACCAATCTTCTCAATATAGCGAGTTATTAAGGTGCTATTGTGATTAGTATCATATATAGGTTAACTGCTTTAGCGTTCCTTCCACCTCAATATATAGTGGTAGCGAGTCTTAACACTCACAATTAACTAAACTATTAAGTATAACCACTTAATCTGTTCTTTAACAAGTTGCCGCTATACAGCAATACAATACGCATATTATTAATTTCCTTTAATAATATCTTAAGTCTTAGTTAACTAGTTAGCTAGTTTACTAGCAACTCTAAAAAACAGATAGCTTAGTTTTTAGACTAGATAAAGCGGCATAATAATATACCTCCACTAGCAGATTAACCAGCTCCTTCTAACTCCTTAATCCAGCCACTCTTATACATCTCCACAAATCCTTACCTAACTTCTCAGACTCCCTCCTAACACTCTACTCCTTTAGCTTTAACCCCTTAGACTTCTTCCACTTTAACTCACCGGCCTCTCTCCTAGTGGTTTACTCCTTATAATTAGGCTACTTAAAATCCTCCATTATTAACTACTTAGGCTTCTCCCTAATTAACCCATTAGCCTAGGCCTATATTTATAAACATGTATAATAATAAGGAGTATATTTTATAAGCTGCCTAGGAATTATACATAACTAGTAGATTATAGTTTAATGGATAGTTTAACAGATGGGTCTATAGTTTTCTTTTTAGGATAAATAAGTGGTAACTTATAGCCTTTGGAATAGTTAAATAAATAGGCTAATTAATTCCTTAACTACTTTCTAGTTTAATTTAATATAAAAGTTTACTTAGAGATTAACTACTTATACCCTACTAGTACGTAATAAACCACTATCTAAAAATGCCAAGCCCTTCTTATTTACACCTCCCACATTCCTAAATATATAGCTTTTAGTATTAACAACCGCTTACATCTATCCCACCCATTATTTCTTATCTCTTTACTATAGTTTTTTAACACTAGGCCGCTAATATTTTTACTAGTAGGTACTAATATTAACCACCTATGCAAGATAGAAACTATACCCTCTAAACTCCACTATATCTTATTAGTAGTAGAATCTATAGTCCTTACCCTTTTTTTCCTGCCTCTATAAGTTCCACTACTTGGAGTTATAGGTAATTCCAAGCTAGGCTCCATACTATTAGTCAGCAAAGCAGTCTGCGAGTCCACCAGTTAAGTCTCTAGCACCAGCAGTTAAGTCTCCAGCACTAGCAGTTTAGTCTCCAGCACTAGCAGTTCAGTCTCCAGCACTACGCTCTCACTACTCTATAATTCTAGTTCCTGCAACTACCCACATTTAATTTCTCACTGCTATAACTAGTGTAAACCACTACAACCTTATCCTAGCGACTAGTTATACTATAGCGGAGGGGATAGCATACTACACTAGTTAAGGGGAGATAGAGTAACTCCTCTAGCTAAAGATGGTACCACTATTAAAAAAAGGAATTCTGGTACTAAGCTAAATAAGCGTATATAGTTCTTTATAAGCTTCTTCTACTATAATACAACTAGTAAAGCAGTCTTATTATTAATCTTAGTTTATCTTTCTATAACCTATACCCTTTATTTATCAGCTATAAGCTTACTATTACTAGCGCTACTAGCCCTAGGTAATAAGTTACTAGTGCTAGATACTAGTTTCTTAGATTTCCTAGACTCTAACTACTTAGCTAGTATACTATCTACATTCTGGCAAAGAAACTAAACTAGCTACTCTTCCTAAGCTATAGCATGCTTCCATTTATCTAGTGGGAAATACTTATAAAGATCTTCTATAGTTTATATTAGAAACTTAGCAGCTAAGGTAACCTTATTAAAGGCGCGTGTAATTACCTACTAGTAGTAACTAGGTAAGAAATATAAAAAAGGCATTAGAGCAAATCTCTCTTCTATTAGGACCAACTTATCTACTTATACTTAACACCACTTAACTAGCCATTAGAGAGCAATACCTTGCTTTAAGCCTAAGGTTAGTTTTTAAAGGGAGATAGAAGCAGTTAGTGCAGTAGTTATAATAAGAAAATTAGGGTTATAACCTATACCGTTATAACAACTCTCTTATAGTGCCTTTAGAGTTTACATCTTAGAATTACATTTATCCTCCTAGAGAAACTTAAGTAGGTATTTACGGTAGCAGTTACTGTTTAGTATAGCCTTCCAGTAATTACTTATAAAGTCCCTACTTTCAATCTCCTGCTTTATCTAGGGATAAACTTTATTCTTACCAGTTAACTAGTTAATAGCTATGCCATTAAGTTCCTGGTTCAAATAAGGGTACTAGTCCAATAAGTTACCATTATAATCTAAATTGGACTCGCGACTGCTCCCCTAAGAAAATAATTGCTATAACTAACTCGCCCAGCAATTACGGGAAAGCATATTGCATCTACATTTTAGCTTAGACATTATTTAACTAGTAACTTCTTCTTTAGTTAATTCCTTTTAGTATCCCAGCCAATTAAACGCCCAATATAGCATAAAGAATACAGCTACTCTAGTTTTATTATAACCCCTTACTACATAACCAATCCTCTGCCATAGATCTCTAATATTATCTATAATTAAGAAATTCTATTAGACAACCATATAAACATCTAGGATATCCATACCCATTCTAAGAGTAGTTATAGCTACTATAATCCAAATATACAACTCCTTACTATGGAAGGTATTATATATCCTATCCTAATTATACTTCACTATATAAGATGTATATACCCCAACTATCTAGTTTATAAGACGTGCTAAGTAGCCCTTCTGGATAAGAGACTCCTTAAGGTACTAAAAGACTACCACAATACATCTTTTACCGTTAAAAAATATAATTATTTTTAGAATTTTCTAAGGGGTTAAGCCACCGCCTAAAGACTTAACTACTTAGTTAATTAAGAAGTGTAACTACTTATAGCAGTTTATCTTTCCTTTTAGTATCGGAGATACGCAAATTAAAATATCTAGCCAGTTAATAGATGTGCGGATAATCTCTAATATACCTAATTTAGTTCCCTCCAGCTAAAACCCACCATATTTTTTTACTACTTACTCTATCTTAATATCTATAGTTATAGAGCAGCTAAAGAAAACAACACTTAATAGGAGAGACTGGCGTAGCTTATAGATTAAAATAAAGTTTCTCTAAAACTCCTCCTACTAGTAAAGTATATAACACTCATCAATAGCCACCAGTCCAACTTAATACTAGAAAAATAGATCCTATAAAATCTTTTAAAATTTAGGAGATACAGCTTACTCTGGCCTAAGTAGTATATAGGTATATACACCATCCTTAACGTCCTTAAGCAGTTAAGGGTTCTGGAATTTTATATCCGCTAATATTAAGCATAGGTTTATACTAGGGTATTAACAAATTAACTTAACATATTCCCCCCCTAGCTTACTTAATAGAATAAGCTATATTATAATCTGGCCAGTTAAGACTAAAAAAGCATAGAATATAATACTTTTACTAAAGCCAGTTTTTATAATAAGTATAGTATCCCCTATTCTATAAACTAGTTAGCAAAGCGCCCTAACCTATTAAGTATAGGGATTTTTTCCTCTAAGGAGTTGGCACATAGTACAGGTAAGCATTTCTATCTAATACCTAATATTCTAGGGTGTAAAACTATCTAACATAAGCCTCTAGAGCTGTGGAATAGTTAAAGTTAATATACATTTTATTTAAGCAGTATATAACTAGGCCTTAGGAGGAGTCAAGGAAGCTAAAGGAATTAAAGGGTTATAGCGCAGGTTGCCACATTATTATTAGTAATACTGCTTGATTTAAGGCATTAAGAGAGAATTTGCGCATAAGTCGCCATAATAAAACGCGTTAAGAAATTTCGACCTATAATTTTAGAACTTTATATTAGCTAAAATGCATAAATAAGTACATAGATAAATAAAGCGGCCCTTAAAATATAATTAATTACCTTTTAAAGTGGTTAACTAGTCAACTAGTGGGGATATATTACTCTTTAGTAGCGTTATATTTAATTAATAAGTTAGTACTTATACATTTTTACACTAAAGGCCCTTAGACGGCAACCAAGACAGCATTACTAAGTAATCCTAACTAACCCTAATTCTATCACACTAGTAAGGGTCTAGTAAAGCTATACTACTTAAGTACTAGCAAGATTTACTGTCTTGGTTGCCAGCTGAGTCGCTTACTAAGATAATTCTATCAGTAAGCTGCGTACATTAGTAAGCTGCGCACTAAAAATCACACCAAATATTAGAAAATTCTAACCTTAATATCTTAACAACGACTACTCATGCTACCCACTAGTAAGCAGTGCTTACTAGTGGTCCTAGGCTCAATGCAACAACCAAGCTCAATGCAACTTTTGTATTTATATGGCGTCTCATACAAAATCAACCCCTTTCCAAATTAAATAACTTAACAACACTATATAGAAGTTATATAAGAATTTAAAGGCTTATATATAATCCTTTAAAAATTAATAATATAACTTATTTAAAGCTAATATTTATTATATTTCTATACTTCTTATTATCGTATCTTATATAAGGCCAGCAGATACCAAAACCGCCATAAAATAAAAAATTAAGATTAAAATTAAGTTCCCTTATACTTATTTAGGTACTACAAGAAGAAGTATATATATTTAATAAATTATTATAGCGTTGTTGTTGAAATGTAGACGTGCGAAAATAGGGGTTTCTTATACAAAATTCAGTTTGCATTAAGCTTGGTTGTTGCATTGAGCCCGGGACCACTAGTAGGTAATAAATTCTAAAAATTTAATAGGTAGTAGATAGCACTTAGAAATAGAGGCTATTAAATTTCTAAGAGTGAAACTTTTAAAATTCTTAAGATATTAAAGAAAAAGGTGAATTTTTTTTAAATTTAGGACCAAAAAACTACTATTTTAAAAACTATAAGCTTTTAGTATTTAAAATTTTAATATCCTTTAGATCTAGGCACTGCATATAATATATTAAAATTTTAGAATTTATTACCTAGTCGTTGTTAAGATATTAAGGTTCGAATTTTCTAATTTTTGGTGTGATTTTTGGTGCGCAGCTTACTAATATGCGCAGCTTACTGATAGAACACGTTAGATGTATAGGGCTTACCTTAGCAAGCTCAGACTATAGAATTAATCAGCGGATATCGCTAGTCTTTTTTATTAAAAGTTAATTTTATAGTTTAAGGAACTTTTCTAAACTTTATTAAGTAACGCAACTTTTTATTTTTTATTTTTATTTTTATATCCATTATATTATACTATATACAATCCTATATATATAGTCTTTAGGCTATAGCGCTATAGCTTTATTTATATAAATCCTTCCTAGGCAGCTTAATATATACTAGTAACTATAGCCTAGTAGGGGTTTATAGCTCCTTAGTAAAATACTAAGTTATTAGCAACTATTAGGTAATAAAAAAAAGTAGAAAAGACTATAAAAAATAAAATTTTTTAACGCCTATTCCTATTCCTTTATAACTTATTTTTATGCTTTTACTTTCTATTATCTATTAAAAGTCTAGTAGGAGTTACCTCTTTCTAAAGATCCTACTACTATTAGCCACCATTTAGTGGCTATTTCTATCCTATTTAGGAATAGAAAAAAAGCCCCCAAAACCTTTTACCGCATATATAACTTTACCAAAAGGTAGCGCCACACTTTAAAACTTACATATACCCATCTTTCCATTAAAAACAATCGATTTTCTAACTTTTAAGACATAATTCCTACCGCCTAGCAAGCTAGAGGTGGATTTATTTGTCGTTTTACCCCCTTTTCTCTAATAGAAAATTCTTCTTAGGGGTGGTCCTAGCTTATAAGCGAGGCATGGATAGAAATACTAAAATAATAAAATATAGACTTTTCCTAGGGTTTTTTTCTATAAAAAGCAAAAGCCTAGTAAGATAGGAGGTATAGGTACTTTTCTATATCTTTTTTAGTTAGATTTTCTTTAATAAGAAGAGGATTGACATTAGGGCTTTTCTGTTAGTAAAAGCCTAATAAGTCCTTTTTTTAGTAGATTTTTCTACTACCTTTTAGCCCAACCTCTCTATAAATCTTCTAGTAGGATTATTAAGGAGAAAGGGCGTAAAAGGATAGTAAAAACTAGCAAGGCTTTTTGCCTAGTTTTTTACCTTTAGGACTAGGAGATAAGAGACCTAAGGAGGTTATTATCTGCTATAAAAACTAGGAAACTCTGCCTATAAGATACTAAAGTCTAGTAGGCCTAAAAATAAAAACCCTATAGTAATAAGTGGCAATAAGTCTATAGGTAGAAACCCTATAGAAAGTATTACGAACCTTATATTAACAGTAGTACGACTACTAAGAAAAGATATAAATAAATTGGTTAAGATAGTATAGGAGGCGCTAGAACCGATTAAGCTATAAAATAAGGGGTAGCTAAGTTATATAGCTAGTTACAAGACTAGTTTAGAATATAGGAATATAGGAATATAGAAACGTGGGAGACGTACCAACGTACTAACATATTGACGTATTTAGTACATTTTTTAGGCGTAGGGTTATGTATTTAATAGACTATAGTCCCTACCTAGATAGTTCTTCTCTTTATAGTAAATCTTAGAATATAACTAAAGTTAATATATTAGGTAACCTATTCCACTAGTTATTATATTATTAACTTCTTATTTACCTATATACCTAGCCCATTAACAAGTCTACTATAGTATTTCCTATAATGCTTTGTTATATATTTACTACTAAGGTTACGGTATTAATAAAGTTGAATAATATGCCACTAAAAGCACTAGTTATAACGCTATTAATAGCGGCAACTACCTTAGGAATAGGTAACGACACTAGTATAAGGGATACTAACTTATAACTAGTTATAGTAGGACAGTTATAGGAAATAGTTAACTAATTAATGGATAATAATAGGATACTTAAGAATAGAATTAATGGGATTGGAGCAGCTAAAGTTAAGCTACTATCTATTAAATAATTCTTAGGAGAGAAGTTAAAACTTAAGGGATTCCTTATATAAATATACTTTAAGGTTATAAGAGAGGGAGCGAAACTAGCAATAACTATAAATTAAGGGCACTACTATTCGCACACCCTCTAATTACTACACGTATACCCCCTAATTACTACGCATACACCCCCTACCTTATTTGGTTTAGACGCTTCCTCGTTAAATTAGATATTTCCTTATTAAGTTAGAATATCACGTACGTTTGACTTATTTACGCCTACATCACAAAAATCAAAAGTGCGAGCCCATAGTATAGCCAGTATTTCGCTCAAATGCTAAGGGCTCTCTACAAGTAGATCTGTTAACACGATTGGCAATTATAGAGCCAGTCATAGAGTTAATTAGCTGACTGCCCCAATGCTCTATAATTGCAGGCTCTTGGATGTAAAGTAGAGGTGTTAATTTAGGTCCCACTAGGCGCATGCCCAGGCGCGGGCGTGGGCGCGAAGCAGAGCGGTAGCACCTAAATCAGTTTACGCGACGCCTTATAAAGTACTGCGCGATCTAAATTTAGACTCTACTACTTATACTATTACTAAAATTAAGACTTAATCGTGATGCTATGGTTGTAAAATTTACGTGTCGCGCACTTTAATTTTTGTAATACAGGCGCAAACAAGTCAAACGCACGTGATATTCTAACTTAATAAGGAAATATCTAACTTAACAAGGAAGCGTCTAAACCAAATAAGGTAGGGGGTGTATGCGTAGTAATTAGGGGGTATGCGAATAGCAGTGCCCTAAATTAAATAGCGTATATAGGATTATTCCTAACGGGGAAGAACACTTAAGCAGTTTAAATTTTACTTTACCAAGATATAAGTAAACGGAATATTAACTACTAATTAAGAAGTATAATATATGTTCGTAAGCTAAAACAGGTTTATAGAATAATTAACTTAGATATTTAGAGACCCTAAGGTAATAACCATAACGGAAAGAAAACTCTAGAACTTAATATAGTAGACTTTAGTAATTAAATATATAATATAGTTTTAGACACTTGTAACCTAGGTTAAATAGAATAATAGAGTGCTTATAGCATAGTATAAGTAGGAACTAAAGATAAAAGTCTAAAATGCGATTATTCTAATGGAAGACGCAGATACTCTAAGGGAGTTAATTAACTAAGTAATTAAGATCGATAATAGGATCTATTAAAGGGAATAAGTCAAGAAGAGCTAAAATAGAGTTCTATAATTATATAAGGCGTAAGGTACGCAACAATTAAATTAGAAACTATAGTATAGTAGATTAGAGCTAATAAATCTAAGTAGTATTAAAGAATCTAAGAAGTGGAATAAGAAACTATAGAAACCTAGAGGTTAAGGATTAAGTAATTAGAAGACTAAGGAGCAGAGGCTAAACTAGAAATCTTAATAGTAAAAGATATTTAGGCAGACTCTACAGCAAGATAAATAGTTTAAAGAAGGAGCTTATATAAATTATAGAAAATAGGGTTATTTTACTAGATACTATAGAGGTAGTTAGAGTAACTACATAGTAAAAGGCACTAGGTTATTAGAGAACAATAATATAGATATAAGTGTATTACGTGGGACTAAGAAGTATTTAATTAAGCACTTTACGTTTTATTATAATAACACATATCAAATTTATAAGGACGCTAAGTATAGCGTAAGTTATTAGCTATAGGAGCTAAAATTATTAAAGTTTAAATAAACCAACAAATTAATATACTAGTTAGATATTAAAGACAATAAGTTTAAACTAGGTAAAATATTTGCTAACAATAAGGTAATAAGGGCGGTTTACTAGAAACATATAGACCTTAAAGAAGTTATATTAGAAGTAGAGACTGGAACCGCTATAGAGTAAGGTTTAGTAAAGGGGATTATAACTCTATTAGATATAGCATCTATTGCTTTATAAAACGGAGGGAAGAGAATTTAATAAGGATTAAGTAAGCTTAAGAAAGAAGCTAGTGCTAATTTACCACTTAATAAAGGCAAAAAGCTATAGGCTTAAGATTTTTAAGAAGAGATAAGAGAGACCTAAGGACCTATAATAGATAAAAACCAATAGGGAAGGGCAGTAGCTTAATTTAAAACATTTTATATAAGTATAGAACGAAGATTCCTAAGGAATTAAGATTTTAATAAATAAATAAGGTCTATAGTAATCCTAGGTAAACACAGTATTTAGCCTAAAAGTTAAAAAGTTAACACTATAATTAAAAAGCAAGAGAACTTTAAGGATTTACTTATAAGACAAGGAGTAAAAGAAACTATAGAGGAATTTAATAATAAATTCTTATATAGTAAAAAATAAGATAGAGACCACGCATCAGAAAATAGAGGTTCCTTTATAGGCAAGGCACGCTCGCTTACTTACCCTAGTTTGGCCAAGACCTAACCTCAACCTCGACCATAAAAGGCCTTCTCCCTCGCTGCTTTTGCCCTTATACTCTATCTCCTCTTTTCTTTCCCGCTACCGTGCCACCTTAGACTCTAGCTATTAGCTATAAGGCATTTTCCATCCCCTTAGCATCTATGCAGGTGCTCTACCCGCCTTCCCCAATCTCCGCATATTTTATACTAACGATTACCCAGCGCTGCAACTCTTCGGCCCTTTCTATAGGATACATTTATACTCTCTCCTAATGTCAATGTATGCTTCGGTCCTACCGTATTCCTCCTTTCTTCTCTCCTCTCTCCTCTCCTCCTGCCCACGTTACCAATTAGTGCACTAGAATAATATTTCCATCCATCTTCTTCTTTACCTCCGCCTCTAGCAGTGTCTTAGGCGTGACTATAATATGCAACTCAATCCCTATTAGAACAGCTATAAATAGCTATAAGGCTATGCTAAGAACCGCCTAGCAATAGATTACGCGGGTTACAGCTACTGCGAGCTATAGGACGCGTCAGGCAGTATCACATTACAGCGTCACAATAAAGGCGAAGCCGGACGCTAAAGTAGGTCCTTAGCAAAACCACAGGCTAATGCCAGTTACTTAGCTTAGCTAAAGCTGCGCCGCTAGAAGCTAGAAGCCCTTACCCTTTTTAGCACCTTTTTAACCTAGACCTAGACCTTACTCTTCCCTAATAATTAGAGGATTGTATTACAATTAGAGAAGCCACTAGGCTTTAGTCTAATCCAGCCCCCTATTCAGCTAAGGAGGTACGGGTTATATGGAAATATCCCTTACATAGACCTAAGACTTATAAGGCAGAATCTAGAGGTAAACGGCCTATCTAGTAGCACAGCCTAGCTTCTGGTGGAGTTAGTATTATAATCTTACTCTTAACTAACAAATACTAGAGGAAAATTCGCGCATTTAATCTCCTAACGGAGACGGACTTTATACGGTGGCTACATTAGCTAAAAAGGCGCAGTGGGATAGATATGGGCGTAATCACCTAATCTACTTACGCTATCTGCCCCCTTATGTTGTTTGTGACATCCGGCTATAGGCAAGGGTAAAAGCGAGGCTTTTGCGCATATTTAGAAGGCTGAGTAGCGGCTATAAGCTCTATAGAGTGTAACTAAGGAAGTTCCTCAGATCCAGGGGAGAGATTTAAGAATACCCTTATTACTTAAAGTGTCTTTTAATACTCACAGTAGAATTACAGCACGCCCTTTACCTGCCCAATACTAGGAATTATGGTCTCGTAAAGGATCTAGCACAGAGGATCCAGCTTTCTGGTATAATTAGGTTGGAAAACGGACACATTAGCGCTAGCCCTAACCCTAAGAAATAAGGGTAGAAGAGGCACTTCGCCACCAACCTCCTTAATAAGGAGGCTTAGTGCAATGCCCTATTAGAGGCAGAATATACTAGCTTAGTTAGTTAGGTCCTAATTACAGTTTTCTAATAGGCGTTAATTTTATAATAGGGTTTAAGCCCGTGCAAACCTTTATATATTATAAACGGTAATTGCCAATAAAGCGTAGATTACACGTTTTAATTCGCTATTAAGTTAGTAGGGCTATTTTAGTGTAGATACTATGGATATAAGCTAGTAGTAAAGAGGGGACTAGCGTAGACTTAAAAGCCTAGCATAACCCGTCCTTCAAGGCTATTAGAAAAGCACAAGGCAATAACAACTCTAACAATAATAGTAGCAGCAACGGTGGCATCTTCTCAACCCCTTCATTTTCATTCAGAAATTTCACTTAATAATATTAATTTCTACACTACACCCCCTAAAAAACCAAGGGCTTCTTAGCATTATATAATTATAGCTTTTAAGGCAAATGTAAGCAACATACCTAAAAAGAGGAGGATAAAAAAGGGGAAAGTACCTTACTTCCCTCTAATAGATAATCCTATAAAATATTTAGGCTAGTTGCGCTTAGGCAAGTTATTCCACATTACCTTTTTAAATATTCCACCTAATAAGGCACCCGCAGATCCTAAGGCTTTTAATAAGTATAAAGATATTTATAAGAATAAAAGTAACAGCTAAGACACTAAAGGAAGCAATTAAAGTAATTTAGCAATTATCCCCTCCCTTTTTTCCTAATAACTATAAATATGTCTAACGGCCAGCAGCAAATCTAATATTTATTAAAGATAATACAGCTAACCTAGACTTGGAACCTAATACCAGGGGTAATAGAGCTAGCAATACTAGTAATAAAGCTAATAAAGTTGGCGATAAACTAGCACCTTATAAGTTGGGTATACACTTCCCCCCTATATAACAGCCTTGCTTAACAATTATTAGGTGACGGAAATGACTGCAGCAATAAGGATAACAAGGATAAGGAGCTACCTTCTTTAGAGGAGGTAGAAGATCTCTTTAGCATATCTTTATATTACTATCTTAAACCCACGGCAGAATACATTAATAAAATAGATAGCCTAGCTAAGGAAATTAATATTATAACTGTCCTTAAGGCTAGACAAAAGTTAGAAACTTACATAGTAACTAACCAAGACTCCTTAATAGCCAATAATGCGGATAATATTGGTAAGTTATAGATATTAAAAATATCATCACTATAACCTAATAACTATAACATATAGACAATCCGCTTATTAAGGAGGGTAATTATAAGAGAGGGAATATAGGGGGCGAATTATCCTTTATACTAAAAAAGCGGAAGCTTAATTAGTTTAAGCAGGATAATATTACTAATTATAATTCTAACAACCCTACCAAAGAGAGTAGTGGGGGTGGTAAGGGCGGCAAGGGTAGTAATAGTCTATATCCCTAGAAGCAACAAAGGCCACCTGCCTATTATAAAGACTTATCTCCTAGCCCCCCTATCCCTCCTATCCTTAACCTCGACTCTTAATACCTATAAGTTGGCCAGCAAGCGGTATCCACTCCGCGGCCCGCTAGCCCTTCGCTTTAGGAGCCTACCCTTCTCCACAGCATTAAACCGCCGCATAACAAGGCTAGCAATCGTACTTATAACGAGGACAAGGACGAGGACGAGGATAGTAATAGTGGTAGCGTCACTAATAACTAGAGCGACGTTTCAAACCTAGAGCCTGCTGTAAAGCGTTATACCAGGACTAAAAAAGACAAAATTGATAAAATAAGCTTAGATAATAAATAGGAGATCAACAATATTCTAGGGGAAAGAATGACTAAATTAGGGCGCAAATACAAGGTGGCTTAAAAGCCCACCTAGGTTTATAAGAGCGGGCTTTTAAATTCTAATAATGCCCTTAAGTCTTACCAAAGACGCGTTCGGTAAGCTAAAGCTAGATTGTTGCAGGTGCACTCTTTTTCTAAAGTTGCGAAAGTAAAGGGCAGAGTTACCGTGTAGAAGGGATAGGGTTAGTAGCTTAGGCATATTCTTATATTTTAGTTAGTAGTAGTTCTTTTACTAGTTAAGGTAACAATTAGCGATACTACCCTTTATATACTAGAAAACAAACAAAACCGGGTTTACTGGGCCATTATTAATAGGTAGCATCTATATAGTTATAGTGTCTATATTTCCTTCTGCTTTAGTTATATTTATATGCTATATTACGGCAAGCCTACCGTCTCCAAAAGGACTCCCTTATAGGTAATAGCCTTAACATATAAATGTTCCTAATATTATACTTGAAATGATAATAGAGGATACTATTAACGGTCCTCTTCTTAGCGCTTGGAACCTAATTTGTGTTAGCTACAGATAGACTTACAAAGAGTTTAAAGACGAAATTCATTGCTTTACATTTTCTTAAGCATCTTAATTCTTCTAAAGGTCTATTTAGGTAGGAAATTTCGCGCTATGACCCCGCGATATATCCACTATATTATTTACCTTTTTTTCTAATCCTAGATGGTAAAATCTAGCAGTTAAAAAGGTAGATCTATCTAATACCCAAAACGCGGCTATAGGAGGTTTATAATCATTTTCAGGAACCCTATAGTTAAAGATAATCCAAACATATCTTACCACTTTTATAATTAAATGCCGTGTAGGCTTTATATTTACTATAGTGTCAGCAAAACTAAGCGTTTGCTTAAAGAATATATAAATTAACTCTATATCCGCCTAATTGGTATCTAATTAATAAGAGTTAAGTAGAGCTAGGTAAGTAGTGATAAGAACTTAAATCAGGGGCGATATAGTATATAGTATTATACGCACAACAATCAAAGCCATAGTTGTGTTTAAGGAGGTCTTGCGACTCTAGAGTAGGGTAGGCATATTTATAACAACTCCCTGCCCAATCTAGGGTTCCTCTGGTCCACGTAATATTATTATCTATACATTATCCGCTATAGCTATTTATTTCCTCCTAGACGTCCTAATCCACACAGCTATAGCCTATAAAATAGTAGGTGCGCATAAGATATATAAAGCAGTTAGTATTAAGTTTGTAATAAATAAAATGTATATATAAGTTTAACTATTTCTTAAGTTGGAACCAGATTTAATAAATAATCGGCCAGCTAAGGCTCTAAAATGTTTAACTTTATTGCCTTGTATTAAGGTGGTTAGTCCTATACCTTCGGCTATATATTCACTCCCAACTCTAGGGTCTTGTATATTTAGCTTCCTATAGAGCCTTACCCTATAGTCATATCCTATAAGGCACTAGACGCATTCAGTACGGCATTTAATAAAGATAGAGGCCTTATAAAGTTTGCTTTAGCCTTCCACATCCTATATTAGTGTGTTTAGATAAAAACTGCTATATATAAAACGCTGTTAATTATCTAGCCCATTCCGCTTTCGGCTCAACGCGTTCGCATTTAGTAGCTTTATAGGCCTATTGTATTACTAATATCCACCCTAAGAAAATCAGTAAGCCCTTCCAGTATTTGCTTTTACGCAGATGTAAGGCAGTAGCTAGCGTTAAAGAGAATTTAGGCGCGAGATAAGGAGGTTTATTTAACAAGTATTTGTTATAATTAAGGACTGTTATAAGTCCCGGTTAAAGGTATATAACTTAGTGCGGTAAGCGGATAGGTATATAGGCGGTTTTTAGCTAAAATAACTTGTTTTCCTAAAGCGCCTTAAATGGAAGGCAATTATAAGGGCTACATAAAAAGGTCCGCAAGAGCATCACTTTTTTAAGGGCGGTAAGTAAAAGCCACTTATTATCACTTATAACGCTACGGACGATAGAGAATGCAATACTAAAACTATATTCACAACTTGGCTAGCCAATTCAAATTATGTAATACAGTTAAAGCCAAGCGGCAGTCCAAATAATATAAAGTTAGGCGTTAATAATTAATTAACTTATACATATAACATAAAGGCGCATAAACTGGCTACAGTTAATTTGCCTTATAAATAAGAATAAGCTATAAGAATCCAATCCTTATAAAATATTTTAGTTAGTAGAGGGGCCATATATATCTAGTAACTCCAATGCATAGCTAAAATGCGCGTTATAGAGGACGCCTTACCCATTCTACTATTCGGCTAGTGGCCTAATCATACACGTAATATTCTGCGCTAGAAAGCTTTAATAGTAGGGCAAAGCGAATCCAGCCGCAGCTTAGGTTAAGAGGTAGCCGCTTAGCAATTATTTTATATAAGCCTTCCCATTAGGCACCAACGCCTAAGCAGCTATAAATCTATCAGCTACAGCAACACCTCTATTTTCCCTTATAAATTTCCTTCAACCCTACTTTAGTAATCGTTTGTAGCGTAGTTCCGCAAAGCCGCTCTCTATTTAAGCCTACTATTTACCTCTTTTTATGTTTCTTGTATTCCGCCTCTTATAGTTATCTAGCAATTCTATTCTTGCTATTAAGGTGAATATCAGCTTAGCCATTTACCCTTTTTGCGTGCCCCTTTTTAGCCAACTATAAGTTGCATTCTTAAATAAAGTAAATATCAACTAAGCCTTCCTTCCTTAGCTACTAATAGGCTAACAGGTCTTGCGCGAATTATAGCCTTCCTCCCCTAGCCGACTTAGTGTCTCCGTTAAAACCTTTCGCATTATATTATCTACTTATTAATTATGGCGGTTAGATATTTTAAACTTCTATTTTACTCCCTTTAACGTACTTATAGCTAACTTGTGTGTCTATTTAGAGAGGTAACAAAGCTCTTGCTAGGCAAGAAGAAAAGAATATCCTAGGTCATTTTTTCCCCCCAACTACCAAAGACAAGACGATATACTTTAAAGGCGAATATCTTTTAATTATTAACTAAGAAACTAGCCACTAGAAAACGTTTAAAGAAAATATAAGCAAATATTAGGAATATAAAGTGCCTACTAGGTATACTTATTACGTTAAAGGCGCTAGCGTATATTTTAAAGTCTAGGAGGAGATTGCACGTTATAGCCCAAAGGCATTAATTAGATAGTACCCATCATAGTAACCATACTAGATAGTAAAGGAGACATCCTATATATTATCCTTTAAAAACAAAGTAGCTAAGTATTCTATTATTTCTAATTCTTATTAACTTCTTTTCTATTTCCATAGCTAACTATTCTAGACGGCCGTTCTAAATAGCTTAGGTAATTTCGAGATGTTACTAGCTAGTGCATTTATATATATATACTTTATTTCTATCAGTAAAATTATTAGTAGGGCCTTATATATATTTAAAGCTTCTCCTTACCCCTATTTTCCTTAGATGGTAATAATGAATCGGCTAATACTAATTTCTCTTGCTTGCTTTTATCTTTAATACGCCTTCGTTTTCTATGTTTTACTAACTTCTGTAATAGATCGTTAATTGCTAGCCATAATCAGTTCCTTATGCTGTTTTTACTAATATAGCAGACCAACCTCTAAGAAATTCGCCGTATTTAGGAGACTTTTATAAAGATTCTTTATCTTTCCTAAGCATATGCAATGTGTCTTGTACTATAGGTGGCTATATCTAGACTAACTCGGGCTTGATATTGTTAAGGAGGCAGGTAAATATATCTAAGGCTATTGATCCTCCAGCCTAAATGGTAGGCGCGAAAGCAATTGCCTATAAAATTACCCTATTAGGACTCAAGCCTTGGATTAACTCGCATCTCTTATAGGTAGATTCCTTCCTAAACTTTACGTCCTTAGAATCGAATTTTGAATCTTTAGGACCCTTAAATATTATAAGGATATTTCTTCTAAAGACGGCTAATTGTTTCAATTAACCCTTAGCGAAAAGGTCACCCCTTAATAATTATACGTTTGACCTATATTCCTCGCTTTCCTTCCACGCTCACTATGTCCACAATTCCTTTAACACTTGGATTTCATCCTAAACCTTCTTTGCCGCCTCCGAAAGTTTTAAGCTTAAGTTGCTTAAAGTGTCCTACTAGTCATTGGTTGGATAGACCTTATAAAATTTCAGCTGTAATTACTTAGTCTTTTTAAGTAGGCCCTTTAACTGCGAAAGTATCGTAGTTGCTAATATGCTAAAAGATTGGGGATTAGTGGGCATAGTAGTAGGGGGAGAGAGAGAAAGGAGCTAATTAAATTACATGCCATAGGGCCGTTAAAAGCTAGGTTTAGATTTTAAAGCTAGGCAGCTGCCTAATTTATATAGGTCTGCAGAACTTTTAAAGCAAGGGTAGCTAAGTTTTGTTACCTAGAGAGGGATGGCGTTAAGTACCCAAAGAATTGGATCTCTAATTAGGGGTTCTTTTTAGAGCCTTTCCTAAACAATACACAGCCGGATTGCTTACTGCAATCCGGCCAGCATTGCTAGCACCAATTCTGCACTTATATCTTTAATTTAACCTAAGACATTGCCTATCTCCTATATATCAATTAGAGCACTTCCATACTTTAGGCGATGTCTTTTTTTCAAGTTCGCTCTAGTGCCGGAGTTAAAATCCCGTATATAAGCCAGGGGACTATTTCCATAAGTACGGCAAGCACGTACACCATAGCTTTATCTACCACGACGGAGATAATATTAACGTGTCTTAACTAAAGTCTACTAGGATTAATTAGGGAGGGTAACCCATTACCAAAAAAGGGGTGTAGACATACCCATAGCATAGCTTATATCGTATAAGAAAAGGGCGGATCCGGCCCCAAAAAAGATACCATCCAGCTCCTCTTTCTACTTAGCTCCTTTTTTAGATTAGTGTCACGTTACTAAAGCTTTATAGAGTAACAATACCAGCCATATCTAAGCCTAATACGCTAGCGCCTTCACTGCCTTATAATAGTATAAACACTCCCCCTAGTAGCCCAAGCCAAACGCATCTATATTATAGGCAGTTAGCGTAGTATCTTATAGTTAAAATACTTATAGCCGTGTTAAAGATAGTCTAAGCGGTTCTACCTCCTTCGCCTTCTCTACCTCCTCCACCTCCCCCTATAAGTTTAGGGGTTAAAGAGATACCCAAAGTAAGAGGTTCTAAGGTTGAAGTTAAGGTATTAAACAAGATATATACTCGCGAAATCCCTAAAACACACTTAGAAATACGCTAATGTAGCGTCTAGTACAGCTAGGACAAATAAAGCTGCCAGTATAAGACCATAGAGACTTCGCCAAATAGGTTAGGTAAGCGTAATATATATAACCAGTATATTTGTATCCTTTGGAAGAAATTTGGTCTGTCTCTTAGGTGCCTTTAAACATATCAACTTAAATACTGACTTTAAGCTAGAAAAGGATAAGAAAGACTATAACACATACCTAGGCATAAATTTAGAAGAAGTAAGAGACGCCTTATAGGTAGTACTAAACGGCGTACAAGCTATCTCCCTTTGGGAAGATAAGCCTACAGTAAGTAGACCTTTTTATAGATGTAGCTTATTCTAATTTAACTTCTAGATTCCTACAAACCTTATATTTAATTTCCTACCCCAGTTAAAAACACACCAGAAGAGTCTTTCTCCCGACTTAATCGGCGCTAAGCACCTTTAGGGGTTATTAAGATTTCTTAAAGACCATTTCGCGCCTATAACTAATAGTCTCCTGCCGCTTCTAAACCATGGCGAAATTAATTTTAATCTCCTTTAGGCCTTGTTCAAACCAAATACACACGTCCTTACGATTTGCGAAGGCTTAGATCAACTAAGATGCCTTATATATAATTTAGGCAACTTTAAAACCTCACTTTTTAGCGAAAAGAGCTTCGAACTTAACTGTCACTATTTCGGCTATAACGGGAAGGCGTTTAGCGAGGTAAAAACCACCCTCTCTATTCCAGAATTCCGTTTAACTATAAAAATTACGTCTCTTAAGGTATTTCCACTAAAGCGTCACAAGAGACAAGCCGAGATAAAGCAGGATCTTATTAGCAATGGCCAGAAGTTCGTGTCTTTAAGAGACATTAACCACCGTAAATATAAAGGGATCGCGTTTTTCTAGACCAAAGATAGCCCGTCAAGATTTTCTACAAGCGGCCGCATTATAGTGGACGCAATAGCATTTTATTATTAAAATCCTAACTATAGCAAGCAGCCAATCGCTACAGATATATACGGAATAAGCGTAATCAATTAAGAAACCAATTAACAAGGCGATATAAAGAATCAGGGTTTAGTTCCTAAGGAGATAAAAGACAATAAATACCTAATCTATCCACCAACAGCCCTAGCCTTCAGTTTAGCGGATAAAAAATAGGGTTAGGCTTTCTATATACTCTTTTTCTAGAGCCAGCGAATTATATATACTAATACAAGTACTAATAGGTGAATTTGCTGTCGCCAACATTAAGGACATTAAATGGAATGCCTTAGCATTCAAGTTACTCGCAATTAAGGAGAACAAGAAAATAGTACTTTAAGGACTTATAGAGAGCTACTAGTCTGGATCCAGGAAATCAAACTTTAATAATATAATTAAAGGGAAGGGGAAAGGCCTAGTCTTCTTATTATAGTAAGTTTTCTAGTAAGGCATTGGCTATTTTAAAGGCTAACCGTTTTAGTAGCCCACCTAAGGTGGGAAAGACATTAATAGCTAAAGCACTTGCTAAATCTCAGAGGAGACCCCTCTATATAGTTTATTCCCCTTTATAAGTATATTTATATACCAGTCTAACCATTAGAAGGCTTATATAGGAGACCTTAATATAGATCTAGCCCATTTAGAACAAAACCTGGCTCTAATAGTTAAAAACATTTACTACTAGAGCGCTGTCCTTCTTCTAGACAAGGCCGATGTCTTTCTTATAAAAAGAACTTTAAATAATATCCAACGTAACAGCCTAGTATCCGTCTTCCTGTAACAGATGGAGTATTTCCAAGGCATTATGTTTTTTACAACAAATAGGATTACCGTATTTAATATAGCTATACAGAGCAGAATATATCTTGCACTTAAATATAACAAGCTAAAGGGACCGGCAAGAGAGTAGGTATAAAAGACCTTCCTAAAGCAAGCCAATACTGCTGCCAATATCTCTAGAAAAGATATAAAGCGGCTTTTAAACTATCAATTAAACAGAAGACAGGTAAGGCAATATTTAAGTAAGAGTTTTAAGGCTAGTGCTAATATGCTATATTAGATTAAGAACGCCATATGGACTAGTTACGGCTTAGCTAAAAGTAAGGAAGAGAAACTTATATATAAGCATTTAAGAATAGCTCTTACGTTAAACCAAGGTTTTGAAAGTGACTTTAAAGGCGCTAAATCAGTTAAGAATTTGAACTCATATACATAGATTCGCTTATATATATACAGCATCAGCAAATACGTTTTATAGAACTTGTAGCTAGTGGTATTAGTATTTATTGCTTTCTTAAAATGCAATTGCGGATAGCTTCTATTCCTATAAGAATATAAGCCTATATACTTATTTGCTCCTATAACAATAAGGCCTATATAATAGGCTATAGTGCGGGCGAATTGCTTATAGATCCAGAAATAAGAGAACAGAAGCTACAGAGCATTAGTTCCCATAAAGGAGTAAAAGATATAGGCGTTAGTTCCTATAAGGAATTAAAAGCTATAAGGCGATAAAGAAAGCGGGTAATAATCCCCATAGAGAACCACAAGCTGTACGAGATTAGTTTCCGTAGGGGAGCGGAAGAAATCGCCATTAGTTCCTATACAGCAGTAAAAGCCATGCGGGAGTAGGAGCTATAGGGTATAGTTCTTACAAAGTAGTAGAAGATACGGTTACTGTATACAGAAACGGAATTTATAGGGGATTTGTTCTATAGTAAATCTAAAAACAGGAGAACGGAAGCCGCAGGGCATTAGTTCCCGTAGGGGAGAGAAAAACATAGCTATAGGCTCCCATAGGGGAGCAAAAGCCGTACAGGAATACAAGCCGCAGGGGATTAGTTCCCATAGGGCGGTAGAATACATAAGCATTAGCACCCACAGGGGATTTATTAGTATAGGGGATTTATTACCACAGGGGATTTGTTACCACAGGGGAGTAAATCCCATAGGGGAGTAGATCCCGTAGGGGATTTATTAAAGTAGGGGATTAGATCCCGTAGGGGATTATTAGAAATAGGGGATTAGTTCCCATAGGGCGGCGAAACACGTAGGCATTAGCTCCCGCAGGGGATTTATTTAAGTAGGGGACTTATTCAAGTAGGAGATTAGTTAGAGGAAGGGATTAATTCTCCTACGGCCTCCATTTAGGCGGCATAAGGTGGCTTCTAATAGGCTAGAAAGTAGATTACATATTTTACGGAAACATAAAGCCTATATGGGATAGTAGGGTATAGGGACTTAATAATCTAGCAGAAGATTAGGTTATCCGCTTTCCTAGGTTTATTTAGCCCCGGCAACTTGCCCTACGCTGTTTTATATGCGTTTTAACTAAGGCTACTACCTAGCCTTAGCCGCCCAAATCTTTAGTTGTGCTATGGAAGAGTATAGGACAATAAAATATTATTCTATCTACTCTGCTAACACCTTTAGATCCTTCTGTACTTGCTAGAGTATCTTCTTTATCCTAGAATATGGCTCTAGATTATCCTTTTTCTACCTCCCACTATTTAGAAATACTACTTTCTAAAGCCTATTAACCCAGGGGACTAATAACTGATAGTACGGCATAAAGTACTCCTCCGCCGTTTTAATAAAATTACCTTTATAAGCTACCTCTCCTTTTTTTAACTTAGCTAGCTCTTTAGTATTTATATAATTCCACTTCTTAAACCTTAGGATAGGCTTACGCTCCTTATTTAGACCCTTATAATAAATGCACATCCAGAAAAGCACCTAGAAGAACGACTCCAAATTATGCCTAAAGGAGTATTTCTCGCCTAGAAGCACTCCTATAGCTATAAACGCTCTTGTGCCGGTCTTGCCCTATACTCCCAAAGGTCCTTCTTGCTTCTCTTTAATCGCGAAATTGAGATTAATTAAGAATGACTTCTAGGAGGGATTATCGTCTTCCTTATTTATCAAGAGGTTGCCTATTAAAATGTTACGTTAGAGGATGCCAGCCTGTATATATAAAGACTTATATCCTTTAATGCCACCCTCTAGCGTAGTAAGCATTGCAGCCAGAGAGCTTGCCTTGTAAAGAGCCTTTCTATAGTTATAGGTGATAACGCGTCAATGCACCCAATTCTGCATAATAGGGCGCTTAATTGGAGAGCTCGAACACGGGCGCTTGTTAGGCAGTAACGGGGCGTTGGTGTAGCTAGACGACCTCTTTCTACTAGTACTTCGGCCTTTTTTTGCACTGCCTTGCACTCTAGCTACGCTTAAAGGCACTATTAGGCTTTTAGGCTTATAGTTTATCACTTTAGTAATATCCAACCCCTTATAGATATTAAAGATGTCATTATCTTGTCCACCTATATAAATAGTCCTATGGTAATAGTACCTGGCTATATTAATTACTCCTTTCTCCGCTGCCTTACGCAGTAGTTCGCCTTCTTCCTTGCGCTCTAGGTACTGCTATAAGTCTTTAATAACAAGAGGTATCTTAGAGGTGTTACCCTCACAGTGCGCTTTCTAGCAAGTTGTTGCCCAACTAGTAATATAGGGTGCCCGCTTTATAAGTTTATTAAGGATAAGACACTCAGTCTAATTATTACACACGACCTTAATATATCGTTTGCCGTCTAATGTCAAAATAGTAGGGTTGAACCCAAGCTGCTCTTTATTTATTAAGAGAAACCCTAACATTGCCAAGGTAAATTATAGTCCGTCTTTATTAATATTGAATAGTAATAATACAATGCCTTCTACCCAGTTATACTCCTATAGCCGCATAATAGATCTATAGAGGGTAAAGCCTAAGATAAAGCGATGAGTGTCCTAAGCGGCAAAGACTTCTCTTATATATTTTCCCAAATCAAACCATACCTATGAGGCTATATCAGTATTTAGATTACTCTTTAGCTCTCCTAGTATAAGTATATACAACTAATAGCATTAAGAGCTTTCGCTTACTATTAGATTATCTATAAAACCAATATCTAGCTTTCGCTTTACTATAGACCCTTACAAGGGCTGCTTAATATATACAACAAGCGTTTGTTATATCTTTAGGGCGGACCTATACTCCTCTATAAAGCCCAAAAATAATTTAATTAGGTTATTAAACCATACTAGGACATTAACTTGCTTTACACTTTTAGGCTAGTTACGCCAGCCGCTCTTAGCGTATAGTGGATTATCCCCTTCCTTACATTTCTTAAAAACGGTAGCGCTTGCCTCTTTAAGACCTTCCACTCCCCTAAAGAATGCTTTATATAAGCCAGAAATCCCTACGTAAAGAGGGCCTAGCTCCTTCTTTAGAATATAATCTATATATTCCCTGCGTTTAGACAAGTTAGTAAAGCTGCTTATATTGCGCAGATATGGGGTTTAAACATAGAGTGGCAGTAATTAGGGTAGGGGGGTAGACTCTATTATAGTGGCGATAGTATTACTCTAAACGTCCTTATCTAATTCGCAATTGAGAACTATTTTTAGGAGAGGGGTAAACTGTTTAATATTAAAGTCATCGGAATCAACCGAAGGGAGGAGTTAAAGAAGGTCGCTATAAAGAGTACCACGGCCAGCGCTAGACGGGAGTAGTTAAGCAGCATAAAGGTTTTATAATGCTAGGACAAAGTTAATAACAAGATTCTTAAGCCCTATGTATGTTAGATAGGACCTGTAGTAGACTAATTAATAATTACCTTTATCGCTAATCTGGTGCAATAAGTCTAAAGAGCTAGAGATGCCTAGATTCTAATAAGTCAAGTTAAATAAATCACGAAAGTCATTCAGTCCCTCTCTAATAGGTTTTATTTCAATTATCTTTAATCTAGAGAGATTTGCTATTGCAGGAGAACGCGCCGAGAGCTATATTGGGAGGGCCAATATAACAGGCGGGTAGGCAGGCAGAAAGGGGAGATCAAAGAGGCTAGCATATAAGGACGGTATAATAGCAAATAAATATAGCGTCTTACAATGAGGAAATAACCAGGGAGAAAAGTATAAGGAAGAAAGCAAGGTGCAAATAAACGCAAAAATTAAGGATTAGGCGTGGAAAAGTCAAGCTAACCCAATATAGCTTAGACTAAGGCTTTGCAGGGCTTAGTTAAATACTAAGCCATAATAACCCAAAATGCGACGTTTCCGGTCTATAACTAATTAAAGTTATCCGTTTTAGTCTATTCCGCAACGTGTAAGGCTCTAATATAGCGAAGCTCTTATATAGCGAGGCTAAAGGGGCGCCTAAGAACGCTAATAAACGGTTACTAGTCCTAAAACGAGCTAAATCTAACATGCCAAATACGGATACAGTTAACCTCTTTTTACAGCAGTTAATCGACCTATTTCCTAAAAATAGGTTCTAGTTCCTAGAACTGGATCTAGTATATATAGACTCCCCCTCTACTGGTATATATTACAAGGGAAACGCATTGTCATTGCTATCTCCTTAGCAACGCCTTATTTATTTCCTTTAAAATATAACCCTTGCCAGTATCTATTTTATATAGGTAACGAGCGTTTATCTCCATTTATTTACACTAGATGCAAAAATCCCCTATAACACACCCCTTAGAATTAGATTAAATCAATAGCAATTCCCTTCTAAGTCGGTTAGGTTTTAATATATCTTGTCAGCTCTAGGGCATTATAGACCTTATTGCTTCTTTAAGAGAAGCTGACCGTAACAAGCATTACAGTAAAGGTCGTCCTATTAATTATGGCGTATAGCTATAAGCTTCGCCGTCTTCTACTTATTATATTGACGGCATATAAAACTAGTAGACGAAGTAAGCTAATACAATATCCATTTACCTCGCGGTTTGTATTGCTTTACCACTTTAAATAAGGGCGGCACTATGTTTTAGTTGCTAGGTTCCTAAAGGATTCCAATAACGTTAGTGTCTTAGAAGGGCTCTAAAGCCATTTTCTTTATAAGAGGATATGTAAATAAAATATGCTAAATCTTAAAGGGCAGAAGGAGTATAAATACCGCTCCTTACGTTCTTATAACGCTAGGGCCGAAGAGCGGAAATTCTTGGGCATAACTAAATTGTAATCGTATTAAAGCTTGTCCACAACCCAGGCTCTAAGGCGTGTGTCCTTCTCCAACGTATCCTATAGCGCTTAGTATTCGTCTAGCGATATATAAACACGCTTTCAAGTGTTATCCTACGATCGGCCTTAGTAATGTAGTTATATAAGGCCGAGCAGGCAGCGAATACAGTAAAAAAGAGGTCGTAGAGAAGAGGCAATAAGGACTAAGCTTAGTTAGATCTACTAACTTATTACTAATTAAGCATATAAATACGGCAAACACTCGCTATAAAGGGCAGGGCTAGTTCTAGCTTAAATCCAATATATAAATTTCTTTAACAAGCAAACAATATAATAACTAAAGAGCGTACTATTTAAGCTAATAAATTTCCTCCTTAATTCTGTAGACTTCTCCGCCCTTAGGCTAAGCGTGCCCTTTTTCTCTTAGATGTCTTGTTTCTAGCCTTTACAACCCGTTTATCTCTATAATCTGAAGTTTTATTACTGCCTCTCTTAAGAGTATGGATTTCGTTTTAAAACCGCCTAATAGTATCTTCTATTTCTTCCCAGTTACTTCTTAGGCTGTTAATCCAATTATTAACCTTACCTAGATAACGCATAATGTAGAGGTCGCTTTTTTCAAGGCTGCTAACTTTCCCTTTAAGTTGGCTAAGCCTATAGCTAAGTTAATTAACTAAGCTACCTAGTCTCTCCATTGTCCCTAATAAAGTAAGCTGGGGATCAATAAGCTTTATAGGAAGGAGTTACCAAGTAGACTATATTAAGACGACTTCTTCATCTTATTAGTGCGGGGTAGGTATTTCCTTATAGTTCCTTCCGTATTAGCCTTATCGTTCTCTAAATCACTTTTATGTTTCGGTGCTAACTAGATATCCTACTTATATTAGTAAGCTAGCAAACGGATAAAACTATAGGGAAGTAACTATCACATACCCGCCCTACTATATTAACGGCCTTATTGGAGCCCTTGGGATTAGAGGCAAGCGGTATATCCTAGCTTTATTAGTGGTATCCTACAAAGGATTTAATGTTTAGAGCGCACCTTAATCCGATATAATATGGTATCCTCTATTATGGCGTCCGAGTTGCTCAAGTCGCTTATTATTAAAGAGATAAGGCAGCTAATAGTTTGAGTATCTTTGCGAGAAAGTAAGGAGGGATTTCCTTAAAGGATACTGTGCTTAGTGCTAGTCTGGTTAAAGGATATAGAGGCCTTTTATATCCTGCTCCTCTCTGCCGCTTAGCTAATAGGAGAGCTAATGGTGGGCTCCGCTTTAACTGTGCCTTAAAAGTCGAGCCAATTTACTAACTTAGGGATACTAGCACAGTATTATAAATGCACTATAATACAGCTATAATAGGAGCATAATCCTTCCCTATCCACACCCCACTTTACTGTGCCTCTACAGGAGGGTTATATTGAATAATAAGGGCTAGCACCAACCCCTTTCTTCCAATCATTCTAAGACGGCGATATAGAGGCAGCCGGTTAAGCGTTACTTTACATAGTAATGCCTATCTAGTTGCGTGGCTTTACTTAAGTCCTATTATACACCTAACGCAACTTCCTATTGCTTTAACAGCTGACGAGCCTGGCCTAAGGTTAAGACAAGGTAAACAGGCAACTTAGCTTTTAGATAGCCCTAACAGTGCAGTATTTAGAGGCGTTTATATAAAGTTATAAACTAGAACTAGAAGCCAACAATAACCCCCTAATAACGCCTTACTTAGCAGAAATAGCATTATATAATCTACTCCTAACGCCTACCCTTTACAGAGCAGGACACTGCTTAAGCAGTAGACTTATCTCAGCCAGTTAATCTTATATATTTACTCCCCATCTATAGCAAAGGAGCTGTTAGTATATTACAGGGTAGTTTAATTAGCATTCTAGCTAAGCCCTTTATAAGCGCTCTGCCTTATATGGGCGGTATAATAACTCCTATTAATCTGCCTTGTGTTAAGGGAGGACTTATATTTAAAACGCTAAGCAGCTAGTACTTAGAGGTACACAGACTTATACCCTTATTTATACGTTCTACCGCGTCCTCATTTCTATAAGTAGTCGGTTTACTTTTCACTTATTATTTATCTATTAGAACACTCCATCTTCTCCTTTTTTTACTAGCTATTCTAGCTAGTTATTAACATTAATCCTCCTCTCCTCCATAATAACTATTCTGGAATTTGCCTTGGATCCTCGCTCGTGAAATTAACTAGAAAAAAAAGCCAAACACACCACCATAGATTTGAGGCGTTGGTGTTGGCCTAAGTACTATTGGACTTCTCAGTCTTTGCCATATATGGGTGCCCTCCAGACTACAAAATCGCCCTTCTCTATCGTGCTCTTTCTAGGAACAATTAAAAACTATACTTATAATAGCATATTTAGATCTAGCAACACTCTTAAAAGCCTATTAAGCAGCCTAGATAAGGTCCAACGATAAACAACCTAATAAAAAGGCCGGTATAGGCCTACAAAACCCCTTACATCTTAAGCCAACAATCAAAGAAAGGCAGAAAGCAGCTTTAAAGCGTAATATACCTGCTAAGGATTAGGTTTATGCCGTCTTATTTAGCTTATAAATAAACATACTTCTTCTTACCGTTCCCGTCGGCTTTATAGTTAATTATCTTCACATTAACAGTATTACCATATTTATCGTTAACTTTATTGCCATTATTCCGCTTGCTGCAATGCTTAGTTGCGCTACTAAAGAGATTGCGCTCCGCGCCGGTAATATATTAGGTGGTCTTTTAAACGCAACTTTTAGGTACATTTCTCCGCTTCTTATTTATCCTAATATTATCTAACATTTGGCGCAGAAACACTATTAAATTAATTATCTCCATTTTAGCCCTAACTAAGGGCTAGATTACCATTGTCAAAACTTCCTTAATTAGCAGTATGCTTTTAAACTTACTCCTTGTCCTTAGCATATGCTTCTTCTTTAGAGGCATTAACCGGATAGAACAATATTTTAATATAATAGTAGCAAATACTACAGCCAGTCTTCTAGCTCTATCCATTAGCAGTTTAATTATTCCAACTACCCTCCACTCTACGCTATTAAGTAAGTTTAATAACAGCTTTAGACCTATAATAGATACTAACCCACGTAGCTACAAGCCTTAATAGCTCTATACTTAATTAGGAGCTTTCCTATAGAACAGCTGTCATCCTTCTAATTATATACGCTTGCTACCTTATATTTTAATTAAAGTTATATGCCGAAATGTGTAATGCTCTAAGCCAAAGGGCTCCTAAGCGTAAATCCTCCTAAGTTAAGCAGGATTTAAACGCAGAAAAGGAAGACAACAAGATTAAGGTGCCCAAATTAACGATCTAAGGTGCAATTATAACCCTTAAATTCTCTACCGCGTTAGTCGCCTTCTGTTCCGAGTTTATAGTTAACAGCATTAGTAATATTACGGTAAGCGGCACTATCTCTACCACTTTTATTAGTCTTATCCTACTCCCAATTGTTAGGAACGCTGCCGAGTATATAACAGCGGTCACAGTAGCTTATAAGGATAAAATAAGTCTAGTAATTAATGTTGCTATTAGATCTAGTATATAAATCGCCCTTCTAGTTCTCCCCTTTATTATTATACTTAGTTAGACTATAGGCTAGGATTATATAACGCTTTTATTTAATACCTTTCTAATCGCTATTTTATTTGTTACCGTGCTCCTAGTAAACTATCTTATCCAAGATAGCAAATTTAGTAAGTTTTCCTTTCTATATAGGTAATCTACTCTAACTAACACTAAAATAGACTGGCTTAAAGGCGTTCTTATTATAGCAATCTATGCTATTATTGCAGTTGCTAGCTGGTTTTATCCAAAATAAATTTTAGATCCTTTCTGTCCTACTTAATTTAAGCCTCTAATTACTATCTTACTCCTCTATTAGTGTTGACCAGTTTCCATTACCTGGAGCCAAATAGTATTTTTATAAGCTATATATATAGCTTTCTAGTAAACCCTAGGCTAATCTTCTTATATCTATTAAGCTGTCCAAGTTGGCTAGAATATTGCTTTCTTTTATCTTCTCTTAAAAAAAAAATTTTTCTTTAAGTCGTTGCAAAGTTTATAGGGGTCTTTATGCGTACTAGTATCCCTTGACCCGTTAGCAGAGGGAAGGCCTATACACAAACACTAATAAGCACGGCCACCAAATCCTATTGATTTAATTAGTAGACTCTTATCAATAACCTACATACCCAAGTTAATAGGTTAAGGTCGAATAAGCTAGGTAATTGTATGAGCTAGTCCGCCTACAAGCCACTCTATATACCTTCTCTATATAATCCCTTCCTGGAGATACCAAGACTACTACCTAGTCGCGCAGCTATAGATAGCGACTCGCATAGTTCGCTCACCCATATAAAGTCAAATGGCTATATAGAACTCGCCGCCGTACACCCACTCCTAATTTTACCCTTAAAGAGCCTGCCCCTCCTCGCCGTAGCTGGGATTGACGCAACTGTAATTTGCGACGGCACTTTAAGGCATATATTCTCGTCTAGAACTTATTTTAAGGCCTTCTTGAGATCCTAGAAGCTTAAATATATCCCTCTAATTAGCGCTCTACTAAAGTAGACATAGTCTTAGTTACCAATGAAGGTAAAGACCAAGCGCTTAAAAACACCAGTTTCCGAATTGGATATACTATAGAGGCTATGCAAATCTCTAATAGAATTAACTTGTGGCCCTTTATTAGGTCTATTTATTGTCTATAATACCTAAAGTATTCCCTTGTTAGTTAATAAGGAGGGCATATCTCCGGTAGCTAAAGGTAACAAAGGCGAGTATAGGAGAGCATTAGTTAAGGGTAGAAATACAACACTAGGAGTAAAGAATAGAGAATAGAGAAAGGATGCATAATAGAGGCGCGTTAGAGGCTAGTAGGTAGAAAAGACATAGCTTAATAAACCGAGGTTTATCCAAGACTACTAACTACTTTAAAGGAAAAGTTCTATCCTGTACTAGTTAAGAAGACGCCAGCACATTTTAACTAGGTTAAAGAGGGTAGGTTGACAAAGGCTAATTCTAAAACATTTAGATTAGAAAGCGACGAGTCTTTTTATTTAGTTTAATTTAGTTTTATTCTTACACCATAGGGTGCTAAGAAGGGCTATAGGCTTACTAAGCTAATCTAATCTAATTGGAATAACTCTACGTTTTATAACAAGTCTTTTCTTTATAGAGGACCAAACAAGTTATGGGCTAGCTAACTCATCGCTACCAAGCATATAAAGGTGGAGAACTTATAAGCTTACTATAAGCGAGTCTCTTAACTTCAATCCAATATGCAAAAACTTGTCTATATACGTAAACGATAACAAGATATTCTTGACATAGAAGCAACTAGATAGAAATAAAACACTAAGCTAAGGAAATCCAAATTAACGCCTTAATTTTCAATGCCAAAAGATAAGAATATAATTGCAAAAATCTTCCTTATAAGAAATTTCTTATACCTTAGACCTCTTAGGATCTCTATCTATAGTAGGATCTACCTTTCTCTTACGTACCCTTCTCCTTAATATCTCTTCTAATAAATCCTCTAATGCCTTTCCTAGTTAATCTCCTTGCTTATACGGTTTACTCCTCTTGACTATCTCTATTATAATATCTTTAAGTAGTTTATATACCTCAGCATAACAGCGAAAGAGACGGGGATTCTCAGCATAGTATAATACAAGTCTATTTAGTGGTATATCCACGGCTAAAACCCAGGTAGGATACCAGCATATTACTACAATAGGGCCAAACATAGATACGAATGATTTATAACTAGGGCTTTAGAGACATCTTAAGTCCTTTATTATAAAACAAGAAGGCAACTATAAGATAAGATACTTTAGTTATCTACACGAAATTATAGCATCGAAAATCGTTAATATTTTAGATAGGGGAGATGCAACTCTAAGAAATATTATAAGATTAGCTAAGCTATTCCCTATTTACTTATTAGTATTGCTAAATAAATATAAGTGTTTTATAAACATACCTAGAGGCACCGGTAAACCTTTAATATAAACCTCTTTTAGTTAAAGTAAATCTATTTTAGCCTCGCTATGGCTCTCTATTAGCTTAGGTAAGACTATCTTAGTTTCGCTACGGCCTTCTAGGCTCTTAAGGTAATTGGCATACATTTCCATATCTTCTTATATATCACCCTCCGTATTGTTGTCGATTTTATAAAAGTTGACCCTATTAGGTATTTAAGCAGGCGTATAAGGCATTAGTTTCTGTATAGGGTTAGAAAGCTGTAATTGTTTCTTTTCCCTACTAGCAGATGCTATGTCTTTATTATTAATACGATTTTAGGATGATTTAAGGTTTCTAGCAAGTTAACAAACAGGTATATTATCTTCGGGGTGATAGCATATTGTAATATTTTTATAAGTACCAATTAAGGACCTATAGGTTATATTAGCAATATATCTAAGCTTGGTTAAAGCAGTATATATAATATCTGGTATTCTTATAAAGATGGTAAGGGATATATAGTTAAGAGGTTAAATTTAAAGGTAAGTTAAATTAATAGCATATAAGAGCTAGGAGCACGACGTTTATATTCCATTTCTCTCTTAGGGCAGAGTTAGGACAAAAGGCAGAAAGGAAAGGCGGAGTATACTAGCCGCTCTTTTTCACTTCATATAGTGTCTGTGGTATAATATTTAGTGGCTATAATTACTCTTAGCTTATATATTATCTGCGCCTAAGACTATAGGCGCCTAAAGTGATCCACAAGTGAAGCATTAAGTGAGGCATTGTTGGGGGTAGCTATTAGCTAAGCTATTACTGAATTTAAACGGCTGATGATTCCTAACAGACGCCATATACCTTAGCAGGGTTTAGAGGCGTTTGTATAAAGTTATAAACTAGAACTAGAAGTTAGCAATAACCCCTAATAACGCCTCTCTTAGCAGGAATAGTATTATATAATCTACTTCCAACGCCCATCCTTTCTGGGGTAAGATACTACCTAAGCAGTACACTTATCCTAGCCAGTTAATCTTATATATTAACCCCCCATCTATAGCAAAGAAGCTGTTAGTGCCTACAGGGTGGTTTAATTAGCATTATAGCTAAGCTATTTATAAGCGCTCCGCCTTATATAGGCGGTAATTAACTCCTGTTAATCTGCCTTATATTAGGGGAGATCTTTTACTTAAGGCACTAAGCAGCTGGTACTTAGAGGTCTATAAACATATTCTATATCCTAATAGCATCGACTAAAACTCCTTAAGTAGTATCCCGCAACTATTAAGTACCTATAAGTATACTATCCCTAAATTGCTAGCTACTAAGTAGGCATTTATAGATAGAGAACCTGACTTTAGAGATAACAACAGCGACATAGAGGCGTAGACTAGTTGCGAAAGTGACTTTAGCAATAAGGACCAAGAATAGGACGCAGATACATTATATAGCAGAGAAAATGGTTTTAGCACTAAAGATTAAAAAATAGGGGTAGGTAGCAATAGAGAGGTATTAAGCAACAAGGCTATATAGGCGACGGTTAAATACGGCGGCCTTGACTTTATAGTCTTAAATCTATAAGTAAAGGATAAAAATATAAAGAAGAGTTCTAATAAAAGCTAGTAAAAGGGTTAAAACTTTAGCCTCTCTTTATTTAGCCTATCGCGAAACAAAATAATATTTTACCATTCCCACCAGAGTCTCCGCCTGCTTGACTTATAGCGAGCTATAAAGCATTCGCGATAATCTATGCTTCTACTTAGATGAATTTATTCACTACCTTGAAAGCGATAATAGAAGCTAAATCTATACTAACAATCTAGAATTTTTTGAAATTTTTATAGACCTAAAATGCATACCACATTAGCAACTATTAGTTGTGTTTAAGACTACGGTACTTATAGATTTATATCTTAAGGATATAAACATGTTTTTTTATAGTGTTTTCTTTTTATTTAAATTATTTCTCTACTTATAGTATATAGCGGTTGTTCATCTATTCCGGTATAGTGGGGAGGGGTAGTTAGGTTACGTAAGGGGGCTCGGACTTATAGCTACGCTTATAGGGCTATTTACGTGTAAACTTCTCTAAGTATATATAAGGGGGCTTTAAGTTATTATAAAGTCTATATATATAGGAACTTCTTTAATGTTTCTAGATCTGGGACTTATATATTTCCTTTTTTTATAGTTCTGGTATTTTCCTAACATTTGCTTCCCATTCACATACTATACGTTAATAGAGGGCGCTAGGTTAGATTACCCTACTCACATAATTACTCTACTTGCATAATTACTCTACTCGTATGATTGCCTAGCTCGCATAATTACCTAGTTTGTACGATTACCTAGCTCGCATAATTACCCAGCTCGCACGATCACCCAGCTCGCATAATTACCCAGTTCGCACGATCGCCCAGCTCGCATAATTACGTAGCTTATAGGATTGCCCAGCTCCCACAAGCACTATGCTCGCACGGTTACCTAGCTCGCATAATTACCTAGCTCGCACGATTACCTAGCTCGTAGGATCGGCCAGCTCCCACGAGCATCCAGCTCGCACGATTACCCAGTTTGCATGATCGCCTGGCTCGCACGATTACCTAGCTCGCACGATCACCTAGCTTATAGGATTGCCTAGCTCCCACGAGCACTATACTCGCACAATTACCTATCTCGTAGGATCGGCCAGTTCCTATAAGCATCCAGCTCGTATGATTAAAGCCGAAGTTATTAAACCCATTAATACCCAATTTACACGCTAGGCATTAATTAGAGGACGCTAGGTTAGACTACCCTACTTATATAATTACCTACCTCGTAGGATCCCCTAGCTCCTACAAGCCCCTAGCTCCTACAACCTCCTAGCTTATAGAACTAAAGCCGTAGCTACTAAATCCGTTAAGATCCTAGCTGTATATTTAGAGGGCGCTACGCCTAACTACCCAGCTCGCTCTTTTTATAAAATTCCTTAATCAATTAATAGTGCCTAAAGGAAATCGTTACGGAGGAAGTAAGGAACAATGGTTAGAGTAGTAAAACATAGACATAAAAGTATTTATAAGCGTGTATTAAATTTATCCTCTAATAGCTAGCACTATTTAATTTTAATCTAATAAACTGCGCCAAATATATAGTGCTTTTTAACTTTAAGACTAAAGATAAACTATGACCAGATCCTTATCACTACTACCCCTCTTATTTACGGCTTTTAGTACTAGTGTTATAGCTACCTTCCCTAACGAAACTTATATTCGTACTTAGAGCAATAAAGGTGCATATATTCGCAAACTTCTATAGGTCCTTTAACAGGTCTATATCTGGCTTAACATTAACACTCTCTCACTATTAGCAGTGCTACACAAATATAAGTAGGTATGCTTACATAGTACCAAGTTTTTATATCCGACATATCTGACTCTTTATACGGTATGCCTATAACGCACCAAGTTGTTATATCCGACTCTATATTTAGCTCTTTTTCCGTTTCCACTAGACATTCCTTACAGGCTTTATATTTATACACACACGTTATTCTACATTTTAGTGGACCATCTCCGCAGTAACACTAGCAGCGATTATAATAAGCTTAATAATTAAAATAGCTAGACTTACACAATACCAGACTATATAGCTAGATATAGGAGACTAAGAGTGGCTAGCCTCTATAACTTCCATTATAGAAAATCTATATAGCCTATATTAGCACCACTAAAACAGCGATAGTGGTTGAGGCCTATATAGGTTCACACTATACGCACTTTAAATACTTATAATTAGGGCACCTTTCCCCAAGTCTAGCTCCGTTACAACATTACTATACCTTCTATTAGGCCTTTTAATATTATTATAGAAGGATACATACGCAAATCTAACATTGCTGCGGCGACTAAAATTGTTATTATAGGGCCTATAGGATTATTTAATAGCAAAACTCATGATATATAGTTTATAACTCTTAGATTTAATAAGTATGTTTTCTTCCTAGTTAGATCTAGTACCAAGATCAAGCTTTTTAAGTTACTCTAACAGTTGCGTATATTTTTCTATGCTAGATATTCCTCGCTGGGATTAAAAATAGGAAGGTTAAAAGTCTAGAATTTATAGGTGGACATATAGGGCAGCCTAAAAGGCAGAAGTCTTGGCACATTATATAAACTTTTATATTCGGTGGGCCGTATATCATTTATAGCTACTAACGCAGAGATCTGCAAGGCGTACTATACTCGCTGTAAGGCGTACCAGCTATCTATAAGGCGTACATACTATCTATAAAGCGTACATACTAGCTTCCAACCCCCTCCGTTCCGTCTACATTATCCGCCACTATCTATATTTCGTAGTATAATCCACATTGGTTAAGCAACTTAGTATAACTTCCCCTTTCTTTTATCTCTCCGTTTTCTAAGAAAATAATTTCATTAGCACCCTTAACTATGCTAAGACAATAAGTAATAGTTAAAATTATTTAACCTTTCCCTTAACTTTTAAGCGATTCGCGAATCGATTTCTCTATTATATTATCTATAGCAGACGTGGCTTCGTTAAGAAGCAAAATCCTTAAATTTTTAAGAAAGGCCCTTATAATGGCAATGCGTTGATGCTTACCGCCTAAGAGTTTAATGCCTCCTTCCCTAACTACTATATTGTATCTAGCATTGCAATATATAATCCGTTTATATATAGAAGCGGCTTTGCAGCTTTCCGCAATTTTAGCATTATTAGTATAGAGCCCGTATAATACAATTTCCCTAATTAACTTATTTGGTACTTTAAGATTTTGGGGTATAATTGCTATATTTTCTCGCAGACTTCTCAGTATGACATTACTAATATTTTGGCTATTAATTTTAATGCTCCCTTTACTAGGGTCAATAAACCGCTTTAGAAGATTAAGAAGTATAGACTTGCCGCTCCTAGTTAATCTAATAAGCGTAATAGTCTTTCCGCCCTTAACTATAAAACTAATCTTCTTCACCGTTAGCTTGTTGTTGGCGTAAGAAAATAAAACATTATTAAATTTAACGCGACCGGCGGTAACCTTAAGGTGTATTGCTCCTTCTTTATTAATAATAGATGGCTTAATTTAAAGAAGTTTAAAAAAGCGTTCTCCTATACTAAGGCAACCTATCAGCATATTATATATTTGTACAAAATAGCCTATAAACGTAAATATATTTGGCCAGGAACCGATTAAAATAAATAAGCCACCTATACTTGTAGTATCCTGTATAAGGCGAAGAAGTAAGACTAATACTAAGATTGCTAGGCTAATTGCTTTTAATCCCTCCCCTAATAGACTAGCAAAAAGTTATAAATACTTTATCTGTAATCCTAGTTTGTTACTATCTACTAATATAAAGGAATATCCGCGCCACTCCTAATCTTAATAATTAGCTGTTTTTACCAGATCCCAGTATATAACTATATTGTACTTAATCTGGCTTTCCTTACACCTATTTATACTATAGTCTTAATGCATTTAAAAAAGCTTAGGATTCTTGACAAGCTTAGTCCAGATATAAATAACAATTACGTCTATTATAATAAGTCCTATATATGCATTAATAAAGTGCGAGAAATAAACCACGAAGGTGATAATATCAATTGCGGAAGGTATCAAATTGAGGATTAGACTGTCTATAAGATAAATATACCGTTCTTCTAAAACCATAACCTCCAAGACTTCCCCAGAGCTGTTATTACTATGGAAGTCCATTAAGAGTGTTATAACATGTCTTAAGGCGTGCTCTTTTAGGTTACGCATTAAACATTCCATAATATGCCCCTTTATGCATAAGTTAAACCGGTTTAGAACGAAGGCAAGTAGCGCTATTACCTACAAGACAAATTCTCGAACAGAAATGGAATCTTTAGCAGTTAATTAATACTACTTAAAAAGGACAAGAATACAGACCAGATCTATCTATAGCAGTATCTATAAGTGCACCTATTTATATTAATAGCAATATCGCCAGTAGCTTAACCAAGACTTGTAGGACACCTACCAGGCAAAGCAATAACCATATTTTTAAGTCCTTTAGCCGTAGGTATAGTATAACCACCAAGAGATCCTCTATACAATCCCGCCAGCTTTTAACGTCACTAGCTTAAGGCTACTTAAGTAGCGGTTCCACTTCGCTCGCTAGGTAAGGTATTCTATATAGGATAGAGAGCCCAATCAATAGAAATATCCTCAGAATTGGTATTATAAGGCGCACAACTTAATAGACGTTAATTAATTGGCTAATGGCAAGGACGATAAAACAGGCGACTTTAAGGGTATAGGTAGTTAGGCAAGAGCTAAGATAAAAATACCTTAGGTAAATTAATTCGAGTTAAAAAAGGATCCAAATAGTACTCTATATAAGTATTGAACTTTCTATAAAGACCTAAACATCTAATTAGTATAGAACAACAATTTTATATAGGGACGTCATACACATGCGTATAGAGTAATTTGCTGGTATATAGCCTAGAGAATACCTTCTGTACCCTTGGCCATTATTAGATATGCTTATAGTTATAGAATTTAGACACTTATATAGCTGGCTACAATTCCTGCCACCATCCACAATATATAAGTTGGCCGCTTTCTACATGCAACTAGTAATGACTGCGATCTTATAGATTACACAGTATAGGAGAGGAAAGAAACAACTAGAAGGACGGAATAGATATAGTTAACAGTCTTAAATAGCTGCATAATTTGTGGTTTTATGGAATAAGATATATTTACTATTATAATTTTTTAAGCAAGACAGCCTGCCAGACCTTTTATACCTAGCCTCCTTTAAATAGTTAAAGAACCAAAAATGAGGTAAAGTTATTATTAAAGCCTAACTTCGGATTAAGGCCTAGATATTAAACAAAAACGTATATAGAGCGAAATTATCCAACGGATAAGGACTAGGATAGTAGCAACTCTTAGTTAGCATCTAGTGGGCTATAGGCGTGCATAGCAAATTCTATATACATTAGGGGAGTTGGAATAAGGCAGATAGAGGAGGGCTATATAGCAAACTAGTATCGGGTAGTATTAATCTAACGCTTTAGAATAGAATCCCCCTTCCATTAAATACCCACTTTATATTGGTTCTTCGCCCGCCTTGCACATCCTTATCCTAGCCATTTATCACTCATTCCCGCTCTTTACTAGATCCCAAGGCAGCTTATATGGTATTTCAGGTTATACTTAATTGGTTACAGGATCCGCTTCCATTAAGTCTTAGTATATCCGGCAATGGCCTATATATCACTGGCTTTAGACTTAACGGTAAGACATATACCTAGTACTTAGCTATAGGGAGACGTAAGAAAGGGGCGTTTAGCCAAGAGGTCTAATACGGGCCATATAGACCATACGGACTACCCAGACTACACGGACCACAGAACCCATTACAAGTAAGTTAAGCAGAGCAGCTAGGGTCATGCCCCATTAGCCCCATCTACATATATGGACTCAATCAACTACTAGCAATATAAAACTGGCTAACTGTAATGGCTCGCACAAATGCCTCTAAGGTAAGGCTTATGGATTGCTATCTTACAAAGATACTAAGCTAAGGAGAAGGAAAAGGGGCCGCCAAGACCAATATAAACAAATATATAAAGCTAGCTGCTAAGGCGCTAGTAGTAGGCGACCTAATAATAAGGTATAGCAGAATATAGCAGCATACGGCAGTATTTAGTAGAATTTGGTAGGTAATATGCCCTAGCGCCGTTACACTAACGGCACTTGCGATAAAGACGGAACTCCCTATAGATCGTTAGTTGCCGTATCCTCTACGCCAATAAAGGATAAGTAAGCGAGTTTAACAGAGTATAGTACACCTAGAGTAGCTACAGGGAGACGCAAAGACTTAAAAGGAGTGGCGTTTAGCCAAGAGGTCCAATATAGACCCTATAGACCACGTAGACCACGTAGACTACACGGACCACACGGACCATGTAGATTTAGTAGGGGTGGCCCTGCATTAAGCTAAGAAAGTCCAATAGCGTGCGGCGAAACCCCACTTCTACCACAACACATCGGTCCTGGGGGTTTCACCAATATTCCCCTTTTATAACGCTACTACGCATTATGGTCAATGCTAATAATAAGTCGGAGGACATGCGGCAATATACGCAATATAACCTAAACTAATAGAGAAAGTTCCTAGCAAGTATAGATAAGACCAGCTTAAATACAGTTATTAATAAAGATTAGCAGAATTTTATAAAGGACAAAGCCAGAAACATCATCCATCTATAGCGTAAATAGGGTAATGTCCCTTTATTTAAGATAGCGGTAGTTAGAGAACGTATAAACTAGCAGCTAAGGCTTGATCAAACACCTAAAGTAGATAAGAATGTTATAAACTAGCGTATACCTAAAGTCCTTAAAAAGATTGCTGGTTAGTTTGAAATTATCTTATAATTAATGCGGAATTCCTTAGTTAAATTTCAACTACAGAAAGTTAAAAACCCTAAGGGGAATCAAGCCAATCAACTAATTAACCCAAGGAACGGCATCTACAGTATAATCCTATAAGGGACACATAAGTGGCAAGTTAGGTTAGAACTGTTTAAAGAGCGGGATATAGGTAGTGGATATGCAAGAAGATACATCTAGAACGATTGTTAATATAAGCGCTTAAATAAATCATCATCTCCTAATGTAAGTAGTGATGTGGCTAAGCCTTATCGCAAGGACTCATTTTCCTTTTAATATAGTGACTATTTTCGCCGTAACCCGCCTCGAACGCCCAAATAAAACCTTATCTCCTATTGTAAGCAGTAACGCCTGTTTAATGCGTAATTATTATTTCAAAGGTATATACGCCAGCTTTATACACAAAAGCACTTACGTTAGGGGCTTCCTTTCATCTACGCACGCCGATTACAACATTTGTAGCATATATAAGGTGTCGCCGTTTCAAGTCTATAAAATACATCGCTATACACCAGGGTGGAGAATCCAGGGCAGTCTTATATATAAGAAGCTATTTGTTGGCATTTTTAGTAGCTCTACTGTCCCTATTATATGATTTTCCTATAAATAAGTATTTGTCTTACACAACCACGCCCATACCAGATCTTTTAAAGCGGATAAGGCTTGCAGCTAACCTCCATTAGGCAAGTAGTTTAAGGCTATAACGCAAGGCTCTAGAGTCCAGGTAAGTGCTATAAGTATAATAAATAGAAATAACTATTAGTGCTAAGATAAACTGGGGGCTCTATCAGACTTAAAGCAACTAAGTATAAGTAGGGTAGTAAGGCTTGGAAGCGTGCCAACTAATTAAAAGCCAAGAAGCTAAGGATAAAAATAAATCTCCAAGCAGCCCTACTCTATCGCTAGCTCAGCCCCTTACTATCTAGGATGCTCTGCAATTCCTAGAGCTGCTAAAGGTAGCTATAGTAATAAATACGTTATCTACCTCTACCCCTACCCTAGGAGGCCTAATTGTTGAGCTACTAGCCCTAGAAGATCCTAAGACTAAAGCGATATTACGAGCTTCTAGATTAGAGTACGAGATGGTAAACAAAGTATATATCTTTATAAGCGTGTAAGTATAGTCCTACTAACACTATTTTTTTACAGTTGGGATAAGAAAGCTTATTAATACAAGATTACTAAGCTAGTAACGCCAATAGGAGAGGTTAATAAACTAAACTAATACATGTTTGTTAATCGCATTTGGATCGGTAGGCATAATACTCTTTATAAGTATCTTCGATTACCTCTATATTCCTTTATCTATGTCGCAGTACCGGTTGTAGCTCTATAGACATAATCCCCTCCCCCCTTACGCATTATGCTATGTCTCCTATATATCCGCTTCCTTATATAATCCGTATTCCATCCATAGGAATACTGCCAACGTTTATAAATCAATAAGGCTGGTATTGGTGTTCTTAGAAAATATATTAGTGTCTTTAGGAGATATACCATATTTTATTATAAACTCAGCGACAAGTATTTTAAACAACTTATAAAGCGCTTTATTGTACTTTAAGTGACAATCTATAACCCTAAATTCGCAGAAAGGCGTTAAATATTTCTTCTCATTATTACCAAAGAAGAGTGCGGCGGTAAGGTAAGTATACACGCGGCCCTTAGCATTAAAGTGTCTATTTATATTACCCGACTTATATAGCCGTATGCTTATTAGTCCATAATCTGGAATCTATTAGGTTTAGCAAAATGTTATAAATAGCGATTAAGATTAACTTCCTGCTAAGTGCAAGAATTTACTGTCTGGCGCATACTAAGTCAAACCTTCCACGCCGCCATTGGCCGGTGGCTGGAGATAAATATTATAAAAGGCCTCCCATAAACCATCTTCTTGTCAACTTCCCTCGCGCTATTATCTACTTACACTTATCTATTACACCTCCAAACATCGAGTCGCCTTAGTATTGCAATAGAGATGTTAGAAATGCGAAATAACAATTAGGTTTAGATAACAGGACATAATTATATTCTTCTTAAAGCGATCTAGTAGGCTCCCTATAACTACTACAGCAGAGATAACCTTAAGAGTATTAAGGTAAAAGCTGCTATATATATAATTATTATACAGTCTAATAGCTCTATTAGGTTTTAGATATATTTGCTTTCCGCTATACTTTAAACCTACGCTAATTTATCCTCTTCGGAAATTTTAAGTATAATAGGTTAGGGGATAAAGGTAAAATGTTCTTAAGCGATATTGTAGAGATAAAAAGTGGGAAGGAAATGATGGAAAAGGTAGAACATAAGGTAAGGGATCGCAATACTATCTGCTATAAATAATAGGGCACGGCGCCAAGCAGGCTATTACACTATAGGTTTAGTTAGTAAGCATCCTAAAGGGATATTTCCCCTCTAGATGCCCCGGCCAAGAGCTTAAATGCTATTAGATATTCTGCCAAAAATAATAGAGCTATATAATAGAAAAGGCCACTAGAAATAAATTACTCTTAGGGTAATACTCCTAGGCTATAAGTTGTTCCTAAGCGCTGCGGCCGTACACTTTCTATAGGTAGCATATTTCTTTAGCCGCATAATTTTTGCAGGCTGCCATTACTAGCACTTAGCTCCTAGGAGACTAATTTTTCTAAAAGGCTAAAGTTACTAGGAGCTTTACCTTAAAAGCCTAAGGCTACTAGGGATAGGGAGCGTTCTACAGTACTATAATTTTTACTGCGCTTAGCGAAGAGCTTGCTGCCTAACTTAAATAGGAGAAACATGCATTAATAACAGCTAGAAAATCTATACGGTATTTTATATATAAAAGCGGCAGAAGATATAAATAAAATGTTTTACACCCTATAGAGCCTCCCTCTGCGATTATGTCCTGCAAGGCACTAAATACATTTAGCGCGGCATTTAATAGAGATCAGGCAATGGCTAAGGCTCTAGGGGAGGCTTTTTTAAGACACAATTTAGTTAAGCGTTATATTAAGTTAGCTAAATAAGGTTTACATCATCAGAAGTACAATTAGAAGGTATAGTTAATGGTTTGTATTAAATTAAATCTATATAGCCTATACGCGTTATTCTGATCCTGGTTATAAAGAATAATAGATTATAATAGGATACTCTTATTCGCCTACCCATACAGCTATCGTAATGCACTTACCTTAGTAAGTGCATCGCGATAGCCGCATAGGTAGCCTAATAATGGCACTAGTAATTCCTAGCGAAAGTTTACACTTAAAATAAAACTACCTAACCCAAATAGAAAAATACATAGGTATTAATAGCCGGCTAGAGAACCAATACGGTATTTTAAACAAAAGCGGCAGAAGATGTTTATAATTATAGTGTGGAATTATTAGAAAACGTAAAAAGCACCAAAATTTAAACTACTAAGCACTAGCTGTAAATCCGCCCGCATCACGCCTTGCTGTGGAAAAGCCCTACTACCAACTTTTATATCTGCAACCTTGCCACCCCTTTACGGAAACATTTAAACGGCGATAGCAAGCAGCGTAGGCTATATAGTTATCTAAAAAGTAATATCTCCAAACCTTGCTCAAGAGGCAGTGGCGCTAATAAAGGGTAACGCGAAAGTTAAAAAAGAGACTAAAAAGTATATTAAGTACAAGGTTCTACCTATCTACTACCCTATATAAGACGAGTTTATTAGAGTAAGTCTCCCTACCTTTGCCAAGAACATGCTAATATATAAATAGAATAAAGGTGGGGAATACTCTCTTACTAAATTCCTTAAACGTAAACCTACTTGTTAGTTACAATCTATCCACATTAGAGAATTTCGCAAGACAGCCCTAGAGTCCAATAAGGGTTACCGCTTAAATTAGGGAGAAGTTTTTATCACTATTACCCTAACAGACCTTAATCCTAAAAATGGCTAGTATATATTCGTTAAAGGATCTTATAATACGTCGTTAAGATCTTCCTAGAAAGGTGTTTCGATGGCGCTAAAAGTAGGTAATATAATAGTATAGCGGGGGGACCTATTTCATATATATTCGCCTGGTGGAGGAGGGATATATTTAACTTTAGTTTATATATAACGGTGTAAAGAAAAGGTGCCTTTACTCCTATAAATAAGAATCTGTTTAGTCTGGGATATATAGTATTTAGTAATAGTGTTGCCTGCCATATAAATAGACGTGTTTAATTATTGCTAGGTATCTACTGCTTCTAAACCAACATTCTATAGATTAAGATTGAAGTTTATAACTTTAGTCTCCTATAACAGTGGCGAGCCATTAAGAAATTCACTTAACCTATTTGGCAAAAGATCTTCTACGGTTATAGCCTCCTATCCTAGCGCCCATTCTTCTTCCCATCCTTCTTTAATTTTAAATTGTTCCTCTCCTTCCTCTCCTTCTGTATCTCCTTCCTCGCCTCCTTCCTCTCCTTCTTCTTCCTCTCCTTCTCCTTTCTCTCCTTCTCCTTCCTCTCCTTCTCCTTCCTCTCCTTCTCCTTCCTTTTCTTCTCCTTTCTCTCCTTCTCCTTTCTCTCCTTCCGTGGGAGTGATTTCCACTATTAGGGGAGATATATGCTGGTCTGGCTCTTACTATATAGCGTTACCAAGCAACCTATACGGGAGGTAAGTAGTAATAGGGAAAGCGGCGCCATTAAGTAGCAGACCTAAAGGGTAATAGGTGATATAAACTCCGCCATCTAAAATAGGCTCTTTTAAGTTTATAAGTTCAAGAATTAGGAAAATCTTAGAGTACCTAAACATTCTTTTAGCCTTATAAATCTATAATTAAGACCAAACAAAGCTTACTTCTTACTATAAATTTAGCTTATTAGGAGGGTAGAATTAAATAATAGTTCCATTTTAAGATATTTACTCTTCCTCTCTAACTTCTACCACTTTAGATTCTGCTTCTCCGGCTTCTCCTTTTCTAACTTCTCCTTCTCTAGTAAGCCCTCTATTACCATATTTACAAATTAACTGTGGTCCTCGACATTCAGCTCCAAAGCATTATTAAAGTAGTATGTCTTTTCTAACGTAATTTTAGCAATTACTCCATAACGTTATATAAAGTGACGCTAACTTATAAGAGCTAAGTATATAGACTTAGCCTTTAAGTCCTATTTTGGCAGTAGTTTATTAATAATTAAGTTAACAATCATTGCCATTTTAAGCGCACGTCTGTTTCGGGAGGATTCCCTAGTATAAATAGGTTACCTATTTTTAATATTAACCTAGGTTATGGCGCAGCGGACAATAAATAGATAAGATATAAGAAAACGATTAAACCACCTACTCACTTTTATATTTTCCTCTATAGCCTCCGCCTGGCTCTAAAAGAGCATCTCAAATATATATACACAACTTGTTGCTTTATCTAATAAAAGCTCTTTCTTAATAGATATTCCTGGCTCTGCTTACGCCCAAATCCCAAGTAATAAACTTATACTAAACTTCTTTTCAAACCCTTTATAAATCTTCTTTACTATATTTTTAACTAAGCGTGGAACCGAACCAGAGATCTAGTAAGGGCCATTAAGTTTATCCTACGCCCTACTCTTGTCCTATACCCTACTTAGCTGCATCTTAAGTGCCTAGACCTTAACTAGCTTGGTTTTCCCATAGATAAGGTTCTATTTCTCTATAATTTTAGGCTAGCTTGACTTCCCTTTATTATACAGTTTAAGTAGGAGCTTTTGCTAATTTATTAGCTTGGGCTAGTCTTTCTATTATATTATAAGGCGTTCTGAATATTCCCCTTCATCCTCGGACGCACTACTGTCAATACTTAGGGTAAGTACTCTCAAACCTTCGTCCTCGGACGCGCTACTATTAATACTTAGGGTGAGTTCTCTCAAATATTTAGAGAGACGCACTTCTTTATCTCCGGTATAGAGCCGCGACTAGCCTGACTAATTAGACTGCTAGCTGCCTTCTAAATTCCTTATACACTCCTATAAATCTGTGGATTAGACGAGCTCCTAAAGATATAATACTATTACTTAAAGACATAACGCTCCTAGCCCTAATAAAGGTGGGGAGTCCAAAGAGGTGCAGCTAATTTTAACTTTTAGCAGTCATTAGTGGGATATAACCTTTAAAAAGCTTACCAATATTCTCATAAAAAGTCCCAGTTATAGTGGAAGTTCTTTAATATATAGTTATATACGGCTCTAACAGCCAGCTGTCTTCCAACTATAGTGTCTAACTGTTTGCAACAAAGGCTATATTTATAAGAAAATGAGGGGAATCTCTACCCTAGAAAGTCTGGAGTCGTAAACAATTAAGTAATTACTTGGATAAGGATAGAGTGCTGCTTAAACCTAGATTGTAAATAGTAGGAGCTTGACGTTAAAAGTAGGTAATATTATAAAGCTACATTCTCCTTAGCCTGGCCCTTTATAATCTCACGGTTGAGTTTGGCTTTATAATATTAGAAGGAGAAGTCACGGTTTCCCTAATTTTTAAAATTAGGGAAATTGTAACTCGCCTAATCTTAAAAAGATAGTTACTAGAACGCCACAATAGATCCCAAGTCATAAATACCCTATAACTTTCGAACCTCAGTCGGCGCGGTCGGGGGTTTCGGATATAATGCCATCAAAAAGATAAGTTAAAGTTTTAATATCTTAAGTCGTTTCAAATGAAAAGTTCTAGGCTCGCTAGCATGCTTATAATACTACACAGTTACCAGGCTGAAAATGCGGTTGCCTTTCTCTTCTTATAGATCTCGCCCTATATTCCTACTACCCTATTACCTCATTACCTTGTTACCTTACATCAACACTCCCTATTAGCCAGTTCTCACCAACTAAAAACAATGCAAAATTATTTAATTCTAGCATTCACTTGTGAAGGGATTCTTTGCCTCCTTTTTATTGCTTAGGCAGCGTTTTGGCAGTATTTACCAGTTTCAGAACGCTCCTTACAACTTTAGATTATTCTCCAACGGACTTACTATAGTGTTTTCGTAATTGTCTTTATTATCCTTATTATCCTTATCATTTTTCGGTTTAAGTTGCCGTCTATTACCTTACTTAGGTTAATGCATACGTCATTTATAAGCTCTTGGCTTAGTAGGATAATTATTAAGGTTTATTTAAGCACGGTCTATCAAAGTAAATGCTAAGTATGGTTAGGTCTTTATGCTTTGGTATTCCTTAGGATTTAGCCCAAATAGGTTTATTTATTACTCCATCCCTCTCGCGATTATCCTTTAGGTTATAGGTTCCTCACTCTTTAACTTATATAGAGTACCAGGATTAGTATTAGCAACTATTAAAAGTTTTAGTATACATATAGTATGCATAGGGGCTTTATATATCTGCTTATAGCGATCCCGCGGAAGCCGTAAACTAAGTATTTTTGCTATTGTGGTTATTTCAACTATTGCTATTATATGCGACATTATTACCGCCCTTCCGTTTATTAGCAATAAGAAATTCCTTTTAGTAAGTAAGCTAGATTACCCTCTAAAATCGTCTACTAATCTATATAGGCGTATAGCTTGCTCAAGTGCGCTATAAATATTGGCGCTCTTTATATACAATGCTATATACAAACTCACGGGCCCTACGAGAATTAAAACTCCTTGGAACGGACTTATTTAGGGGGCACGGTAGCGCTAAACTCGAACCTTAAACATCCTTCTTCTTAGCCTAATATAGAGGAAGCTTTAACAGCAAACTTAAAAGGTTTCTTTAGAGGATCTAATAATACGCAGCCATAGTAAGTTAATAACATGCTTGATTTAATCTTAGGCTAACACTATTCTAAAAAAATTTCTATTACAAAAACTATTGACATGACCACTAAAAGGATAACAGAAGAAATCTCTTCTTTATCTAAGGAAACACTTAAAGCCCTAAAATACAATATCCTAAGCGGTCACTCTTAATACAGGTTAGAAAATACATTGCTATTTAACCAATAAAATTCCAATACCCTTTATGCAAAGAGAATTCCCTATAAATAATCCTTTATTATTTAATATGTGACGTTCTAGCTGCTACTTATTACTGTATTAGTACTATCTATTATTCGCAAACCAATTTATTTCTCACCCTAACTAACTAACAAAGTTAACCATCATCTTTATTTAACCTACACACTGAGGGCATCTTTTGTAACAGCAATTACGGCACTTAATCCCTTTCTGATTTGTTTTTTCCTCCTACCCACAAGAACAACAATGAGCATAAAAATATATATGGATGCTTTTTAGGACGGAATGCTCTTTAGGTCTCCTTAAATGCTTTAAAAGAGCTTCTTTATCCACTACTATTATTATAGTATCCGCTTTAATTATTACTATACCTAAGGTAGCATTTGGGGTGTTCGTAGAGGCGCCTTAGGCGGCCTCTATATTGGATTTTAGAAATGCTTCTGCGATATCATTGGTGGTATTTATGGCAGCGTCAAAGGCGGCTTCCGTTACGGCTTTTATAATAGTAAGGGTGTCTATAGTGATCTCTATTTTCTTTTAAGATTCCTGAGCCTCTCTAATAGCGCTTATTAATCTTTATTTATGAAGATTTTAAGGAGGGTAAAGCGAACTTGCTATAGCTCCTATATCTCTATAACTAAAACCAAGAGGATCTTATTAGCCTCTATATCAAGATAGGGATGTCTATTGCCTATACCCTAAATATGCGAAGTAGAATTAAGACAAAAAACATAAAAGGTTTAACGCTTTAAATAGAGTAGCCTAGTAATGTAAGCTAGGAATTTGCTTATATTATTATATTAATTGCTAATATTTAAATTAGAGATCAGATTCCATTTGTAAGGTAGGTACTAATATATTAAGTTATTCCAAGATTCTATATAACCCATACTCCCTCCCCCGGGGATGTTAGAAGTAAAACACTTATATACTACTACCGTTCCTCTCTCTTCTGTAAGAATCTTTAATATAGCCCCTTCTAATATCCGGCTACTATATTGCTATGCTAGAGGCGGCCGAGGTAAATATCTGTTTAGTTAATCAATATAATCCAATGCTAAGTTTTGCCTACAGAAATCATGGGAATGTAAGCATATAAACTAAGCCCGTTTTCGCTAACGCTAGAGAGAATTAATTAAAGACCTTAAAAGAAAAGTTAAGCGCCTATTAAAAGAGAATAAGAAGCTTTAAAGCTTACTAAAAAAGAAAGAAGCCTCTAAAGACGAGATAAAGAAATATAGTTTATAAAATTTTTAAAATCCAGATCAAGAACTTTTGGTGCTACTAGACAAGGGCCTAGAGCAGTTACCAAAACCAATAGAGAATGCGGTACATTCTACGGATATATAGTATTTTATAAACGGCGGATTTACTAACTCTTCCACCAAATCTTCTCTTTCTCAGCAATGTCCTTTAACTCCTAAAAAAACTTCTATTGACGGCTTTTAACCTAACGCGGAGCCTGTTGCTTTAAACGTAAGGCAATACACTAGCTAGAAACAAACTGCCTACCTTACTTGCCGGAGATCTAAAGCACGTTGTGACGGAGCTTATCCATGCAGTACGTATAGAGAGAGGAATAAGGATTATAAGTATAAAGGTTAAGACTTTAGAAATAGCAATAAAGAACAAAAAGTTAATAAGAAAAGCATCTTAATTAAATATTTAGGGGGACTTAACAAATTATCCTCTATAGAGGAGCCAGGTAACTACAGCTAGGCTATATTAGATATTGTATTCCCAACACATTTATACCTGCACGCTGTATAGGCCAATCCCTTTACTAACCCCTTTACTATTCCTTTAGTTCCATTAGCTTATCCTAGTAAGTATATACCCACCTTAATAAGGAATAAGACGTACTCAATTACCTTAGTGGAAGAGTTCCCTCGAATAGAGATAGAGAGAGGCGAATTATTTCCAAAAAGATATTTAGGAGATTGGTAAAGCAGTCCAACCCTACCTAAGGCTAGGGATGCATATATATCGACTAGGATTAGATTTGTCTTAATTACCTACCCCTTCTATTCTACCTATTTTAGTTACTACCCCCCTAGGTTTCTATACCTTCCTTATATATATATAGAGGTCCTAGAGCCACATTTAATAGAGAAAGTCCTTATCCTTTTTTTCTAACCTAAGATTTCAGGCCGATAATATAAACTATTACGCTTAGACCAAGTTAAAAAATTTAACACTATAACTAATATAAGAGCGTAATTATAAGATATATTAGTTTCAAAGTCAGCTAAAAGTAATTCGCAGTGGATTAGACAGGGCAGCCCTCTCTATACGGAAAGTGCGCCTAGCCCAATTAACTGAGATATATTTTCCACTTAACAATATTCCGCCTAGTATAAAGTCGAAATATAAGCCGGACGCTTTATTCTAGCATGATGATATATAATACCCTAGGGTTATAATCGAAGTCGCATATTCGTAGAAGAGGAAGAGGCTAGGCTAGCTAGCTAAAGATTATCCCCAAGTCTCTTTAATTAGTAGAGGTGGTTATAGTAGCTTCTTAATAGCTACCTAAGTAGCTATAACCTCTGCTAGTAGTAAAATTAGAGCTTAAGGCTCTTCCTCTATTATACTCACCCCCTGATCGTTAAATGTTCCTTTTATAGGCAAGTCTACCTCCACGCCCTTTAAAGATTTCAGGTATATTATATAGGGCACTTAGCATCTTACCACTTTCGAGTTGAAAAGATTAGTAGTCCTTTGACACTTTAAACCTTAGTAATCTATTATCTACGCCTAATGATCCAATAGCTAATATTACCACAGCCTTTCCCAAACTCTCTACAGGCATATACGGAAGGGGGTTTTGTAGGTTATTATATAGTATTAGATATAACTGTTTAAGAGATACTATGTTAGGGGTTATATTTAGGATCTTGGCAGCGATAGCTCTAGCTGTCTAGTTACAATTATTAGTAAAGCGTTATATATATTCTAGCATTTAGCACTCACCTCCAAGTATAGAGTAATATATTTCTCTATTATAGTAGTGGCGGGTAAAGTATAGAAGGGTATATTAAACGTCTATAAAGAATACCCTTGGCTCCATATTACTAGATAGGCTTTTAAATTATCTACATCCCCACTATCAATGCCAGGAGCTATCTGTGGTGTAGACATAATTGAGTTTAAAAAGGAAGTTGTAATTAAGGGGATTTTATTAGTGAAAGATAATAAAAGGCGATTTAGGGCTGGATTTTTAGTAGGGCTAAAATCTTAAAGGGGCTGATTTCCGGTTAGGTAGGACCCATATAACATATTAACAACAAAGCCTAAAGGAAATAAACATGTAATATGCCTTAGTCCAAGAGGTTTAGGCGATATATAAAAGTCAACTATTACTTACCTTAATATTTATCGGTAAGGAGGTTATATTATAGGCCGTAGATTAAGATATCTTTTCTATTTCTATATAAAGACCTACTCCTATCCTCTTATTAACCTAAACTTTCCTTACTATTATCTACCTGCAATTATCTTTATATCTAAGTAACCTTACAAGAACAACTGGTCTTAGTATTACTATAGAGATGGCTCGAAAGGACCCCTAGTTTTAGAGAGATGGACGTGCCTATATCCGCAATCAGAATATAGACTAGGCTCCATTTACCTACTACAATAGTCACAAACTTGAGAAAATTAAGGTAAAAGCTAAGGAATAAATTTTTTTATATAACCTAATAGCTTTACAGATTCTTGACATAATAGCTATCCGCTATACTTTAGCCCGTTACCAATACCACAGTTAAAAAACCGTCTTTAGGGAATTTATTTACCAAGGGAATTATTACAAAGTTCTTACATTTTTGGGTGCAGTTAAGAAGATAAATAGCGGAAAAGAAATCCTATAACAGATAGAGCGTAAGATACAGGATAATAGAAATCGCAATATAAGGTATAGCATAGAAGAGGACCAGGATAAAGATAGGGATGCGTATAAGGACGTATATAGGGAGGACATAGTCGCTAGGATTAAGACTTTGGGGATTAATTTAAAGAAGAATATATCTCTCTACTAGCAACTATTCCTTCCATAAATAGCATAGCGAAGGCTATTATATAACGTTTTCGCATTTCTATACATAATTGTGGCGTACCAATTTATACCTCCCCCTATGCTACGCAATCACACTCGTGGCCGGCCAAGCCAGGCTTCTCTACTTGCAATAGGTTAGCCTCCTATATTCTACAAGCATACTCGGTCTCACCCTTTACTAATCTTTCACTATCTATAACAAGGCTGGAACTGGCGTCTTCTTGTGTTTATACTGTCTAGTAAGTTGGATTTAGGCCTGCCTTCGCGCATTCCATATTGTTTACAGCCTAACTTAAATCTATACGCTTCCTCGTTGTTCTAATAAAAACTTTTATAAAGTTTAACTTTGCTAACACGCATACACTGCCTCTGCTAGGGTTTTATATAAATAGACCTCCAAGACCTTTAAAGACCTCTAAAGACTGGCGACAACTTACCTGCTAAGGTAAGCAGTACGTAACCTACCCCTTCTATATCTTTAGTAATCTAATCGCTACTTTTAGGTACCTATTGTCGTGATAGATACATCTAATATAGGCTAAGGGTCGGCCTATTAGGTTCTAAAGTTAGGGGAAAAGATTTTCAAAGAGGATAAAAAACAAGATATTACTTTTATTGGATAGAAAGAAGGCGATTTACGTAAAGTAAAGGTAAGTAATTACCTATATTATAAGCGAGCAGGTCCCTAAAATCTTAAAGATTTATAAGATTATTAGCGTTCTATATATTCCACCCAATGTTCGCTAGGCTATAGTTCCCATATATAATACAATTATTAAAATATCTTCAGCCGTACCGGGCTACCGTGGTGGCACATTAGCTATAACAGCACTTAATTATAATAGAGAAGCGATAATATCTAATTGCCTTTCCGGCAATATACGGTTTATAGAAGGTAAAAAGGAAGCTTCAGAGCAATTAGATAAAGAGGTTTAGGAACTTAATAAAGCTAACTAGGCTACTAGGCCCTCCCTTATAGTTAAATTAGTGTCCTAGGCTCTACCAATGCTTGCGGCGGCTATAGTACTTCTATATAGGAAATGATTTAAGTTTATATAGAGAAACCACGCTGCTTAAATTGCTCGATATAAGATCTTATACGGCTCATATAATGGCCCAGCAATTTGCTATTATTCTATAACTAAGCCTAAAGCCCTTCCCGCCTTGTGCCTTTATATTCGCCTATAGTTACAACCCCCACTAAAATTAAACCCCCTCTCTACCGCTCTCTTCTCCTAGCTATGCCAAAATACCTAGTGTAAATATACTTCTTTTATAACAAAGATAGAAAGGCTATATAGAACTAGTCTTTTAAACCCCAATACTTAATTTCGTGAACTGTATAAGTATGGCTAATCTTATAAGCTAGGTAATCGTACAGGTTAGAAAATCATGCGAACTAGGTAACAGTAGTATTTAGTATAAGTAGCAAACGCTAGAGTATTTACGTTACCGCTTACGCTAATCTAGTTATAGGCTAGTAATAGATAATACGGGCCATTAAATTTATGCGGGCTATTAGATTCATACGGGCCACCAGATTTATATAGGCTACTATATACAGGCCACCAGATTTAGGCACCAGTAAATAATTTACACTAATATACACGTAACTAAAGCTATTGCCTTTTTAAACATGTCTGAGTGCACGCTACGAAAATGTATATATATATATATATATATTCTATTATAGCCATATACCCCTAGGGGCCGTTACTAAGAGCCAGCTAAATACATCCTGCCACTAGAGTACTAGCTCTAGTTTAGAGGCTAACTATAAGAGTTACATGTCCATTACTCAGCGCGACACACTGGCGGAGGCATATAAGGTAGAGGCTCGTAGTATAATCAGTTAGGAAGTGTATTCGTTCATTAAGATTAGCTTATACGTCTCTTTCGTAAAGTAGATTATAGCTTTAACCGCGCTAATATCTAGGAAACGCCACGAAAACAAGGGTCTAGTCAGTGCGGCTCGGCCACACTCCCTGCTAGCGGGGGCGAGCTTGAAGTATTTTCCGCTTTGATCACCTATTATAAATACCAACTTAGTAAATTTATTTCTAGTAATTTCCTTCTAAATAACCTACTGCGGGGCAGTAATGGCAATAATTAGTTAGTTATAATTATGTTATATTATTAGGAATATAACTAACCTAATTATAATCGCACCTACTAATTATATTATATAAATATAACTATAATCACCCGCGGTAAGGCTATATTCTGGGAGCGGAGCGAATTATATTATACTACAAGGCAGCAAGGTTCAGCTCTATACAGCTAAAGATAAAAAGTCACAGATTAATTAAGGTACCTCTTCTTAAACGTATTTAAAAGTCTTTTAAAAAGGACACGTTACTAATAGCAAGGCCGGTTCAGGTACTTATAATAGGGTACCCAAGACTTAACTAAATTTAGTTTAGCAGGCTAGCTTTGTAGTATTCTTATAGTTCCAGCACTTAAACTTAGTTACACTAACATCTTTACCCGGTCCGTTATAGTGCACGCAAATCCAGAAGATAACTTAGAAGAACGACTCCAAATTATGCCTAAAGAAGTGTTTCTTGTTAAGAAGCACTCTAATTGCCATAAATACTCTTATACTAGTCTTGCCCTATGCTCCCAAATGCCCTTTTTATAGCTCTTTAATAGCAATATTAAGGTTGATTAAGAACTGCTAATAGCGTTATATTACCTTCCTATAAGAGTATAAATTAGGGGTATCTATAACTTATCTACTGTGTATATATAGCCTTATTCTCTTTATAGATTTCAATCTTTATATAAGTTCTTCTTTCCTAATATCTGCGCACGGACTTCTAATTAATAAGAACGGCCTAAAATCGGGGCTAGTGAGTAAAGAAGGGCATTTTCTAAACCAGATAACTACGACATTCACGCCTTACTATTAGCCGTTAATCCCCTGGGTTAATAAGCTACGAAAGGTAGTTTTTCCAACAGACGGGAGGTGGGAAAAGGAAAATAGGGGGCTTTATTCTAAGATAAAGGAGATTCTTTAGAAAGTATAAAAGGACTTAAAGGTATTAGCAAAGTAGAGAGCTTTATAGCAGGCCTTTTTAAAAGTAGAGTATCCCGTATTCTTCTTAGCAAGGTTTCTTCTTAATTTTACTAGCTTGAGATATATAGCAGCCCTAGTTACCAACTGGATTAAGAATTATAAAAATATACTTTAATTTTTTATTAAAAGCTTAGGACATCTTCACTATTGCTATTAAGCGGAAATATTACCCCTAGTTTTAACCTGCACAACCAATAAAATTTCCCGCAAAATAAAGGAATAGTGTAAATATCCAGGCTATAACTCTTTCTTTAAGCTCCCTCCACCATTTTTAGCAACTATTGTATTGGCTTTAGGAACTAGATAGATTTTAGGAATCTTTACAGCATCTTTATTAACTCGGCCAAACATCTTTATCTTCTTTTGGTTAAGGCTGGCGTCTACCAAACCTATAAGCGCCTTATTAAGGAAATCCTCTAATATTACTCTCTCTGGAATATTAAGGGGGATAATAATAGAATTAACAAAATCCTTACTTCCAGAGTTTGTGTTATCTACTTTTTGCAACCATGTGCTTAAATCCCCAACTTTAATGCATATTACGCTAAAGAGATCCTGTTGCTGCCTACGGAGTTCTTTACCAGCTTTATAGTCTCCAATATATCCGCCAATATAGCTGACTTCTAATTTCAGCTTTCTTTCTCTAATGCCCATTATAGTTGAAGGAGCAATTATAATATAAATTATACCTGTTGGACAGTCTATTATAGCAAATATCATTTTGGCTTCGGCAGAAAGATTATTAAATATATATACAACGAGATCAGTTAGCAGAGCATTTATATTCTACTTTATTATATTTAAAAGCTGCTAATATTTCTCTAGATACTGCCTTCTAGACTATCCTTTTTACGTACGCTAGAGCATACTTTTAGCTAACCAGCAAACAGTACGCAACTTTTAATGCTCGCTAGCTCCCCTTTTACTATCCAATTCCTTAATCTTCTTGTTAATTTCCTCCACTATAGTATTATCCTCGCTACCAACTTCTACCTTAATTTCCTACTAGGCTCTCTTAACATCTTCCTAGCTATTAAGTAAAGCTAAACCTTTTAGCCATTTACGTTCTTCTATCTGGCGTGCGGTTGCTTTATCTAGATTAGAGTACGAGGGGAAATATACATCTATAGAGCACTCCTTCCGGACTAGAGCAAGTGTAAATATTTAGGTAGAATATTATATAGCGGCAGATTAGTCCTTTACCATTTTGGATAAAAGAATCGGATAGAGTATATATTGATATTCTAAAACATTATTTAGTTTCGCTACCCAAGTTTTAATAGCTTCGCTTATAGAACTAGATCTATAATATAATAGAAGCTTATCTTTTTTCGCAGCCTAACCCGTCTGGGGTTCCAGTGGCGTTTAGGGCTTAGAGGATATGCATCCCATAATTAAGAACTAATAGGGTGTGCTAATTAGGATTTCAAATATATATAGAAGGCCAAGCTTAAAGTTTAGATATGCGGTGGAGGAGGTTATCAATTTTAAAATAAAAGCATTATAATAATCGCAGAGAGGCTAGATACTGCCCAGAAGGCCTTTCCCAAGGCCGATTTATTTAATTACTTAATTAGAATGCGAGACTTCGCCCAGTAGGGTCTCCTACAGTTATTTAAAATACCAATAATACCTACTATATATCCCTACGGTGGCGTTTGCAGGCACCTAGGCTTTAACTCAGCATAATATCTGCATTACTTCGGTTAAGTATAATAATAGTTATTAATTTCAGCTCTATGGGCGCTATAATGTACAAAAGGCAAACCACAGGCCTCGCTAGGGAGGTGGGACAGGGAAGCGGAAGCACTACTAGCGTTAAGAGATAAGCAATATTTTAAACCACTTAGACACTAAAACAGGTTTTCCTAGCTACATTCCCTCCCTTAATCCCACTCTTACGCCTTATAGGGTGCCTAACATATGGGCTACTTATTATGTATCTTATACAGGGTTAAATAGCCGCTCAGTTAATACCTAGGGTTGATTAGTTAATTCGCTTGTTTCCTCTATAGACGCTATACTTGGTAAAGCTAAAACTTAAATAAGTATAAATGTCCTAACTATAATGCAATAAAACTGACAATAGGCCTTTCTAACGGCTTGTGCCATGCGCCAATTAAGGACTTCAGTGGCTACTTAGGGTATATTCTTAGCCGCTAGTAACTTATTTAGGCGCTCTAGAAGCGCCTTCTATTTATCTATAGAAACCTTAAACCAAGTAGGACATATTAGATGTAATAAGCAAAGTCGTTTAGCTTTATCCTATATAAGTATCTACCAATCTCTGTTACTAAGAGTTAAAGCTGTGCATAAATCCCTACTTACCAGGAACCGCTTCCATTAAGTCTTAGTATGTCCGGCAATAGCCTATATATCACTAGCTTTGGACCTAGCGGTAAGACTTATTATACGTGGTGGCATTAAAATAAAAGGTTAGTGTTGCTGGGCAGAGTGCCGTTTACTAAGGCGGGGCTGTTAACTATTAACCCTATTAACCCCGTTAACCCTATCAACCGTGTCAACCCAATTAACCGCTAGCGATACAAAACTGGCTGACGCCAATATAGCCAATAAAGCTATATACGTCATAGCGCCTCTCTAAATGTCCTGACCCAAACGTTCCAATAGGCTTATTCTACAGGTAGCTCCATATCGCTGTCTTTATCGCAACTACCCTATTTTATTATAAGACATCCTATATCCCGTTAAACTTTCCCAGGCTCCACTCGCCCTTTATCAGCATAATGGATACGGCAGCTAACAATAAGATTAGTAGGTTATAAGCACCTCTACCTCTCGCCTTGTCTTTAACACCCAATAGTCTAGAATCACCATTGCCTACATCCTACTACGTGACTATTAACCGTAGCTTTATAGCCCCGCTAAAAAGCCATGCCTAGAAAACACTATGCGTAACAAGGATTAGTAGAATGCGAAGTACGCCCTACATATTTCGTTAGAAAGGAAATAGCATATACTAGTTGAAATCCGGCTGCCTAATGCCTTAGAAGGCAATTTTGGCAGTCCATTACGGATAGAGAATAAGAGGATAAAGGAAAATGCAGTTATTTATAGAATGGATCACATAAAGCCACAACTTAGTAAAGAGCAAGGGAGCTATATTGCATTAATATAAGCCTCAGTATTGGATCAGGCTGACATAGCTTAGTAAGACTAGGCTAGGTAACGCAATTTCATCCAAGTTAGATTAAGGAAAGCTATAGGTAAGTATAAATATCTAATACATCTTCTACCTTTATCTATCCTCCCATAAGTCCTCTTTCCAACTCCGTTAATCCTAGTCATTTAATTCCTTGCCTCTAGCTTAAAGCATTTACATCTGCCCAAAACATACCGCTATACCTTCCAATATTATTAATTAAGTCTCCGTAGAGACCCCTATACTAATTAGCCGACTGGCGAGTTCCTACTATAGCTATACCGGTAATAAAACATGTTAAGCGTAAAACTTAGGTATTTTTGACTTTTTATTTAGGTTCCTAGAAGACAATGCCTAGCTTATCTTAAGGAAGGCGAAGAAGTTTAGGTAATCCCTAGAAAAGACTATCTTTAGTATAGTACGCCAGTAAACTAGTTAAAGCGCTAAGTAAGAATTCTTTTCCAGATATTTATTTCCGGGGTAGGCTAATAGGTACAATGCCTTAAAATGTTCTGGTATTAAAGGTAAGAGGGGGACTACTATAGGTGCGTAGGTAATATAGGTTATTGTTAATCAAAATTGTATTTACTTACACTATTTCTATTACCTATTACCTAGTTTCTATTACCTTTCTATTACCTATTATCGATTAAGTGGTGATATCGACCTAGTGGCAATTAAGTAACAGTTATAAATCGCCATTAGCATTACCAACAGTTCTTGCCACCTACCTAATGTATATAGTGAGGCTCTAGAGCCTCTTATAATAAAACAGTTAATTCTTCTTTTTATCTTTTAGTCCTCTAATTAACAGTTATCATAGCTGCTTACATCTAGCGTTGCTGCTTATATTAGGTAGAATAGTGTAATTAGCAGGCCAGTACGCAGGAACATAATACTATTTAACTTTACTTAATATGGCTTAAAGAAGTACAGAGCCTTAACCTAAGCTATAGGAACACGTCCTCTAACTAAGCCTCTATTACATAACCTAACTGCTTCTAGGCGCTGCGGCCGTATACCCCACCACTTACCCTTCCTAGAACTTTAGAAGTTATATAAGTCCTTAGTTAAGCAACTGACGTTTAAGACTCTAACTAATTAGCTAAATCTATCGCAGATCAGATAAAGCTAACGACGACTTTTTAATATATATATAGAGGCTCTAGAGCCACGTTTAATAAAGTAGAGTTCTCGTTTTTAATTGTCCTGTTTAACACCAAATCACTCCCTTAAACATTGCTTAAGACGCAGTCAAAACTAGAACCAGGAAAGAAAACCAACAAAATATACCATTTAAAGGTGTTCCGTTCGGCTTAGCGCAGCTTATAGACAGCGAGAAATATAGCGACTTAAAACTTGTATACTAGGGGCTAGAGTTTAAAGTCTATAAAGTAATTATATACACCCAATCTCCTGTACTTACAGCTGCCTATAATAGAGGCTTTTAGGTAAAAGCTAACCAAATATCTTATAGAATTAACCCTAACTAACTAACTAATGGGTAGGAGGCGGTGACTAACATTATAAATATCAATGAGTTCGATTCTGGCACCATTAAGAGAATAATCCAATTTATGTACAAGAGGGACTATGACAATAGCAGTAGCGATAATAAAGACACAACGATATAGCTAATAACGGCCGATATTACACTTCACCATATTCGTGTTAATGCAATTACCAATTACTATAATATACCGCAGCTAAAAGAGCTTGCGAATATAAAAATCTAATACATTTTAGGAACTAGCTGGTCTACAGATGGGTTCCCTAATATTATTAAGGATATTTTTAGCCTAATAGGCGACTTAGCATTGCACAATATAATTACCTTAATAGTGGCCGAGCACATTAAAGAGCTTATTAAACTTAAGGACTTTGCAGAGCTGGACGTTATAAGCAATTTCGCCATTGGCATTATATGGACAGCGATTACCGCATCTAAGGATATAGAGGAAAATTTTATATAGAAACTTTAAGCTGTCCAGTCTTAGCTACAACAAATAGAATCACTACTTCAATCTACTAAGGCAAGGTACGCTATAGCTAAGCGCAAAAGCGAAAACATTAATAACTGTCTTAATACCCTTTACTCTACCAGGACCTATTATAATATCGGTTATAGCGCTAAGTTTATATATTATATTAAAAATAGCAGTTATCTATCCAACCCTAATCACCCTTATATACTTCGTTGCAAAAAGTGCCAGCGTTATACATAAGTAAAGATGCATAGCTTAGGAGATCAGCTTAGGTAGGAAGTTATTATATAATACTTCTCTTCCTTTCTCTGTTTAGGTTAATTTAAGAAATTCGAATATATATCTCGTTTATAGTCAGTCCGTTAGATATTATATAGCAACTATATTATCCATCCCCTATTAGCCACCTATCACCTTACCCTTTACCCCTCACCCTACCCTTTATCTTATCCTTTACCTTACCCTTACCTTACCCTTACCTTACCTACTACCCCTCGCCCCCCGAACAAATTATAAAATTTTAGTTATTATATCTATTCTACTAAATACTGGAATAGGATTGGATAACAACAAACTAAAATGAAATAAAAAATAGCAAATAATAAAATAAGCGCGCAATGACTAGGAAAAGGTCCCATATATACTAAGCGCATAGTTCTAAAGATGCATTTTATGCTTAAGGGTTACTTCGTAAACGTTACATCTAATCTCACCCTACTGTGGGAGTTTGGAGAGATGCCCTTTTTAAAAATGTTTTGTAAGAGCAGCTGGAGTGTGGAACTTATATATGCGCTTGCTAATTAGTAGCTTTTGGTTCCTAAGGTAGATAAAGCATATCTTTGGTCTTTTCTCCTTATATAAGGATGCCTTTGCCCTCTCTAGCGCTTTAGCTGCTTCTGAAATCTTAGCATCTTTTTTAATCTTGACTTGGCCAAGGGCGACACCTATCCTAGACTATCTCTAGCGATAACTTAGCCGATGCGCTCTACCTTCCTCAATATTGCAGTAATCTACGACCGCATTAATAGTATTATTGCGTCTATATATCTCATCTTCTAGTGACGTGCTAGGAAGCGTCATAATCACATTAATAAGGCGTTTGTGTTCGACTAATCTATTATTACAGGATTCCAAAGTTGCTTTAATATCCTCGCTAAATTTAACCCCAGAAAGTTGCCGCTTAATATTAATTATAGCTTATTCGTTATCCTAATTCTTCTTAATATTTTCCAATAGCGCGTTTCTTTGACGTTGTCTTTCATTTATGATTTCCTAGTTAAGCTTTTAGTATTCTATACTTCCTACGGCTTTGCGCTTAAGGCTATGCTTTAGCTTATTTCAAACCTTAATTAAGGAACAAATGCGTGGGTTCTCGTTAACCGATAAGGATTGTTCTTTTATTAGGTTCTGTGGCCGCCGCAGGTTAATTAATCAACTTATTTAGCACGCCGCTTTTATTAACTTTTCCTGAGGTTCTAAGCCTTAAACAATTACTTATATATCTACATCAACACGCCGCGAAAGGTAGTGCTTTAGAAACGTTTGGGCGTTAGTATACTACATTATTAGGTTCTGGAGGGCATCAGTTATATTACCTAGGTAGTAAAGATATTAGAAATGTCTTAGTAGGACCGGCTCTATATAATAGAACTTACCATTCTCATTAAATGCCTTGCCTGCGCCGTAACGGAGACTATATGGGCGTGTAACCTGCCGAAATCCCGTAATTATACCAAGGTCCTTAATCCACGGTAAAAGAGTTAAATACTGTAAAGGTTGGTTGGGTGAGACCTCATAGCCATAAAAGGCTTTAATTAATTGCTAAAATATGGGGATATTATCTAGGTCTGAACGGAGTGGCAGCAGTAACTTGTTATGCCTAGGCTTAATATATAGCTTGCTAAGCTACTCTGTAGACGTTAGGTTAGGGGCTCTAAAAGCTTTGTTAGTAAAGAGGAGGCCTAGGAGAAAGACATAAGGGCTAAAAATAAGTAAAGGGTTAAAGATAATCTTAGGAATTAGGAAAGTATTACTAGTTCTCTATAAGCATAAGGTAAGAGGAATAGGGTAGAAAGATAACACACACTTCCTTTATACTAAGATATTCCTTAGTAAATTCAAATGTAAACTCAAGCACGATGTTATAGGGACCGCCCTTTAGGTCCCAAATAAGTGTAACCATTATATATCAGTAGCATAGGTTTAGAAGAGCTTTAGGTTAGCTCGCAGTGCAAAGGCCTAGTTATATTAAGAAGTGCATTTATATCCGATGCCGTCCAACTGTATATTGCTTCCTTGTTGTGACTAAGTTAGTCTTAAGGACTAGGGTGAGATCCTCTGTGTCCATAACAGTCTTTTCTTACTTTTTGTCGCTTAGACCATGTTTCTTCGCCAGTTTCCAAAGTACCTAAGAAAGATATCTTAGCTCCGCCTTACCTTACTAGGTTAAAGGATTAACTAGAAATGTAATCACCTTATATATCTAGCGGTTTAGTTTACCAGCAATTTTCCCTCTAGTCACTCTCTTATATACAAGGCGATAGTACTTCTAGTACAGGCCAAGCGAGCTAGAAACCTTTGTCCCGCACTATTTCCTACCCCCCTTCCCTTATTTCTGATTTAGGAACCAGTTAAAGAAGCTATAAAGGAGCCAAAGTAAGAGAACTCAGTACGTTTTCTTAGGGTCTTTCCCTATATAGGTGCAGTATCTAGAAATTGTTAGCTCTCTGCCAAGTTAGGCCTAAAAGAAAGCCGCCAAATAGGTTATTACTTACTAATGCCAGTGTTCTTTAATGCGGTTAATAAGATTCGTACTACTATTGGTATAGTCCTATGTTATAAAATCGGATTCCTTAAACTCTTCTAGCTGTTTAAGGTAATACTCTAGTAGATAGTCTTGATCCTTATAAAGCCATACTTAAGCGGACGCTTCGTAAGCATTTTCAGATTCAGCAGTGCTATTAGCATTATTGTTAAAAACGGTCGGTTCTGTCCCGTAGCTATCACCGTCGCTATTTATGTCCATGTACTTATTGTCGGTGACGCTAGATAACGAGTTGCGATCCAATAATCGAGCGCGCCGCATTCTAGGGGGCTAGAAGAGAATTTAGGGTAATAACGGCGAGAAGGACCTAGAGGGCAATAACAGCGGGAAGGATCTAGAGAGTAAGGAGATAGAAGGGTAAAAAATAAGAGAAACGGGGCCTAGATCAAACGGATTAGAGGTAAGAGCTATAGAGTATATATAGCTTTAGGGCCAGGCGCGTAGAAGGTCATATTTCTAGATAAACTAGTCTGCCTATTAAAAAGCGAGGGGCATAGGGCGGTAAGCAAGAGGCTTAACGTTAGACCAGCAAGCAAGAGGCTTAGGGCGGCGGGGAGTTTTAGCAACGCGACCTCTAAAAACGGCGACAGAACCCTCCAAAACCAGCAGTCAGATCTCCATTTTCTTTTTTAATAGAGTATATTTGCGATTATGGGACTTAGGACCAGTTCTGGCCTTAAATCGCGAAGACTTATAAAGCGTGTTGTTCTGTATAATGGACGCAAGAATCTATGTTACGGACAGCTTAAGTACAATGTTATAACTACTTAGAGAAGAGTTGGAGGAAGCTAGTTGGTTAATACAGGCACGGTCTAGGATGGATCCGGTGGAACTATATGACGAGGAATAGTAGCCGAGGTTACATAATGTAATCTGTGTAATCTGTGTGATCTATAAGATCCATAATAGAGCGAATGGAGTAGACAGAGCAGATAGAGCGAAGGGATTTCTTAGGCATATGGTTGTGTATTTAAAGGACCACAGTCCCTACCTAGATAGTTCTCTCTTTATAGTAAATCTTAGAATACAATTAGAGTTAATCTGTTGGGCAACTACTCTACCAGTTATTATTATATTATTAACTTATTATTTATACCTATATACCCAGCCTATTAACAAGCCCACTGTAGTTCTTGCTATAAGGTTCTATTATATATTTACTACTAAGGTTACAGTATTAAAATATAAGAGAAGTTAAATAACATGCCACCCAAAGCACTAGTTATAATAATATTAATGGCAGCAACTACCTTAGGATTAAGAGACACCAGTATAGTAGATATGGACTTATAAGTAGTCACAAGAGGTTAGTTATAGGAAATAGTTAACTGCTTATTATATAATAATAGGATACTTAAGGAACATATTAATGGAATTAGAGCAGTAAAGGTTAAGTTACCGTTAATTAAATGATTTTTAGGGGAAAGGTTAAAACTTAAGGGATTCCTTATATAAATGCACTTTAAGGTTATATAGGAAGGAGCAAAGTTAGCAACACTTATAGATTAAGTAGTGTATGTAGGATTGTTCTTAATAGGAAGAGTACTAGAATGGTTTAAACCTTACCTTATAGAGATATAGGTTAGTGGTATAAGAACTACTAACTAAGATATATAGTTTATATTTACTAGTTGGAATAGGTTCGTGGAGAGACTAATATAGATATTTAGAGACCTAGAGGTATTAACTATAGCGGAATAAAAGCTTTAAAACTTGGTACAACATTCTTTAGCAATTAAGTACATAACACAGTTCCAGACACTTATAATATAGGTTAAGTGGAATAACAAGGCGCTTATGGCATAGTATAAATAAGGACTTAAGGCTAAAGTCTAGGATATAATTATCCTAATGGAAGATGCGGAAAGTCTATAAGACTTAATAGATTAGTTAATAAAGATTAATAATAGGATCTATTAAAGGGAATAAGCCAAGAAAGGGTAAGATAGAGTTTTATAGTTGTATAAGGTATAAAGTACGTATTAGCAAATATAAGGCTAAAAACTATGGAATGGCGTAGAGCTAATGGACCTAAGCGGTATTAAAGAATCTAAAAGATGGATAAAGAAACTATGGAAACCTAGAAGTTAAGGATTAAGTAATTATAAGACTAAGGAGCAGAGGCTAAACTAGGGATCTTAGCAGTAGAAGACATTTAGGCGGACTCTATAATAAGAGAAATGGTTTAAAGATGGAGCTTATATAAATTGCGGAAAATAAGATTATTTTACTAGAGATTATAGAGGTGGTTAGAGTAACTACGCGGTAAAAGGTACTAGATTATTAGAGTATAATAATGCGGATATAGGGATGTTGCGTAGGACTAAAAAGTGTTTAATTAAATACTTTGCGTATTGTTATAATAACACATGCTGAATTTATAAGGACGCTAAGTACAGTATAAGCTATTAGCTATAAGAGCTAAAGTTAAGAGGGCTTAAAGGAACTAAAGAGTTAGATAAAGAACAGGATTAACTCTATAAGCTAGATTAAGATATTAAAGTAATATATGGACAAAGATTAGCAACAATAATAATAGAGTTAAAGTACTTATTGGTTAGTAGCAACAAGAAAGAAAAGGAGGCTAACTGGGAGCACTTATACCTTAGTAACGCAACAAAAGCAGAGACTAAAACCACTATAGAACGCGGATTAGTAACGGGTATTATAACACTATTAGATATAATTTCTATCGCTTTATAAGACAGAAGGAGCAATATTTAGAGATAATTAAGTAAGTAGATAACTGCTAGTGCTAGCTTACCACTTATAAAAGGCAAAAGGCTATAGGCTTAAGATTCTTACGCAGAGATAAAAGAAGCTTAAGACTTATAAGATGTAATAAGACAAGCTTAGGAACCTATAATGGACAAAAACTAATAGGAAAGAGTAGTAACTTAGTTTAGTAACAAATAAATAAGTATAGGACGCAAGTTTAAGAACTAAGAGTTTAGGGAATAAATAAGAACATTAGTAGGAAACTAAGATTTTAAGAAATAAATAAGGACTATAGCAATCCTAGGTAAACATAGTGTTTAGCCTAAAGATTAAAAAGTTAATACTAAGATTAGGAAGCAAGACAACTTTAAGGATCTAGCTATAAGACATAGAAAATAAGAAACTATAGACAAGTTTAGATAAGGAATTATTATATAGTAAGAATAAAAGCTAGATAGAAGGTCTATAGTAGGTTATATAAGGGACAGAGCACCTATATAAAGAGTTACTAATAGGCCTAGTGTAGGAACACCTAGAGTAAAGTGGTTAGATAAACTAGAATAAGAAGAGGATCTAGATATTCCAGTTAGGTTTAAAGAAAGACATACTAAAGGATGTTACAATGCGGCAATAATAAGGTACTTTTTTATAGATAGACTATATACACTAAACCAGTTATATGGAAAGTGGTATAAGCAATAACATAATAACAAATAGGAAGACTTTTATATATAGCTAGACAAAAAAGTTGTCTAAGATTAACCTATTATGGAAAAACGTATAAGTCATATTAAAGGAGCGTTAATTATAATATTAAGGAACCTAGAAGAAGGATGTTAGAAATTAGCAATAAGGTGCTAACTAAGCTCTAGACACATTGCGAGGTCAAGCTCTACATGCAATCTATATAGATATCAACCGCATCTACTACATCACGAATCAATCAATATTCATCATCTACGTCATCTCTATCATCAAATAGACCCTCAAGACACCTTTACTATAACCTTATAACCTTGTAATTCCAACAGGTTATAAGCCTAGGTAGCAATACCTCTCCTAACTCAAAAATCAACCCTAAAAATAACCTCCTCTACCTTAACCTTAACGACACCTATATACAATCACAAGGCCGGTAAAATTATCATTTTTAATAGAGACAACTTTGCAGACTAGGAGCGCACCTATAAGGCAGCCCTAATTATATTAGAGGGCTGGGATTTTGTTACTAGTACAGAGGACCTAAATCAAGTTAATTTAGCTAACAGAAGAAGAAGAAGAGGGGAAGCAAACAAGATTATCTACAATTCGATAGGAGACGACCGTTAGGAAAAGATATATACAATAATAAAGGCGTACAATATTTAAGGAAAGTGGGAAGGAATAAAGAAGTTTAATAAAGCTAAAGATAAGGTCTATATCTCTAGACTTTACAGAGAGTTCTATAGCACTATATTTAACCCTACAAAGATGCGAATTGTCAAGTTTATCCATATACTAAATTAATTTAAGATTAATCTAGCCTCTACACCTCGACCACTTACTAACAACAATATTAAAGAGCAACTCCTTCTAGCCCTACCAAGCGATGTCATATAGTAGAATGCGAAGACCTGGTGTCTACGAGACAAACAAGACCTTAAGAGTTGCATTACCCTTCTTTAGGAGCATAAGACTGCTCGCCCTATACAGGTACAAAATACAGCACTTATACAAGAGAGGAAAGACGAACCTAGAGGGAGAAGGGACAACCAAGGTTGATTAAGAGGGGGTAGGAGCAGAGGTCGCCCTAGTAGATTCAATCATTCCTCATCTCGTCATAGCTCAACGTCTTAAGTAAGCAAGGGGCCAAGGCAACCAGAGAAAGACGAGTGTAGAGCATACTATTAGAAAAGTCATTATTAGAAAGACTATCCCCTACTTAGACAATTCTGACTTGATAACGCCAAGAAAGAGGATCAAGGTACCCCTAGGGTAGAGAAAGTAGGGAACGTAGCAATAGCTAAGGACAAATTCAACAGAGACTCTAGTTACAAGAACTATGAGTAGGCCAGATACTAATTAAGTAGAATGCTTAGATTAAGACCAAGTGGGACACTTAAATTAATAAGGTGGGACGCCTGTATAGGTGCCAACAGAGACTCTAGTTGCGAGAACTACGAGTAGGCCAACATACTAATTGAGTGGGACGCTTAGATTAAGACCAAGTAGGACACTTAAATTAATAGGGTGGGACGCCTATATAGATGCCGACAGAGACTCTAGTTACAAGAACTACAAGTAGGCCAGATACTAATTAAGTGGGACACTTAGGTCAAGATTAAGTAGGACGCTTAAATCAATAAGGTAGAACACCCGTATAGGTGCCGACAGAGACTCTAGTTGCGAGAACTACGAGTAGGCCAGATACTAATTAAGTGGGACGCTTAGGTTAAGATCAAGTAGGACGCTTAAATTAAGGTAATGCTAAGGGTGGAATGCCCATATAAAGCACATTAATACGCATTCCTCATGCGCAGAGAACAAGGTCTGGAAGGTTACCAAATATAAGGGTTTTTAACAATACGGTGGTTCAGTTAGTAATAGCTATAAAAGCTATTTACCTAGAAGCTAAGAACACTACCTCTATAGAAGCACCTATAGCACCTTTTAACACTATTAAGTTAGATTAAGCCTTAAGGGAGGACACTCCTAGCTAGATAAAAGCTATCTTTAAAGAATTCCTCTTACTTAAGAGGATGCACACCTATACTATTATAAGGGGGAAAGTACTAGAAGGAAGGTTATTACTCCTAAGCAAGCTAGTTCTAAAGCACAAGTATAATGCCAAGGGAGAAGTAATTTGTAAAAAGGCAAGATTATATATTTAGGGAGATAAGCAGACCCCTAATATTAATTATTTTAAGACATTTATGTCTGTTATATAATATAACACCTTTAGGTTCCTAATAGTAAAGGTAGCAGCTAAGAACCTTAAGCTTAACTATATTAATATTAAAACTGCATTCTTAAACCCGCCATTACAAGAATAGATTTATATGCAGATTTCTAACCTATTAAAAGACTTTAAACCTAAGCTTAAGGGCATAAAAGACGTCTACTTAAAGCTAAATAAGTTACTTTACGGCCTAAAGTAGGCACCAAGAGAATGGTTTTAGATGGTTAAGAAGTTCTTTAAGAGTATAGGTTTAAAAGCAGCTAATACTAACCCTAATCTCTTTATAGGAAATAAAGTATATATCTTGCTATTTATTAACAATATACTAATTATAGGAAAGCGCCGATACCTTAATATTACAAAGACAAGAATCTTAAGAGAATAGAGATGCAAAGACCTAGGTCCTATAGAAGTATTTATAGGCTTCTAAATTAAGCAAGATTATATAAACCGAACCCTTAAGCTACATTAGATAATATACACTAAGAAGCTACTTAAACGGCTAAAAATAGACAACTGTAATCTGGCTAAGCTACTAATACTAGCAGGTACTGTCCTAAAGCCCAATATTAAAAGCCTCCTTAAGTACGATGATATAACAGTGTACTAGTAGATTATTAGCTCTATAATCTACCTTTTAAACTATATACGTCCTAATACCAGCTACACTATTGGTTAGTTAGCTAGGTTTATAGCAGCACTAGGAGAATTATATTACCGCTTAAGCAAGCAGCTACTACAATATCTAAACGGCACTCTTAAAGCAGGAATTATCTACTTAAGTTAAGCAGTCTACCTTCCTTTATATAAGCTTATATTACCTACTGGTTACAATATCTTTACTAATACTACGTAGGGAATAGAACACGATCGGATATTATTCCAAGGCATAGCAGTTATACGCTATAGGGGAGCAGTAATCTAAATAGCTTAAAGGCAGAAGTTAACGGCATTAAGCTTAATAGAAGCAGAGATTATGGCGGTATTAAAAGGAGCAAGGTTAGTAATATAGCTTAAGAAGCTAACAAGAGATCTAGAAGAGAGAGATAACAACAACCCTTTTATCCCTACGCTCTACTATAACAATAAGGGTATAGTTAACCTTTTATACAATACAAAACACTACTAGAAAGCTAAGTATATTAAGACTTAATACCTCTTCGTACGAAACGACATAGTTCAGCAAGGTTAACTTAAAGTGGTACATATACCAGGCAAAGATTAGCCGGGAGATATACTTATAAAACAGCTACCAATTAACTAATTTACAAAGTACTGTGCAACGCTAGGAATCGGTAACTAACGGAGACGGTAATGGACGGAGACGGGGCAAGTTACGGAGGTTTTTTGCCTACTATAGGTTTTCCCTCTGTACGTAGGCCAAATGGCACTTGCAAGGTATTTAGGAATAGCTTTATAATTGCCTATTTAGGACAGACGAGGAGAGCATCGTCAGCATAGGGGAGTGTTAGAAATTAGCGATAAGGTGCTAACTAAGCTCTGGATACATTGCGAGGTCAAGCTCTGCATATAATCTATATAGACATCAACCACATCTACTACATCACGAATCAATTAATATTTATCGTCTGCGTCATCTCTATCATCAAATAGACCCTCAAGACACCTCCGCTGTGACCTTATAACCTTGTAATTCCAACAAAGGATCTAGGGACTAGAGAAGTAAGTAATAAATCTTAGTACCCACAGTAGAAATACTAGTAGTTAGGTTAACTAGGTATAGGTTTAAACTTAAGAACAAAAATAAGTTAAGAGTTAACCCAAAACATACAGCGTATTATACACTATTGTGGATAGCTTATATAGATAATATGTGCAATATATATAGAGCACTAAAAGACAAGAACTGAAAATACCCAGTTAGGATATATTAGGTACTAGAAGAAAAGCGGTTTAGAGACGCTAAATATATATATAAATAGCACCTAGTAGAAGTATAGAGTTAAGGGGACCTAATACTTTAACTAGGAAGATTCCTTATAGAAGAATGCCTAGATAGATAATAGTAGTGGGACTACCTAGAGAATACTTGTCTATGGTATATAGAGGAAAATAAATAAACCAAGTATTAGCTAAAGGTGGACTAAGTATAGGCAAGATCTAGCAGCTAATAGTTAGGAAAAGGGGAGGCCTATAGGGCTAGAGGGAACTAGTAGTAGAGCCTTAAACCCTTAAAGGAATTTAAGGACAACACCTAAATTTATAAGTTAAGTGGCGAGATTAACAGTTTAAAGCGTTAATAGATAGTAGAGTAATAAGAAACTATATATTACTAGCAGTAATAGAAAGGATAGGGTTACTATATAGATAAAAGGAACACCTATATCTACTTATAATAATTTTAGGAGATTAGATAGCCTATAGAAAAGGCATTATTAATCTTAAAATAGGACCTATTTAGTTAACTATTAAAGGGAGATAGGTTAGAATGTCTTTTAATATCTTACTATTAGGAAAAAATAAGGTAATACTAGGAATGCCTTAGTTATAGGAATATAATCTAAGGATTGATTGGGTTATAGGTTAGGTTAATATTAGGGATACTTAATAACGTAAAGTGCGACAGTAAACCAAGTTAGTATAGTATTAAGTTAAAGTAATATATAAAGAGACTAAGAAAGGCTTAAGTTATATACTAAAGAGATACTATAAGTATGGGAAAAAGTTATGGTTACTAGAAAGTAAAAAGCTATTAAAGTATATAGTGTGAGACTATAAGATAGAGTTAGAACTAGGAATAAGTTTAAGGTTCTTTTTAATCTATAAGCTTACTAAAACAGAGTTAGTAGCGCTTAAGGATTTTGTCCAGGAAAACTTATAAAAGGGATATATTAGGCCATTATAGTTATTAGTAGAATATCTAGTACTATTTATCCTAAAGAAAAATAGAAAACTTAGGATGTGTATAAACTATAGACAGTTAAACAGCATTACTAGGAAGGATAGGTATCCTTTACCCTTAATTAGCGAAATCTAAAATAGGATAGGTAATGCAAAGATCTTTACAAAAATAGATCTAAGATAGGTATACCATTAGATTAGGATTAAGAAAGGTAATAAATAGAAAGCAGCTTTTAGGTTAAAGGAAGGACTATATAAGCCATTAGTTATACAATTTGGACTTATAAACGCACTAGTAATATTCTAGAAATAAATTAACAGTGTGTTAGGAGAATACCTTAATAAGTTTATTATAGTATACCTTAACAACATTATTATTTACTTAGAAAGTAAGGAAGAATATAGAGAATATGTTAAGTAGGTCTTAAAGAGACTATAAGAAGAATAGATGCTAGTAGCAATTAAGAAATGTAAGTTCTTTATAAGAAAGACTAATTTTATAGGATTTATTATTAAACTAGGAAAAATTAGTATGGACCTAAAAAAAGTTAAAGCTATAGTTAGTTGGTAGGAACTAAAGAATGTTATATAGTTAAGATTATTCCTAGGGTTTTACAACTACTATAGGAGGTTTATAGCACAGTAGTTAAAAAGTATTAAGCTATTTATAAGACTAATAAAGAAAGAGGAGCTATAGGTATAGGGAACTAAGTAAAAAAAGTTGTTTAAGGAACTTAAGGAGTTGTTTACCTAGGAACTAGTCCTTAAGATCTATTAACTAAGGTTAGAGACGGTTGTTAAGACAGATATATTAGACTTTGTACTAGGAGCATATTTACTATAAAAGCATTAGGACGCATGGCATCTAGTAGCATACTATAGTTAAAAGATAACACTACTAGAACTAAACTATAACATCTATAATAAAGAGTTATTAGGTATAGTTGCAGCATTAAAGGAATAGAGAGCATTCTTATAAGGCATAAAGAGACTATTTGTAATTAAGACAGACTATAAGAACCTTATAGGATTCCTAATAATAAAGGAACTTAACTAAAGATAGGTTAAATGGGCGGAAATGCTTACAGAATACCATTTTAAGATTTAGTATACTAAGGGTATAGATAATATATAAGCAGACGCTCTAAGTAGGAAGGCTAAACTATAAAGTAATAAAAAGCTATTAGGAGCTTTACTGCGAAAAGATTAAGACAGATTAATTAGGTATAATTATCTAAAAATCGCAGCAACTAAAAAAGGTTAGATCTATAAATTACCTAAAAGTAATTAGATATAGAAGATTTAAGAAGTATAGGTAAAGGATCTAGACACGGAACAGTATAAAAATAGAGAAGCTACTTATGTTCCAAGGTTAATTGCAAAGGAGTTTATTAAGTTATTCTATAAGGGACTTACTTAAGGACATAACAGAGCTATAGGCTTAGTGTTAAGACTTTAAAAGAAGTATATTATTTAAGGAATCTAAGGACTAGTAAGACAAGTTATAAAAGAATATTTAGATTGCTAAAGAAATAAACTAGTAAGGCATAAGCCGTATAAAGGGCTATAACCTATTAAAATACCAGAAAGGCTATAAGAGGTTATATTATAGGACTTTATTGTTAAGTTACTAAAGTTAAGAGATCCTATTACAGGGTAAAATTATAATATAATCTTAGTAATAGTGGATAAGCTAATAAAGTAGGGATACTTTATAGTATGTATAAAGAAAATGTTAGCAAAAGATGTTACTAGAATCTATATTAAGGAAGTATTTATAAGATATGGAGCACTAAGCAAGATTATATTAGATAGAGATCTAAGATTTATAGCAGCATTCTAGGAGGTATTTTTGGCGGAACAAGGAGTTCGCGCAGCAACCTTAACAGTGTATTATCCGCAAATGGATAAATAGATAGAAAGATTAAACCAGACACTAGAATAGTATTTAAGGCATTATGTCAATCACGTACAGCATAATTAGGTATTATTACTACTAGTTGCACAGTTTATATATAATGTAACACTATAAGAAGAAATAGGGATATTACTATTTAAGGCGAATTACGGGTATAAGCTAAGAACATTATTATTACTATGTTAAGTAAAAAAGACAAGTAGCACAGCTAAAGAAAGAATGGAGACTTTAATAAATCTTTATACAGACCTTAAAGAAACAGCTAAACTAGTATAAAAGTAAATAAAAAGGTACTATAATGCTAAGAGATCTAAGGGACCAGATCTTAAGGAGGGAGATAAAGTATAGCTACTATATAAAAATTTTAAGAGTTAATAACTAAGCAAGAAGTTAGACTATGTTAGACTAGGACCTTTTAAAATTATATAAAGGATTTTATTGGTTATATATAAGCTAAACCTACTAGCTAAAATAAGAATCTACCCTATATAGCACGTTGCAATGCTAGAACCAGCATATAGGAATGTTGAACTACTAGTCTATAAGGCAGACACGTACAAAGGACAAGAAGAGGACAAATGGCAAGTTTTAAAGGTTATTAGTTACAAGAATATGGATAATAAAATATAGTACAAAGTAAAGTAGATAGGCTACAGTAAGACTACTTAGGAACTACTAAGTAACCTAGAGAATGCTATAGGAAAGGTATAGGAGTATTAGAAGAAAGTAGGTTAGGGAGCATTAAAAAAGGATTGTTAAAGGATGAGCTAACTAAGGGGGACTTAGGAGGAGTAACTACCATATTACTTAGAACTGTTTCCTTCTTTGGAGATGTTACTCTCTTATCACCTAGCTTAGATAAACCCTATTAAATAAGTTTTTACTCCTTAGAACAAACCTTTTTACAAACCTTCTTAAGACAAAGTAACTAAGTGGAAGCAGCTAGACGAGATTTAAGAGCCTATTGCTAAGTATTAGCAGCCTCTTACTTAGCGTTATAAGAACGCTGGAGCTCTACTAGAGCAACCAATAGCTTATTATTAAGCTTTATAGCGGTAGATTAAACGTAAGACCCTATAATAAATTACTTAGGGAACTTAAAGACTATTAAGAGTCATAGGACGCGCATACTTAGTGTTAGAAATGGAACAAATATTATAGGATAATTAAATGTTTGCTTTAGTGCACTCTAAACAGGAAGAGGGTTGCTAAAATAAAGGACTTACTAGCGCAACACAGACTAGCCCCTCTTTTATATAATAAGAACATAAAGATAGTATTATCTTACCTAGTAACAGTATTAAAGAGACTGTACGTATATAACGAAGGGTTAAAGAAGAAGAAGAAGCTTTAGGTATAATAAGTAAGAATATTAACTAGATTAATTAAACGGACATTATACCTCTAGTAGATAACTTAGAGATGTTAGGAATCTTTAAGGATAAAGATAAAGAGGAGGGAGATGGTGTTACGGATAGCTTAAGTACGATATTATAACTACTTAGAGAAGAGTTAGAGGAAGCTAGTTGGTTAATATAGGCACAGTCTAGGATAGATCTGGTGGAACTATATAATAAGAAATAGTAGTTAAGGTCACGTGATGTAATCTGTGTGATTTGTGTAATCTGTAAGATCTATAATAGAGTGAATGGAGTAGACAGAGCAGACAGAGCGAAGGGATTTCTTAGGTATATAGTTGTGTATTTAAAGGACCATAGTCCCTACCCAGATAGTTCTCTCTTTGTAGTAAATCTTAGAATACAATTAGAGTTAATCTGTTGGGCAACCACTCCACTAGTTATTATTACGTTGTTGACTTATTGTTTATACCTATATACCCAGCCCATTAACGAGCCTACTGTAGTTCTTGCTATAAGGTTCCGTTACAATCTATAATCTAGGAAAGGCTTAGGACTAGTTCTGGCCTTTAGATCCTTAGATTTGTGGAAGAGTTCTATTTAAGGTTTAGGACCAGTTCTGACCTTAAAAGACAGCTTCCTTTAGCACAAGTAGCACTGGTACAGTGGCTTGTCTCTTCTTGGTGGAATACCTAGCTATTCTATAGTATAATAGTAAAGTTAACCACTAATCAGTGTTGGTATTATAAGGTGATATCACGTATCTACAAGTTGTAGGTAGTATAATAATTGTTGTTGTATATCTTTTTCTTATTGGAATGAGGAAGGGCGAGGGGCCTAAAACTCCTCGCCACGCTAGTGCCGCGGCGTTATGTAACGACCGCTTGCCTTATTCCCGATACGCTGTTTATATATATAAGGCTCGCCAGCTCTAACGCGCTATTAGGGATTTCTATTTATATTAGAATAGTAAAAGATAGGGATAGAAGGTGTCTTCTATTACTTACAGCCTTTTTAATTTAATAAGGGTTTTTACTGCTGCGGAGACGTAGTAATCTTAGACATATAGTGTCTAGGAGCGTATATATAAGCAGTTTGTTCTTATAAATAATAATATTTACACTCTTACGCGGGCCTTTCTAGCTAGGTAAGTCTCTTTAGTAACACGTTTAGGAACTATACTAACTCTTTAGTTATTAACTTTCTAATCCTAGCCTAGATACTAATTTGGAGCCTAGAAATAATATTAAGGATAGTAATAAAGATAAACATTCTCCCCGCTAGTCCCCTAGTTGTAATAGTCCGTCTAGTTCTTACTACTCTAAGAAGAATGTTAGTAAGAATGCTAATACTTCTAGGGATAGAAGTGCTAATAATACTGCTAGTGATAACATTAAGATAGAGGAGGAGGCTCCCGTTGCTACTTCTAGTATTTAAGTTATTATCTTATTCTTTCTTTCTTCTTATAGAATAGCTTTATATAATGCCTCTCTGGTGCCTTTAGGATGCCCTAATACTAGGAATTGACTTTATACTTTAGGGATGCCTCTATTCTTATTTTTGGTAACAGTCCATATAAAAGCAGCATACTATTATAATCTCCATATATAATAAACGGGTAGTGTTCTTATAGGTGCTTTATAATTTCTTAAAATTTCTAAGTCTTCGCCCTATATGTTTTTGGTCCTCTTTATATTATTAACTCTACCGCGTATCTCTAGTGTTAGACTAGATACTCTCCTTTTATCCCTAGGGAACCCTTCTAAATTCTTAGGGCCCCTTCTTCTAGTACTACTACTTATTCCCAAATAGCGTCTTCTTTAGATAGCATCCTTAGTAGTTCTTATATAGATCCCTATGGCTTTCTCTTATAGGATTCTAGGATCCTTATTATAATAGTAAAACGTTCCTATTTTTAATGCCTATGCTTAACCTTATAGTTTTAATTTATGGGGTCTTCCCCGTTATTTTATTTATAGCATATCCAGAACTATTACTAAATCCTAATTTGTAGTCTTCAGGAAAGTTTTAATTGCCGTTTTATATCCTAGCTAAAGGTGCTTCTTAAGTTCCTAACTATTATACGCCTAGGAGTATTCTTCCTAATAAACTAAAAATTCGCGTTTTTTCTAACGCCATCTTTGGTCTAGAATATCTTCTATATTCTATTCTAGTTCCCTATTAATTTTGCTAAATAGGGGTAGATTTATACTGTCTCTTCTTTAGTATAACTCTAATAAGGAAATATAAAATATAGGATATATTGGATATAATTTTAGCAATTCTAATTTATAGACTTAATTTCCTTTAGTTTTCCTAACTATTTTAAAGGGTCTAAGCTACCTATAGTCCAGCTTCTTCTTAATATATTTTGTCTAGATATTTTTTATAAACAGTAAAACTTCATCTCCTATTTTATATTCTTTAGATATATGTCCCTTGTTATAGTACCTTTTTTATATAGCCTAGGCGTTTAGCAAGTGCTTTTTAAGTTCTTCTCTACGAATTCTTATTTGCTTAATTCTCTTAAACGCTACTAGTGCCTCTCTTTTAGGAACAATATCCTTAACGTTCTAGGGGTTATTTACTTTTACCCCAAACAGTGCTTTATAAGGGGTTATTTTTATACTGCTATAGATGCTTATATTATACACATATTATGCCAAAGCTAACTATTATGGCTAATTATCCTGTTAATAATTAATATAGTAGTGGAGGTAGTATTCTAATAACGTATTTAGACGCTCTGTTTGCCCGTCTATTTATAGATAAAAGGTAGTACTATATTTTTAATAAAAGATAGAATAAAGACTAAAATGCGCTATTAAATACGGTACCTCTATTAAACACAATTTCCCTTAGTGTGCCAAATAAGAGCCACTACTCTAAAAATAGGTCTGCCAGTTCCGCTACTATAATTATTATTATAACAGCAAAATACCCTAAAAACTTTATATATCTGTTAATAATTACTAGGATATATCGGCAAAATATAGTACCCTTTTAATGGCCTCAATGGTTGGTGGTTGACGCAATTAGCGCGCAGTTGAGGTTATTTAGCAACTCGACCGACTAGCCTATGTCGTGTTTTTTTAACACGCAGCCTGTGCGCAGCCTGTGCGCAACCTATACGCAACCTGCCAGTAATCTACGCATTTGGCAACCATAATTATATTTACCTCTTTTATACTAATAATATATTTTAAATAAATAAAAGCTACTTTAAAGCTATTTATAAGGCTAGTAAAATAAATAATATTATTTTAGATAATTTAATATAATATAGCGATGGTTCTTTTCTACCTATCTACCTATTAACTTACCTACCTGCCTACATCGCCTACCTATCTGCATTGCCTACCTATTTGCATCTGCCTACCTATTTATATCTACCTACCCGTTAGTATCTGCCTACCTGTCTATATCTGCTTGCCTGTCTGTATCTGCTTACCTGTCTGCATTATCTACCTATCTGCATTGCCTACCTATCTATATTGCCTACCTGTCTGTATCGCCTACCTGTTTATATCTGCTTACCTATCTATATCTGCCTACCCATTAGCATTTGCCTACCTGTCTGCATTTGCTTGCCTGTCTATATCTACTTACCTATCTGTATCTGCTTGCCTGTCTGCATCTACTTACCTATCTATATCTGCCTACCCGTTAGCATCTCTCTATTTATGCCTACCTGTCTGTGCTACCTTGATTCGATCAATCGATCGAATCGTTTATAGTGCTCGCTGGCTAGTCGTTGTCGTCTAGCTCTGGCGACGGTCGTCTAGTTCTAGCGACGGTCGTCTAGCTCTGGCGATAGTTGTCTAGTTCTGGCGACGGTTATCTGGTTCTGGTAATAGTCGTCTAGTTTTAGCGACGGTTGTCTGGTTCTAGCGACGGTTGTCTGGTTCTGGCGACGGTTGTCTGGTTCTAGCGACGGTCGTCTGGTTCTGGCGACGGTCGTCTGGCTCTGGCGACGGTCGTCTGGTTCTAGCGACGGTCGTCTAGCTCTGGCGACAGTCGTCTAGTTCTGGCAACGGTCGTCTAGCTCTGGCGACGGTTGTCTGGTTTTGGCGACAGTTGTCTACAGCTACAAGCGTGACCAGCTTCCACCCCCCCCTTGAAAAAAAAGTAGATTTCGCTTCGGTACGCGGGCTCGCTAGATCGCCACCAACTGTACATAGTAATTGTAGCGAACGCCTATGCTTGGCTGTAAGAGCCTTAGATGGGCTTGAAGCTTCTGACAGACTTAAAGCTATTCGCGACCGGCCTTCCTCTACAGTATCGCGATCCTTGTTAAATATCGTGAGGTTTCCACCCATAATATATTTGCAATATGGCTCCGCGAATAGGCCCTTATCAGCACGCCCTAATTAAGGATCTTCTTTGACTTGGAGCAACTTAAGCAGAGTGTGCTTCCTCCGCTGGTTATACAACTCGCTTAATTACCGCGATTAAGAGGAACTTGTAGATATTTAGATCAACTCAAGCGCCTTTAAATGGTGAAGGTGGCCAGTTTTTAATGAGCAATCGGATAATCGTGGTAGTGCTATTACGGCTAGAGGAAAAGCCGACTCTCTATAGTAATAAGATGGAGTGGTTAATCTATAACATATTTAACATTATAGTAAGCCGCTATATAATATTTCGAGAGCTCTATATGGCTGGCTGGATAAGAAAGTAGGTAAGCTAATTAGATCCTTTAGTTATAGAGCTTAGAGTAGCTTACAAAGTAGTATCACTAGGTAGCCCTTAAGCGCAGCGCTCATGATCGCGACATATATTTTGCCATTATATCACAGTATACCGCCGATTAATTGGTGTTTGTAGATAAGTCGGGTGCGGATTCGAAGATGGGCGTGTAAAAGACTAGTTAGGCTCCTTTTAGTGTCGCACCAGTTTCGCATACGCTATATAATTAGGGCGAGATAAGGCTTAATATACTACCTATATATACAGTTAACGGCGTACTGGTAGCTTTAGTATATAAAGGCTTGATAAATGGCGAACGCTTTAAGTTCTGGCTGGCAAATACTCTTTTACTATGGTGTAATCGCTTTCCTGCTAAGTAATTAGTAGTAGTTATAGACAACGCCAGCTTCTATTACTTAGAGAGGATACAGGCTCTCTTTAACGCCTTTAGCGTTAAGCTGCTGTATTTGCCCTTATACTTACCTAATTTAAATCTAATTAAGGAGTTCTTTAGAGAGCTAAAGGCTTTTATTTAGCGGCAATGGTTCTCTTAGATAGAGAACCTAGAATTCTTTAGCTATAGCTTTAAAGCGTTCCTTCTTTAGAGTGTAGATAAGGTTAGTAGTAAGAGTAAAAGTGCAAGAGGATATTTCTGACATAGTGGGTACAAGTGTTAAGGTTTTTGGTATAAATTAAGATTAATTTTTAGTAGCGTTCTTAATTATACATAGCATTTATAAAAATACTATAAGGCTCTAATCTCTTATATATAAGGCATCTCTGTTACTATGAGCATACTAGCAGTAATAAAGACGCCTTATATTTTGCTAATTAAAATCATCTACGTCTTAAAACAACCCCCATTTGGGGTGTCTCTGCCACTATAGACGCACTAGCAGTAACAAAGATACCCTAAATTCCGCTAATAATCTATATCTTAAAAACTTCCTGCGAGCTAAGTACAACGCTTATTTACCTACTTCTTTAAATCCTTCTATAGCTGTCTTGCAACACCTAATTTAATATTAGCCTTAATAAGTTCCTCTACAGGATTAGCGCTATTAGATTTATTATACAGGAGCTCTAAGTCCCATCTTAAATTGCGGATAATTTTGTAAGCTGCCTTAAAGTTAGCCTCCTACTTAAGATCACTAGATACACTCTGCTTCTAATATATAAAGAACTCCTCTAAATCCTTTAAGCGGTTGATACCCTATAGGCGGCGTATTGGTAATATAGGTAAGGACAATAACATTAGCTAGTTTACTGGTGTAGGAGTTTACTAATCTAGAACTATGCCTATAGAGCTAATATGAAAGTGATTGATAACGCCTGGAGTACTAGTAGTAGAGCTCTTGCTGGAGGCTAATTAGCGTGCTCTTCTACCAATATTCTTTCCCGCTGCTGCTCTCTTAGCAAGCCAAGCAGCAAGCTTATGAGGTAGATTCTAAATATTCGCAATGCCGTACTAAATACTAGTTACCTAATCTCTTATGTTCTTATCTATTAATTTAACGTCTACCTGGCTAAGAACATAACACTAGTTAACGTTTAGGCAGCGCTTTTTATAACGCTAATATCTAGTAAGCTTAACCTGTATATCTATTAAACTTGTAGCCTTGCTAGTAGGGCGTATATAAGGTGTTAAGCTCTGCTCTAGAGTTTACGAGGGCGTTAAAACTTTATCACGAAGTTAATTAAGCATTAATGGACAAAAACTAACTCTAGAACAAAAGGCTGCTAATTAATTTCTAGCTGAAATATATGCAATTATAAGGCTAACGGTGAGAGCCTTGGTTAAGCCACTTTTATCAGTATACTTCGCCCACGCTATAAGCTAATTGTTAATCTTCTACCACTAAGTTTTAACTTTGGTTTCTATTATATTAAACCTAACATCACAAACGCCTAAGTACTGAGTGTTAACTCTAGCCTTAATCGGCCAGTGCTTAACGCGAACACCTTGCTCTCGGCAACGCAGCTCTCTCTTATATATAGGAAAGACCTAAAGTCGCTAAAGATTATAAAGCCGAAGGCTTACACCAACAAGAGTTTCAGTAAATGGCGAATCCTTTAGGTATTGAATTGCTATATTGTAATTATAGGTAATAAACACACCGCCGCCTATCCTCTCTGCGTTACCAATCTTGCTCTTAAAACATAGGTGAGGCAGTAATGGAATTATTTCCTCTATAAACTCACTTACTGAGCGAGCCCTTAGAGGTAAGCGGGAGGCTAAAGGTAAGCAAGAAACTGGAGGAGCCTAAGGAGTTTGAGCAACTTAAGGAGCCTAAAGAGCCCAAAGAGCTAGAGGAAGTTAAGGAGCTTAAGCAACTTCTTAAAAGGCCGCAGATTGATATCGCTAGGCCAATGTAATTAGCGGCTCCTATATTAAATACGGCGATATATAAGGTCTTGATCGAGTTAATATACTAAACTGACTCTAAGAAGCCTGCTAACTTTAGTAGTATGCACCCCAATCCTCTACCTTATCCTCCTCTGCCTCATCCTCCTCTGCCTCCGCTGCGGCTTCTGGATTGTTCCTTATTTCCTCAAGCTCCTCCAGTGTAAAACTTGGCTGAACGGTATTATATTCGTGTCTTGGCGGCTGTCATAATATACGTGGATCGTAGTTCAACGGCAGTAGGGCCTTAGGCAATAAGGAGGGAGGAAGGACGCTTCGTTAAGTTTGTTAAGATGGAGGACTCTTGCCTATTAATCGAGCTGCTGCACGTTTTAAAGAAGGGTGCATATCAAAGATAGAACAATATAATTTTGAGTGGATATCACAACTTTGGTAAGTTGGGCAAGCTCTGTATAGCTTTAATTCGATCGTCCCTAGCAACCAGGAGGTCCTTACATGCAGCCATAGGCGTTCGCTACAATTACTATGTACAGTTGGTGGCGATCTAGCGAGCCCGCGTACCGAAGCGAAATCTACTTTTTTTTCAAGGGGGGGGTGGAAGCTGGTCACGCTTGTAGCTGTAACTCTAGAGACGGTCGTCTGGTTCTAGCGACGGTCGTCTAGCTCTAGCGACGGTTGTCTAGTTCTAGCGACAGTTGTCTAGCTCTAGCGATAGTTGTCTAGCTCTAGCAACGGTTGTCTGGTTCTGGTAACGGTTGTCTGGTTCTAGCGATAGTTATCTAGTTCTAGTAATGGTTCTCTACTAGCTGCCGTTCTAGTGCCTCCCTAGGTAGGGAGGATGTAAGGAAGGAAAGAAGGGTAAAAAATAAGGCGGCTATATAGGCAGAGACACGTATAGACGCTATTGGGAATATAGCGGGGACCCGATATAGAGCTTCGTGTAGAGCCTCTATACGCAGAGCTTTGCGCAGAGCCTTATGCAGAGCCTCTATACGTAGAGCTTCATATAGAGCTTCGTGTAGAGCTTCGTGTAGAGCCTCCGTATGCAGAGCTTCGCGCAGAGCCTTATGCAGAGCTTCGTGCAGAGCTTCGTGTAGAGCTTCGTGCAGAGCCTCCGTACGCAGAGCCTCACGCAGAGCCTCGTGCAGAGCCTCTGTACGTAGAGCTTCGTGCAGAGCTTTGTGCAGAGCTTCGTGCAGAGCTTCGTGCAGAGCTTCGTGCAGAGCTTCGTGCAGAGCTTCGTGCAGAGCTTCGTGCAGAGCTTTGTGCAGAGCTTCGTGCAGAGCTTCGTGCAGAGCTTCGTGCAGAGCTTCGTGCAGAGCTTCGTGCAGAGCTTTGTGCAGAGCTTCGTGCAGAGCTTCGTGCAGAGCTTCGTGCAGAGCTTCGTGCAGA
>Ga0307507_10000404_pt1 | contig 89817 bp, 25 predicted proteins | sample 7_EM_MG_FD_207223 | JGI IMG/M metagenome (GOLD analysis project Ga0307507, IMG submission 207223) | Populus trichocarpa ectomycorrhiza microbial communities from riparian zone in the Pacific Northwest, United States - 7_EM | ecosystem: Host-associated > Plants > Roots > Unclassified | place...
AGAATAAATTAACAACATAATAATAACTAGTGGAGTGGTTGCCTAATAGATTAACTCTAATTATATTCTAAGATTTACTACAAAGAGAGAACTATCTGGGTAGAGACTGTGGTCCTTTAACTACACAACTATACTCCTAAGAAATCCCTTCGCTCCATGAGGTACGTGCGCTCTGTACGCTCTATACAGACCGTATAGATCACACAGATCACACAGATCACATCACGTGACCTCGGCTACCATTCCTCGTCACATGGTTCCACCAGATCCATCCTGGACCGTGCCTATATCAACCAACTAGCTTCCGCCGACTCTTCTCCAAGTAGTCGTAACATCGTACTTAAGCTGTCCGTAACATTAAGGCAGAGTAGGTATTTCGGGCACCTCACTACCCTACAATTTAGGCGCGTTGTTAATTAGAATAGGGGAATTACGCGTTGACGGTGTCAAATTTAATAATAATAAAGACGGTAAGGGTAAGGGCGAGGTTCTAGGCCTTTGTTTGGCTTGTTGGAAGGGGTTAAGAGGCATAGTATTAGAGGTAGTTAAGGTAATAGAGGTTGGAAGACAATTAAAAAAACTCTACGGGGATAGGCGCAAGCAAATATAGCTAATAAAACGCGTTCTAGTGGCAGACTACGCTAAACCTGTTGATCTTGGCGTATTTAATTGCTGCATTCCCAAGCGATCTAATCAGATTAGAAGTATGGGCCACCTCGTGCACGGTCCTACCTCGTGCACGGTACACCCCACCAAAATCGTCATTTCTAAAATCATCAAAATTAAATTACAACACCACCAATATGTCGAATATCGAAGCCGCACTTGCAGATCTGAGGCTTCAGGATAAGCCAAATATCTAGGCGACAGCAAATAAGCATGGAGTAACCGGTCAACCCTTTCCAGGCGTTTTAATCAGGTCACTACCTCCAGGGAAGATGCATACGACCAGCAGCGAGTACTCGGTACTATACAGTCAAAAGAGCTTATTAAATACATTAACGAGCTTACCAAACGCGGGCTTCCTCCTACAAACGCAATGGTCCATAATCTTACAGCTGGAATCTTAGGAAAGCAGCCAGGAAAACACTGGACGGCTCACTGGCTGGCTGCTCACAAAGACGACCTTAAAACCGGATATCTTTCCCCTATTAATACCGTACGAAAGAAGGCTGATTCGGCACTATATTATAGCTTATATTTTGAGCTTATAGGCAGGAAGCTTGCTAAGTATAATATACAACCGTAGAATATATACAATATGGATAAAAAGGGCTTCCTTATTGGCTTCCTTAAGAAATCAAGAAGAATTTTTCTAAGGCGGCTTTTAACGCTAAAAGAGTTACGCATGCTAATTAAGATGGCAATAGAGAGTGGATTACTATCTTAGCAACTATCTACACTAACAGAACGTACCTTTTACTAGGCCTCATCTACCAGGCCATTTCTGGTAATATTCAAGACTCTTGGCTGCAAGATTTTGACCCTAATAAGCAGAGCTGCTTCTTCTCCTCATCACCAACGGGCTGGACAAATAATAATTTAGGATATTCGTGGCTTACAACCTTATTTAATCGGGAGATAAAGGCAAAGGCGCGCCAAGGAAGAGATTGGAGGCTGCTTATCGTTAACGGCCACGGCTCTCATATTAATATGAGGTTTATTAAATATTGCTACCTTCATAGGATCCTCCTCGCTGTCTACCCTCCTTATTTAACGCATAGGCTCCAGCCTCTCAACGTCTCTCTCTTCTCTCCGCTGGCTATATTTTACAGCCAAGAATTGAACCAATTTATCTTTAATAGCAAGGGTCTCTTACGTCTTACTAAAAGAGATTTCTTCCAGCTATTTTGGGTGGCGTATAGTAAAGCTTTTAACTCAGAGAATATCCAAAGTGGATGGGAAAAGACTGGGCTTTACCCCTTTAAGCCAGAGGCTGTACTAGATAAGTTTTTAGTTAAAAATAAGGAGAGGCCTTTATTAAGTAAGTCCTCTAAGTCAGTATTAACGGCTGCTAATTAGAAGAGGATTGAGATAAAGCTTAACTAAGTTATCACCAACGTTTTTAATAAAAGAGTGAAGGAGCTAAGCAACCACATTTAGGGTCTTGCAGCGAGGAATATTATTCTTAAATCACGTATTTAAGGATATCAGCGAGCTCTTAAAAATAAGCAGAAGAAGCGCCAACGCTAGAAGCCTCTTCTTCAACAACTTCCTAAGCAAGCCAACAGTAGAGCTATATTTTTTAGCCCCAAGAAGGTGCAGCAAGCTTGCGACCTCCAAACAGAAGAGCAGGAAGCTAAAATGCATAAGCAGGCTCTTAAGGCTAACAAAAAGCTTCAACGTCAATTACAAAGGGATGAGAAGAGGCGTATAATAGATCAACGGAAGGAACAGCATGTGCAGGATAAGCTGCAGCGAGAGCGGGAGGCAGCAGCAAAAAGGCTTGCTCAAAATGAAGCCAAAGAAGCCAAAGAAGAATCAAAACAATCTAATATTGGCTCTGCAAGAGATTGATATTGCTACTAGTGGTGGTGAGGAAGTAGGAGGGGCAGAAGTAAGCTCTCAACGATCTCAACGCCAAAGACGCCTGACAAGCAAATTCAACAACTGCGAAATAGATATAGCCTGATTCGGCAGTATTTAAAGCCTCATCCACCAAATTTTTAAGCAATTTGATCAAATATATGATGCGAATAGTCTTATGTTGTGATTTCAATTTGAGGGCCGAAAACCGTGCACGAGGTGGCCCGTACTTCTAATACTGCACACCTCATCAAAATCGTACACCTCAACACTAAAAGTCTATCACGAACCACCCCTCTATTAGTGGGATTTTATATCAATCAATCGCAGGCGCTTAATAAGAATTTCTGGTTGCGATTAATTACTTAATAACAATTCCTGGTTGCGATTGATTGATTAATAATCAATCAATCGCAGGCGCGCTCATCAAGCGGCTTGCCTGTCAAACACACTGGTCACCCGTTACAGCTTATACAGACATACTACACTACACAGTATGGCAGACATTAGCAAGCAAATCAATAAAGGTCAAAAGAAGTGGAGACAAGGAGTCAACATTACATCTACAAACAACATTAACGACTATATTCAATTTAAAATCCTTAAATACAGACACTTTAAGCCTACAAACAATAACATGTGGGAGCAGTATAAGGAAGATTTTATATACTTTACGGAAGCTACCTTCAAGGCTTGCAGCCTTATGACCATCCATAACCTACAAACCCTCCTCCGTAACCACGATGTATAGGTTAAAAAAGACAAACAAGTCACCATTGCACGGTCCTTATACAATACACTATACAAGGAAGACCTAACAGAATGGACTAAAGAGCAGATTTTAGATCACATTAAATTTAACAGACTCTTTACTTCTTTTAAACTTAATAGGATCTCTAGCCTTATAGACGACCCATTTAACCAAATTCATCCTATAGACCCAAGTGGCTTTAGAATTAATCTTACAGGCCAAAGCACACCTAGTACTCAAACTACGGACCGAAATACCCCCGTAAACCAAAATACGGACCAAACCCCTTCCGTTGCTTAAGTTACAGATCCGTAAACCACCTAAGCAAAAACCTACAGCAAGGAGCTAGCCAACCTAGCTAAGCTCTATACCGACGAATCCAAGTACAGCAGTAAAAACGACAACTTTTACTTTAAACTAACTATCTTTATAGACCTCTGTTAGAAGGCTGATATTCCTAAATAGAAGTTTAGCCAAGCCTACTCTACTATGCTGCGCGGCCTAGCCCTTAACCACTACTACACTAACCTTAAGAGTAACCCCCTTGGTGTTCCCTTTAATAAGCTATATAAGGCCATATATAACTACTTTAAAGGACCAGAATATAAGTATAATATCCTTACCTAATAGAATACAATTAAGTTATAGACTGTAATTAATAAGAATACCAAAAAATTGATTATAGAGTGCCTATAAATTCTCATTAAAGACCTCCGGCACCTATAGCACAGCCTTAATATTAAGCTTTAAACGGACGACTTCCTGTATAATAAACTTATTACGGCTTACCAGGAAATAGAACCCTATAAATACGCCTACTATAAGCCTATAGACACTATAGCCGGCCTTATTAATAATTTATAGTCCTCTATTACAATATACAAAGTCTTAAACCCATTAGGCAGTACTTAAGCCTTTATTACAGACCTACAGAACCCACAAACCGACTTAGATGCCTACTTTACAGACCGCCGCTACCGCCAGTAGTACCCGCATTAACTAAGTCCTACCTATAACCCCTGCAGCAACTCCCATACAAAAGCATACCCCCGTAGACAAACTAGCTAAAAGTGCTTTGTGTGTGGTAAGGAAGGATATTAGTCTATAAGGCATACCCAGGAAGAACGTAATAGGTTTAAGAAGAGATTTAATAAACAAATTAACCAGTTTATTTTAGAATATAAAGGAAAGGGAGTAGAGGAGTCCCTTAATAAGTTAATAAAAGCCCTTATAATTAACTTTAACTTAAATACTTAGAAATAGAAGACCTTAGAAACGTTCCTAACTACTTTTAGACCTTTTACAGACAGCCAAGCCTTTAATACTATAACCATATTAGCCAACCACTCCTTTATATACTTAATTGCACCTAAAAACCAGCCTATAAGCACACCTGTTGGACCTACTATAGATATTACAGACCGCAAACAGGACCTATTTGCATATATTACTACAGAACGCTATACCCCCAAAGAATTCTATAGCGTTATAATCGATATAGGTGCCTCTAAGAAGTCTACTACAGGTTACAGACAATACCTTATATATAAGACCACTGTAAATAACAATACGGACATTAATACTATACAAACTGGGGCCATAAACGTCCAATTCAGCATCAGCTCAACTACATTAATTAGATTAGTCACAGTTAAGACCCCAATTAGCCTAGTTAACTTCCATATAGTAAAAGCAGACACCCCTTTTCTACTCTGTCTTGCGGACATAGATAGGTTATAGGTTTACTATAACAATATTACAGACACTATAATTAGTCCCACAACTGCCCCAGAAAGCAAGCATATTACCCTACCAATTATACAACAATTTGGACACCCGTTCCTTATATAGGGAGAGACTTTACGGACCTATATTTAGGAATCTTTTAACTATAACCCGTGCTACCTTACCAGTACTAAAATCCACCGCCTATACCGCCGTTTTGGCCACCTATTAGCCAAAAAGCTGTATAGAGTCCTTAAACACTCTGGACATAACAACGTTAACAAGAAGGCAATTAACCACCTAACTAAATACTACTCCTTTTACTAGAAATACAGACGTTCCCTAGGCCAATTTAAGTTCACCCTTTATAAGGATCTTAATTTTAACCACTTAGTATACGTAGATATTATATACATTAACGGCAGCCTAGTATTATATATAATTAATAAGGTAACCCATTATTAAGCCGCCCGTTAGTTGTAAAATATATTTATAAAATATACCTGGGATATTTTACAGACCTACTAAATTAATACATACCTTAGACCTCCTAAGTATATTACCCACGACGCTAGAAGGAACTTCATCAGCAAGGAATTCCAATAGTACACTATAGCCATGGCTATTTTAACAAAAACTGTTCCAGTTAAGGCGCACTGGTCCATTAGGCTTATTAAGTGAGCTTACCTAGCTCTATAGAGAGCTTACCAGATTATTATAGATAAGTGTAAGGATATCTAAAAGGAACTAGCTTTATAAATGGCTATAAAAGCCGTTAATAACACCGCTAGCCCTAATAGACTAGTACCCACCCTCTTAGTTTACGGAGCCTACCTAAGGATGGGCAAACTGGACCCTCCTGCCCTATTTATTACGGATTAAGCAGCTACAATACAGAAGGTAATAGCTAAAATAGTTAAATTACGGGCCAAACAACCTATTAATAACGCTCTACACCACTGCAACGGACCTAATACAACCTTAGTACACAACCTCCCGCTTAATTCTAAAGTCCTCATATAGCGTAAGAGCGGCAATTAGACTGGACCTTATTATTTACTAGCTGTAGAAGACGAAACGTACTGCGTATAACTTCCTAGCGGACTAACTAGCTTTAGAAGCACGTCCATAAAACCCTATTTTCAGTTTAAAAACACCTATAACGTTAAACCAGACAAACTAGGGGCACCCGCCGGACCGGATAAACTGGAAGCACCCTTACCTACCCTAGAAGTCCCCCGCAAACTCACTAAACCTACTAAACCTACCATAAAGCGTAGCCAAGGACGCCCCTAAAAGCACCCCATAACTAAGAACCCCATAACTAAAAACCCCATAACAAAGAATTACCTAACCTCCGTAGGCACATCCGCAAGGCAACCCCTACCTACGGATATATCAGTTCTAGTATAGGAACCCCCTTTTACGGACTCACAATACAAAGAGATTAACGGACTACTTAAAAAGGGCGTCTTTGCGGTTGTAATGGAGAGAGACGTTCCGCAAGGCGTCCGTATATTTAACTCACGCTTCATTAACAAAATTAAGCACCCTAGTACTAACAAAGCCTTTAAAAAATTAAGGCTTATTATATAAGCTTATAACAACCAGGGAAAGAACTTAGTCCTTATACAATTACCTATAATTTAACGGGTCAGTTAACGGATTATACTTATACTTACGCCTAGACTACAGCAAACTAAACCTGTAGCCCTCTACTTATGGGACATCTCACAAGCCTACGTGTAGTCTAATACCTACCTAAGTAGGGACATCTTCATACAACCACCCCTTAAGCTTAATTTGCAACTAGGAACAATTTTATAGGTCATAAAACCACTTTACAGAATGCTAGAAGCTGGAAACCACTGGTTTAAGACATATCACCAGCATCATGTCCGTAAACTTAAGATAGAGTAGTTAACCTATAACCCCTGCCTCCTATACACCCTATTAAACGGCCTTAGCATTATTAGACTCCAAATAAATAATACCCTCTTCTTAGCGGACCAGACTTTTGTGGACGCTAAAGAGACTAAACTATAAGAAGCTAAGTTCTTAGCAAAGCTATAAGAGCAGTTAACTGAGCAGACCCCAATTAAGTTTAATGGAGGTTTAATTATATAAAAGGGCAACTTAATCTAGTTAACTTAGGAACGCCAAGCTTAAAACCTAAGGCTTATTATAGCAAAGCCTATAGACCTCACCAGTTCCCGCGGAGAGACCTATAAAACCATAAATACAAAGGACTAATATATTATATAGCGTGTAAGAGGCGCCTATATTACCACAGTCTGTTAACCTAAATCTGCCTATAACTTATCCTTTGCGGCCTAGGTAACAAATCCGCAAAAGGAAAATATTAAGCAGCTTAACAAGCATATTTAGTGGCAAATTAATAATACAACAAGAGGACTTACTTTTGTACCACTAGACCTAAATTCCCTTAGTATACTAGTATTTATGGACGCCTCCTTTACTAATAATAGGGACCTATTATCACAAACCGGCTTTATAATTATACTTATAGACCATAATCAGGACGTAAATATACTATATTGGTCTTCAATTAAATGCAAACGAGTAACCCGCAGTATACTAGTTTCTAAACTATATGCACTAGCTTATGGCTTTAATATAGCAGCCGCAATTAAGTTAATAATTTAGAAGATCCTATAATTGGAGCAACTACCTTTAGTCCTATACACTAACTTAAAGTCCCTTTATAACTGCCTAGTTAAACTAGGTATAACACAGGAGAAGAGGCTTATAGTTAACCTAATATGCTTGTATCAGGCCTATAAACAACATAAGATTACGGAGGTTAAATGGATTAGCAGCGGAGACAACCTAGTGGACGCTATGACTAAGGCAAAGCCGTGTTAAGCTCTAAAAACCCTAATTAACATAAATAAGCTCAGTCTAAAGGTTATAGAATGGGTGGAACGTGACTAACGGAGCACTTATAGTTTATTTACGGCCCATTGGAAGGCCGTACAGTTTACTTTACGGACCGTAAGTAGGACTTACAGCCAGTTTAGAGCACCGTTTGGAAGGCAGCCCAGAAGGCACCTCGGGAGGGATTTCCTATATATTTCTTTTATATTCTACGGTTCTATTAAAGCAATTACAGGGGCTATACACAAGTGGGCCTATTTTCAAGTGCCGCTAGTGTATAATTACAGCACCTGGTGTACAAACGCGTATTTATGCATTTGGTGCACCAACCACTTATATGCTAACTAATCAGGGGGGAGGCGCGTCAGTATATAGACCACGTAGTCTACCTTAATAGAATCGACAGTCACCACCATCCAAAAGAGCATACGATACTATACGTATTTCGTGCCCCTGGATATAGCTCACTTGTATCATTAAATTGATACAAATAGACATACTTAATAAAATATTTAGCTACTAATATTATATTAATTAAGTCTATAGGAATTGTATATCGCATTTTTATAAGGCAGTTAATAACTACTATAATATTTATAAACCTATTACTGCTAGGTAAGTTAACTATAAAATTAATTATTATTATTCATTGCTTAACGTCCGATTCGGATCCCTATTGGGCCCACGCGGACTACTCCTTATATACATATAGGGAGAAAACTCTATTTGAGAAAACCCCGCGATCCGTCTCCCCGCCTTTTGGGGCTCGCTTGCAAGTCACCTACGAGTTACCAGTGGTGCTCTACTACCTTACTTTTTGACCTCCTTGGGAACCACTGCTGCCATAACAAACCTACGGACGCGCTAGTATTACACACTATACTCTACTCCTATAGAGTTATTAGGGGGCGCCTATTACTCGCCCCTTTGCCTTCTATTACTATTTCCTTTGCAACCCAGAACTGGTCTAGCATATTTTAGCCAATAAGCCACTGGGTAGCCGCCTTAAGGCCTTTCTATGTTAAGAGCAGTATATTATAGTTTTCTGTGCTAGCTGCTAAGAGCATTACTTCTCGGCTAGTGTATAAGGGGTATAACAGTATTACGTATTTTGGTGTCTGTCTTAGCTAGCTATATTCGCACCTTAGGCTACCTACTAGGACACCCACCTAGTAAAGCCAATCTTTTAGTCCTATTATTCCTGTCCTTAAGAGTGTTGCCATTGTATTTTCTATCTTTGTTAGGCCCTCTTGGAGCCCTTAGGTATTTACCCCCCATAATATTACCCATGCTATAGCTTGGGTTCCCCTTACCTAAGTCTACCTCTGTACCTTTAACTCCCATTTATCTCTCCAGCGTCAGTCCAACTAGTATTGTGTTATGGTAGATGGTTTTCCAGTACTCTTTTATGCTCTACTTTGGCTCCTTTCTCTCCCTTACTGTTATCTTTACTAGCCTCTTGCGCGTCTCCCTTTCTCCTCTATATAGGCCTAGGCCCTAGCGCCGCACCATTCTTCTTCTACTTTCTCCACCTGTTTTCCTAATATATCTTCCCTACTTTGGGGTTGTTGGTTCCTTCTCCTATAGGGCACCCTAGGGTCCCTCTATAGTTTATTTAGGCGTGTCTTAATATACTTTATAACGTTAGAGTTGCGTTCCTTTTACACCCTTTACATTGCATCGGCTTCAATATATAGTTATAGGGGGGGAATATTGGCTTCCTTCTTAAGCAGTGCTGTGGCCGTTCACTTATACCCGCCTGTTATACTCCTAAGGCAGGCTGTTTGGACCTTTTGGAGTGGTTTAAGGAGTGATTTAGGGGGGCCTTTCTCGGTTTCTCTAGTGGCCCAAATGCTAGATCCACACGTCATGGTTGGCCGGACAACTGCTGTATATAGTAGGCGTGACCTCTGGAAGCATGGACCCCATATAGAATTGACGATCCTGGACATGGCGATATAAAATTAATTAAGATATCGCGCTATCTTTATATTGGAATTAGTAGCGGTTAAAGTACTCCTTACTTCTTTATATAAGAGGTCTTTCCTTATACATATATCCTATATACTTAAATATATTTTTATATATAGTTGTGCATTATAGGCTAGTAATATACTTGTTAAATAATCTTATAGGTCTTTATATAGCTAGGATGCCCTACTATAGGGGAGTTATATATTAAATTAAGTATTTTAAACCTTAAAGGTGTAACGGCTTATATAAATGCCTCTAAACCAAAGCTTGTAAATTGCTATTTAATAAAGATACTAAGCTAAGGAGAAGGAAAGGTGGCCGTAAGGGCTTGTGTAAACAAATAGGTAGCACGAGCCGCCAAGGCGCTAGTAGTAGACAAGCTAATAATAGGTGAGCCAACAGTAAGAAATAGTATTAGACAGTACTAGATAATACTAGATAGTATGCCAGGTAGCAGAATATAGTAGAATTTGGCAGGTAACGCGCTCTAGCACCATTACATCACCCCCCCCCTCCTAAAAAGCCTGCCCTTAGGCGTTGTCTAAGCTCCCTATTATTATCTAAAATTGTTATAATTATCTAACCCTTCTTCCTAGCATTTAATCCAGCTATCTAATTTATGTGGTGGTCTAGGGAGATTAGGGTAGGCTAGGTGGAAGTCCTGTAGCTTATAGGGTAAGTACTTAAAATTAGATATAGGGTACCACTCTAGGTCGTTATTATAGCCTACCTAGCTTACGTAGTATTTTAAGACATTATGGACCTTTTTTACTGCTAGGATTTCTTTAACTTCTTATTCTTTATCCTTTATAATTTAGATTGGCGGCGGGGGGTTATTATACTATCTAGGTAGTGGATTATCTGTATCCTTTTATAGCCAGTCTAGAGAGAAAATAGGGTGGATCTTTATTAATTCTAGTAGCTTAACCTTAAAAGAGTGTCCTACCTTTTAAAGAGTCTTGTATAGGCCGGCCATTTGGTAGTCTAGCTTATAGCTTGGCCTCTAGGTTTTCTAGTTTTTTATTAACACCCATACCTTATCTCCTACTTAGAAGTCTACCTTATAACAATATTGGTTTATATTAAACTCCTTCTTCTCTTATGCCTTTCTTATAATTGTTTGAGCAGTCTCCTAGGCTCCATATATTCTCTTAGCAAATGCCTAGGCCTCTTTATAACTAAGGCGTTTGCGGGCCGTAGTAGGTTTAGTAGGCCTATCCTAATTAAAGGACATTTATAGTGTATATCTGTAGAGCAGTTTAAATAGAGATATCCCTATACTGTTATAGGGGAGTATAAGCTATACATAGTCTATTATAGGCAGTAATTCCAACTAGTTATCCTAATAGTAGTCTATAAAGGGACGTAGTTGCTAGTTAAGGTACTGGTTTATAATCTTAGTTTAACTATTAGCCTAGGGGTGGAATGCAGTAGAGAGCTTAATCTTAATCCTAAGGATATAGTAAAATTTATTCTAGAAATCTAATATAAACTGGGGACTATAGTTAGAGATAATTAATTTAGGGGCACCATAGAATTAATAGATGTTGTTAATATAGAGGCGGGCTATATCCTTTATAGTTATAGTCTTAAAACAGAGAAGGGAGACAGATTACTTATATAATTAGTTAATTACTATAAAGGCCGCATTATGGCCGTGGGCGTCCTTTAGAAATGACTTAAAGTCTATTATAATATATTGCTAAGGGCGTTCTCAAACTAGTAGCGGTTATAGCCACTTAGAAGTTTAATCCCTAGGGGCATCTGCGTGTCTATAGGCGTGGCAGTTTCTAATAAACCATACTATATTAAATAGAAGTCCTCGCTAGTAGTAATGGGGCGCTAGTAGTTAGTAGGTCTTGTCTTAACCAGGGTATACTATAGAGACTTAATAGTAGGCTTTACGGATTAGCTTTGTCTATAGGTATAAGGGATATTATTGCGGATACCTTGGGTTGCCCTTAGGACAACCTCTGGACGCCCCTTGGATGGTCGCCAGTTACATGCCAGAGGCATATACCTGTAGTATATAGTCTCCACAATCCCAGAGGCCTTACCTCCTTAAGGATTCGTCTCTCTTACCAATCTATCCTATTCCACAATTGTGTCCTTATAGCCCCCTATCTACAAATTCCCCTTATATTTAAATCCTTCCTACTCTATTTGGAAGGGCAGCTGGCTTTAAGGACTAGATTGTTTATTTATATCTTTTGTTTATATCTACCATCCTCCCTTAAAATCTCGCGATGACCTAAATAGAAACTCTATAAATACCTTATAGAAAGCCATCGCGCTAAGGCAGGAAGGTCCCTCTAATAGTAAGAGATTGTGACAATATAAACCTCTAGGCAAGACGGCTAAACAAGCCCCAACACCTAGATGCACCAAGAGCTTAAAGACTCTTGCATACCTATAGTTACTAGCAACGCTAAGGAAAACGCAGACACCCTCTATAACGGTTATAATACTGCTAGAAAGCAACTGGAACCCCTCTAGCCCCACTTAGGCCAATTAGAAGATTAAGCGCTAGAGGCAATACTAAGATCTTCCCCTAAATTAAAAATGCTAGAGGAATATACTAACGCGCCTAATTAGGGACCCAACCAGAACCCTCCCGGAAGACTACTAGCCTATAATTGGCATAGTGGTGGCATATAGACTGCTTATAAGCTAAGCGGGCCTACCCCTTTAGGTAATCCAACTTAACTACTAACTTAAGACTTAAGCCTTGTAGGGAAACCCGTATTAGCTACTGGTACTAACACTACCTCTATAGCTGGAGCTTCCCTAGGCCTAAGGTTAGAAAGTTAAGAGCCCTATACTAATTTTCTCTAAGGAGGATATTAGGAAGCTGCTATAAGGCTCTTGGAAGCCATATGGGAAGGAGCCACTAATAAATATATTAGAAACCTCTAGGGGCAGGTCTAGATCTAGTAGAGCTTAATCTAGGCTAGATAAAATCTTTTATAACCTAGCTAAGACTAAGGGCCTTTTAGGGGCTACTTAGTACCTACCTAAGGAGGTATAGAAGACTTAGAGAGGTATCTATGTAGCGAATGGAAAAAGGATATAGACTAACTGGCTAAGGCCTCTAGCAGTCTAGAACTCTGCCATAGACCTAACGCCTAATAGTTGGACAATTGGGTTTGTGAAATGGATAACTTCTTTAAGATGTTAATAATATAAGATGATACTAAAGAGCGTACTTAATGGATTATTAGCAAGATTAAAGATCGATCCCTAAACTAGATTATACTAAATTAGCTTAATAAAGAGTAAATTACTATATAGCCATAGCTGCAAACCTTCCTAAAGAAATGGACTTAAGATCTGTATATTATATAATATAATAATGCAGAACTATTTTGGAATAGGATACAGCTTAACTGCCACAATTTCCGCCAGTTTATAAACTTTGTGGAAACTTGTGCTTAATTAATAGATCTAGAGCCCTTTAAAAACGAGGATGGTAGCATCTATAAGAAGGAGAAGATTGGATTTATTTAGGCTAGAATTAAGCTAGCAATTTGTGACAAAATAAAGCGCGTAGGAGCCCTATTGCGGATTACCATATATACGGATTTTAAACGAGCGGTTCTAAACGCTAAGGATATAGTAAGGAACTAGACCTCTTCTGGTAAGAAGCTAGGGGGTAACTAGAAGCGCGGGCACTCTAGTAACAATATAGGGTAGACCTAAGCTCCAAAGAAGCTATTCTTAAAGAGAAATCTAGAATAGTTAAAGTTAGGGACCTTAAGCAATGGGAAAGACTCCTAGGGCTAACCTAACACCCGTCTAGCATCCTTACGGGAACACTCTAAAAAGTTAAGAGAAAACTTTTCTAGAGGAAAACCCAATTGGAAAAATAAGCAGGGTAATAACCGCACTAATAATCCAAAAAAAGAAAAGCCCTAGTTATAGACCTCTCCTAGCTGTAACTAGGGTAAGATACAGAAGGAGAGGCTCTCTATATTGCTGTTAAGCTAGAAATAGTACTCCCTATGGATGAGGTACGTTAGTTCTAAGTACTATATAATAGTGGTGCCAAAATTAATCTTATATAATATAATTTGGTAAAAGAGCATAAGCTTATCCCATTGCTAAGGTGGCGGGAACCTACCGCAGAGTTCCTAGATAAGTATTGGATTAAACTATATAGTGCCTATAAGCTTATAGTGTTAGTGGCCGACATATATAACCGCACTAAGGTAGTTGGCCCGCAACCCTTCTAGGCGGCTGACTTTATAGGCTACAACCTTATTCTTAAATATCCTTGGCTTATAGAAGTAGATCCTAAGATACACTTTAAGATAGGAGCCTTTAAATAGTGGAACAATAAAGAATTGGAAGGGTATATTTTACTAATAAGCTTAAAAGATATCCTAGAGGATATAGCTCTAGAAGAAATAGTATACGCTCTACGCCTAAAGGAGTATTAGATCTAACCCTTATTCTATAACAAGATGGGTATAGAGCCTAGTATAGGCAATAGCCCTTCTGTAATGGATACCCTATAGGGAACTGCCGGATAGGTCGCAGAGACACTATAGGGAGGCGGCGATCTTAAAGATTTTATAAGATACTTCTACCGCCATAGGTTACTCTGGCTTAAGTAATACGCAGAGAGTATGCTATAATACCTTAAACGCTATATTAAAGAGTTCCCTACCCTCTACTGGCTACTGTATAAAACTGTTTAATATATAGTGGCAACTATATATAAACAGCTACTATAGCGCGCGACACTGCCCGTAAGCGTCCTAAGGGACCTCTAAGACCTACCCAATAATAACGCGGAGGACGAACGCGACCCCAATTTGTTGAATATCCTAGCAGGCCTAAAGGACTTACTAAGGGTATTTTTGGGCAGGTAAGTAAAAGTCCTTTAGTAGAACTTGGAATACAATTATATAATTAATTTAGAAGAAGGCAAATAACTACTAAACCTTTCTATCTATAACCTCTTTTATAAAGAGCTTAAGATCCTATAGGAGTACTTTAACGGCTTACTAGAAAAGGGATAGATATGGCCTAGTAAGTTGCCAGTAGGCACACCAATCCTCTTTGTCCTAAAACCAGATAGAAATATAAGGCTATATATAGACTATTACGGTCTTAATAAGATTAGAATTAAGAACCGTTACCTACTACTACTAGTTAGTGAAATGCTGGATTAACTATTTAGGGTAAAGATCTTTATAAAGCTGGATCTATAAGACGCCTATTATAGGCTCTATATTAAAGAAGGGGATAAGTAAAAGACCGCTTTTAAAACCTAATACGGCCACTTTAAGTATCTAGTAATGCCCTTTGGGCTAGCTAATGCGCCTATAACATTCTAATTATATATTTATAGAGCCTTAGGGGGACTAGTTAACCGTATATGTGTTATCTATTTAGATAATATTCTAATCTACTTAGAAGATGAGGATTAGTATAAGCAACACATCTATAAAGTACTAGAACGTTTAGATAATTGGGGCCTCTATACTAAGGCATTAAAGTATATCTTTAATACTAAGCAGGTTAAGTTCCTAGGGTATATTATAACGTCTATAGGTGTAGTTATAGACCTAGTATAGGTGTAGATAATCCAAGAGTGGCTAAAAGCTAGAGAGCTACTAGGATATTTAAGTATTCCTAGGCTTTGCCAATTTCTATAGACGCTTTATCTATAACTACTTAGACATCGCCTAATACCTATCTGACTATATTACTAAAGCTTCTTAAGATCTGGCCTAAGAAGTAAAAAGCTTAAAGGCGGGAAGGAAGAAAACCAAGAAGGGACCAACTAAATGGTATAAACTATAGATATGGCCTGGAAAGGTACAGAAAGCCTTTTAAGAACTACGCATAAAGTTTATAGAAGCTCTACTATTGTGGCATTTTAACCTAGATTAGCCACTAATAATAGTTACTAATGCATCGAATTTTGCTCTTACTGGTATCCTACTATAACCTAATAGGCATCTAGACGCTACCTAGCTCCACTAGAGACCGGTAGCATTCTATAACAGAAAATTCTAGGGACCTAAAGTTAGGTATTATACCCACAATAAGGAACTACTAGCTATAGTTAACTGCTTTAAATAGTGGCAACACTACCTTAAGCATGCAAGCTATACTACTTATATACTCTTAGATTATTATAATCTACGCTACTTTATAACTATAAAGGAGCTTATACCTTAATAAGCCAGATAGGCAGAGGAGCTTACGCGATTTAACTTTAAGATTAAATATAAGCTAGGGGAAAATAACCCTGCCAATAGACTATTATAACGGCTAGACTATACCAAAGGCTTTAAAACAGGAGAAGGAAAACAGATAATAGATATCTTACTCCCTATATTATAGAATAAGCTCTAGGTATAGAATGCTTAAGCACCTACAGCTCTAAGTACTAAGTCTTAGGCGGTGCAAACCCCATTAGCTTCTACTAATGTTCTAGCTGGTACCTGGTCTATGGCTAATAAGGGTCCAAAGATACCTGGACAGGACGTCCCTAATATAAGTTTAGAACCTAGTAATACACCACCCTTAATTACTAAGCTATCCCCTTAAACTAAAAGTAAAGCTATAAAGTAATTAGAACCTAGAGCCCTATAAAGACTAAAGGACTTTAACCTTATAGCGGCCTTTCTAACGTACGCGTACTAAGAAGTTATAAGATCTATAGTACCATCTAGTCTTATACTTGGAGTAGTATAAGGCAAAACAGCTTTTACCCAGAAACTATCTAAAAGGTTAATAGATTTTATCCATAAGGTGCAACGGAGGGACGCCTCTTATGCCATCTTTAATGTGGAAGTAGACCAGAAATATGACGGAAAGGAAGCTGCTAGGTATTACTATTAGGAACTGGACCTAATAGGCCTACTACATAGATATAGCAAGGTTTAGGTACTATAAAAAGCAAATCTACAACAGAAGATCCTTATAAGGAATCATAATAATCCTCTAGGCGGCTACTATAGTTAAGCCAAGATAGTGAAATTACTTTAACGCAAATACTACTAGCTAAAGCTTAAGTAGGAAGCAAAGGAGTATATTAGCCACTGTAAGAAGTGTTAAGTATATAAAATCCAAAGGCATAAGCCATGGGGTTTACTTAAATTAGTTCCCCCTACTAGTAAGCTATAACAATATTACGCTATAGACTTTATTACAGATCTCCCGCCCTTAAAAGATGGGCAAGAATAAATATACGATTTGGTCCTAGTACTTATTAATAGGTTTTTAAAGTACGTCTAATACCTTCCCATTAATAAAACAATTAACGCATAAGCACTTACCAGCCTAATTAAGGAGAAATGCTTTCTTAAAGTAGATTAGCCACACTCCATTATTACTAATAGGGGCGGCGTCTTTATAAGCCAGTACTGGTTAGATCTATGCTTTTATTTAAAGATAGACCACCGCTATAGTACAGCTTTCCATTTATAGACAGATAGGTAAATAGAACGCTAGAACTAGGAACTAGAGTCTTATCTACAAATGTATTTAAACTACTAGCAAGATAATTAGTATGAGCTACTTCCGTATATAGAGTACGCTTATAACTTAAAGCAACATTTATTATATTAGTTTGCACTAATTTAGATTGCCTATAGCGTCTAACTATTAGGATTTAATGGTATACTCAATAATTACTAGCTAAGGCCGCATAATTAATTATAGGATCCTACTAGGAAGTCTAAGGATATCTACTAGAAAGTATAAGGATACCTTAAGGAATAGGAGGAGTAATAGAAGTATACAAAGCAGAGCCTATAAGATGCGCAAGAGCAGCAGAGACTTTAGTATAACCGCAAATACTAGGATAAGCATTTTAGCGTAGGCGATGAGGTTCTATTATGTTTAATAAATATTAAGACCTATTAACTATTAAAGAAGCTTAATATAAGATACCTAGGTCCCTTCTAAATTAAGAAATAAATTGGCAAGCTAGCCTACTATCTCTAGCTACCCCTATCCATAGCCCATGTGCATCTAGTATTTTATATAAATCTACTAGAGCTATGGTATAGACTACCACTAGAAAAGAACTTCCGTCTAGGCCCAATTAAACACCCTAAAGTAGTAGGCGAGCGGTATAAGGTTAAAGCTATACTATGCCATAAGTCTGTTAAGAATAAGCTTCAATATAAAGTTAAATGGCTAGGCTGGCCCGCTAAGGACTCTATATAGGAACCAGACGATTACCTTAATTATTATAAAGATATTCTAAAAGAATATTGGGACTAAGGTCTATAATCTGCAAATTATAGAAAGCGCTTTAATACTACGGTGTTATTATAACCTATAAAGAAAGCTTGTGGTAGGCTAAGAGAGGCCCTAAAGAGTAAATAGGTTAAATTGGATATAGAATAGACAAGCTCTAGAAACCATAAGGATTAATTAGGGCTACGGCCTAAGGCAGGACAGGTCTTTAGCCTTTTTACATATATAGTATAGAATTAATAGGGTATTTTGCTAGAATTATATTTCTATTTATTAGTCTATATTAGGAATAGTATTTCTATACCTTTCTAAAAGCCTTCTAAGGCCTTCCTAAGCTCTAGTTAAAATTCTTAATTACTACTATATACAAGAATAAATCCCAAATACCTAAATTAAAAGCCATTATGCCTTATCCTTAGGAGCAGGATTAGTATCCATTAGCCCTTTAAGGGATGGCTAATAGGAATAAGATCCCTTTATAGGTGTATAAGTAGGTATAAAAACAGGGGCAGGATAATAAGGTATAGATAGAGCAGAGATTCTTAAACGCTTAACACTAATATTAGGTCCAAACCAATACCAATAAAGCTCTTAAGGCGTCAGCTTATAGTTAATAAAGACATGCTTAAGCCTAGAATAAATAGAGATGTTAGCTGGCTAATATAGTCCAGAACCACCAAGACCTTACTATAGTAACTGTTAGTTACCTATCCGCTAGGTACCTAAAGGGTAACCTACCTAATACCGCATTATATTATGCTCTTTTAAAACTTAACGTGTATACGCAAACTTCTTCTTATGGTAAACGGCGACGTTCTTCTTATTACCCCTATCCTTTACCCTATCCTTAGTATACCAACCTTGCTCCCTTATTAGGTGTTGCTGGCTGGCTTGCTAGGAATTATAGGTGGTGTAGATAGCTATAGTATAGTCTTAAATTTAACCCGGATGTTTAGTATTGGCGCTAGAATAAGAGAGAGCCTAGGTAATATAGTAGTTAAAGATATTAAAGAATTGTCGCCACTTAGGCCTAGGCTATATTAAAGCCTAAAGTTAGTAATAGAAACCTATTAAAAATAGGAAAAGCTTACCTTAACGCAACTACCGCTCTTAGTACGCATGCATTAATTATAAAGACTAAAGGTATTAGACCTTATGTAGTAGGTCTTATTACAAGTATTTAGAATCTTCTTATTAGACTACTGGTCTTTTAAGGACGTATATATAAAGTTATTTAGGCAGGACTAGTACTAGTTATGGGTTAGCGGAGGTTAGGGTTCTATATACAGCGGCAGGGCTAGAATATGCTGTGGAATTAGATTAAAAGAGCAGTTAGCAGGAAAATAAAAAGGCATATTAAATTAATAATAGAAAAAAAGAAAATTTTAATAATATATTAAAGATACGTCCAAATTTGGATAAAGGGTAATAATGGGAAGTAAGGTGTTAAAGAAAAGGAGCAGCTTAATAAGCAAGGTATCTCTATACTTTACCTTCTAATACCCTTCCAGTAAATAGCCGCAACCTTACTAATATAACTCCGTTATAATAGCGCAATTTAGAAGGAAGGAAACACATATATAAGCTATTTAGTTATTACTTCCTTATAAAAACTGATTACGTGGCTAGGGAAGGCAATTAAGATATTAATTCAGACGTATATAGGTAAAATTATACCTAAACGATACTATGGTATTAAAGAATAACGTTATAGATATTCTTAACAAATTGTATAATAGCTAGAGGCGCTATTACGAAGTATCCCTTCTATTTGCTAGGTAGTAGAGCTATGCTAAATATATAGCATAGAACCAACGAGAAAGGATTATAGATTAATATCTAAAAAGTTAAAGATAACAGCAAGCCAAGGCTCTATATATTAAATCCTATACTAAAAGGTTCTATAGAACCATATTAGGAATACTAAATTGTCTATAATACTTATAATTAATTATAGACCGGTATAAAGACTTAAAAGTAGAGTTGTATAAAAATTCTTAGGTTAGCCTAGGTAGTTACTAGTATATTTCCAGTAGGCTTCTAAGGGGTCTCCTAGTAATCCTTATATCTTTTCTCTAGTTATATTTTTTCCTTATTAAGGTTTTTAGAAGTTTAAAGTAGGGGTTAAATAGATAGATAATATACAGCGGTATACCAATATCTCCCTAATATCTCTCCGAACCCCTTTTAGGACAAGCCCTTATAATCTCCCTATTATAAGGTAATAGTAATTAGGGGCTAACCGTAAGAAGGGGGGGGGGCAATATAAGGGATATTATTGCGGACACCTTAGGTTGCCCTTAGGACAACCTCTGGATACCCCTTAGATGGTTGCCGGTTACGTGCCAGAGGTATATACCTGTAGTATATAGTCTTCACGATCCTAGAGGCCTTACCTCCTTAAGGATTTATCTCTCTTACCAATCTATCCTATTCCATAATCGTATCCTTATAGCCCCCTATCTATAAAGTCCCCTTACAATAGGTTATTAATATCTGGAACTATAAGCCGTTCTTAGTATAAGAGTAGTCCTTCTTCTATTTCTAAATTAGAGTTACCTTTTATAGCTTAGTCGCGGAGGGCCTTTAAGGAGTTGGCCGTATAGTTTGCAGTTAGGATGTAACTAATTAGCCCTATTAGTTTATCTAAGACTTCTCCTTCTATAGGTGCTAAATTATTCTATTTAGGGTCTAGCTCCTTAATAATCTATGGGTTAAGCTATTTAGGGTAGAAGAGGGCGTGCGTCCAGTATTAGGCCTTTAGCTTATCTTAAGGTCCTATGTTTTATTCCCTTTAGGTTAATATATTAGCCGTAAAGTTTTACTTATTAGAATAATATATAATTATAAAATAGAATTGAGAGAGTATTTTAGCCCAGTGGGCTTATTATCTAGTAAGCTGCTTTATAGTTATAAAATACTCTAGGGCTTTATAATCCGTATATATCTTAATCTGGAAGTTTATACCTTCTAGCTCTACACACTATTAGGACAGTAATTCAATAATAGCTAGCATTTCTTTATTATATACCTTGTAGTTATACTTAGCTAGATCTATTATTTTTAAAAAGAAGGTAATAGGGTACTATTTGCCATCTAGATGTAACTATAATAGGATTCCCGCTATAACTCCGTCAGAAGCGTCTGTTTCTAGTATTAATTTAAGGTCCAAGTTATAGTAATAAAGGATTTAAGAAGAGATAAGCCAATCTTTTAACTCTCCAAAGGCTTCTATATATTTATTATTAAAGATAAAAGGCATATCTTTCTGGGTAAGTTATATAAAAGGCTTTACTATAACTCTATAATCGCGGATAAATTAGTAATAGAAATTACAAAAACTAAGGAAGGACTAGATCCCCTTTATAGTATAAGGGGGTTTCTAGTTATAGATTATGTTAACCTTCTTAGGGTCAACTTTAATCCTATCTATACTTACTATAAACCTAAGGTACTTTATACATTTCACCCCGAATTTATATTTCTTAATATTAACTTACAAGTCCGCGTTCTGTAATCTCTCTAAACCTTTTTAATATAAACTTGGTGCTTAAGTTTATTATTTAAGTATATAAGAATATTATCTAGGTATACTGTGCAGAATTTATTAAGGTAATTAAAAAGAACATTATTTATTGTAGCTAGAATATATTGCATTGCAATAGGAGGCAAATTCCCGCCACGTGTGGCAAGTTGCCGTTACGTGAGGCAAGTTGCCGTCACGTGTCACCGCGGCACTAGCGTGGTAAGGAACCTTAAGTTCCTCACCCTTCTTCGTATTGGAAGACAACATCCATCTACAACACCGCATAGTACATATCATTGTGATATATGTATTTTGCACGTTGTTAAAGCATACCAATATTTATATACCTTTAGTATATAGCCAGTCCGTTTATTAGTCTAAAAGGAAGAACTTTATATTTATAGGACCTATAATAGGTACAGAACATTATTAAATCTTTAGATGTAGGGTCTACCCTAATTTAGTAGAAAGCTTAGCGGATATTAAGTTTAGTAAAGATCTTTGCTTAATTTAGATATATAAGGGTCTTATTAATTAAAGGAATAGGATACTAATCCTTTTAAGTAATAGTATTTAGTTTTTAATAGTCAATATAAAAACAAAGGCCTCTATTAGGCTTTTTTATAAATAGGATAGGGAAAGTAAAAGGGGCTTAACTTGGCTTAATAAACCCTTTATTAAGGTTATCAATCAAGTACTGCTTTATTACTTTTAGCTTATCTATTAATTATTAGTAGAGGGGGCTATAGCCTAGTAAGTTATTAGCTTTTAATTAAATCTTATAATTATATATCCTGTAAGGGGGTAACTTATCTAATACCGCCTTTAAGAATGCGTCCTTATACTTTGCATAAATAGTAGGAAGGAGATATTTAACTAGTTCCTTATTAGTTTCCTTAGCTAGCTTTTCTTCCCTATTATTAATAATTTGGTTAATCTTATATAGGCTTATTATAAAGACCTTATTGTCCTTCCAGTATATATTAAAGTGGAATACTATTGCGCTAATTATAGTAATATCTACTATAGGGGGGTTATAAGATAATAGGGGCGTATATAGCTTTAGGGGCTTCTAGGGTATTAGTATTGTTGTTATTCCTTCTAGCTCCTATTGTATCTTTTAGAGGTTATCCCTTATATCCTATTAGTATATACTTTTCTATACTGGTTGGATCTGCGCAATTTAGATATTATCTATACCGCTTTCTATCCTACTTCTATATATAGAGTCCTCTTTAAACGTATTGCTTTAGGAGAGTATCTTTATTAGTATAGAGTTCCTACCAGCCTTATGGTGGGTATTTTTTTAGGTAAAGGCTAGGTTGTGGTCTCTAACATCCTACTAATAGATAGGGTTAACCCTCGCGGCTAGTGTCTTGCGGTTAGTCCAAATTTCTCTAATAAAGGAAGGCAGTTTTGGTCTATTCTCTAGCTAGATAAACTGTCTTTGTTAAATATCTAACCAAATATTAAAGTAGGACATTGTTAGGTGAAACCTAAGTAGATAGTTATATAGCTGTAAGGTATAGGCGACCCTGGGGCGACCCAGGGGTAACTCGCCCGTAAGGTACGAGCGCTGCATATACCTAGGGAAAACCCTTTCTTACCTCGCATATAGACTCCTTCTTTTTCCCTTAAGGATTTATCTGTCTATATAATATACCCTATTATTCCATTATTGAGCTCCCTATTTATATCCTTACCTTATATTTAAATTCTTACTAATCCCCTTGGGAGGATAGCCGGTTTAATTTTTCTATAATACCTCTAAAAAAAACCGACGCCTGCACTTAATGGTAATATATTAACAATATAACCGCCAAACGCCTTAGGATCTAGTATAGACGAAACCGCTAGAAATATACCAGTAGAATCTAAGTCACTTTCCAACCCTTAAAACAATTAGCCACCTATAAACGCTAGAAACTAGTTTAACCTATATACCTAGGCTTAACAGGAGCTTAGTAAGATTACTAGTATCCTACTAAATACTGCTAACATAAAGGAGCTAGATAAGCTAGCTAAGAAAAGAGCCAACTTATAGAGCATTATTAATTTAATAAAGCCCTCCCGTTGCCTCTTTAGTAAAGAGTATAAGCTATATAGCAAACCCATATGCCAAATAAATCTTAACGCCCTAGTTAAGAAGTTACCACCTAATATTAGCGGTATAACTTAACAGCATTTTAACTATTAGATCGCCGCAGTTAAGAACCGATTTAAGGTTAATAACGCTGACTATAACTATGAGTGACGCACACGCTAGGCTATTAAAGGTCTTATAAAAGAGAAGATAATTACCCAACTGGTTTATTACCGGTTAGGCATTAAAGATAAAGGTCCCTTACTATAGGATAAGTTTAAGACTATGGTCTAAGACCAGATTAGGAGCCCTATAGTAAGATGCTTTAATAATGCTATTGTGTACTATATAGCTATTATAAAGGAGAACTAGAGGTTTGACATCTTCCTAGCCTATATATATAGCTTAGAGGACCGTTTCTTATATACCCCTTTTATTAACCCTAAGCAATAGGTAGACTTTTAGTTCTTATGCCTTCTAGCCTACTTATAAGTAGAGCTCTTCCGCCAAAACTTTATTAAATAGGTAAGAACCACAGAGGACCTCTTTGCTAAAATCTGCTATGTAGAGCAACTACTTAACACTATAAAGCTTGCGGAAGATTATATAGTTAGTAGCGGCAAATCCTTACACTTAAAGCGTGGTTGTAGTATAGGCTTTATAGAGTTAGGTTTAGGGAATAGAACCTAAAAAGGGCGATGCTTTTCTAAGTAAACTCCTAGGGAGACTACTTAAAAGCTAGATGCCTTAGAGGATCCCTTAGACGCTAGTGGTATACATATAAGTTAAAAAAGACCCGTGGGTAACTACTGTAAAGAGCACTAAAAGCAAGCTAGTAAAGATAAGTTAGGCTAGCTTTTAGAAAACCCGAAGCCCTAGTAGTATATCTCTCTTAACTACAACTAGGGCCTAACATGGAAGGAGAGAAGAAACGTATTATGGTATATATTGTAATAGATACGCCCTAGGGTAAAGTCCGCCTATGTTACTTATATAATAATAGGTGCTAAATTAACCTTATTAACTAAGACGTTGTCTATAGGTTTAACCTGCCTATAAGCTACGCGCTATATTTACATAAACCTATTATACGTTTCCTTAATGGCAACCAGATGATAATCTAGGATGCCTATAATCTAACAGTTACTACTAGCAACTCCTAGGGTATCCCTTGTACTATCGGCCCCTAGACCTTTTAGGGTGGCTTATTTAATAGTTATAATATAGTTCTTAGATGGGATTGGCTCGCAGAAGCAGATCTATTAATTAGCTTTTATTCTGGACAATTTATCTAGGGTACTTCGGACCCTAGACGCCTCCAAATAGTCACCCTTAATGCACTCTTAGCAGACATTAAGGCTAGCAAAATAGTCTATTTGCTATAGCTAGAAGACTCCCTCTTTATACTGGTTATAAATATAATAGAGAACCTATTATTACTGATAGTAAGTACCTATATAGACCCTCTAGACGTAGACATACTGGTTATAAACATAATAGAGGACCTATTATTACTGTCAGCGAGTACCTATGGAGACCCTTTAGTGCTAGTATAGATTACCTTAACTTAGGGGGGAGGTAATCAAAACCCTAAAACTATTAAGTATATTACAGTAGAGCTATATACACTCTTAGTGCGAGTATACCTGCAAAACGTATATTGGCCGCACCTTTTTCTTTACTGGCTCCTAGAAGCACACTACTATATAATAGTCGCCTTAACCTCTATGGACCCTGGCCTACTAGATATATATAAAGAGGAGATTAATATCTTCTCTAATAAGCTAGCAAGTATACTACCTTAAAACTCTAAGTATAACTATGTAATTAACTTAAAAGAAGGCAAGATGCCACCGTAAATGCCTATCTATAACCTCTTATAAAAAGAGTTATAGATCTTATAGGAGTCCCTAAAGAGTGCTCTTAAAAAGGGCTAGATTAGGCCTAGTAAGTTACCTACTAAAGCGCCTATCCTCTTTATACCGAAAGTAGAAGGTACAATGTAGCTATACGTCGACCATAGACGCCTAAATAAGACCATAATTAAGAACTAGTACACCCTACCGCTGGTTAGCGAACTCTTTAATAGGCTTAGCTATGCAAAGATATTTATAAAGCTAGATCTTTATAATGCGTATTATAGGATTTATATTAAAAAGGGAGATAAATAGAAGACTGTATTTAAGATACGCTATAGTTACTTTAAGTACCTAGTAATGCCCTTTAGTCTTATTAACGCCCCTATAACTTTCTAGAGCTATATTTAAAAGGCTCTAGGGACCCTAGTGGATACCATCTACGTAGTTTACCTAGATAATATTCTTATCTACTTAAATAATGAGGATAAGCACGTTAAGCATATTAAGTAAGTACTGCGACAGCTCCACGCTTAGGGCCTCTACGCCAAACTATTAAAATGCATCTTTTATACTAAGAACGTTGAGTTCTTAGGCTTTATTGTTATACCTAAGGGTATTATAATGGATCCTGCCCGCGTAAAAGCTATTAAGGAATGGCCTAAGCCTAAGTCCTATAGGGATATCTAGGTCTTCCTTAGCTTCGCTAACTTCTATAGGTAATTTATCTAAACCTACTTAAATACCACATACCCCCTATATATATATCTTGCATAGGCATATTACAACCTAACATTAGATAGGGAGAAGAAGAAGTAAAGGCGCAAGAAAGGGCCTACTAAATAGTATTAACCTTGGTCCTGGCCTAATAACGCTTAGTAGGCGTTTTATAAGCTACGCGCTACATTTATATAGGCTCCTCTACTTTGCCACTTTAACCCTAATCTACCCCTAATGGTAATTACTAACGCTTCTAATTATGCCTATAGCAGTATACTTCTACAGCCTTTTAGGTAGGGAGATTAACTCCACTAGCACCTAATTGCTTATTATAGTTAAAAGCTTACTAGCCTAGAAGTGCGGTATAATACGCACGATAAGGAACTACTTGCTATAGTGCAACGCTTTAAGATATAGCGCCACTACCTTAAGCATACCGCATATATAACGCGCGTGCTCTACAATTATAACAATTTTAGGTACTTTATAACTATAAAAAGCTTATCTGCTTGCTAGGCCTAGTATGCTAAGAAACTAGCTAAGTTTAATTTTAAGATTAAATATAAGCTAGGTAAAGTAAATCCTACTAATACACTATCCTAGCGCCTAGATTATACTTAAGGCTTTAAAGATAGTAGTAAGAGGATAGTCCTTAATGCTATACTGCCTACATTATAGTAAAAGTTATAGGTTATAGGTGTCATGGGATACCTCTGTAATACCTTATATACATCTACTTGTTTCCACTAACGTAGCAAGAAGAGACTAACCGCGAGACAGCAATCTAATGGTAATTTGCCGGCAATCTACGGCAATCTAACAGCAATTTACCGCATTCTGCCATATTCTGCCAAAGTCTACCAAATTCTACCAAGTTCTATTACGACCGCTCCTTAAATCCTATTCTGCTCTATATATATATTAACTAAGTAACTAAACTAATAATATATACCCTTTCTTCCTATTTCCTTATCTTTTCTCCTTATGTAATATCTTAATTTTATTATATAGTTTATATATATAGCTTAATAATATCTACTTCGCTATATATTATTACCACTTATACTTACTCTGTGATACTACATTGCGTTAAAACCTTAAAATTTTATACTTTGCCCTGCCCTATTTAAAATATAGAACGACCTTAAAGCCCCTATAACGGCTACTAATATTATATCCGCACTCTAGAAATAATTGGTAGATATATAAAAGTTCTTTATAAACGCCCTCGCATAAAACTAAGCTGCTATAGCTTAATAGCAAGCTAAATAAGAAGCACGGCATTAGAAAACAATTAAGGCCCTTTAAGAAGAAATCCGCACCCTTAAGACGCCCACGCTAAGCCCTTAAGACCAATTACTATTACTAGAAGCCAATACGCGGAACATAAGCCCTAAACTAGTAATAGTTGTCCTACCAGTAAATCCAACTACTATATTATAATAATCTGAAAAACTACTAGACCCTTTAGTATTTACTAGCAAATAATAAGAGCTTTAGTTATTTTTAAGCCAGCTTAAGAATAAGCTAACTAGTAATGCTAACTGTTACCTAACTAAAGCTAACTAACTCTACTACGCCCTAAGCTAACTAGAAGGAGGCATAGCTAACCTTATTAAACCTCTCTAGCCAAACTTAGTATAAAGTCTAGTTATACTTCTTAAAGCTATATATAGTAACTTAAACCGCTAAGCTACCACTTAAAGGAAGATAAACTATATAACTTAAGAAAAGAAAAGTTTCCTAGTATACTTCTCTAAATTTAATTGTTACGCAAAGGAAATAGGCTGGAATGACTCCGTACTAATTAACAGCCTTATTAAATCTTTAAGCCCCAAACTAAAAACCTCCCTAATTAGTATAGACCTACTAGGAGCCCTTAACGCCTACGTAAATATTATTAATAAATGGTATAATGATATACTACACCTAATACTGAAGCCCGCTTCTTAATATAATATAAAAACCCTATAAACGTCCACTAAGTTATTATCCTAGCCTAAGCACCCTAATGCCATAGATATTAATACCAGGACCCTAGGATACGCCCTACTAGGGTCCTTTAAATAGGAATAATATACTAGGCTAGGCCTCCGCTTTAAATATAGAAGTAGTTTCTACCTCTTTAACCACTGCTTTGCCCCCTTCTAAAAAGATCTATAAACAGTTAACGCTAGCAGCTATTTACCGCACTAATCTTCTAGCTACTAACCCTAATCTTTATCTAGCTCTAACTCTATATCTAGTAAGTACCACTTATAAGGATAAAGTTATAACTAATGTTCTATAGGAACCCTTTCCTGCTTACTACTAAAAGGTATATTTTAGAGTTAAGTCGCTCTCTAGGACAGCTATATTATAGGATCTTATTAAATATATTAGATGTTGCAAAACCTAACCCTTAGGATTGTAGTATAACCATTAACTGCTGTCTTTGGTAGAAAGGTTAATAGGTTAATACTTAAGTCCTAATTAATATAGGAGCTAGCGGTATAGGATTTATTAATAAGATCTTTATATAAGATAATAGGTTTACCCTAACACCCCTTAACTAGCATATTAATATATTTGGATTTAATAGTAAACGCACTATCTTGGGCTGTATTACTTATATAACGGCCCTAAAACTCTAATACCTAAACCATAAAGAATTAATTAAGCTCTTTGTGACTACCCTAGGTTACCTAGTAATTCTTAGATAACCCTAGATAAAGCTATATAAGGTAACCATTAATTAGAATAACCTTAAGCTTCTATTTACCACCTCCCGCTATAAGTAGAAGTGCCTTATAACTTACTGCTTAGAACCTAAACCGAAATTTAGAAAATCTACTAGGATCTACCAGTCTAAATTTTCCACTAATGTCTACCCTATACCTAAAAAGTCCACCTAATTTCATTAATATAAGAATTCCACTAAATTCCACTAATATAAGATTTCTACTGACATCTACTAAGGACCTAAAAGTTATACTAAACTATATAAACTGATCCTGGCTACTATACCGCCCTAAACTAAGTAGAAGTCTAAGCTTAATATATAAAGGTACTAGAAGAACTGGTATTCTACTATAAAAAGGATACTTAAAGAACCTAAACCTAAATCTAATACTAACTCTATACCTAAACCTAAACCTAAACCTAAATAAGAAACTAAGGATAATCTAAACTTGTTTAATACCTTAGATATCTATATAATTGGAGCTACCCTATTAGCATAACTTGCTAGGAAACCTAAATATATAATCTTTACTGTTATAATAGCCGATATTAAAAAGGCCCTAGCACTAAAGAAGTATACTAACCCTGCTATAAAAGTACTAGTATGCCACTATAAGCACCTAGAGGTATTTTTATAAAAGGAAGCTAATAAGTTAGTAGAATACCGACTATATAACCATAAGATTATACTTAAAGAAGGAAAACAGCTAGGATTTGGACCCCTATATGGAATGTCCTAGAATGAACTTAAAGTACTATAAAAGTACTTAGACGAGTACCTAAGTAAAGCATTTATTAGAGCAAGCTTATCGCCTATAGCTATAGCTATAATCTTTATTAAGAAATCTGGCGGTAGTCTGCGCTTCTATATAGACTACTAAGCTCTTAACGCTATTACTATTAAGAATTGGTACCCGCTCCTGTTAATTTAAGAGATATTAAATTAAGTAAGTAAGGCTTGTTACTATACAAAACTTAACCTTATCTATATATTTAACCGCCTCTATATTGCAAAAGGAGATAAATGGCTTACTATATTCTATACTAGATACGGACTATTTAAATACTTAGTAATGCCGTTTGGCCTTATAAATGCCCTAAGTTTATTCTAACACTTTATAAATAATACCCTATAACCTTACCTGGACGTTTTCTGTACTGCTTATATTAACGACATTTTAGTATATAGTAATAACCTAACTAAATATAAGAAACACGTTGACCTTGTCCTAGAAGCTCTATATGGAGCTAGCTTATAGTTAGATATAGATAAATGCAAATTCTATAAAACGGAAGTCCTATACTTTGGACTTATTATTTCTATAAACGGTATATAAATGGACCTAAAGAAGACTAAAGTAATTATAAACTGGTAAGAACCTAAGAATGTTAAGGATGTAAGAGCCTTTATAGGATTTGCTAACTTCTACTAATAGTTTATTAATAACTTCTCTGCTCTGGTTTTACCCCTTATAGCTCTAACCTAAAAGGATAAAGCCTTTATCTTTAATAAGGAATATAAGAAGGCCTTTACCTATTTAAAAGTTATATTTACTACTGCATCTATACTCTAATACTTTAACCTAAACTAAAAGAGTGTTATAGAAGCTAATTTATCTAACTACATTACTGGAGGTATTCTGTCTTAGTATAATAAGGAAGGAATACTGTGTCCTATAGCATACTTTTTAAAATAACTAAGTCTAGCTAAATGTAACTATAAGATCTATAATAAGGAATTATTAGCCATTATTAGATGTTTTAAATAATGGTTACCTAAACTAGAAGGCGCTGGATTTCTAATTAAGGTCCTTAGCAACTATAAGAATCTATAGTATTTTATAACTATGAAACAGCTAAGTTATTGTTAAGCCCGCTAGTTAGAATATCTATCCTATTTCTAATTCTTAATTATATACTACCTAGGCGTTTAAGGTTAGAAACCTAATACCCTAACCTAATATTTATAAGATATACCAGTATAAAAAGAAGCGTATACCTACTATAATTAAACCCTGCTTCGCCCTAAGCTATTTAACCCTTCTGTTAAAGACATTATAATATATATTCTTAAAATGACTAATTAATTAATTAAATAGATAATAGTTAATAAATACCTAAATAATAAGTTTATCTAAGAAACGCTTAAGCTAATTTAAGACGGCGTTAAACGCTTTAAAAGGATTTCTCTAAATAAATGCGAAGCTTATGGAGATCGCTTGTACTACTGGAACTGTTTAGTTATACCTAACTATGACAAGCTTAAGCTTAAGCTCCTTAAACATGTATATAATCTACTAATAGCCGGCCACCTAGGCTAAGGAAAAATCCTAGAACTTATCTAATAAGAGTACTATTAGCTAAACATGCATAATATAATAAGAAGGTATGTCTCTAGCTGCTATACCTGCTAATAAGCTAAAGCCTTATATAAGACGTATAACGGCTTTTTAAAGCCACTACTTGTTCTAGACTAAAGATAGAAGGATATCTTAATTAACTTTATTGTTGAGCTCCCTGTAAGTAAAGGGTATATAAACATTATAGTAGTTGTAGACTGACTATCTAAGATAAAACACTTAATCGCCTGCCCTAATATATTAGCACCTACTATTGCCTAATTATTCCTAGATTATATATGGAAACTCTATAGACTTCCTAAAATAATTGTCTCTAATAGAGGTAGATAGTTTATCTCTATATTTTAGAAAGAACTAACTACCTAACTCTATATTAAAGCACTATTGTTTATAGCATACTATTTAGAAACAGATGGTTAAATAGAATATATAAATGCTATAATAGAACAGTATATTTGGATATATATATTGTATTTATAGGATAACTAGATAGACTGGCTTATATTTGCTAAGTTTACCGCAAATAACTCTATTTTAGAAATTATAAAGGTCTCCCTGTTCCTAGCTAACTACGGCTAGCACCTATAAATAGGTTTTAAACCCTTTAGTAATATCTCTTGCCCCGCTTATTATGCCTTATAGGTTATAGAAGTAAATTAATTTATAAAGAAGATAGAAGAACTATAAGAGTTCCTTACTAACAAAATAATATAGGCCGAATCTGTCTATAAAGCCGCAGCAAATAAGAACCAAACCCTAGCACTAGCCTATTAAATTGGCAACTTTGTCTAGCTAGATATAAGAAATCTAAATATAAAATAACCTATTAAGAAACTTAATTGGAAGAACGCCGGCCCTTATAAGGTTGAGAGAGTTATCTCTCCTTATGCCTATTAACTGAAGCTCCCTAATACGGTTAAAATCCACCCTATATTCTATACGTTAGTCCTCTATCCTATTACCTCTATATTAGACGCCCTGCCTAAATAGAGCTAGGACCCTCCCCTACTAGTTAAAGTAGATGGTAAGAACGAGTACTTTATTAAAAGAATTAACAATATTAAGTATAATAAACAAAAACGCTAATATATATACCTTATAAAATGGAGAGGCTTTTATAAGCCTATATGGGAACCTGTTAACTCTATAGGACTTATATAAGCCGCAGAAGACTTTTATAAACTCTACCTAGAACTACTTTAGCCTTATCTTGTAAAAGCTTAAGTTTAAAGAGGGGGTACTATTATGGGACACCTTTATGACACCTTATATATATCTACCTGTTTCTACTAATGTAGTAAGAAGAGACTAACCGTGAGACGGTAACCTAATAGTAATTTGCCAGCAATCTATGGCAATTTAATAGCAATCCGCTGCATTCTGCTATATTCTGCCAAAGTCTACTAAATTCTGCTAAGTTCTGCTAGGACCGCTTCTTAAATCCTATTCTGCTTCGTATATATATTAACTAAGTGTGAGGGCGCGAAGAGGCTTTGGGGAAGATTCGAAGGAATAATATAAATTCTATCTAAATCTATGGGTATATAGCTCTTGCAGAGTACAAGACGTTGCGTAAAGAAGAGAAAGGAACATAGGAAGCTTATAACTAAATATTCGGGAGTCTTGGCAGCAGACGCGTGGGCACGTGCGCACGCGGGTTTCGACAGGTTTCGACCAAATTCCATTACGTCAGTGGAATTTGGTGGAATTCGATCGAGTCGGCGGAATTTGGCAGAATTTGATCGACTTGGCAGAATTTGGTAGAATTTGATCAAAGCGTCGGAATTTATCTATCGAGTGTTTCACCAAGACATTCCTACTGTAACTGGGCTAGTCCCATTACACTAAGCAACTAAACTAATAATATATACCCTTTCTTCCTATATCCTTACCTTCTCTCCTTACGTAACGTTTTAATCTTATTATACAGTTTATGTATATAGCTTAATAATATCTACTTCGCTATATATTATTACCACTTATACTTACTCTGTGACAATAGGCCTTATGGGCGGCCCTAGTACTACTATACTAAACTAGTAAGTAGTATATATGTAATATATAAGCGACCCTTATAAATATGGCGCTGGCGGATTAAGGTGTCCTACTATTCTCTCTAAGACCTCCTTAACTAGCCTAATGGCGTTTAACTTTAGGGAAAATCCCTTAGCCTAGGCAATAGTCCCCTATAATAACCCAGTAAGTTACCTGCGTATTATATATTACTTTACTAGCACCAACTTTGTGTAGAGTCTTATGCTATAGTAAGAGGTAGTAGTAGCTACCTTAGCCAAAATAGTATTTATAAAACACCCCCCTAAGTTACTGGTTAATTTTATTTATAGAGTATAAAAAAGGGACGCCTTTATACGCTCTATATATAATTAGTTGACCTAAAGATAGGTTCCTGCTAGTAATAAGGACTATACCCTTAATAATTAAGGACTCTTAAGGTAAAACAATAAGGTTTAGGTACTAAATTATACACTACTATAATAGGATATCCTTAAGCGGAATTATAATAATCCTATAGGTAACTATTATAGATTTAACTATACCTGCAAGGTAATTGCGCGGAAGTACGCTTAAACTGGCCTTACTAAAGATCTCTATAAATACCTAGATAATTATAATACCTACTAATACTATAAATCGCGCTATTATAAACTCTATGGTAAGCTATAGCCTCTCTAGGTCCCTACCTAAGCCTAGCAATATTATTTACTTAACTTTGTTATAGATCTCCCTAAGTCTAAAACTTCTAATAGTATAGAGTGCAACTCCGTTCTTATTTTAATAGACCGTTTTATAAAGCTAGTATACTATTATCTAGTATATAAGATAATTAATGCTATATAACTTACAGAACTCTTATTTAGAGTCTTTATATAAATAGGGCCCCTAGATAATATTATCTCTAATAGGGGTAGCGTGTTTATAAGTAAGTACTAAAGTACTATATACTACTATCTCCGCGTTTAGCGTAAGCTTAGTACTATATTTTACCTATAAATAGATAGTTAGATGGAACGCTAAAACTAGGAGCTTAAGGTATACCTACTTAAATATATGTGGTGGTGGGATTGCATCTGTTTTTGGAGGTTGTTGGCCGCCGCTTTTGGCGGTGTTCTTACCTCGCTTAGACCCTATCACATCGCCGCTTTAAAGAAGCTCTATTCGCTTAAGCACTTCCTATCCCTGTTATATCCCGCCCTATTATCCTAGAGAGTTAGAAACGGAACACAAGCTTTAGTAAAGCTTATTAGCGCTTATATTGATTTAATAATAGCACAGCCTAGGTGGAAAGGCTAGTGTCTACTTAAAGGAATGGCCTGCTCGCCCTGTCCCCGCACTATCTCCCTTTACCACCCTTATTCCACTTCCTCTCTCTCTCCCTTTACTATCCTTGGTCCACTTCCTCTCTAGCAATTTAATCCTTATCTATAATGCTCACCTTACCTATTTAGCAAACTCGCCGTCGCCAAAATGGTAGTACACCTATTAAAGTAGCTGCTTCGGCCTATAGGACAAAGAGGAGAGAAGCGCCCTATGCCGCCGCCGTTTATTAAAACTTAAATTTATAACTTTAAAGTCTAGACTTAAACACAGATACCAATCTAGATATATATATTTATTTAGAAGATAGTATAGATTTAGATTCTAGAGGACTAGATATAGAACTAGATACGGAATTAGATGCGGAATTAGATGCGGAATTAGATACGGGGTTAGATGTGGGATTAGATGCGGAGTTTAATGTAGAGTTAGATGCGGGATTAGACGTAGAATTAGACTCTAAAGCTGAGGAAATACTAAAAGATATTACTGAATTAGAAGAGGAGGGACTTACGAAACTAAACTATACTCCTTATACCAAGAAACTATAGAAGAGGGAAGGCGAAATCTGGAAGAGGTAAATTATAAAATTCCTACTAACTTGTTATTATACCTTCTAATTGCTGCAAACTAGGTACTATCTAAAGATTAAAAAGAAACCCTAAAAAACCCTAGACGACTAGCTGCGTAAATGCGCCCTAAAGGTATTTAAAGCATATCTCCGCTAGTGGAAGAAATATTTTTAAATTAAAAAGGAGAGCGCAATGCGGAGCTATTGGAAATAAATTAGCATATGCTATATAGACCTTATACGCCATAAGATGGACGGTGATATCCTTAATAATATTTGCAATGTAAGTTCCCACCCCTCCTTTAAGGTAGACTAATAGCTATGGAAGTAGATCCTAAGCCTTGGGCTTGACAAGTTAGTAAAGGAAAAGTATGCTATATTTATTTAAGACCTTTATGCTATCCTTTATACTCTCTAGATTGATAATATTAAGCCACTCTATGGCTTTATTTAAGTCTAAATTTTGCTTCTTCTCCTACTTAGCGTAGCTATAGCTATAAGACCAGGCGCTCTGGTGGAAAGCGCTAGTGCTAAAGGCAGCAACAAAGCCGTCTGGTTTAAGAATATTAATGTTATAGTTATTTGTAGCGAGAAACGCTCTAATAAGAGCATAATTATGGTAAATGTAAACCTGGGATATATTAAGAATAAAGAAAAGGATAGTAAACCGTAAGCTTTATACTATATGTAAATAATATATCCTACTAACTATAAATCTATAGAAAGAAATTTACCTTCCGTTTTAAAGACCTTCCTGCGTTCTATATTGTTTTGCATATCTTAGCTATCGGCGTTAGTTAAGACGCATTCCTAGATAACTTTATAAGTGTTTAAGATATCTTTAACCTTAAGGTACTAGCGCACTGTAACGTGCTATATATTAAATGGAAGAATAAAGTACTAGATTAGCCATTCTTCTGCGACATCAGCCATATAACTAGGGGTGGCAATATTATAAAAGAAAAGGCCTTTCTATACGCCAAATACTGTAATATATTTATACGCCTAGGGCTTGTTACTGTGTTTAAGGAGGCACTAGAGCTGTACTAGCTGCGATGGGCTTTAGGTAAAAATATTAATAGTAGGTCTACTTGACAATTACCTCTAGACCTAGTTGTATGTTAATTATATGGATAGATACTGTTACTCTAGAAGAGCGGAACCAGACCATGGGCCATCTTAGTAGTATGTATAAGAGGTATTATATACTAACGCATATTGTACGTAATTACTAGAGTATCTATTTTAGAAGTCCTTTATAGGATCTCTTTATTAAATCTGTTGCGAGAATGGGGCTGTTATAAGATTGATAAGCGCCTATAGAGCTTAATAACGACCAGCTGGAAGAAGTCCGCAACAACCCTAAGCTTAAAGCACTTCGTGATAAACGAGAAGAATATAAGAACTATATCTATGGCGAAGGCCTCTACCCTGTTACCAAGGCCAAAGGCACTAAATTATACTAGTAATATAAAGAGACTAAGTGGAAGATTGGTATAACGTATTAAAGATTGTAGAGGGAACGATTAATGACCGCTATTTATAAATTCTACAGCTTAATTGATATGATTAAGATAGCTAGGTAGCTTAGTGGGAAGGGCCTAACTAAGGTATTAACACTGCTAAGGGTGGAATTTGAACTTTGGGAGCGGGCTACCATTGCTAGAATGCTCTTTGCACCTTTTAAAAACAAAAAAGCCTAAGTTAAGTTTATTAAAAACCTAGCTTGACTGCATTATTAATAAGAAACGGCTTAATATAAACCTTTAAAATGGAAGAAAATAGACTTTATTATCTTTAAAGGTAAGAAGATATCTTATATACGAAAGTAAAAGGATATTGGTCTTAAGAGTACCTTAAATTACCAAACTCCTAGTCGTGTGTCCCTAAAGGAAGAGTTGCCAGATAATAAAGATTGCGGGACTGTTTAATAAGAGCTTGGCACTTTAGACGCCACTAAAGCTAAGACTGTTTAGTTATATCCTATAGAGCTTCCCTACCTAGTATGCTTTATTATATAGGCAATAATAAGTTCTTGTATAAAAAACAGATGCGCTATATACCGCAAAAAGACGTCCTAAAGAAGTATGTGGATACCTACTTTCGACTACCTAAGTATTAAAAAGAGTTTAAATATTGCTATCCTAAATGTTCTACGTAAATAGAGGGTATAATGCATTTTAAGAGATATGTATATAATATATATAGAGTATCTTATTAACACCTATAGACTATCTGTCTAATATTCTTAATTATGTTCCTAATAAGATTTCTAAAGTTTGCAGATGTTACCTAGCTCGCCCCTTTTTACCCAGCCACCTAAAGCAGGAGGCCACTATCTATAAGCGCCTCCGTCTAATTTAAGGGATCTATATACTGGTATATCTAGGAAATATTAATTTGGCCGTCCGTATTTCTATAACGGTATTATAGAGATTGTTTATATAAGGTTCCTTAGTTTTAGGGGGAAGTTTATCTCTTAATGTATTAACGGCGATAATAGGTAATACCTAACTGAACAGGTTAAGCGCTTAATTTGGGCCGTATATTGGCTAGGAGTATTGCACCGAGATATAATGCCCTGTAATATGCTTTAGAATATAGAGATTAGCCAGGTAATAATAATTAACTTTAGACGGGCAGAGATTGTGAAATCGTGGGCTATGCTAGGCGTTATTTTACTAGATATAAAAATTCCCTATAGCTATCTAGTGTGTAAGGAAAGCTATGTAATATTGAATGGCGTTCTATACTTTAAAAGCTATGCTTAAATAGTTTATAAAATTAAGTATTAAGTTTTAAAGACTAATTCTAGGTAGCATTTCTATCTTTATTATAAAAGAAGTATACTCTATTTAAAGCGTAAGGCGTTCTACTATTATATATTCTAGTTCTGCTTTATATATCTATAGTAAGGATAATAGCGTTTTATTATAATAAGAAGGCTAATAAGTTTAGTTCTAGCATTAAAGATATAGAGGCTATAGCATATTTGCTTTGTCCTTCTTTAAATCTTCGTAAACAAAGATTAGAGGAAATAATTAGGGGGATTAAAAAATATTAAAAGGAGAGACTAGAGACCACCATAACTATTATAGGCGACCTTATTATCGCAGACATAAAAGCCACCTTTGACGCCGCTATAAATATCACTAGTAAGGTTAGGAACACCTTTCTAAAATCTACTACAAAGTCCGCCTAAGATGCCGCTATAAACACTATAGACAGCACCACAGCTATAGATACCGCAGTAATAAATAACAAATATAAATATAATTTGTAAGACATAATAGCAGAGATAAAAGGCTTAAAAATTAATAAGAATGAGGGTGTTTAGGATAAAGACGTAGAATTAGGAGTAAAGTTAGTGAAGAAGTCCCCAAGAATAAGGCGTAGATAGTCCGCTTTGGTTTTTAATAGATACTTAAATAGATAACAGACGGATGTAGTTTTTTTTTTAGCCGTCTTTCCTAAATAAAATATCGGATTCGCTGTCTTTAATTATTATAATATCCTATAATATGTAATTTAAAACCCTTATATAGTTTAAGGAAAATATTATAAAATATGCTATAGTATACTCCCCCTAGCCTCTATTAGCGGATGTCTTTAAAGGCTATATATTTGCTTACTAGAAGGAAATAATCTGTCTAATAAATGGCAAGAAGGATTATACTTGCTATAGCCAGAATAACAGTAGGTATTCTGACCCTTAAGGTTACCTATAATGATCTTCAATTCTATAGATATTGTACTATGCGCGCTTACCATATTTTAAAGACTGGAATTGCAGTAAATAAGATATGCACTAGAAAACTTTCTACTGCTACTAGGATGCATAGTAGTAGCTAGTGCAATGTAGAGAAGAATCGCCTAATATCTAAGCCCTAGAGTAGAAAAGCGAGAAGAATAGTAATATGGGCCACCTAGCGGCCCTTTACAAATATGCTAACAAAACCCTATAGAGATTGGATCTAGCTTTCTATTAGTAAGTTCCTTTAGTATAGCGGCCTTACAAACCTTAGCAGCTAATATAATTGCCAATAAAGATCTTAGCAACACGGCTATTGGTTATGGTGTGTCCTAAGGTGGATAAATAATCTAGTACTTTATGCACCTAATTAAGACAGTAACTACGAGTCTGGGGATAAGGAAAAGAGATATTATGTTAAAGATAAGAGGCCATTAAAGGCGCTGTGGCTTGTAATACTATAGGGTAATAGTACGGAAAATTATAAGGCAATAAATGAACACTGTACAACTGTATACGGCGGCTATAAGTAGAGGAGCGTGCATTGCGGTAAAGGAAAGAAGGCAACTGCATTTTTAGCTTAGTTAGCCTATAGGCCTTATAACTCTGCTAGTAAGCCCTAAATTTCGTAATAGTAAACGAAACCAGGCTTAATATGGTTAAACCATTATTAAAGCAATGTTAAAGCATTACTTAGATTTAGGATTAAGTTAATTCTCTAAGGAATATAGGGAAGAATCTAATTAGTTCCTAGCGAGAAAGGCTTTTAGGGTATGGAATCTTAATTAAGGCTTGCATTAACTTATCCTAGAAATCTCCCACCTGTCCAGTTTAAGTAATTAATTTAACTTTTTAGGGACGTGTTGCCAAGGAGGCCAGTATATAGGAGGAGTTGCTTTGCACTAGCACAGATTTAGGGTACTAAAAAACCTGTAGGTTTTTTAGTACCCTAAATCTGTGCTAGCTCACCATTGCTTAAAGCAAAAGGTTTTGCCCGCTATTTACTATTAAGACTTCTTATAACACCTATAAAATAACTAATATTACTGCGAAACTTAGAGCTGCTCTAGTATAAGAAGAGCTAGCGCTTCTAGAGCCGAGCGTAAGTTTACCTATTCTACGGATACCACCTCTTTACTAAACTTTTTCGCAGTTACTCCAAAACGTAAATAAAGTCCTTAAGTTAGTTTATAAAGCTAAGTTGAAGTTAAAATCTTTCGCAAAAAATATAACTTTTAGGGTTGATTCTAAAGAAACTAGTGTTTTGTAATTACGTTTGTTAAAGATATACCGTTCTAAGCCTAACCCTAGGGTTGCGACATTTCTTACTAAAGTTTAGGCCGGAAAGACGGCTTTCTGGAACCCTTAGGTTTAGAAAACCTGTATAGATAATTAGAAGAGCTTTCTTAAGAATCCGCTTAATTATACCGTTTTTATTTGCTTGGTTCTTAAAATAGAGAAGGTATACTACTAACTCCTTTATAGATTTGGTTGAGTAGTTCTGTAGAAACTTTTAAAAGATAGATATACGGCAAGCTTAATAGCTAAAGACTTTTACGGAATTAGTTTATACACTGAAATCCCGCTTAAAGACTTCACTAAAGAGATAGAAGATTTCTTTACTGGCGGAAGCAAGTACTGCCTAATTAGTAAGGCGCTAAGAGGGCCTGGTGTCTTATTCTTCCTTCTTTTAGAGATAGGGGATAGAGTATAAGTTTAGTAGTAAACAGTAGTTATTTATATACTAACCGTAATCTTAGATGGGAAAAGAAGTTCCTAAAGGCAGGTTTTAACCATAATAAATTAATCCAAGCCCTTAAAGATATAGGCATCTTAGATACGTTAAAAGAATACTATATACTTGCCAAAAGCTTAATTAAAGAAGGTATTAGTAAGTTGAAATCTCTATAATTTAGTGTAGATGCTAACTTTACTAGGTGCTACTGCGGCTATTATATATAAAGTGATTAATTGGATTCCGGAAGCTCTAAAGAGAAGATTGGAAACCATTAAATAACCAGACGGCAAGCAATTTAGGGCCCAAAGAGAGGGGAACTTACTTTTGGTAGAGTAGAGTGCCGGCATTATAAGGTAAGACTAATATAATATAGCAAATCCCGTTACCATATTCTAAAAGGCTACTTTAATACCGCATATATAGGAGGCGTATAGATATGCTACTGGAAATAGTATGGGTAAGGGTAAATAGAACTAAGTGCCTAAGAAAATTCTAACTTCTTATTAGGAAACCCTAAAAATAATTTATATAATCTATTACTAGGCTACAGAGATAACAGAGCTTAGCTATTTAACATATTATATTTAATAGATAAGGAAAGAGTTATACTGTATAGTAAGTGCTATTACAAATGCTTTTTATAACTGGTACCTAACCTTAAGGAAGACGTATTTAAGTAGGCCTAGGTACCTAGGCCAAATAAACCATTTAGTAAGAACTAGCTATAAATTTAAATAGGAATAACTTATGGCAATTTAGGGGTCCCAATGAACTCTATATAGCAGGAGGCATATTATAAAGGTATAATAGTCTTATCTAATACTAGGAATAGACCTAAGAGCTTCTTACTAAACCTATTTACTCCACTAATAGACGCCGAAAACTATTTAGTAACACTAGATAACAGAATAAGTAGAGAATTATTGACTTTAATATAGAATGAAGTCCCTTCTATACCAGGGATCCTCGCAGACTTTGAACTACAATATAACCTCTTTAATGATTTCCTTATATCCTTTAAACTATAATACAACTTCTTTAAAGCATTTAACTTAATAAATCTTAACACAGAACTATAAGCTGCCTACTAGGCTTTTTTTTAGACCGGCTATAGCGATAGGATAAAAAACACTACCCCATTACTAATAACAGCTGGCTTACTGGCAGTATAAAGGATAGTATACCTATAAGCCAGCTCTACTTGCTGTTTGGTGCTTTTATTAGTAATATATATAGGCGCCTTTGAGATCTAGATAGGAATGATAAACTGGTCTCTTTAAGTTCCTATGCGTGCATCCTCTGTTATAGATTAAAAAATGACCTAGCGTTATAGAGGCTGCTAAATTATTAGCAGATTACGTATAATTTAATAGCTTACTACCTACCTTTATAAATAACTTTGGCTAAGCTACTTTGCAAAGGTGCAAAGCTTCCTAATCTACTTCCTTTGATGTACATTTCTCTATACTTAGTTCTAAGAATAGTATAAAAGTGGTTTTCTAATCCACTTCCTTTGATATATATTTCTCTATACCCGGCTTTAAGGATAGTATAAAAGTGGTTTTCTAATCCACTTCCTTTAATATGCATTTGTCTATACCCAGCTCTAAAGATAGTGTAAAAGTGGTTTCCTACTTCTTTAGCACTTTGTAGATGTTCCTTATTATATTACTAGTGTCTAGTTTAATCTAATATAAATATTTAGGTATAAGTGACATTTATAAGAGCGGAAGGGTTCTAATAAAAAAGATAAGGGATTTTACTATATTAGGAAGATACGGGATTAACTATGCAGAAACTACATTTAAGGAAGGGCACTTTTTAGTATTGGTATTAATAAGATTTTAGCAAAGGTTTTACTTACCGCTTTATGCGACCTAGTTACCGTTAAGTGATTAATAAAAAGCGCGGATAATACTTTTCAGTAAATTAGGATAAGTGGGGTTTTTTAGTTATATGACTAGCTTTATCTAAATAAAGGGGTAGTGGGAAAATGCTTAGTATATATATAAGCCTTAATATGCAAGACAGATGTTGCGCGCATTAGAGGCTAACCTATTTGCCCTATTATTTTTATTTAACTAAGTACTTTAGAATGCCACATCTAAACATTCTAGCGGCTCTTGTTACCTAATAATTAACCTATATAGATATATATAGATATATATGCCCTTCTCTATTCCGGCTAATAGATACAAGGATATAAGACCAGCTAGATACTAGGGCTTTAGTAATTAATGTATAAATAGGCTACCGCCTAGGGTTAAATTTCTAATAAGTTAACCCCCTTATATTTAACTTTCTTACCCTTTTTATACTCTTAAAGGCATATTATATCTGATTCGCTTACTAAATAGATTATAGAGTTAATCTGTAACCCCTTACTAAAGTGGACGGCACTGGACCGTAACGGTTGGGTTTGGACTAAATATAATCGGCTAACATAATTTATATCTGGTGCAGCTAGAGACAAACTTGTCTTAAAATGGATTGGATATTCGCCTACTATTAGTTTAACTGTAATGAGATTAAGTAAGCTCTTTAAATAATGCGGTAGGTTTAAATTATTGGTTATAGATAGGGTAATGGCAAAATGCATACGATCGCGATTAAAATAAAAGAGACTAAAGGCGCTCCTTGCGTTATAGTTAGTTAGGATAAACTATATACGTTAGAATGGTTAGCCAAAATGTTATAGTGGGCCGTAAAATCTGTCTTATAGCTATTAAGTCGGCTAGGTTTAAACACGGAGGAGCTATAGGGTCTTAATAGGAAGTTTGGCCTTAGGAAAGCTACCAGGGAGAATTTGGTTTAAGTAGTTAGAGACTACCTTGTTATTTTAAAAAGGGCTCTTATAATATAGAAGCTTATAGAGGCGACTAGGGAAGCTAGCTTAGACTATAGAAATGGCAGTAAAAGGTTCTTCCTATGCATGTAATATACTTACTTAAAGTAACCTATCTATCCTACCTGCTATTTTATAGGATGGCTATAGGCTCTCAAATTATCTAAATTATATATTAGTATTTTGAGCAACAAAGTATATAAGGGTAATTAGGGTTAAGTAGATAACTGCTGTCCTTAATGTAATATATAAACTTGGCGCTGTAACTAATATTATAATAGGTCCTAGTCCCGCAGAGAGTATTAAGACAGTTATTAATGTTTTTGCTTTTACTCTTAGCCGCGGCGCACCTCGCCTTGGCGGATTAAAGTAGTAACTCTATTTGTTATAGCTGAGATTAAACAGCTTAAAGTTTCTATATGAAATTTTCCTCTATATCCTTAGATGCGGTAATCGCCGTCTATATAATGCTAATAGTAAAATTACTTATAATGTCTAGCTCTGCGAAGTCCTTAAGTTTAACAAGCTCTTTAATATACTTGGCCGCCGTTAAGGTAATTATATTATGTAATGCTAAGCCGCCTATTAGGCCAAAGACATCCTTAATAATATTAGGAAACCTATCTATGGACCAGCTAGTTTCTAGAATATATTAGATTTTTATATTTGCAAGCTCTTTTAGCTATAGTATATTATAATAATTGGCAATTGCATTAATATAGACGTGGTGAAGTATAATATTGGCCGTTGTCAGCCGTGTTATTATATCTTTATTATTGCCACTGCTATTATCTAGTTTAAATGGCAATAAGGCATTAGCGTTGTTAAGTTGCGCTACCTCTAATTCTATGGATTAAAGTTTAAGTATAGATAAATTGGATTAGTGTGTAAACATATCCCTTACCTTGGCCGAGCGTTTCCACACTTATAATATTAGATCCTTACTCCTCCTCGCCATTGTTATAATCCCTCTTATATATAAATTGGATTATTCTCTTAACAGTGCCGGAATTAAACTTGTTAATATTTATAATGTTAGTTGCCGCTTTTTACCTATTAGTTAGTTCCTAGTTAGGGTTAATTCTACTAGATGTTTGGTTGGCTTTTACCTAAAAGCCCCTATTATAGGCAGCTGTAAGTATAGGAGATTAAGTATATATAATCGCTTTATAGACTTTAAACTCCAGCCCCTAGTATATAAGTTTTAAGTTGCTATATTTCTTGCTGTCTATAAGCTGCGCTAAGATAAGTGGAACACTTTTGGATAATATATTTTATTGGTTTTTTATCCTAGTTCTAGTTTTAACTGCGTTTTAAGTAATATTTAAGGGAGTAATTTGGTATTAAATAGGACGATTAAGAATAAGAACTTTGCTTTATTAAACGTGGCTCTAGAGCCTCTATATATATATTAAGAAGTAGTTATCAGCTTTATCTAATCTGCAACGGATTTAGTTAATTAGTTAGAGCTTTAAACGTTAGTCGCTTAACTAAGGACTGATATAACTTCTAAGCGCCTTACTTTTAGAACCCCTTAGTTGCATAATTACCTTAGTTATATGATTACCTTAGTTAATAGCCTAGCTCGTAAAGTTACCTAGCTTGCATAGTTACCTAGCTCGCACGGTCTCCTAGCTCCCATAATCTCCTAGCTCCTATAATTACCTAGCTCCTATAACCTCTAGCTCGCAAGATCTAAGAGCTTGCATAACCCTAAACTTATACAATTGCTTGGTTCGCATAACCCTCTTAGCTTAAATCGCCTAGCTTATAAGATTGCCTAGCTTATAAGATTACCCAGATTACATAATCTCCTAACTCGTATAATTTCCTAGTTCCTATAAGTTCCTAACTCCCACGAGTTCCTAGCTTCTATAATCTCCAGCTTATAAAATCCTATAGCTCGCACAACCCCCAGCTTATATAACTGCCTAGCTTGCATAACCTTCTGGCTAATAAACGCTTAATATTATTAGATAGGAGACGCTTATAGCTTCGCGTTTAATTAAGCTTCTAATATGTCTGGTATAGGTCCTTATCTAGACGCGCCTAGCCTAACTTAAGAAGGTCTATACTTCTATTAAGCAGGCCAACACTAAGTTAATTAAAAGGTTTTGGGTTCAGCAGTCCAATAGCGCTAATACTATAGAGCTATGCTACCTAATTATAAGGATATTAGACTGGAAGATATTAGAATAAGTAGATATTATCTTTAATTACGGTATATCTATAAATAAGCGTTATCCTTAGGTTGTGGCGTTTGACGTTAAAGTTGGCGATTTAATTTTAGCTAATTAACTTTCCTATCCGCTAATACAGCCAAAAGTAAATGAAACTATGGATTAGTAGGGAAAGGATAATCTTAAGTATGGCCTTAGTTTTCTAAGTTAATTAGACGTTTAAAGGAAACAATATACTCTGGCGCATCTATAATATAAATCTAAAATATATGTATAGTTTCTAAATGCGAATAGTTTATGGCATTTTTGTATATAGCTTTTTCTTTTATAAAGACCTGAGCTAATTATACTCTGTCTACTAAAATACTATATATATATATATAGGTTTAGGTGTAGTATATATAATCCCCTAATTATTGCTTGCGGAAGAGCTTAATGGGGTAGTAGCTAAGTAACTGCAATACCTAAGTAATGGGGTTCCTAATATCTATACCCTATCTGGGCAACGGTATAGATCCTTAACGTCAGCCCAACACTTCTTAGGAACTTTATAATTAATGCATCTATATTAAGTCCGCTAATCCATTAATATTTCGCATATAATGACGTACTGCTAGATAGTAATTAGAATTAGGTCTCTAACTTAAGTAATATTCCTAGAGGGTTTGACCTACTAATATATATAGGAGAAGTTGCTAGACGTAGCTAATAAGAACAAATAAAGTTTAGAACGCCTTTAGGATATCTTTTTAAGTTAAAGGGTTATACTCTTAGAATTATAAGGAGTAGGGAGTACCTAGTAAAGGTGCAAATTTTGATAGCTTAGGTTGTGGTAAGTGTATGCACTTTATATTATTTCTACTAGCTTAACAAGGCTGTGATAGATAAGATATTAGATATGCTAGACCATATAAATTAAATGGAAATAGCTGCATGCGGCATTGCTTTAAGGAAAATGTACTTAAATATTTATTCTATTCCGCTTCTAGATAGGCGTATATATTAAGCAGATATATGGTCACGGTAAGAGCACCGGTAAGCCTATTTCAGCTCCCTTTCTAACGCTAGCCTTGTTTTTATACTGATATTCCTTATACTGGCGATGCCTAATCTAGGCATTGTAGCAGCCTATTCTGGCCCCTAACGCCAAAATCTTTAAGGCGCCGTGTAGTAAAAACGCCCTTAGAAGCTAGCTGCACCTTACGCTGGCATTCTCTTTAGCCTTACTATATTTAAGCCTTATATATTATATATAAACCTAAATTAATAAGAAGTAAATGTTATAAAAATCTTAAACCTAGAAGTAAAAGAAATATATAAGATCAGATCTAGAAACATTGAAGAAGTTCCTATATAATGACCCCTATAAACTTTGTAATGACTTAAAGCCCCCTTATATATACTTAGAGAAGTTCCTATATAAATAGCCCTGTAGCTATAAGTCCAAGCCCCTTTATATATACTTGGAGAAGTTCTCATATAAATAACCCTATAAGCGTAGCTATAAGTCTAAGCCCGCTCGCGTAACCTAACTACCCCTCCCTACTATACTGGAATAGATAAACAACTGCTGTATACTATGAGTAGAGAAATGATTTAAACAAAAAGAAAACACTATAAAAAAATATGTTTATATCCTTAAGATATAAATCTATAAGTATCGTAGTCTTAAATATGACTAATAGTTGCTAAGGTGGCATGCGTCCTAGGTCCATAAGAAATTTAAAAAATCCTAGGTTGTTAGCATAGATTTGCCTTCTATTATTGCTTTTAAGGTAGTAAATAAATTTATCTGAGTGGAAGTATAGATTATTATAAATGCTTTATAGCTTGCTATAAGTCAAGCGGGTAGAGACTCTAGTAGGAATAATAAAATATTGTTTCGTTTCGTGATAGGCTAAATAAAAAGAGGCTAAAGTTTTAACCCTTTTACCAGCTTTTATTAGAAATCTTCTTTGCATTTATATCTTGTACTTACAGATTTAAGACTATAAAGCTAAGGCCACTGTATCTAACTGTCGCCTATATGACCTCGTTGCTTAATATCTCTTTATTACTGTCTGTCCCTATTTCTTAATCTTTAGTACTAACACCATTTTCTCCATTATATAATGTCTCTGTGTCCTATTCTTGATTCTTATTAATAAAGTTACTTTCCTAACCAGCTAACGCCTCTATATTGCCGTTATTATCTCTAAAGTAGGTTTTTCTATCTATAAACGCCTACTTACTAGCTGACAATTTAGGGACGCTGTGCTTGTAGGTACTTGGGGTTGTAGGATACCACTTAAGGAGAAATCGTGGTTGATGTTGTTGGGATATGGAACAAGCCTGTGGACCTTTAAGTACTGGCTGCTTAGCGCCTTAAGTAAAAGATCTCCCCTAACGCAAGGTAGATTAACAGGAGTTAATTGCCACCTGTATAAGGCAGAGCGCTTATAAAGGGCTTAGCTAGAATGCTAATTAAACTACCCTATAGGCACTAATAGCTCCTTTGCCATAGATGGGGGGTTAATATATAAGATTAACTGGCTAGGATAAGTCTACTGCTTAGGCAGTGTCTTGCCCTAGGAAGGATGGGCGTTGGAAGTGGATTATATAATGCTATTCCTGCTAAGAGAGGCGTTATTAGGGGTTACTGTTAACTTCTGGTTCTAGTTTATAACTTTATATAAACGCTTCTAAACCCTGCTAAGGTATACGGCGTCTATTGGGGATTGTTAGCTATTTAAATTTAGTAATAGCTTAGCCAATGGCTACTCCTAATAATGCCTTACTTATGGATCGCTCTAGGCGCCTATAGTCTTGGGCGCAGACGATATATAAGCTAAGAGTAATTATAGCCACTGAATATTGTACTATAGATACCATATAAAGTGGAAAAGGGCGGCTGGTGTGCTTCGCCTTTCTATTCTACCTTCTGTCCTAACTCCGCCCTAGGAGAGAAATGGAATATAAACGTTATACTCCTAGTTCTTATATGCTATTAAATTAACTCACCTTTAAATCTAACCTTTTGTGAGGGGACTTTGTAGACAGGGGGCTAAGGACACGATTGTAGAACAGGATAGATTAGTAAGAGAGACAAATCCTTAAGGAGGTAAGGCCTCTGGGATCGTGGAGACTATATACTACAGGCACGTGCCTCCGGCACATAACCGGCGACCATTTAAGGGGCGTCCAGAAGTTGTCTTAAAGGCAACCCGAGGTGTCCGCAATAATATCCCTTATATTACCCCCCCCCCCCTTCTTACAGTCGGCCCCTGATTGCCATTACCTTATAGTAGGGAGATTATAAGGGCTCGTCCTAGAAGGGGTTTGGAGAGATATTAGGGAGATATTAGTATGCCGCTGTATATTATCTATCTATCTAACCCCTGCTTTAAACTCCTAAAAACCTTAATAAGGAAAAAATATAACTAGAGAAAAGACGTAAGGATTACTAGGAGACCCTTTAGAAGCTTACTAAAAACATACTAGTAACTACCTGGGCTAACCTAAGGATTTTTATACAACTCTACTTTTGAGCCTTTATGCCGGTCTGTAATTAATTATAAGTATTATAGGTAATTTAGTGTTCCTAATATGGTTTTATAGAACCTTTTAGTATAGGATTTAATATATAGAGCCTTAGCTTGCCGTTATCTTTAACCTTTAAGATATTAATCTATAATCCTTTCTTATTAGTTCTGTGCTATATATTTAGCGCAGCTCTACTACCTAGTAAATAGAAGGGACACTTTATAATAGCGCCTCTAGCTATTATATAATTTGTTAAGAATATCTATAACGTTATTCTTTAATACTGTAGTATTGTTTTAGGTATAATTTCACCTATATATGTTTATAATTAACGTCTTAATTGCCTTCCCTGGCCGCGTAATTAGTTTTTATAAGGAAGTAATAACTAAATAGCTATACGCGTGTTTCCTTCCTTTTAAATTGCGCTATTGTAACAGAGTTATATTGGCAAGGTTACGGCTATTTACTAGAAGGGTATTAGGAGGTAAAGTATAGAGATACCTTACTTATTAAGCTGCTTCTTTTCTTTAACACCTTACTTCCCATTATTGCCCTTTGTCCAAATTTGGACGTATCTTTAATATATTATTAAGATTTTCTTTTTTTTTTTTATTAATTTAATATGCCTCTTTATTCTCCTGCTAACTGCTCTTTTAATCTAATTTTATAGCGTATTCTGGCCCTACCGCTATATATAGAACCCTAACCTCTACTAACCTATAACTGGTACTAGTTCTACCTAAATAACTTTATATATATATCCTTAAAAGACCAGAAGTCTAATAAGAAGATTCTGGATGCTTATAATAAGACCTACTATATAAGGTCCAATACCTTTAGTCCTTATAATTAATGCATACGTACTAAAAGTGGTAGTTGCGTTAAAGTAAGCTTTTCTATCCTTAATAGGTTTCCATTGCTAACTTTAGGCTTTAATATAGCCTAGGCCTAAGTAATAACAATCCTTTAATATCCTTAACTACTATATTGCTTATGCTCTCTCTTATTCTAGCGCTAATACTAAACGTCTAGGTTAAATTTAAGACTATGCTATAGCTATCTACGCCACCTATAATTTCTAGCAAGCTAGCCAGAAACGCCTAATAAGGGAGTAAGGTTAGTATACTAAGGATAGGGTAAAGGATAGGGGTAATAAGAAGAAGGTTACCATTTACTATAAAAAGAAGTTTGCGCATATACGTTAAGTTTCAAAAGAGCATAATATAATATAGTATTAGGTAGGTTACCCTTTAGGTACCTAGCAGATAGGTAACTAATAATTACTATAGTAAGGTCTTGGTAGTTCTGGTCTTTACTAGCCAGCTAACATCTTTATTTATTTTAGGCTTAAGCGTGTCTTTATTAACTATAAGCTTACGCCTTAAGAACTTTATTGGTACTGGTTTGGGCCTAATATTAGTATTAAGTGTTTAAGGATCTCTACTCTATTTATACCTTATTAGCCTGCCCCCGTTTTTATGCCTACCTATACTCCTATTAAGGGATCTAGATCTAGATCTTATTCCTATTAGCTATTACTTAGTAGGCTAATAGATACTAATTCTATACCTAGGGATAAGGCATAGTAGCTTTTAATTTAGGTATTTAGGATTAATTCTTGTATATAGTAGCAATTGGGAAGGCCTTATAAAGTATTTGGGAAGGTATAGGAACACTATTCCTAATATAGACTAATAAATAGGAATGCAATTCTAGCAAAATACCCTATTAATTCTATGCTATATATATAAAAAGGCTAAGGACCTATTCTACCTTAGGCCGTAGCCCTAATTAATCCTTATAGTTTCTGGACCTTATTTGTTCTATATCCAATTTAATCTATTTACTCTTTAGGGCCTCTCTTGGCCTACCACGAGCTTTCTTTATAGGTTGCAATAATACCGTAGTATTAGAGCGCTTTCTGCGATTTGTAAATTGTAGACCTTAGTCCTAATATTCTTTTAGAATATCTTTATAATAATTAAGGTGATCCTCTGGTTTCTATATAGAGTCTTTAATAGGCTAGCCTAGCTATTTAACTTTATATTAAAGCTTATTCTTAATAGACTTATAGCATAGTATAGCTTTAACCTTATACCGCTCGCCTACCACTTTAGGGTGTTTAATTAGGCCTAGATGGAAGTTCTTTTTTAGCAGTGGTCTGTGCTATAGCTCTAGTAGATTTATGTGAAATACTAGATACATATAGGCCATGGATAGGGGTAGCTAGAGATAGTAGGCTAGCTTACTAATTTATTTCTTAATTTAGAAGGGACCTAGGTATCTTACATTAAGCTTCTTTAATAGTTAACGGGTCTTAATATTTATTAAATATAATAGAACCTTATTGCCTACGCCGAAATGCTTATCCTGGTGTTTGCGGTTATACTAAAGTCTTTACTGCTCTTGCGTATCTTATAGGCTTTGCTTTACATACTTCCATTACTTCTTTTATTCCTTAAGGTATCCTTATACTCTTTAGTGGATGTCCTTGGACTTCCTAGTAGAATTCTATAATTAATTATACAGCCTTAGCTAGTGATTATTAGGTATACCATTAAATCCCAATAGTTGGATATTATAGGCAATCTAGATTAGTGCAAACTAATACAATGTATATTGTTTTGAGTTATAAGCGTACTCCGCGTACAAAAGTAGCTTATACTAATTGTCTTGCTAGTAGTTTAAATATATTTATAGATATAACTCTAGTTCCTAGTTCTGGCGTTCTGTTTGCCTATCTGTCTATAAATAAAAAGCCGTACTATAATGGTGGTCTATCTTTAAATAAAAGCATAGATCTAACTAGTACTGGCTTATAAAGACGCTGCCCCTATTAGTAATAATGGAGTGTGGTTAATCTACTTTAAGAAAGTATTTCTCCTTAATTAGGTTTGTAAGCGCTTATATATTAATTATCTTATTAACGGTAAGGTATTAGATGTACTTTAAAAACCTATTAATAAGTACTAGGACCAAATTATATATTTATCCTTGCCTATCTTTTAAGGGCGGGAGATCCGTAATAAAGTCTATAGCGTAATATCGCTATAGCTTACTAGTAGGGGGAACTGATTTAAGTATGCCCTATAAGAACTATACCCTATAGCTCCTACTCCTATATGGCTTTTACTCCCCTATAGAAACTAATGGCGATTTTTTCCACTCCCCTATGGAAACTAATCTCCTATAGCTTGCGGTTCTCTATAGGGATTAATACCCGCTTTCTTTATCGCCTTATAGCTTTTAATTCCTTACGGGAACTAACGCTTATATCCTCTACTCCCCTATAGGAACTAATGCCCTATAGCTTCTGTTCTCCTGTTCCTGGATCTATAAGTGATTTGCCCGCGCTACTGCCTACTATATAGGCCTTATTGTTATAGGAGTAAGTAAGTAATTTTAAGAAAGTAATAAGTAATAATGCCACAGTTACAAGATCTATAAGATATTTAATGCTGTATATATATAAGCGAATCTATATATATAAGTTTATACTTTTAATTAATCCAGTACCTTTAAAGTCGCTTTTAAAATCTTAATTTAACGTAAGAGCCTTGCCCAAATGCTTATATATAAGTTTCTCCCCCTTGCTTTTAGCCAAGCCATAACCAATCTATATGGTATTCTTAATCTAATATAGTATATTAGCACTAGCCTTAAAACTCTCTCTTAAACATTGCCTTGCCTATCTTCTATTTAATTAATGGTCTAAAAGCCGCTCTATATCTTTTCCAGAGATATTAGCAATAGTATTAGCTTACTTTAGGAAGGTTTTCTACACCTACTTTTTTGCCGGTCCCTTTAGCTCGTTATATCTAAGTGCAAGATATATTCTGCTCTGTATAGCTGCATTAAATATAGTAATCCTATTTGTTATAAGAAATATAATGCCTTAGAAATACTCTATCTATTGCAGAAAGATAGATACTAGGCTATTACATTAGACATTATTTAAAGTTCTTTCTATAAGAAAGACATCGGCCTTGTCTAAAAGAAGGACAGCGCTTTAGCAGTAAACGTTTTCAACTATTAGAGCTAGGTTTTGTTCCAAATAGGCTAGATCTGTATTAAGGTCTCCTATATAAGCCTTCTTATAGTTAGACTAGTATATAAATACACTTATAAAGGGGAACAAACCACATAGAGGGGTCTCCTCTGAGATTTGGTAAGTGCTTTAGCTGTTAATGTCTTTCCCACCCTAGGTAGGCCACTAAAATGGTTAGCCTTTAAAACAGCTAATGCCTTACTAGAAAACTTACTGTAGTAAGAAAACTAGGCCTTTCCCCTTCCCTTTGATTATATTATTAAACTTTGATTTCCTGGACCTAGACTGGTAGCTCTTTATAAGTCCTTAAAGCACTATTTTCTTGTCCTCCTTAATTGCGAGTGACTTAAATGCTAAGGCATTCCATTTAATGTCCTTAATATTAGCGACGGTAAATTTACCTATTAGTGCTTGTATTAGTACATATAATTTACTGGCTCTAGAAAAAGTGTATATAGAAAGCCTAATCCCATTTTTTATCTGCTAAACTAAAGGCCAGAACTGTTAGTGGATAGATTAGGTGCTTATTAACTCCTATCTCCTTAGGAACTAAACCCTAATTCTTTACACCGCCCTGCTAATTAGTTCCTAGATTGATTACGTTTATTCTATACGCATCTATAGCAATTAGCTCCTTACCATAGTTAAGATTTTAATGATAAAATGCTATTGCGTCTACTATAATATGGCCGCTTATAGAAAATCTTGACGGGCCATCTTTAGTCTAGAAAAACGCGATCCCTTTATATTTATGGTGGTTAATGCCTCTTAAAGACATAAACTTCCGGCCATTGCTAATAAGATCTTGCTTTATTTTGGCTTGTCTCTTATAACGCTTTAGCGGAAATACCCTAAAAGATATAATTTTTATAGTTAAACAGAATTCTGGAATATAGATGGTGGTTTTTACCTTGCTAAATGCCTTCCCATTATAGCTGAAATAGTAACAGTTAAGTTCGAAGCTCTTTTTGCTAAAAAGTAAGGTTTTAAAGTTGCCTAAATTATATATAAGGCATCTTAGTTAATCTAAGCCTTTGCAAATTATAAGGACGTATATATTTGGTTTGAACAAGGCCTAAAGGAGATTAAAATTAATTTCGCTATAGCCCAGAAGCGGTAGGACACTATTAGTTATAGACGCGAAATGGTTTTTAAGGAATCTTAGTAACCCCTAAAGGTACCTAGCGCCGATTAAGTTGGGAGAAAGACTCTCCTGGTATGTTTTTAATTGGGGTAGGAAATTAAATATAATGTTTATATAAATCTAGAAGTTAAATTAGAATAAGCTACATCTATAAAAAGGTCTACTTACTATAGGCTTGTCTTCCTAGAGGGAGATGGCTTATATGCCGTTTAGCACTACCTATAAGGCGTCTCTTACTTCTCCTGAATTTATACTTAGGTATATACTATAGTCTTTCTTGTCCTTTTCTAGCTTAAAGTTAGTATTTAAGTTAATATATTTAAAGGCACCTAAGAGATAGACTAAATTTCTTCTAAAGGATACAAATATACTAATTATATATATTACGCTCACTTAATATATCTAGCGAAGTCTCTATAGTCTTATACTGGCAGCTTTGTTTATCCTAGCTATAGTAGACGCTATATTAGCATATTTCTAAGTGTATCTTAGGGATTTCGCAAGTATACATCTTATTTAATACCTTAACTTTAATCTTGGAACCTCTTACTTTAGGTATCTCTTTAACCCCTAAACTTATAGGGGAAGGAGGAGGTAGAGGTAGAGGAGGTTAGATTGTTTGGACTATCTTTAACAAGACTGCAAGCATTTTAACTGTAAGATGCTGCGCTAATTGCCTATAATGCAGATGCGTTTGGCTTGGGCTACTAGGGGGGGTGTTTATACTATTATAAGGTAAAGGCGCTGGCGTAATGGGGTTGGATGTAACTAGCATTGTTACTCTGTAAAGCTTTGGTAATATAACACTAATCTAAAGAAGGAGCTAGATGGTATTATTTTTTAGGCCAGATTTGCCCTTTTCTTATATAATATAAGCTGTGCTATAGGTATGTCTGCACTTCTTTTTTAGTAATAGGCTACCCTCCCCAATTAATCCTAGTAGACTTTAGTTAAGATATATTAATATTATCTCCGTTGTGGTAAATAAAGCTATAGTATACGTACTTGCTATACCTATAGAAATAGTCCCCTGGCTTATATATGGGATTTTAACTCTAGCACTAGAGTAAGCTTAAAAAAAGACATTGCCTAAAGTATAGAAGTGCTCTAATTGACATATAGGAGATAGGCAATATCTTAGGTTGAATTAAAGATATAAGTGCAGAATTGGTGCCAGTAATGCTGGCTAGATTTCAGCAAGCAATCCAGCTGTGCATTGTTTAGCTAGGGGAAGTAGCATATAATTAGGCTAACTGTCCCGTCCTGTCTTGTCTTATTTTATCTTATCTCTTCCCTTCCCTTTCCTTCCCTTCCTTCTTTCCTTCTTCCCTTCCCTTTCTCTCTTTCTCCTTCCCTTTCTCCTTTCCTTCCTATCTTTTCTTATCCCACTCTTTCTTATCCTAGCTTTCTTTATCCTTTTCTTTATTTTTAGTTAAACTTCTAATAGCGCTAAATAACTAGTTTTATAAGCTACTTAAGGAAAAAAGAAAGACGTTTAATGCTAATATGTATCCATTACCCTCCTACCAGAACAACGCGTTTAAATCGTGCCTTAAGGTACTGTAAGAAAATGTAACATCCTTAGAGAAACGATCAAGCTTGTGATAAAGTGTGAGGCTATATACACGCACTCTATTAACGGACGTTTTTATTGGCTTAGGTCCTAAAGTATTCTTCCTATATACTTTAGCAGCGCCTATCTTAAAGCTGGCAATAGTATTAGTAAAAAACCTCCTCTAAGAGCTTTAAGGATAGTAGGAGAGTTGCCCCTATCCCCACAGTCTTATAGTTGCTATAAGTACACTTTATAAGGCCAATTTAATTAGTATATTAATTCCTTCGCCTCCAAAACATCTATCTTTAGAGGTGGATCCCTCTACTAGTATAAAAGAGTCTTATATTTTAAATAAATTATTAATAAATATTATTAGAGGAACACCTAATATTAGCCTAAGACTCTTAGTTATTGGAGAGGCATTCTAAAGCTCCAATCCCTTAGGACGCTTATTAAACGCTTAATATAGAAGTCTTAGGTATTTATTAATTAGTTGCTTATATATTTTAAAGCTAGATCTATTGTAAAAGGAAAGTATAATCTTATCTGATAATCCCAAAACTAACGGTTGGATACCTTATTCCCTAATTTTAATGCATTAATACTTATCTAAGATAGACGCCTCTTCTAAGAGTCCTCTAAGCGCTATTATGCCAGTATATTATTAAGTTATAGATAAACTATTATTAAAGCGTCTCTAGTTGGAATTATAGCAAACTCTAGGTCTATAAGATAACCTTTAATAAGATATTATATCTGTGGTTAATATTAAATAGGAAATCTAATATTGCTAAAAGAGGGCTAGTACTTATCTTTCTTATTTATAAGGCGCTATATAATTAAAAATCTCCCTAAGCTATTTTATACTAGGATAAAGATAAGCAATTTATAGAGAAAGGAAAAGGAGAGTGGAGGACTAGCGGTTATAAATTACCTGTTTATGTATATGCTAGAAATGGACAATAAGGATACTTTTTTGTTAGTTAGGATCGGCTATAAGGATAGATAAAACATCTTTAAATTATTTGGTTTAGGGGACCTAGATACTCTAGAGTTTTAGGAAAATGCTACAGAAGAAGCTAGAGATTAACTTTTATCTATAAATAAATGGTATATATCGCTTTAGGTTACCATTTATTACTACCTCTTCTCTAACTTAACCTGTGCCCTTATTATATAACATTTATACCTAATAAGAACCTCTCTTATTACTTATCCATCTTCTATACCTAAATGTTTAACCAGCTTCCCTTTGCCGTCTTTAATATTGCATAATCTGCCTTTAAATATTATAGTTATGTCCTCCGTTATCTTAAATATATAACCTCCAATCTCCTCCTATTCCCCACTAAGCGCCTTATCCCCAGCCTTAGCAGATATAATCTATATAGCTAGAAATACGACTATGCAAGTTAGCGGGACTAGTGGCTATAAAGGAGAGGTATTTTATAGATGTGTAATATTAAGCAAATGTTGTCTTTTATAAAGCATTCTTAATTACAAATGGCCGTCTAAGGAGGAATGGCGGCTAATTTAGGAATTTGTTTTAGAATAAAAGGCTATAAAGCATATGCGTATTAAAGTATAACTATTATAGAAGATGTAAGTAATTAGGCATATACTGCGCGGAATAGCTAAGCTAATATTTACCTTAATAGCAAGAATAGAATTTCTAGATAACTATAAGTGGTAGAACGTAAGAAATATAAAAAGAGGTGGATTATAGACTTAAACGGAGAGCAGCTTTATAGAACTGCGCTGTAAATAATTAGCGAAGTAGGGTTAAAGAAAATTTATAAGAGAAAATAGAGGTATTACTATAGTTAATAGGTTTATAGCTGCTTAGTTGTTGGTGCCTGACAGGAAGGCTTATATAAAAGAATTGCTAAGCGGCTACCTCTTGGGCTAAGCGGCGGCTGGATTTGCCCTGCCCTACTATTAAAGCTTTTTAGCGTAGAATATTATATATATAATTAGGCCACCAGCTAAACAATAAGTAAGGCGTCCACTATAATGCGCATTTTAACTGTGCATTGGCTAAAGTCTAGGGGATTAGAGTTACTAGATACATATAGCCCCTCTACTAACTAGAATATTTCTAAAGATTGGATTCTTATGGCTTGTTTTTATTTATAAGGCAAATTAACCACACCCAGTTTATGCGCCTTTACGTTATATATATGAATTAATTAATTATTAATGCCTGACTTTATATTATTTGGACTACCGCTCGGTTTTAGCTATATTACGTAATTTAAATTAGCTGGCCAAGTTATAAACATAGTTTCAGCCTTATATTCTCTATTATTTATAGCGTTATACAGCACCTAGGCGCATCCGGTGGTTAGCGTGTTTTATTAACTTTCTCTTAAACAGCAAAAATACCAAAACTTCCCCTATAAAAAGGCTGTATAGATATAGCTGCGCTAACCACTAGAATTAAAGAGACGCTGTAAGTGGTAATAAGTGGCTCTTGCTTACCGCCCTTAAAAAAGTAATACTTTTGCGGACCTTTTTATACAGCTCCTATATAATAGGAAATGCGCTATAAATAGATTAAGCTAGAAATGGAATATATAATAAGAAATTATAACAAGAAATAGACCTCTAAGCTAAAAGAAGGGCACTACTATTATTGCTATCTCTTCCGCCTAGTAGGCCGGCCCCTTTTCTTCTATACAGTAGGCTAGGCCTTTAATTTTAAATAGTAATGCGCCTATATAGAGGTACTAAAGTCGCCTCTGGTTTAAAAAATAGGCAATCTATCTATATGGGACACCCTAGCTATATACGCAAGTACCTCACTTAATAAACAATTAGTAGGCTCTTTAGGAAAATAGTTGCTTCTCCTTAGCTTTTTAGGTTCTAGTATTGATCTACACTACTTACACTCACCCTTACTCTTAGGGTGGCTAAGCTAGTGCTTAATATTCTTAACACTAAATATATATTCCTACTCCTTATACGCCTTGTTGTAGTTTATATAGTAATCAGCGTTAAATACACGGCCTTAATAATTAAACTAGCCCTTAATTACCTTATGGAATCTTTTAATTCTAATAGCATTTTTTAGCCTAGAGGGTATAATACCTCCTTCTATTTTTAAGTGGCTAGTTTTAATTAGAGCGGGAAGGCTACCGAAGATGCGTTTAATATAGAAGATATAGTAGTATTAATTCGGGTCTAGATAGTATATACTATAGTTAGTAGATTTACACGCTTTGTTTTATAGGGGAAGTGCCTTAGCTTTACTATAATGTTAACCCATAAAGTCCTTTAAATTAAAATAAAAGTAAGATATAATATTAGGCCTGTTGGTTAGCTGCTACGGCAGACAATCTACAGCCTAATAGTAACTTCTTTTATTGGGGACATCTTTAAGGATTAGGAAAAAGGTCCCTAATTCTAGCTAATCTTTAATTACCTTTCTTATAAAGGATACTTGCTCTATAAATTTCGGCTAAAGTAGTTATAATAAATCTGGGGTTATAAGAGTATAGAGACAATACACTTAAATGCTAAATTACTCCATAAATTCTTGCTAAGAAGGGCTTATGTGTTTTACGTGCCACGCTAAGAGGCTATGTGTATCGGATTATTGCAATAAGCCACTTGCTAAGGAATTAATTGTCTAAGAATGCGCTCTTTTATATACGCTTTTACCTTATTACTTCTATTTCACATAGTATAACGTAACTAGTTAAGCGAGAATGTGGCTTATATAGGGCGGTAATTAGAGTTTTACTGCCGTATATTGTCTGGAGTATATAAAGAATTTAAATCTATTAGACTGGTAATTATAAGATACTTCTATTAAGTGTGCTAAGGATAAGAATACTAAACTAGAAATAGACCTCTAAGCTAAAAAAGAGCACCACTATCTAAGAACGAGGATATCCTATAGTATTACCGCCGTTCCTTGCGCATAGCAGCTCTACCCTTTACTTTTATAGAGTATACCTATAGTAATCTAACCTTAGCATGCCAGACGCGTCTTTAGTAAGACTTAAGGGCATCTTTAGAATTTAAAAGCCTGCTTTTATAAACCTAGGTTGGCTTCTAAGCCACCTTATATTTATGCCCTAACTTAGTTATTCTTTCCCCTAGGATATTATTAATCTCCTATTTATTATCCAAGTTAATTTCATTAATTTTATCTTTTTTAGCCTAGATATAGCGCTTTATAGTAGGCTTTGGGGTTAAAACGTTGCTCTAGTTATTAGTGATACCATTACTATTACTATCCTTGCCCTTATTATAAACATAACTGCTAGCCTTATTATGTGGTGGTTTAATGCTGTGGAGAAGGGTAGGCTTCTAAAGTGAAGGGCTAGCGGGCTATAGAGTGGATACTGCTTACTAGTTAACTTGTGGGTATTAAGAGTTAAGGTTAAGGATAGGAGGGATAGGGGTGCTAGAAGATAAGTCCTTATAATAGGTAGGTAGCCTTTATTGCTTCTAGGGACGTAGACTATTACTACCCTCACTACCCTCGCCACCCCCGCTACTCTCTTTAGTAGGGTTATTATAATTATAATTAGTGATGTTGTCCCGCTTAAGCTAATTAAGCTTCTACTTCCTTAGTATAAAGGATAATTTACCTCCTATATTCCCTTTCTTGTAATTACCCTCCTCCTTAATAAGCGGATTGTCTATATGTTATGGTTATTAGGTTATAGTGATAATATTTTTAATATCTATAACTTACCAATATTATCCGCATTATTAGCTATTAGGGAGTCTTGGTTAGTTACTATGTGGGTCTCTAACTTTTATATAGCCTAGGGGACAGCCGCAATATTAATTCCCTTAGCTAGGTTATCTATTTTATTAACGTCTTCTGCTGTGGGTTTAAGATGGTTATATATAGATATGCTAAAGAGATCTTCTAGCTCCTCTAAAGAAGGTAGTTCCTTATCCTTATCGTCCTTATTACTGCGGTTATTTCTATTACCTAATAATTATTAAGCAAGGCTGTTATATAGGGGGGAAATATATACCCAACTTATGAGATGCTAGTTAATCGCTGGCTTTATTAGCTTTATTGCTAGTATTGCTGGCTCTATTACCTTTAGCTTTAGGTTTCAAGTCTAGGTCGGCTGTATTATCTTTAATAAATATTAGATTTGCTGCTAGCCGTTAGATATATTTATAGTTATTAGGAAAAAAGGGAGGGGATAATTGCTAAATTACCTTAATTGCTTCCTTTAGCGTTTTAGCTGTTACTTTTATTCTTGTAAATATCTTTATACTTATTAAAAGCTTTAGGATCTGCGGGTGCATTATTAGGTAAATTATTTAAAAAAGGTAATGTGGAATAACTTGCCTAAGTGTAACTAGCCTAAATATTTTATAGGATTATCTCTTAGAGGGAAGTAAGGTACTCTCCCCTTTTTTATCCTCCTCTTTTTAGGTATATTGCTTATATTTGCCTTAGAAGCTGTAATCGCATAATATTAAGAAGCCCTCAGTTTTTCAGGAGGTGCAGTATAGAAATTAATATTATTAAGTGAAATTTCTAAATAAAAATGTAGGGGTTAAGAAGATGCCATAGTTGCTGCTGCTATTATTATTAGAGTTATTATTACCTTATACCTTTCTAATAGCTCTAAAGGATGGGTTACGCTAGGCTTTTAAGTCTACACTAGTCCCCTCTTTACTACTAGCTTATATTTATAGTATCTACACTAAAATAACCCCACTAGCTTAATAGCGAATTAAAATATACAATCTATACTCCATTGGCAATTACTGTTTGTAATATATAAAGGTTTATATAGGCTTAAACTCTATTACAAGATTAACGCCTATTAGGAAGCTGCGATTGAGACCCAACTAACTAAGCTAGCATATTTAGCCTTTAATAGGGGTATTGCACCAAACCTCCTTATTAAGGAGGTTAGTGGTAAAGTGCCTCCTCTACCCTTATTCCTTAGAGTTAGGGCTAGCGCTAATATGTCCGTTTTCTAACCTAATTATACTAGTAAACTGGATCTTCTATACTAGATCCTCTGCAAGACTATAGTTCCTAGGGTTAAACAGGTGGGAGGCATGCCGTGATTTTATTATAAGTATTAAAAGATACTCTAAGTAATAAGGGTATCCTTAGATCTCTCCCCAGGATCCTTAGTTATAGTGCGGAGCTTATAGCCGCTCCTTAACCTCCTAAATATACGTAAAAGCCTTGCTTTTATTCTTTCCTATAACTGGATATTATAAATAATATAAGGGGGCAGATAGCGCAAGTAGATTAGGCGATTATACCTATATCTATCTTACTGCGCCCTTTTAGCTAATACAGCCACTATATAAAGTCTGTATCCGTTAGGAGATTAAATGCGCAAATTTTTCTTTAGTATTTATTAGCTAAGAGCAAGATTATAACACCAACTCTACTAGACGCCAGGCTATGCTACTAGATAGGCCGTTTACCTTTAGATTCCGCCTTATAAGTCTTAGGTCTATATAAAGAATGTTTCTATATAGCCTATACCTCCTTAGCTAAATAGGGGACTAAATTAAACTAAAGCCTAGTGGCTTCTCCGATTGCAATTTAATCCTCTAATTATTAAGCAAAAGTAAGATCTAAGTCTAGGTAGAGAAGGCGCTAAGGAGGGTAAAGGCTTCTAGTTTCTGGCGGCGCAGCTTTAACTAAGCTAAGTAATTAGTATTAACCTATAGTTGTTTTGCTAAGGACCCACTTTAGTGTCTAGCTTTGCCTTTATTATAACGCTATAATATAACACTGCCTAATATATCCGCAGCTTATAGTAGCTGTAACCCGTATAATCTATGGCTAGGCGGTTCTTAGTATAGTCTTATAGCCATTTATAGCTATGCCAACTAGGATTAAGTTACAAATTCTATAACTTAAGGTACTTAGGGCTAATAGTATACAGCCTATTTTAGGGAGAGGATGTCTATATAATTAAGTAGGGTTACTGGCTAAGATATAATAAGATATAAGGTAACTAGAAGCCGTCTAGTAATATAAGGGAGCTTGCAGCGGCGAGGGACTAGGCGCTATTGCTCTAGGAAGGAGACTTTTCTAGAAAAATAAAGTAGGTAGTATTGCTAACGTGGTAATTCCTATAGATCCTATTAATTAGTAGCTGTGGGTAGTAGCTCCCTAGAGGTAAAGGAATAACCTAAATAAGAGGGAGAAAAGCTTTAAATATTATAAATGCCCGCACGCGTAAGTAGGACAAGTCTCTTAAGGTTAGGCTGCGGAAAGGATAAATGGCTATTACTACTCTAGCGGCAAGAATAGAAAGAGCCGTTTTATCTATTACCATAAAGAGAGCATAAGGGAGGAAGTTGTTAGAGAGCCTAAGAGGCGCTGTACTACTATTAGTCTAAGACACGGAAATTAAGGGAAGTAGTAGGGCTTGCATGTGCGTAGATGCTAATAGGGGAGTAAAATGGCTTAGGGGCGGAGCGAGAAAGCTTAGCTAAGGCGATGATATCTAATAAGGGGGATGCGCGGCGTTAGGGAGGAAAGAGAAGATAGAGGAGGGAGAGTAAAACGGCGAGTGGAGGACGCTTTTATGTAAAGAGGTCGAAGCATGGGCCAGGATAAAGCGGCGGGCCAGTAAGTAAGGGCGCGTTGCCTGTAAAGGAAACCTCTATTTCCTAATGCAGTTCCACTCTTATAGATATACCTATATATATTTATAAACTAGGAATAGTCTAATTAGGCCTTCCTACTTAATAAAGTAGCCTTTACCTATAACTTTAAGGTCTATACTATAATAAATCTAACGGAACCTTGTAGCAGGAACTACGGTAGGTCTTATTATTGGGCTGGGTATATAGGTAAGAACAAATCAACAACATAATAACAACTGGTGGAGTGGTTGCCCAACAAATTAACTCTAATTATATTCTGAGATTTACTATAAAGAGAGAACTATCTAGGTAGGGACTATAGTCCTTTAAATACACAACTATACTCCTAAGAAATCCCTTCGCTCCGTAAGGTAAATGCGCTCTATACGCTCCGTATAGACTATATAGATTATACAGATTATATAGATTACATTACGTAACCTCAGCTACTATTCCTTGTTATATGGTTCCACCAGATCTATTCTGGACTATACCTATATTAACCAACTAGCTTCCGCCGACTCTTCTCCAAGTAGTTATAACATTATACTTAAGCTGTCCGTAACACTATCTCCCTCCTCTTTATCTTCGTCCTTAAAGATTCCTAACATCTCCAAGTTATCTACTAGAGGTATAATGTCCGTTTAATTAATTTGGTTAATATCCTTATTTATTATACCTAAAGCCTCTTCTTCTTCTTTAACCTTTTATTGTGCGCGTATGGTTTCCTCCATACTATTACTAGGTGAGATAATGCCGTCTCCATATTCTTATTATGCGAAAGAGGGGTTAGTCTATATTACGCTAGCGAGTCCTTCTACCTAATAACTGTCCTTTTATTCGGAGTGCACTAAAGCAAATATTTAATTATCCTATAATGTTCGCTCTATCTCTAACGCTAAGTATACGCGTCCTATAACTCTTAATAGTCTTTAAGTTCCCTAAGTAACTTATTATAGGGTCTTATGTTTAATCTACCGCTATGAAACTTAATAACGAGCTCTTGGCCTCCCTTGCTGAGCTTCAGCGTACTTATGCTGCTTATAAGGCGTACTTATCTGCCTCTATGCGTCTTCTTAATCTTAAGAAGGTGTGTGAAAAGGTCTGTTCTAAAGAGTGGAAACTTATTTAATAAGGTTTACAGGAACTTGGTAACAAAAGATTAGTCTCTCTTCCAACTAAAAGGGAAATAACTCTAAGTAGCTTAGCAGGTGCTCCTCTTAGGTCCCCTTTAGGTAACTTATTCTTTGGTAATCCTTCCTTATTAATACTACCTAACCCCTTTTTTTCTAATACTCCTATACCTTTCCCATAGCATTCTCTAGGTTGCTTAGTAGTTCCTAGGTAGTCTTACTGTAGCCTATCTACTTTACTTTATACTACGTTTTGTTATCTATGTCCTCGTAACTAATGATCTTTAAAACTTACCATTTGTCTTCTTTTTATCCTCTATATATGTTTGCCTTATAAACTAGTGGCTTAATATCTCCACATACTAGTTCTAGCATTGCAATATATTATATAGGGTAGATCTTCATTTTGGCTAGTAGGTTTAACTTATATGTAACCAATAAAATTCTTTATATAATTTTAAAAGGTCCTAGTCTGACGTAGTCTAACTTCTTACTTAGTCGTCAACTCTTAAAATTTTTATATAGTAGCCATACTTTATCTCCCTCCTTAAGATCTGGTCCCTTAGATCTCTTAGCGTTATAGTACCTTTTTATTCATTCTTATACTAGTTTAGCTATTTCTGTAAGGTCTATATAAAGATTCATTAACGTCTCCATTCTTTATTTAGCTATGCTACTCGTCTTTTTTGCTTAACGTGGCAATAACAATATTCTTGGTTTATATCCGTAATTTGCCTTAAATAGTAATATCCCCATTCCTTCTTATGGTGTTGCATTATATGCAAACTGTGTAACTAGTAATAACAATACCCAATTATTCTATGCGTAATTAATATAGTGCCTTAGATACTGTTCTAGTATCTAGTTTAGTCTTTCTATTTGTCCATCTATCTGCGGATAATATGCTATAGATATTGCTGCGTAAACCCCTTGTTCTGCCAGAAACACTTCCCAAAATACTACTATAAATCTTAGATCTCTGTCCGATATGATCTTATTTAGTGCTCTATATCTTGCAAACACTTCCTTTATATAGATTCTAGCAATATCTTCTACTAATATCTCTTTAGTGTATGCTATAAAGTATCCCTACTTTGTTAGCTTATCCACTATTACTAAAATCGCGTTATGGTCTTGTCCCGTAATAGGATCTCTTAACTTTAGTAACTTAATAATAAAGTCCTATAATATAACTTCCTATAGTCTTCCTGGTACTTTAATAGGTTATAGCCCTCCGTATAGCTTATACCTCGTCGGTTTATTTCTTTAGTAATTTAGATATTTCTTTATAACTTATCTTACTAGCCCCTAGATTTCTTAAATAATGTACTCCTCTTAAAGCCTTAACACTAGTCCTGTAGACCCGTTATGTCCTTATATTATTCCCTTATAGAATTCCTTAACAAATTCTTCTGCAATAGACTTAGGCATATATATTACTTCTCTGTTTTTATATTACTCTAAGTCTAGATCCTCTATTTATACTTCTTAGATCTTCTATGTCTAATTACTTTTTAGTAACTTATAAATCTGACTTTCCTTAGTTGCTGTAATTCTTAAATAATTATACCTAATTAATTTATCTTAATCCTTTCGCAATAAAGCTCCTAATAGCTTTTCATTACTTTATAGTTCAGCCTTTCTACTTAGAGCGTCTGCTTGTGCATTATCTGTACCCTTAGTATACTAAATTTCGAAATGGTATTCTATAAGTATTTCCGCCCATCTAACCTGTTTTCAGTTGAGTTCCTTTATTGTTAGGAATCCTATAAGGTTCTTATAGTCCGTCTTAACCATAAATAGTTTCTCTATACCTTGTAAGAATGCTCTCTATTTCTTAAGTGCTATAACTATACCTAACAACTCCTTATTATAGATGTTATAGTTTAACTCTAGTAGTATTATTTTCCGACTATAGTACGCTACTAGATACTATGCGTCCTGGTGCTTCTATAGCAAATATACTCCTAGTGCAAAGTCTAATGTATTTATCTTAACAACCGTTTCTAACTTTGGTTAATAGATCTTAAGGACTGGCTCTTAGGTAAACAACTCTTTAAGTTCCTAGAATAGCTCCTTTTATTTACTACCCTAAACCTATAGTTCCTCTTTCTTTATTAGTCTTGTAAATGGCTTAATACTTTTTAACTATTGTGCTATAAACCTCCTATAGTAGTTACAAAACCCTAAAAACGACCTTAACTGCGTAACGTTCTCTGGTTTATGCCAACTCACTATAGCTTTAATTTTCTTTAGGTCCATGCTAATCTTTCCTAGTTTAATAATAAATCCTATAAAATCGGTTTTTCTTATAAAGAACTCGTATTTTTTAATTGCTACTGGCATCTGTTCTTCCTATAGTCTCTTTAAGACCTACTTAATATATTCTCTATGTTCTTCCTCATTCTCTAAGTAGATAATAATGTTGTTAAGGTATACTATAATAAACTTATCTAGGTGTTCTCCTAACACACTATTAATTTGCTTCTAGAACGTTGCTAGTGCGTTTATAAGCCTAAATTGTATAACTAATAGTTTATATAGTCCTTTCTTTAACCTAAAGGCTGCCTTTTATTTATCGCCTTCCTTAATCCTAATCTAATGGTATGCCTATCTTAGATCTATCTTTATAAAGATCTTTATATTACCTATCCTGTCTTAGATCTCGCTAATTAAGGGTAAAGGATACCTATCCTTCCTAGTAATGCTGTTTAACTATCTATAGTCTATATACATCCTAAATTTTCCGTTTTTCTTTAGGATAAATAGTACTAGATATCCTACTAACAACTATAATAGTCTAATATATCCCTTACATAAGTTCTCCTAGATAAACTCTTTAAGCGCTACTAACTCTATTTCAGTAAGCTTATAGATTAGAAAGAACTTTAAACTTATTCCCTCTTCTAACTCTATCTTATAGTCCTATGCTGTATACTCTAACAGCTTTTTACTTTCTAGTGATTATAACTTTTTGCCATACTTATGGTATCTCCTTAGTATATAACTTAAGCCTTACTTAGTCTCTTTATATATTACTCCAACTTAGTACTATACTAACTTGGTTTACTATTACACTTTACGCTATTAAGTATCCTTAATATTGACCTAACCTATAACCCAATTAATCTTTGGATTATACTCCTATAACTAAGGTATTCCTAGTATTGCCTTATTCTGTCCTAACAGTAGGATATTAAAAGACATTCTAACTAGTCTTCCTTTAATAGTTAACTAAATAGGTTCTATTTTAAGATTAATAATACCTTCTCTATAGGCTATCTAATCTCCTAAAATTGTTATAAGTGGATATAGGTATTCCTTTTATCTATATGGTAACCCCATCCTTTTTACTACTTTTGGTAATATATGGTTCCTAGTTACTCTACTATCTACCAACACTTTAAACTGCTAATCTTGCCATTTAGCTTATAAATTTAGGTGTTGCTCTTAAATTCCTTTAAGGGTCTAAGGCTCTAATACTAGTTCCCTCTAGTCCTATACGCCTCCCCTTTTCCTAACTATTAGCTGCTAGATCCTGCCTATACTTAGTCCTCCTTAGGCCAATACTTAGTTTATTTCTTTTTCTCTATATACTATGGACAAGTATTCTCTGGGCACTTTTACCACTATTATTTATCTAGGTACTCTTCTGTAAGGAATCTTCCTAGTTAAAGTATTAAGTCCCCTTAACCTTGTACTTCTACTAGGTGCCATTTATATATATACTTAGCGTTCCTAAACCGCTTTTCCTTTAGTACCTAATATATCCTTGCTAGGTACTTCCGGTTCTTATCTTTTAGTGCTCTATATATATTGCATGTATTATCTATATAAGCTATCCACGATAGTGTATAATACGCTATATATTTTAGGTTAACTCTTAGTTTATCTTTATCCTTAAGTTTAAACCTATACCTAGTTAACTTAACTACTGGTATTTCTGCTATAGATATTAAGATTTATTACTTACTTCTCTAGTCCCTAGATCCTTCTTCTAGGTTCCTTAATATTATAATTAATGCTCCCTTAATATAACTTATACGTTTCTCCGTAATAGGTTAGTCTTAGATAACTTTTTTATCTAGCTATATATAAAAGTCTTCCTATTTATTATTATGTTGTTACCTATACCACTTTCCATATAACTGGTTTAGTGTATATAGTTTATCTATTAGAAAGTACCTTGTTATCGCTATATTATAATATCCTTTGGTATGTCTTTCTTTAAACCTAGTTAGAATATCTAAACCTTTTTCTTATTCCAGTTCGTCTAACCACTTTACCCTAGGTGTCCCTATACTTAGCCTATTAGTAACTCTTTATACAGGTGCTCTGTCCCTTATATAACCTAGCGTAGCTAACCTCTTATTTAGCTTTTACTCTTGCTATATAATAATTCTTATTCTAAACTTATCTATAGTTTCTTATTTTCTGCGTCTTGTAGCTGGATCTTTATAGTTGTTTTACTTTTTAATCCTAGTATTAACTGTTTAATCTTTAGGCTAAACACTACATTTACCTAAGATTGCTAATGTTCTTATTTATTCCCCAAACTTATAATTCTTAAACTTGCGTTCTATACTCATTTATTTATTACTAAACTGAGTTACTACCCTTTCCCATCGGTTTTCGTCCGTTGTGGGTCCTTAGGTATATTTTATCTTGTTTTAAAAATTTTAAGCCTCTTTTATCTCTTCTTAAGAATCTTAAGCCTATGGCCTTTTACCTTTATTAAGTAATAAGCTAGCACTAGTAGTTATCTACTTACTTAGTTTCTTCTAAACGTTACTCCTATTATCTTATAAAGCAATAGAAATCGTATCTAATAGTATTATAATACCTGTTACTAAACCTTGTTTTATAATGGTCTTAGTCTCTACTTCTATTTTAACTTCTTTAAGGTTTATATACTCCTAATAAGCTGCCTTTATTGCCTTATTGTTAGTAAATGCTTCGCCTATATTAAACTTATTGTCTTTAATGTCCAATCTATAAGCTAGTTTATTGGTTCCTCTAAACTTAGATAATAATGGCTCCTATAGCTAATAGCTTGCGCTATACTTGGCGTCCTTATAAATTTGGTATATATTATTGTAATAATACACAAAACTATTAATTAAATACTCTTTTATTCCTTACAGTGCACTATTATCCCTCTATATATACATACCATCTACTAGCCTTGTTCCTTTTACCACATAGTTACTCTAACCACCTCTATAGTCTCTGGCAAAATGACCTTGTTTTTTATAATTTATGTAAGCCCTATCTTTAAACTATTTTTCTTATTATGGAGTCCGCCTAAACGTCTTCTACTGCTGAGATCCCTGGTTTAGCCTCTACTCCTAGGTCCTTTAATTACTTAATCCTTAACCTTTAGATTTCTATGGTTTCTTTCCCCACCTTTAGGTTTCTTTAGTACTGCTTAGGTCTATTAGCTCTGCGCCATTCTATGGTTTTTAACTCTATATCTGTTATTGCGTACTCTACGCCTTATATAACTATAGAACTCTATCTTACCCTTTCTTAGCTTGTTCCCTTTAATAGATCCTATTATTAATCTTTATTAACTGGTTTATTAACTCCCTTAGAGTATCCGCATCTTCTATTAGAATAATTACGTCCTAGACTTTAGCCTTAAGTCCCTATTTATACTGTGCTATAAGTGCCCTATTATTCTACTTAACCTATATAGCTAGTGTTTGAAACTGTATTATATACTTAATTGCTAAAGTACGTTATACTAAGTTCTAAAGCTTTTGTTCCGCTGTGGTTGTGGCCTTTAGGTCTCTAAATATCTACATTAGTTATTCCGCAAACCCATTCCAACTAGCAAATATATACCGTACGTCCTAGTTAGTAGTTGTTATGCTATTGGCCTATATCTCTATAAGATATGGTTTAAACCACTTAAGTACCCTCCCTATTAGGAACAATCCTATATAGGCTACTTAATCTAATGATATTACTAACTTCGCTCCTTTCTGTATTACCTTAAAGTGCATCTGTGTAAGGAACCCTTTAAGCTTCAACTTCTCTCCTAAGAATCGTTTAATTAAAGGTAGTTTAATTTTCGCTGCTCCAATTTTATTAATGCGTTCTTTAAGTATCCTATTATTATCTTGTAAGTGATTAACCATTTCCTATAACTAACCTTGCGTAACTACTTGAGAATTTATATCTGCTATACTAGTGTCTCTTGGTCCTAAGGTTATAGCTACCATTAATGTTATTGTAACTGGTGCTTTAGGTAGCATGTTGTTCAATCTTATTTAATACTATAACCTTAGTAGTGAATGTCTAACAGAACCTTATAGTAGGAACTACGGTAGGTTCTATTATTAGGCTAGGTATATAGGTAAGAATAAATCAATAACGTAATAATAACTAGTGGAGTAGTTGCCTAACAGATTAACTCTAATTATATTCTAAGATTCACTACAAAGAGAGAACTATCTAGGTAGGGACTATGGTCCTTTAAATACACAACTATACTCCTAAGAAATCCCTTCGCTTTGTAAGGTACGTGCGCTCTATACACTCCGTATAGACTATACAGATCACACAGATTACATAGATTATATTATATAACCTCAGCTACTATTCCTCATTATATGGTTCTACTAAATCTATCCTGGACCGTGCCTATATTAACCAACTAGCTTCCGCTGACTCTTCTCCAAGTAGTTATAACATCGTACTTAAGCTGTCCGTAATAATAAAGTATTCCCCTATTAAGCTTGCCTATAGCTAGCTGCTAAATATCCTAGATAAAGTCCTAGATAGTATTTAAGACGCCTAGTAAGGTAGGGAGGGGTCTAAATTAACAAATATTAAACTTATAGAGATGTATCTATAACGCCTGCGCCTTATATATAAGGTAGCGGCGGCATTAATAATATACGCCTAATAGCTTTAGGTAAAATACTACAATCATTACTATCTAGCTAAGTATTTCACTATTAGTAAACAAGTCCTGCTCTCTTTTAAGAATATCTACATAAAACGTCCCTATAAGAAACTTAACAGCAAGTTTATAGGACTGTTTTAGATCCTAGAGCACATAGGGCAGTAAGTATATATTAGGAAAATGTTTATACCTCCTAATAGTACTAATAGGTTCCTAATAGCTCCTATTAGGGCTGTTAGGAGCTCTAGGAGACACTTATACTTGGCTTCCTATTAGGAACCTATTAGGAGGTTACCTGGACTATATAGACTATATGGACCTTTAGGACCTCTAGGACCTCTAGGACCTCCAGGACCTTTAAGACCATTAGTACTATTAGGACTATTAGGACTATTAGTACCATTAGTATAATTAGGATAATTAGGACAATTAGGATAATAATTAAAATAATAACAATTCTAGATTTTAAAATAAGGTATATTAATACTTTAGTATTTATAGTTGTTAAAATATAAAAATCGGTTTAATTTTAGGCCCTATTTTATATATAGGATGCTTTAAGCTATTTAAATAATCCAAATTAATCCTTTCTACCTACCCTTATATCTATATCTATATCTATATCTATATCTATATTTATATCTACTTAGGCGTTAAGTAATTAATTAATTAAGGTGATAAGGAGGAAGGCTCTTACAGAGGTTCTAAATTATTAATTAGTGGCGTTCCCAATAATCCGCTAGCTATGTACTAATTTCCTAATTAGGTCTAGTGCCTGCCTACCTACCTACTTGCCTACCTGCCTACCTGCTTACCTATCTACCTGTCCTATCTATCCTACCTATCCTACCTATTTAACCGTCCTACCTATCTGTACCTATTTATTAGTGCCTACCTATCTATGCCTACCTGTCTATGCCTACCTATTATGCCTACTTATCTATACCTACTTATCTATATCTATAATTTAGGGCAGAGGTCAGCCTAATTAAAGGCTCTACTTAATTTGATTACGATTAATTATATTAATTTAAATCATTCTCTATAGGAGTTCGCTAGCTATATATTTAAATAGTAATTGTTTAGGGTACCTCCCTAAGAGGCCTTAATTTAATTTAATTTAGTGATAGGGTAATATTAAGGCTCTAGTTCAATTTAATTAATTAATTAAATTAATTGTGATGTTCGCTGGCTGGTTATTTAAATAATTATTGTCTGGCTCTGGTAATGGTTATATAGTTTTAGCAATAGTCCTCTCCTACCTATCTATTTACCTACCTATCTACCTACCTACCTACCTACTTATCTACCCCTGCCTGCCTACCTGCCTATATTAGTATCTAGTTTAATTTAGGGGAGGAGTCGGCCTAATTGGAGGCTCTAATTAATTCAAATTATTCTCTATAGCCGTTTACTAGCTATATATTTAAACAGTAATTATCTAGGGTGCCTCTCTAGGAGGCCTTAATTTAATTTGGTAATAGGCCAATATTAAAGCTCTAGTTCAATTCAATTAATTAATTAATTAAATTATTTATTTACTGGCTGGTTATTAGAACGGTTATTATCTGGTTTTGGCAATAGTTGTTTCCTACCTGCCTACCTACCTACCTACCTATCTGCCTGCCTGCCTACCTGCCTATTTACCTATATTAGTATCTAATTTAATTTAGGGGAGGGGTTGGCCGGATTAAAGGCTTTAATTAATTTAGATTATTCTCTATAGCCATTTACTAACTATATATTTAAACGGTAGTTATCTAGGGTACCTCCCTAAGAGGCCTTAATTTAATTTAGTAATAAGCTAATATTAAAGCTCTAGTTTAATTTAATTAATTAATTAATTAAATTATTTATGGTATTCGCTAGCTGGTTATTTAAAAGGTTATTATCTAGTATTAGTAATAGTTGTCTAGTTCTAGTAATAGTTATCTAGTTTTGGTAACGGTCATCTAGTTCTAGTAATAGTTATTTAGCTCTAGAATGGTTATCTAATTTTAGCAATAGTTGTCTGGTTTTAGTAATAGTAATCTAGTTCTAATAATGGTTATCTGGTTTTAGTAATAATTATCTGGTTTTGGCAACAGTTGTCTAGTTCTGGTAATAGTCCTCTGCTAGCTGCCGTTCTAGTACCTCTTAAGGTAGGGAGGATATAAGGAAGGGTAAAAAATAAGGTGGCTATAAAGGGGGTAGCTTGGTAGAGGCATGTGTAGGGCTATTGGGAATATAGCGGGGACCCGATAGTAATGTGTGTCATGCGGAGCTTCGTGTAGAGCTTTGTGTAGAGCCTTGTGCAAAGCTTCGTGTAGAGCTTCGTGCAGAGCTTCGTGTAGAGCTTCGTGCAGAGCTTCGTGCAGAGCTTCGTGCAGAGCTTCGTGCAGAGCTTCGTGCAGAGCTTCGTGCAGAGCTTCGTGCAGAGCTTCGTGTAGAGCTTCCTGTAGAGCTTCGCGCAGAGCTTCGTGTAGAGCTTCGTGCGGAGCTTCGTGTATATAGAGCCTCGTGCAGAGCTTCGTGCAGAGCTTCGTGTAGAGCTTTGTGTAGAGCTTCGTGCAGAGCCCCGTGTAGAGCTTCGTGCAGAGCTTTGTGCAAGCTTTGTATAGAGCTTCGTGCAGAGCTTTGTATAGAGCTTTATGTAGAGTTTCATATAGAGCTTCGTGCAGAGCTTCGTGTAGAGCTTTGTGCAGAGCTTTATGTATATAGAGCCTCGTGTAGAGCCCTAGTAGTGTTGCTTAAGGGGTGCGTATAGGGTGTTACTTTGGGGGGGTATCCTACTAGGAACCTAATAGGATAATTAGGAAATACTAGTTTCCTATTAGGAGCGCATTAGGATAATAGGGTCCTATTAGGAGCGCATTAAAATAGTAGGGTCCTGTTAGGAGCCTATTAGAACGATTAGGACAATTAGGACGTTTAGGACGTTTAGGATATTAGGATATTTAAGATAATTTAAAAAAATTAAAATCCTGCTAGAAGCCTGTTAGGAGCCTATTAGGACAACTAGAATAATTAAAACGTTTAGAATGTTTAGGACATTAGGACATTTAGGACGTTTAAGATGATTAGGAAAATTAGGAAAATTAAAATCCTGCTAAGAGCCTATTAGGAGCCTATTAGGAGCCTATTAGGATAATTAGAACCTTTAGGGAAATTAAAATCCTATTAAAAGGCCTCTAGGATCTTAGCACCCTAATAAAATGCTAATATATAAGCTAGAGCTTCTACCTATTATAGTATAGCTCTACCTAGTCTTTTATATCTCCTTATTAGAGCCTTATAGGTTACACCATAGGTTTTAACCCCTAGTATATTAATATTTTATTAGGGTGCTAAGATCTTAGAGGCCTCCTAATAGGATTTTGATTTTCCTAAAGGTCCTAATTATTCTAATAGGCTCCTAATAGGCTCCTAGCAGGATCTTAATTATCCTAAATATCCTAAATATCCTAAACGTCCTAAATATCCTAATGTCCTAAATGTCCTAAACGTCCTAATTGTCCTAGTTATTTTAATAGGCTCCTAATAGGCTCTTAGTAGGGTTTTAATTTTCCTAATTATCCTAAACGTCCTAAATATCCTAAACGTCCTAATATCCTAAACGTCCTAAACGTCCTAAACGTCCTAATTATCCTAGTTGTCCTAATAGGCTCCTAATAGGACCCTACTATCCTAATATGCCCCTAATAGGAAACTAATATTTCCTAATTATCCTATTAGGTTCCTAGCAGGATACCCCCCTAAAGTAATACCCTATGCGCACCCCTTAAGCAACACTACTGGGGCTCTATATAAGGCTCTATATATATAAAGCTCTATATAAAGCTCTATACAAAGCTCTATATAAAGCTCTATATAAAATTCTATATAAAGCTCTGCATAAAGCTCTATATAAAGCTCTATATAAAGCTTGCACAAAGCTCTATATAAAGCACTGCATAAAGCTCTGTATAAGGCTCTATATATACAAAGCTCCGCACAAAGCTTTACACAAAGCTCTGTATGAAGCTCTATATAAAACTCTATACAAAGCTCTGCATAAAGCTCTGCATAAAGCTCTGCACGAAGCTCTGTATAAAGCTCTGCACAAAGCTCTGTATAAAGCTCTATACAAAGCTCTGCATAAAGCTCTATATAAAGCTCTATATAAAGCTTTGCATAAGGCTCTACACGAAGCTCTATACGAAGCTCTACGTATAAAGGCTCTACATAAGGCTCTGTATAAGGCTCTGCGCAAAGCTCTACGTACGGAGGCTCTATACGAAGCTTTGTATAATATACATTACTATTGGGTCCCCGCTATATTCCTAATAGCCCTATATATGCCTCTGCCAAGCTGCCCCCTTTATAGCCACCTTATTTTTTATCCTTCCTTATATCCTCCCTACCTTAGAAGGTACTAAAATAGCAGCTAGTAGAGGACTATTGCTAGAACTAGATAACTATTACTAAAACTAGACAACTGTTACTAGAACTAGATAACCATTGCTAGAACTAGACAACTGTTACTAGAATTAGATAACCGTCCTAAAGCTAGATAACTGTTACTAAAACTAGATAACTATTACCAGAACTAGACAACTGTTACTAAAACTAGATAACAACCTTTTAAATAACTAGCCAGCAAATACCACGAATAATTTAATTAATTAATTAATTAAATTAAACTAGAGCTTTAATATTAGCTTATTACTAAATTAAATTAAGGCCTCCTAGGGAGGTACCCTAGATAACTACCGTTTAAATATATAGTTAGCAAATGGCCGTAGAGAATAATCTAAATTAATTAGAGCCTGTCACAGTGCTATAATACTAATAGGCTGAATAACTACATTGTGGTATGAAGAGGAGAAGGAGGTAAAAGGGGGTATTGTATACAAGTAGTAGGGGCAGCCGCCAAGGCGCTAGTGGTGGGCCAGCCAACAGTAGGAAACAGTACAAGACAGTACAAGACAGTATGTATTAGGACAGTGCCGTGACAGTACTCCCCTCCCCAGAAGGTTTGGTCCCTAAACCAAACAAGTAACCTATTTTCGCTGCAAAGATGTTGCTTCCGCTTACCGCCCTTGACTAAGCCAATAGCGATTTTCCATGCCGGGCATGGAAAATCTTGATTGGTCAGCTTAACGAATAAAATTGGCAGAACTCTATACCGCCACCATGTGGCGCTTTTTGGCAAAAAACTGACCAATTAGATAACTTTGACTAGTGGTTAAAGTTCTATAAAATCTCAACCACTATAAATTACCTTTATGGTTGGCCACGGCCTTAGCGTAGCTCTTCCTTATCTTATGCCCAGTCTAGGGGTCCTGGCTTCTTAGGGTGTTATTTATAGAACTTTAGTAGTACGCGCTCGCACCCTTTTAGGGATTTCTTGGGTTCCTAGGTTTTCTTATTATAATATTTCCATTTAATATAGTATGTTAAGCCATGCTCGTCCATTTATTTATTATATACATTAAGGATCTTTTCAAATTCCCACTTATCTATAATATTGCCGTCATTATCCCTTTTGGCTATCCTGCCTATAATATTACAACGTTCCTCTTTATTAATGCGTGCTTAACCAGAGATCTCTTTAGGGAACCAGAGGCGGATTTTTAAAGTATGGAAAGACTTATTAACACGGATATAGTCTGGGAGGTCAACTACAACTGCTCCTCTATAGGCAGCTAGGACGGGCTAGGGTCCGTCCTAGCTATTATCCCACTTCCTCTTGGGCTGGTTGGTCTTTATGTTTTTAAGGCTAACCATAACCATATTATCCTTTTTAAATATTATACCTTCGTCTTATTTTATATTAGCGTTGTCTTTATATTATCGCTGGGAGATATAAGCTAGGGCTTTAAGCTGGGTTAAGATGCGCTCAAAGCGGTTAGCAATAGTATTAGCTTATAGGTACTCCTTCTTTACATATACAGATAGGGCTGATGGCTAGGGGCCTACTGGTTTAACGCCTAGATATGGGTTATAGCCATAGTTAGTAAAGAATAGTGAGATTCCCGTGGTCTTATTGACCTGGTTATTTATAGCAAACTTGGTAAGGGGGAGCCAATCTACCTAGTTATCTTAGGTGAAGCTTATAAAGGCGCGTAGGTACTTATTTATTGCTATATTAACAATCTTGGTTTAACTATCTGTTTTAGGGTACTATGCGGAGCTAGGGCTTAGGGTTACCTTTAGGCACTAGTTTAGGCGACGCCAGAAGTTAGAAACAAATAAAGAGCCTCTATTAGAAACAATGGTATTTAGGGCGCCATATAACTTATAGATGGTGTAAATAAATGCTTTAACGAGCTCCTTAGTATCTAGGCTAGTAATAGAAATAAAGTGTCTTATCTTTATTAGGCGGTCAACAACGACAAAGATATATCTATATATTTTGCCGTTATAAAGGCACTTAGGCAAGTTAATAACGTGGTTAATAGAGATATCGGTCTACGGGCGGACTAGTAGTTCTAGTGGTTTTAGGAAACCAGGCGGTGCTAAGTGTAGGGTCTTTATATAGAAGCAGAGAGCGTAGTCTTTTACAAAGGTAGCCGTAAACTGTGAAATACCTAGCTATTAATATATTCGATTAAGGAGGTCTAGTGTCTTAACGCGGCCCAGGTAACCCGCAGGGCCCGAACTATATATGCGGTGTATAACTTCTAGTCAGAGTTTAGGTAAATTAGGGACAAATACTCAATTTCTATAGTAGATTAGGCCGTCAATAATTAAATATTTGGATTTATTATAGCGGAGCAGCTTCCTAATCTGCTTGGGCTAATAGCGTGCTTTACGGTCTTCCTATTTGCGTAGCGTAGCTAACATATTCCTAGCGAGTTCGTTCTCTTTATAGGCATTCTTAATAAGCTCTTTAAGGGGTTTTTTCTTAAGCTCTGGGTCTATTACTATAATAAAGTCTTTAATGCCCTGGTCTTGGGATTCGCTTAATAGTTCTTCTAGGATAATAGGGTTAACTTTCTTTAGTAGTAAGACAACGCGGTCTCGGTATTATAGACGTTTGTTATTAGCATTGGCAGGTACAACACCTAGGAGGCGGCTAAGAGCGTCCAGAATTATAGCTTTAGTGCTAGGCCTATAGGTAATAACAAAGTTAAATTAGGAAAGAAACTCAGCCCAGTAGACTTAGCGCTAGTTTAGTTATTTCGTTGTTATAAAGGTCTGGAGGTTCTTATGGTCTATAATAATTTCGAACGGCTGCTTAGTTCCTTATAGTTTAGGATGCCATTCTTCTAGTGCCTTAATAATTGCCAGGAGCTCCTTATCGTATATTTTATAGTTGCATTTAGGGGCTGAGTGCTTAGCAGAGAAGAATGCGACTGGCTTAAGCTTGTTACTTTTGTTAGCTTAATAGAGCACTCCACCTAAAGCCCAGTTTAAGGCGTCTATCTCTACCATAGTCTTCTTTATGTAGTCGTAATACGCTAGGACCGGTGCTATAGTAAACGCTGTTTTTAGGGTCTAGAATGCCTATGCTTAATTAGGGCCCTATAACCAGCTAATGCTCTTTTTCAGTAGCCTAGTCATGGGCTTAACTACCTTAGAATAGCCTTAAATAAATTATTAGTAGAAGTTTGTAAAGCTAAGAAATTGCTATAGTTTCTTAACTAATATTAGGTTCTTCCATTTCTGTAAGGCCTACACCTTCTTAGGGTCTATAGTTATGCCATTAGTCGAGATAATTAAGCTAAGGTATTTTATTTTGGTAGCATAAAACTTAGACTTATTAATATTAATCTGGAGTCTAGCATTACCAAGTCTCTAGATAATTTTATTTACATATTTTATATGCTCGGCGTGTGTTTTTAAGAAGATAAGGACATTATTAAGATACGCAGTGCAGTAGTTATCAAGGGCGTTGTGTAAAACATGGTTAATATAGTTTTAGAACATAGTGGGCGCGTTATAGAGACTAAACAGTGTAACTAGCATCTCATAGAGTCCAAACTGGGTGATAAATGCTATAAGCTACTTATAGCCTTCCGCGATCTGGATCCGGTTAAACACAGTAATTATATCAAGCTTAGTAAAGTACTTAGCACTATAGAGTGCGTCAAGTGTCTCACGGACTAGTGGCAGTGGGTATTAGTTCTTAATAGTAACTGTATTTAGGCCTTAGTAGTCATAGCAGATTTATACACCACTACCAGGTTTCGCTGCAAGGAGGAGTAGTACGGCGGCTAGTGAGGTTGATTCGCGGATAAAACCCTTATCTAGCATCTTGTTAATCCACTTCTTTACACAGCTAAGTTTAGCAGGTAAAAGTGGTCTGTTTTTATAGTATAGGGCCTACTTTCTTAGTATAATCTTAATTTTGTGGTCCCATGGTTGGTAAGGGGGCAGCTTGTCTACGTTCTTAGGGAGAAAGTGTTTAATATATTTATAAAACTCTTTTGGTAAGCATTATAAAATATCCTTATAGGTTAATCCTGGTTTGCCTTTTAGGAATTTCTTAATATCAGTATTAACTATCTTCTGGCGTAGAAACTTGGACTTGGTTATTAGGTTTATCTTAAGGAAGTTATAGAAATAAGGGGGTAGCGCTTTACGGGCTTCCTCTATTATATAGTTACCTTCTATTAGCCGGCGGAAAGACCTTTCTAACAGGTTCGGTACTTCTATTAGGCCTATAGGTAGCTCCTTAAGCAGCTATTAGTATTCTTCTTGTTTAACCAGTTCTACTAGCTCCGCTATATGGATCCTTATTACCTTTACGCCTTTTTATTTACAGAACTGGGTAAAATTAACGGTATAAGTGCATTTAATGTTGTCTAGGTTAGGGCGTGTCTGGTTCTCCGGTGCTACGGCTAGGCTAGCACGGCTTAGTTGGCCTAGGGGGGCGGAAACGAGGCGGCGGCCCTGCATAGTACGCGCGGGAGATAGGTGTGAGGTTGGGCGTTATAGGGGGAAGGTCTTAATTGCTCTAGTTTTGGTCTTGGCTATAACGCCCTTGGCTATTATACATGCGGTTACATGTGCGTACGGTAAATAACTTAAAGTTAGGTATCTTATTGGCTGACCTAGGTTGAGCGGGTGTATATAGGGGACTTATAGTTCTGGCGGTGTTTGTTTTTTTAGGAATAGGGTAGTAGTCCAGTCTTCCAGAATCTCTGCTTTATTTACTGCGTATATTAGCTTACTAGTATTAGGCACCTCTTTTACTATCGGCTGACGGTATCTGAGCGTTGGCCGTGTAATGCATCCGCATAGTGCTACTTAGTTACAGTTAGGAACATACCATAGGAGGTAGTTATAGGCACAGTAATTGGAGTTAAACTTAAGCTCTAAAGTAGGGAAGTCTGGTTTTAGGTTGTGCTTTTTAAGCTAGGGCATTCCAAGAATTACTAGTATTAAGGGTAATAACTTCGTGATGTAGAAGAGTATAGATTCTATATAGTGGCCGATTGTTATTCTTGCTATAAAGTAGTAGGTAATAAAGCTAGATAGAAGTCTATTAGTAAGGCGAAGTGGTTTTGGGACTAAGAGTCTTTTTATTATAATATTATGCTTTTTTATAAGCGAGTCTTTGTCTGTAAACGCTAGTGCTGTACTACTACTGTTAATGAGGCTTACTATTTTAATGAAAACTTATAGGAGTGGGTTGCGTAGTAAGGAGAGGTAGGTCTAAATAAGGATAGTATTCCTATTATTATTTGCTATTCTAAGGTTAAGTGGCAGCTAGCTTAGAATAAGGTCTGACTAATCTAGTAGTATAGATCTAATCCTTTTGTTCTCCTCCCCATATAGTTCTAACCCTTAGAGGCGACTTAGTCCAAGGGTTAGTCTTTTAATAACTAGATTATAGGGCTTGGCTAGTAACTATAGTCTTGGCTAGTATATCCTAATGTATTGGTCTCCGACGGTGTATATATGCTAGGGGGTACTTCGCCAAGGACATGGCCGGTCTTATAGTTAGTAGCGGCACGGAGCACTTGTCTGTAGTTTATATACAGGACCATCGGCTAGGGCTGTATTGGGGAAGGGAATTGCGGGGGTAGGTCTCTGTGTCTAAACCCACGTCCCTGTCTGTGGTTATTGCTTTGGTTACTAATCCCTCTGCTAAAGAATCCGCCGCGGCTAGGAAGGGGTTGGCGCGGTAGCATTAGAAGGGGATTTAGGTTTATTTTAGGGTTGTGAGCATCTTTCTAGTGGCTAGGTTAACCACATGCCAGGCAGAGTCTGTTATCTATACAATATCTTTGGACGTCATTGGGGAGGCTACTATTACCACCACCGAATTTGACGGCGTTAAGGTCTATTAGGTCATTCTATGGTGCTAGTGCTGAGGTGTTGTTATTAGGTAGTATAGGTTAATAGCCGCCAGCGGTACTTAGCTTAGCGGTATTCAGCTTAGTATGGTGGGCGTGGTTCTATAGGTTATAAGTAAACACGTCCATTTGCTTACTCTAGCCCTTATAGTCAGCATTATTAATTTTATGGCTAAGGGTAAGGGCTAAGTCCTTTATCTTAGACGAAATATTCTTCCTAAGTAGATTTACCTTTTATTCCTTAGTCTTGTTTGCTTTAATTATTAACTTATTAAGCTCTGCTTTCCAGGACTAGTAATTACGCTTGCCTTGGCTTAAGGTGTCTAATTTGTTCTTAGCCGCTTAGGTTGTATCTATAGTCTTATAGTGCTTCTTTATATACGCAAACATAGACTCTCGGTTAGAGAAGGCCCATTTACTTAGGTTATTTGGGTGTATATGTAGTATATTAAGGCCATGCTTAATATAGTTATAAGCCTTATCTATTAGTATGTCTGATATATAGAGGACTTCGTCTATTAGGGTCTTAAAGCACTTTATATCTCTATAGAAAATGCCTTAGATCTTTATTTCCCATATTTTAAATTTTTCTTGTTTTTCAGTTGGCGATCCCTTGCTATTAAATAGGGTAGGGTCTTTTGCTTCACGCTTTTTTCTACAGGGCTTAGCTAGGGGAGGAGAGCCAGTAGCGGTGTTCTTATCGGCAATGGTTTAAGTAAGTGTAGTAATCTAAGAGCTTAGGCTTTGTATAGTCTCAGTATATACCAAAGCTTGCTGTTCGTATTGTTTTACACATAGTTTAAGTGTCTCAAGGGAGTTAATTCTATGCTAAGCTTCTTTAAGTTGGGACTTTATAGTCTGGCCTTCATCATAGACTGTTTGGAGACTGCTCTTGACGCTAGTTAAAAAGGTTGTATATATAGAGAGGTGCTGAAATGTTTCTACCACATTAAGGTCCTTAGGGTACTCTGGACCACTCCTAATTGTCCAGGCAATGTTGGTGTAGGAGGTATCGAAGAGGCGGGCGAGCACTTCGCGTATATTCGCCAACGGGGTATTCTGGTCACCCATTTCAGGGGATCTGGGCCGGGTAATTAAAATCTGTAAGGCTGGCTGTAATACTGAGATTGTCTAGGACAATACTGAGATTGTCTGGGACTGTACTAAGATTATCTGGGACTGTAGTATAGTGTTGTTGGTCGCGCCGGGTCGCGATTATACTGGGAAAATAGAGACAGTGGACTGGGGAGAATAAAGATCGCGGTGGGGCGCAAGAGGAGATACCACAAACTGTCACAGTGCTATAATGCTAATAGGCTGAATAACTACATTGTGGTATGAAGAGGAGAAGGAGGTAAAAGGGGGTATCGTATACAAGTAGTAGGGGCAGCCGCCAAGGCGCTAGTGGTGGGCCAGCCAACAGTAGGAAACAGTACGAGACAGTACAAGACAGTATGTGTCAGGACAGTGCCGTGACAGAGCCTTTAATTAGGCCAACCCCTCCCCTAAATTAAATTAGATACTAATATAGGTAGATAGGCAGGTAGGCAGGCAGGCAGATAGGTAGGTAGGTAGGTAGGTAGGTAGGTAGGTAGGTAGGTAGGTAGGTAGGTAGGTAGGTAGGTAGGTAGATAGGTAGGTAGGTAGGTAAATAGAAGACAACTATTACTAGAACTAGATAATAACTGTTCTAACGACTAGCCAGTAAATATAAATAATTAAATTAATTAATTAATTAAATTAAACTAGAGCTTTAATATTGGCCTATTACTAAATTAAATTAAGGCCTCCTAGGGAGGCACCTTAGATAACTACCGTTTAAATATATAGCCAGTAAACAGCTATAGAGAATGATTTAAATTAATTAGAGCCTCTAATTAGGCCAACTCCTCCTCTAAATTAAACTAGACACTAACGTAGGCAGGTAGGTAGGCAGGGGTAGGTAGATAAGTAGGTAAGTAGGTAGGCAGATAGGTAAAAAAGGACTGTTATTAGAACTATACAACCGTCGCCAAAGCTAGATAATAATTATTTAAACGACTAGCCAGCGAACACCATAATTAATTTAATCAATTAATTGAATTAAACTAGAGCCTTAATATTATCCTATTACCAAATTAAATTGAATTAAGGCCTCTTAGGGAGGCACCCTAGACGACCACCGTTTAAATATATAGCCAGCAAACTCCTATAGAGAACGATTTAAATTAATATAATTAATCGCAATTAAATCAAGCAGAGCCTTTAATTGGGCCGACCTCTGCCCCAAATTATAGATATAGATAGGTAGGCATAGACAAGTAGGCACAATAGGCAGGCACAGATAGGTAGGCATAGACAGGTAGGCACCAATAGACAGGTATAGACAGGCAGGACGGTTGGATAGGTAGGATAGGTAGAATAGGCAGGACAGGTAGGATAGGCAGGCAGGATAGGTAAGCAGGCAGACAGGCAAGCAGGCAGGTAGGTAGGTAGGCAGGCAGGCAGGCAGGTAGGCACTAGGCCTAGTTAGGAAATCAATACACGGCCGGCGGATTATCGGGAACGCCGCCAATTGACGATTTGGAACCTCTGCGAGAGCCTTCCCCCTCGTCTCCTCGATCGATCAATCGCTTGACGCCTAAGTAGACACAGATATAGACACGGACACAGACATAGGGGTAGGTAGGAAGGATCGATTTGGATTATTTAGATAGCTTAAAGCATCCTGTATATAGAATAGGGCCTAAAATTAAACCGATTTTTATATTTTAACTGCTATAAATACTGGAGTATTAATATACCTTATTTTAAAATCTAGAATTTTTGTTATTTTAATTATTATCCTAATTGTACTAATGGTCCTAATGGTCCTAATGGTCCTAATGGTCCTAATGGTCCTAAAGGTCCTGGAGGTCCTGGAGGTCTGTGTGGTCTGTGTGGTCTGGGCGACCTCCTAACAGGTTCCTAACAGGAAGCCAAGTGTAAGTGTCTCTTAGAGCTCCTAACAGCCCTAATAGGAGCTGTTAGGAACCTGTCAGTACTATTAGGAGGCATAAACATTTTCCTAATGTAGTAGAAAAGCTTAAGAAAAGCAGCTAGGAAGTAGAAGTAATTATTGCCTACTAATATTGTGCTGGATAACCGTAGTACCTTATTAAATAGCTAGGATGGTTGAATAAGTATAATAAATGGAAATATAAGATAGAACTTAAGAATTATTAATAATTATTAGATAAGTACTATAAGCGGAATACCCTAGCCTTATAGCTAAAGCGTAAGTAAAAAGCAAGCGCTGCTGTTAAGATATAATTTACACTAAAGTAGAGCAGAGGACGTCTTAAGGAATTAAAGAATAAGCAATACTTATAATAAGAACTGCGGCATATATACAGGGTAAAGCGCGATTTATCAATATCCTATATAAGCCACACTCTAATATAACCTAGCTATACTAGCGACTCGTAGGCGACTTATAGGCAAAGCTATAGTATATGCCAATAAAGCTTAATTTAGAAATCACCCTTCCTAGACCTAGTCCGTCACTCTATACCAGCTTAGTAGACTATTATATTAGAGAATAGGTCTATTTAACTGGGGTCTAAAACCTACTGGTAACCCGCTAGCAATAACCTGTACTAATAACTTATATACTATTCTATATATATACTATATAGATAATATATAAGGCTAAAGCATAGGTCAGCAGTGGATTTAATAGGCATATAGCCTTACCGTCTATAAATCTGGCTATATATAAGTAACCTATAACCTACCTGTAAAGTATATACAGTGCTATACCGGTATAGTATAAGGCCAAAGTATGGGGTTAGCAGTAGATTTAATAGGTATACTACCTTACTACCTATAAGTCTAGTTATATATAAATAACCTATAACCTACCTGTGAGATACTAGCGACCTGCCTACATAAGCGATCTTTTAGAATATTTTTAATGGTCTACTAAATTTAGGCGAGCCCTAAACAGACTAATTAGGATTTTCCATCCTAGGGATAGAAAATTATTACTAGCTTAGTTAAATATGGGAAGTCTTAGCAAGGCGAATCTAACTAATTAAATAACTTTAACCAGCGGTTAAAGTTCCTTAACATCTTTATACCGCGCATGTATACTACCTATCTCTCTATACACAAAATTAAGACGCTCTTTCCCCTCTAAATTTTTTTTCCTTATTAAGGTTTTTATAGGGTTTTATTAAGACTTAAGTATATAAAGGATTAGGGACAATCTTTTTAAAGGGGGGGGTATTATTAGGTAAAACCTAAGTAGATAGTTATATAGCTATAAGGTATGGGCGACCCTAGGTCGACCTAGGGGTGACTCGCCCATACGGCATATACGCTATATATAACTAGGGAAACCCCTTCCTTACCTCGCATATAGACTCCTCCTTTTCCCTTAAGGATTTATCTGTCTATACAATATACCCTATTATTCTATTAATTGGACTCCCTATCTACATCCTTACCTTATACTATAACCTATATAATCTATTGCTAGGCGGTTCTCTATATAGCCTTATAGCTATTTATAGCTATTCTAATAGGGATTAAGTTATATATTATAGTCACACCTAAGATATTACTAGAGGCAGAGGTAAAGAAAAGGATAAACGGAAATGTTATTCTGGTGCACTAATTAGTAGGAGATATAAGTAGGAGGAGAAAAAATAGGAGAGGAGAGAAGAGAGAAAAAAAGAGAAGTATAGTAGGATTAAAGCATATATTAACACCAAAAGAGAGTATAAATATATCCTATAGAAAGGGCTAAAGAGTTACAGCTCTAGGTAATTATTAGTATAAAATATATAGAAATTGGGGAAGGTGGGTAGAGCACCTATATAGACTCTAAGGGAATGGAAAATGCCTTATAGCTAATGGCTAGAGTCTAAGGTGGTATGGTAGCAGGAAAGAAAAGAGGAGATAAAGTATAAGGGTAAAAATAGCAAGAGAGAAGGCCTTTTATAGTTAAGGTTAAGGTTAGGCCTTAGCTAAACTAGGGTAAAAAAGTAAGCGCGCCTTGCCTATAAAGGAACCTCCATTTCCTAATATATAGTCTCTATTATATTTTTTACTAATTAATATATAGAGCTATATCTAACCCTAGAGGATACGCAGCTAAAGGGATGTCTATGCCTATAGAAGTTAGTATATAAGCTAAAGCTTTATACATACTTTGCAATGCTAATTTATATAGGAATTTATATTAAACTAACTATTAAAGACTATTGGTAATAGGACTTTTGGTGTAAAATAAAGCATATATATTGCAAATATATTTTCTGTATAAGATGGCAGCAGATTAACCGCTATTTCTATTATACTATACCTTAAGAAGATTATAATAAGGCCTTCTATAGTACCTTTAAATATATTAAGGACCTTAGTAAATATATTTAAACTTATTGTTATTAATATTATTACCCTAAAGTCTACCTTACTATTAATAAAATAATTAAATAGTTTACTAGCTAGTTACCTAAAATAGTTAATATTTCAATAAAGCTAATACTAGAAGGCTATAAGATATAGGTCCTAGTAAATTAAGGCTATATTCTTAATTAGATATATTATATAAAGGGCAAGAAGAAGGGTCCCTTTAAGCTAGATAAGTATTAGTAGAAGGAGGAAATTTTTATTAAGACAGAATTAGTAGTGCTTAATTTATTAATATAAGTGGATAAGAATACTAAGGAGTGTCACGGCGACTTAGTTAATCGAGACTCTAGCACTGTAATATAACGAGCGCAAGCCTGTATAATTGGAATGTCTATAGACTTAGATATTAAGACAAGGAGCAGAAGAAAGTCGTGGAAAGGACATATCTATATATATAAAGCCAAGACGTAAGCGAACCCCCCTAACTAGGCCCTATCCAGGTTATATATATTAGTGCCATAATAAGAAGCGCCTCTACCCTCTAAACAAGTATATATTTTAGCTAGATAACCTCTTTACCTCTATTAAACTTCTTTAAAGACTTTAAAAGGAAGGGATTAATAGTACTAGAATAGTTAGGACAATAAAAGTAAAATATAAGGAGTAGGAGGAAAGTAATAGGCTGTATAATAAGTTATATAACAAATAAATAAAACCACAGCTTATATAGCTTAAGCTCTTCTACAGTTCTAAGATTCTATAGGGTAAGCTTTATACAGCTATATTAGATAATAATACTGTAATAAAATTTACTTAGAAAGATGCGTAGATAGTCCTCTTTATAAGCACTGTCGCTAACTATAAGCAGCTTAACTACCTTAACTCTATAGCTATTTACTAACGTTATATATTACTAGCTCCTATAAAGGTGCTTTAAGAGAGAAAGTATCTAGCCACTATAGCTAGAGGAGTAGCCTAAATATATAAGATCTTTAGCAATAAGGTGTGTAAATGGCTCTAGATCCTATATTTTATTGACTTTTATAACCACTTTATAAAAGGTATAGATATAGCAGACTAAATAAGGTCCTATTATACCTTTTTAAGAGTCTATAAATGTACTTAGAAGCTGCTATTCTACTTCCTAATTAATATAATTATCACTAACTGCTATAAGCTCTCTTTTTTTACTATACCTAACCGGCCATATAAAGCTAGGCATAAGGACTTTATAGTAGATCTTGTAAACGCCCTTCTTAAGCATTTAATTTGGCCTGCTAATATATTAGAAACTCGTCCATCTATGAGCTAAATCGTCTCCTAAATACCTATAAATTATAAATATAAGCTAGTTATTATTAATAAAGTAAATAAGACGTGTTTGGCATGTGTTAAGGCTTAAAAAAGGACTATAATTATAAGGCCTAGTGGAAGGAAGCCTCTATATAAGCTATTATATAATTCCTTAGCAAGGTATGGAAAGGATTTAGAGTGCCTAAAGCGGACGCTATACACTAAATTTAGGTATAGGCTCTATTGCATTCCGCTTTATTAATCTAGACCATACTAGAAGAAATATATTAAGCGTATAAGCTCTAAGGATTAATTAGTAGCAGGCTATTTTATTTTAACTATAGTAAAATCTCCTTAATACGATATAGGGTATATAACGATACCCTCTACATTACGATCTACACCCCTTAATTAAGCATTTTTTGGTGTAATATTACGATAATCTAACTTTTAATGATATTGTTAAGCACTTACCACCAATATTAGTATAACCAGTAGAGAATTTGTATAAGAGAGGGCCCCATTTAGCCCGCGAGGTAGATATCCTAAACCTTTTTAGGTATAAAGCTCCTCTTTTTCTTACTTATTTACCCTATACGTGACTCTTAATATAACAATACTATTGGTATTACGATACGCTCGGCCGAATAAACGGTATCGTATTAAAGAGATTTTACTGTATATATATATTTTTAGGTTATAATAATTTTTTAGTATTGCGGCAGAATTGCTAACTACCTAGATTTAATTGGTTAAGCTTGGGCTATAACTCTATGCGCGATTTTAACAATGTAAGGGATAAATCCTCTACTATTACTCCTAGAGCTGTTATACACTACTTATTTAAGCTCGAGCTGATAAAAGTATATATAATCTACTAACAAGCTGCTTAACCTTTGCTTAATTTTAGTCTTATAATTCCTCCGTCTTTAACGCACATAAGACTTTAAAAGGTAATTCCGTATTAAAATACTAAGAGTCTAAAACCCTGCCTCTTAAGGTCTCTAAGTGCAGTATCCCTTAACCCGTCGGGGTCCGTCAGGTATGTGGTCTGTGCGCGAATACCGGGATCAAGACTACGCATGCTCTCTATAGAATTCAACCATTGACTCAAATTGGCTGTAGTATCTCCAGGATACCGTTCTGCAGGAACGATGCCTGCCGGCAGCC
>Ga0307507_10000405_pt1 | contig 89814 bp, 40 predicted proteins | sample 7_EM_MG_FD_207223 | JGI IMG/M metagenome (GOLD analysis project Ga0307507, IMG submission 207223) | Populus trichocarpa ectomycorrhiza microbial communities from riparian zone in the Pacific Northwest, United States - 7_EM | ecosystem: Host-associated > Plants > Roots > Unclassified | place...
TAGGTTATTATTATGGCCTACCTAGCTTATATGGTATTTTAAGACATTATAGACCTTTTTTACTACTAGGATTTCTTTAACCTTCTATTCTTTATCCTCTGCAATTTAGATTAGTAGTAGGGGGTTGTTATACTATCTAGGTAGTAGATTACCTATATCCTTTTATAGCCGGTCCAGAGAGAAGATAGAGTAGATCTTTATTAATTCTAATAGCTTAACCTTAAAAGAGTGTCCTACCTTTTAAAGAGTCTTATATAGGCTAGCCATTTAATAGTCTAGCTTATAGCTTGGCCTCTAGGTTTTTTAGTTCTTTATTAATACCTATACCTTATTTCCTACTTAGAAGTCTACCTTATAATAATATTAGTTTATATCAGACTCCTTCTTCTCTTATACCTTTTTTATAATTATTTAAGCAGTCTCCTAGGCTCTATATATTTTCTTAGTAAATACCCAGGCCTTTTTATAACTAAGGCGTTTGCAAGCTATAGTGGGTTTAGTAGGCCTATCCTAATTAAAGGATGTTTATAGTGTATACCTATAGAGCAGTTTAAATAGGGACATCCCTATACTATTATAGGGGAGTATAAGCTATATATAGTCTATTATAGGCAGTAATTCTAATTAATTGTCCTAATAGTAGTCCATAAAGGGACGTAGTTATTAGTTAAGGTACTAGTTTATAATCTTAGTTTAACTGTTAGTTTAGGGGTAGAATATAATAAAGAGCTTAATCTTAATCCTAAGGATATAGTAGAATTTATTCTAGAAATCTAATATAAACTAGGGACTATAGTTAGAGATAATTAATTTAGGGGCACCGTAGAATTAATAGATATTATTAATATAGAGGCGGGCTATATCCTTTATAGTTATAGTTTTAAAATATAGAAGGGAGATAGATTGCTTATATAATTAGTTAATTACTATAAAAGCCATATTGTGGCTGTGAGCGTTCTTTAGAAATAACTTAAAGTCCATTATAATATATTGCTAAGGGCGTTTTAGAACTAGTAGCAGTTATAGCTACCTAGGAGTTTAATTCCTAAGGGTATCTGCGCGTTTATAGGCGTAGTAGTTCCTAATAAATTGTACTATATTAGGTAGAAGTCCTTGCTAGTAGTAATGGGGCGCTAATAGTTAGTAGGTCTTATCCCAACTAGGGTATACTATAGAGACTTAACAGTAGGCCTTATGGATTAGCTCTGTCTATAGGTTATTAATATCTAAAACTATAAGCTGTTCCTAGTATAAGAGTAGTCCTTCTTTTATTTATAAATTAGGGTTACCTTTTATAGCTTAGTTATAGAGGGCCTTTAGGGAGTTAGCTATACGGTTTATAGTTAGGATGTAATTAATTAGCCCTATTAGTTTATCTAAGACTTCTCCTTCTATAGGTGCTAAATTATTCTATTTAGAGTCTAGCTTCTTAAGGATCTATAGGTTAAGCTATTTAGGGTAAAAAAGGGCGTGTGTCCGGTATTAGGCCTTTAGCTTATTCTAAGGTCCTATATCTTATTCCCTTTAGGTTAATATATTAGCCTTAGAGTTTTACTTGCTAAAGTAATATATAATTATAAAGAAGGGTTAAGAGAGTATTTTAGCCTAGTAGACTTATTATTTAGTAAGCTGCTTTATAGTTATAAAGTACTTTAGGGCTTTATAATCCGTATATATCTTAATCCGGAAATTTATACCTTCTAGCTCTATACGCTATTAGAATAGTAACTAGATAATAGCTAGCATTTCTTTATTATATACTTTATAGTTATACTTAGCTAGGTCTATTATTTTTAAGAAGTAATAGGGTACTATTCGCCATCTAAATATAACTATAATAGAATTCCCACTATAACTCCGTTAGAAGTATCTATCTTTAGTATTAATTTAAAGTCTAGGTTATAGTAATAAAGGACTTAAAAAGAGATAAGCCGATCTTTTAACTCTCTAAAGGCTTCTATATAGTTATTATTAAAGATAAAAGGTGTATCTTTCCGGGTAAGTTGTATAAGAGGCTTTGCTATAATCCTATAGTTGGGGATAAATTAGTAATAGAAATTATAAAAACTAAAAAAGGACTAGATCCTCTTTATAGTATAAAGGGGTTTCCAGTTATAGATTATGTTAACCTTCTTAGGGTTAACTTTAATCCTATTTATACTTACTATAAACCTAAGGTACTTTATACGTTTTACCCTAAATTTATATTTCTTAATATTAATTTATAAGCCTGTGTTCTATAATCTCTCTAGGACCTTCTTAATATAAACTTAGTACTTAAGTTTATCGTCTAAGTATATAAGAATATTATCTAGGTATGCCGTATAGAATTTATTAAGGTAATTAAAAAGAATATTGCTTTTAGCTTATCTATTAATTATTAGTAGAGGGGGCTATAGCCTAGCAAGTTATTAGCTTTTAATTAGATCTTATAATTATAGGTTTTATAGGGGGGCAGTATATCTAAAGCTGCTTTTAGGAACGCGTCTTTATAGTCTAAAAGGTAAGTAGGGAGGAGGCGCCTAACTAGCTCCTTATTAGTTTTCTCTACTAGCCCCTCTTTCTTCTTATTAGTAATCTAGTTAATTTTATATAAGCTAGTTATAAAGACCTTATTATCCTTTTAATATATATTAAAGTGGAAACCTATAGCACTAATTACCGTAATATTTACTAGAAGGGGGCTATATAATAATAGGAGTATCTATAGCCTTATAGACCTTTAGCGCATTAGCGTTATCTTTACTCTCTCTAGCTCTTATTGCATCTTCTAAAGGTTATCCTTTATATTCTATTAGTATGTCCTCTTCTATATTAGCTAGATCTCTATAATTTAAAAGTCGCCTATATTACTATCCATTTTACTTCCGTAAGTAGAGTCCTTCTTAACTATAGTACTTTAGGGAAGTATTATTATTAGTATAGAGTTCCTACTAGCCTTATAGCAGATATCTTCTTAGGTAAAGGCTAGGTCGCGGTCCCTAATATCCTACTAATAGATAGGGTTAGCCTTTACGGCTAGTATTTTACGGTTAGTCTAAATTTCTCTAATAAAAAAAGGTAGTTTTAGTTTATTCTCTGGCCAGACAAACTGTCTTTATTAGATATTTAACCAAATATTAAAGTAGGACATCTATTTTTAGCTAGGGATAATATTATAGGAACCTAGGTCTAGGATATAAAAGGGAATACTATATTAGCGTTATTTATTAATAGAGATATACAGCTTTAAGATATAGGTAACTGGCTTACCAGCTTAACTATTATAGCCTTTTACTTAAATAGGCTTCTCTAGTTAGGTAGCATTTATATTTAAGAACTTAGCAATATTATTTATATAAGCAGTATTTATAAAGGCAAAGCTATTTGCTCTAGTATTAATAAGGGCAGTTATATTAACTCTATATCTATTTTAAGATACTATATATAAAACTATAAAGTATTTTCCACTTATTAGCTAACTTAAATTAATTTCCTTAAGATTAATAGGATACCCTAGGGAGGAGTCTTTTCCTAGGGTCCTTCTTTTCTTAACTTATTAGATATTTCTTCTTTCTCTATCTTCTTAATATTATCTATATCCTTTAGCTCTAGGCAGAATAAGGTAAAGTAGCTATCCTTTCTATAATAAAAGTATATAACTATAGTAGGGTTAATTAGGGTATTATAATAAGCATTAGTTAGAGGTATTATATGTAGTAGGTTAGGTAAGACTTATAGGTAGGTAGTTATAACCACCTTTAGTATAAGGGTGGTTATAATTTATCTTCTAATACTAGCTCCTATTAGTATAGTGGATAGGTTATAGTTACTATAGGGCCGCTTTAGTTAGTTAGAATAAATATTAATTTGTTTTAGTTCTAAATTTAGCAATAAATATTAGGCTATAAGTCTTTGGTAGGTTAATAGATTATCTAAAGCTACTATAATCTTCTTTTATAGCTAGACCGTTAGCTTGTTATATAGGTCCAAATAGTAGTTTCTAGGGGAAACTTAGCCTTTGCCTATTAGGTATAAGAACTAAGTCTAAAACTTAGTAAAGGATTAGTTTAATTTTATTATTAGGCAATTGTAGTTATAATAGGCATCCTATACTTTATTTAAATTAATATAGATAGTAGCTAGGTGCTATATTATCTTAATAATAGATATAAACTAAATAGGTAACTTATCCTTAAACTTGGCCTAGAGGTATTACTAGGCGTCCCTAATAGTTTAACCAAAGAAGTAAAGCATTTTAGCTTCTTTAGAGGGGAAATAGTTATAGTTAATATAAAGCTTTCCTTACACCTAGATTCTTTAGTTCTTAAAGGTTAAGTTTATACTATCTAATAATAGTAGGGGATTAGGGAGCTTAACAAACTTTAATTACTTTATTATTATGTCTATACTCTTTAATATATTATATTTAGTTAAGTAAATAGGTTAACTAAGGCTTTATAAAGGGGAGGCTGGGCTGTTTTATAAGGTAGTAAGGTTTTTTAGGATCTCCTTTAGAGTCTCTTATATACTTTAGGCTTAAAAATAATTAACCTTCTAATTAGCTGCAAGGGTACGAATCTACTTGTATATATCTATAACATTATTATTATCTTTAAATTTCTAATCCTAATTGGATCTTATATTCCTCTTAGGTAGAGGCAGGTCTTTTAGATAAGCTTGCTTTAGGTGCTATTATTAACCTCCTAAGGGGTTTAATTCCAGGGTTCTTTTAGGGATATAGGTTAAGTATAGTTTGGCCTATAAAGTGGGATATTATTAGGGCCTTCTTAGGTGTAGTAGTATAAGTTTTCTTTAATATCTGAGTATAATGCGTTGACGCGTTATTATAGACGAAGGTCTTCTTTTTTAGGTAGGATATTATTAAGGCCTTTTTAGGCAATGTAGGGAGAGCTTAGTATAATATAATGGCTTATATCAATGCCTCTAAACTAAAGCTTATAGATTGCTATCTAATAAAGATACTAAGCTAAAAAGGAGGAAAGGTAGCCGTAAGGGCTTATATAAATAAATAGGTAGCGCGGGCCGCTAAGGCGCTAATAGTAGACGAGCCAATAGTAGGCGAGCAAACAGTAAGAAATAGTACTAGATAGTATTAGATAGTATTAGATAGTATACTAGGTGGCAGAATATGGCAGAATATGGCAGAATTTGGCAGGTGACGCGCTCTAGCACCGTTACAATTTTAGAACTTTATATTAGTTAAAATATATAAATAAATATATAGATAAATAAAGCGGCCCTTAAATATAATTAATTACCTTTTAAAGTGATTAACTAGTTAACTAGTAGTAGTAGCGTCGCGTTTAATTAATAAGTTAACCCTTATATATTTATACTAAAGGCCCTTAAATAGCAACCGAGATAGCATTATTAAGTAATCCTAACTTAACCCTAATTCTATTATACTAGTAAGGGTCTAGTAAAGCTATATTAGTTAAGTACTAGCGAGATTTACTATCTTAGTTACCGGCTAAGTCGCTTACTAAGATAACCTATAAGCTCTTAGACGCTTCGTTATAGAATTATAAAATATAGGGAGTAGATATAAGCATATCCTACCCCGTAACCAAGCACGTGCTGATCCAACTGATTTGGGCTTGAGGTAACTGAGTTCGGGTTAAATTCTACTACGGAGCGTCTGATTTATGAGATACGGTACGGGCGCTCTTCTTATAATTGCACAACAACTTGGAAAGAAAAAGAAAACCGCCAGGACTGCGCTACCTAGTAGCAAAGCCTATTGTACCACCCATAATGATCAATTCAAAGTCGTACTCGCGCTTATAAAAACTACTTGAACAGCCGCAAATCTTTTTGCTATAAGTTAGGGTATACTGTGAAAAGGGGGTGAATAGGCGTACGCTGAAGTGCCAGAAAAGATCTCCACTAGCCTCCCATCCGTCATAAACCAAAGACAAGCCGAGAATATAGCTGTGAAAAGTCCCACAAGCCCCAGTCTTTTTGACATTCCGCTGACCATATACAGGATCACGATGGCCAAGACGGGGAGTAAGCACGATAGAACGGTGCCGAAGAACCCGGCAACTTTAGCAATTTTAGAGTCAGAGTAGTGAACCGTATTTAAGTTAAAGTCGGCCGTGCCTTTCGGTTTCTATGATAAATCAGCTTCTTAAGAACGACTAACCTTTTAGGCAACATGGAGCACCTTAAAACGTCGACCACACTGATAATGGAAACCGCGGAGGCGATCAAGCAGCCACTCCGAGAAGTTATTAATTTCCTGTTCGCAATTTTCAAGAGCGATCATATCATCCCCCTGTGACCAGAGGTGACGATCGAGGCCAATTAGGTAAACGTTCCCCATCGTAGGACGTTCCATCCAATCTTGCAGATTTTTGAGATTGCGATTTCGTGGCTTAGAGAGAGTGAGCATTTGATTATATTGAAGTACAGCCTCATCTGTGCGATTAGCTTGGGAACCATATAGGTCAGCGGTTATATTCACTGTATTCTTTGAGCTTTGCTCTGATCCGAAGAGCCATATTCCACTGCGCGTCGCTTCCATCATCTTTGTCTGCTGACATTAGCGCATCCCAGTCTAACGAAAAATGCCCTTCTTGTTGAACATCGTTAACAGCCTCTAGCTTCCGGAAGTCGTGTTCAAGGGTGACGAGCTCCGCTTGGAGGTATAAGATGTTCTGGACGTTCAGCGCTCCGAATTGACGAACCATAGCTACCTCAGGATATTTGCCCATTAGGGAAGCGATTTTGGCGTATCCTTTCATGGTGTCAAGCGTCTTAGAAAGAGGGATGTTTCTATAGTATCAACCCGGAGCAATGTAGCAAATGCCCCTAAAAATATATGGTATGGCTTTTCAGCCTTGCCTAACGAAGTCATGTTGGCCTTGTCAGTCTGCGACACGTCGCAGTCCTAGCCAGCTCAAAACGAGCTGGCTATCAGCGCTCCTCCCATACTTTTTGTTTGGCGTACCGTTGTCCGTTCTTGGTCCTCGAATGGGAGAAGAACGTGGCATAATGGCATTGGCTTCACCTTAAGACAGACCTTTAGGAACATCTAGTAAACATGTTGCCGCGCTCTTAGCCTCTCTTAACTTTACATGATCAGGGATAATCTAAAGTTCACTATTTTAAGGTGCTTAGAAGTTCTGTAGTTAATGCACATATCACGTGATAAATCAGAACTACGTGATAGTTACAGGGAGACCCTGACCTCCGAGTGTTAAGGAGCTGTGCGCCTGGTGGGTGGGGTGGTGAGTTCGACGTATACGGTATATGTACTTGACTACAGCGGGTGGCAAAATGATCTCTTGAATTCACCTCTACTTTGTGCAGCACTCTTCTTGCCCGCAGCTACTAGCCATTAAGAATTTGTTCATAGTTAATGCTTATACGGCTACTTAGGTAGAGCGCATGTATTATTATCTATTGTAAGGACTTGACTTTATTTGTCAGCATGAAGCACCGTGAGCTCTCGCTCATGACATGATTGTCTCTCTAGAAAACTCAGGCATGGATGTGAGCGAGGATCAGTCGAATTGCCAGTTGTCAGCCAGGCAGGTATCACGATAGATGACATAGGCTTAGCTGATAGGTAGAGACACAGAATTGAATGAGTGATCTGTTTTATTCAAGGTGGCTCTAAGAGCCCTAATATACATAAGAGAATTGACCCCCTACAGGGGTCCCTAGAGAGTGATGATACAGGTTGAAACTAGGCTGATACCGGCTGATACTGATGTCGAACAGCACCCGTCGCACCTCTGTAGTAAGGCTACCTCCGTGGCCAACACCAGTTAAGGTTGTAATTTCGGCTTGCCCACATCTCGCTCTTAATCCACTTTCGTACTGGGAGTTACCTCATCCAGCTCAAAGACAGGCGGGAGACACGAGATGATGCTCAATCAGCAGCGTGCATGGTGAGGACCTGTTAGAATTTTGGAACCTCGTAACAGCCGTGGACCGGCTTAGCAAATCCCGGCTGGAGAAGGATATGGTCTTCATCTTGCATTAGATCTGCGGCTCTTCCTCAGTTGTTGCTGGTCAATCCCTTGATTGAACCTTGGCCTCCATGGTATCGGAAAATCACCGTCCGCCCGTTCTTCTTTCACAGAGCCTTCTCCTCTCCTATCCTGAATTCTTCTTCGCGCTCAACGCTTAGAGATGGGTCAGGAGTGCGCTTGCGCTTCCTTTACTTGATACTACTGGGCACAGGCAGTTCCTCCGTGGAGCGCCTCAGCCGGTGGTGGTTTTCCGCCTTATCCAAAAATGCGTGAGCTTCTCATAGGAAATGCATACGGCGAGCTCTTTCGTACCTTCCGGGCAGAGATGCGGAGGTGAGAAATCCCGTAGAGGAACCCTCAGCTCGCCAGGCATAGGAGTCCCGTCTAGTGAGCAGGATAGCGACTCTTTAAGGATGAAGGTTCCGGGAGGGGGGGGGGGGAATGGGAGAGGGGTATCAGAGGAACGGCTGTCTGGGATAGCGTCGATAAAACTTGCGAGCGTAGGGTTTCTGGGGCGGTAGTCTTTCGCTAAATTCCGAAGCTGTAAGAGGATTCTTCGCCGACAGCGCCAATAAAGTACTCATGGATCGGCGTTGACATGCGGAGGGTAATGGTGGACCCTTGGGCATCGTAGTCGTACCTATCGATTGGGCTCCTATCAGCGACATTTGCTGATGAATTTGAAGCGCATCGGCATGGTGACATGCCTGACCTTATGCTAGAAATATTCCGCCAGTCCTCGGCTTTTCAACGTCTCCTGCAGTAGCTTGAACGACGCAGGTCCAATGCGCTCTGAGTGCCACGGACTGGCTGTGCGAAAGTGTCGATCCAATGCAGATCAGAAGAAGATGAGGAAGACTGTCTATTCAAACTATAAGGAAAAGAAACTATATATACACGAGGAAGGTGTAGGTAACAAACGCTTAGTACCACAGCGCAGCTGCGGCCATCTCGGTCCTCTGCCATGATGCTCGCTGTACACTTAGCTTTAGCGCCGCCTCATAGCCTACTCACCGCCTCTCAAACCTGCTTCGTCTTCTCATGCCATTACTCCTCCACCTGATGACGATAGCCAACCCACACTCTCTCGCTCCTTGCTGGAGGACCCCTCACAATCACAGTCCGTAGGTAGAAGTCCGGAGAAACTCGAGCCCAACAACATAGTCCCAGTTAGCGCTATTACCCACTATTGCAACTCATTCAAAACCATTAAGGCTTTCTGTCGATCAAGGTCGGATTTTTGCCGATTACCCTATTCTTGTTCCAGTTGCCTTTCGCCTTATGACTCACACTGTTTCTGTTGCCTGTACTCCCCTTGTACCCCCCCCCCCCCCCCTTTGTTGATTGGTGTGTATGGAGCCGTCACGAAGAACGAGTCTATATACAAGAGAGGCTATCACGTGATCGTAGGAAGCTCCTGTAAATGCCCCTACCCCCTATCAACACCACCTCAATCGAAAAGAGACGATTTTTTGGCACGTCTGCCCCCGGGCTCAATTACATCGAAGCTATATCTCTCAACTTCACGCACGACCAAAATGTCCGACCTCGATCCTATTGGCCTATCCTAGCCAACTCTATCAAAAGCATATGCCACCCTTGGAAAACCTGCTTCCAAGCAACCCGCTGAATCATATCAAATCCTGGGGAAGACGGTAGAAGATGTAGGTCGGCATAATGAGCTGGATGGAGAGCAGATAGCTGCACCAGGGGAAGGCAAGGTCAGAGATGTAGTGGAAGGGGAAGACGGACGAAAAGGAGCGAGTGGGCAGCAAGATGATCTGGCAGCGGACATTGAAAGGTACGCTGTAAAGATAAGGAGTATTTTAGACTTTCGAATAAGTCGCCAAATATTGGAAGAGGCTGTCGCTTCACGTATTTCAGAAGCTAATGCGTCAACGCTATAATAGGAAGAAAGCCGAGCAAGCACCGGCCTGTGAGGCGATGAAATAGCAACGTGAGAAGATCGTCGATGTTGGAGGCGCGTTGGGACAGCGAGGGGACCTGCGAATCTAGTGGGTAAAGACAACTATCCAAATACCTCGGATTGAGTAAACTATTTGTGATCAGTGGGAGCTTTTAGGAGAAAGAACCCGAGGATATGAACAGCCGTGAGCGAAAACTCTGACTGTATTGATTTTGCAAAGATTGAATGATACCTATGCAGATTGCATCAGCAGACGAGTGAGGGCAGAAATTCTATTTCCGTCTCGATTTCTTGATTCTTTGGTTCGAAGCGACGTTGACCTAAAAGCTTTCCAAATCCAAACATGCTTCCTCATTTAAGACTTTGTGAATCGGGAACGTCTTTCAAGTTAGACATCTCTAAAGAGGTCTGTAGCTTTTGCTCCCACTAAGCCACTCTTTCCTTTGGCAGGACCCGAGGCCATGTAAAAAAGAACAATCTGCCAATATCCTGGCTTCTTGTGGAGCCCCTTAGGTGGGGCTAGTGCCTGGGCAATCCGAAACATAGCCCTTATCTTTTGGATATACGATAATACAACTCCGTCGCTATGCAATAGAACAAAACAAAAAGATACAAACCCTGTGTGGCTTCAATCACCGGTGGAATTTCTGTTCGTTTCGATAGACTCCATAGCGTGTCCGTTTGCCTCTTTGAGGATGTCAAGCTTCGCAGATCGTTGCTGAGTCCGCAAAACCCATTCTTGGATGGTCTCGACTGGGCCTCCTTCGATCCTGACTAGCCTTGCTTCTGCGGGCTGGCCAAGCACTGTCCCTTGATATCTTGACTCAACGCCTGTTTTGCTGTGCTTCTTCATCAGAACTGTAGAACACTTGTCAGCGTTTCTGTCTCCTCGACCACTGTGACTTAGTCTCCCCAGCACCACGCGTTGACGGGTTGGGAAAGTGTACATACCAGTCAGATAGTCTTCTAAATCCTCTCTGCCCTTCATATCTGTGGCTTCTATAATCCTCTGAGCTTCTAGGCCTGCGATTCTTCGAATCTCGGCATTCTGTGCTCCGCGTACCCAATCTACAAACTCCCTCACATCCCGAGTATCCTCCTCGTCCCGCCTCATCCTTTCTTTAGCTCTAAGGCCGTTTCTTTCGGGATATTCTTCTAGAGGCTTTTTTAGCGCTTCCTTCCACGCTTCCTCGGCAGCTGTTAAAGAGGGTGTTAACAGGCCGCAGTCCTGCAGAGCCATCCGCACATCTGTGATGTCAGGTTCCAGGGTGTTGTGATTGGAGTGAGCATTTGTGGCTGTTCGTGAGGCTAGGAGCAAGAGGTAACGGGCAGTGATATCGGCTAAGGTGTCAATTACAGAAGGTCGTGCGGAGTGGAAGCCGGCAGCACGAAGGATATGGAGAATTGCTGGGCGTAGGAGAGAGTTGTGGAGCGTGTTAGCGGACATGGTCAGGAATTGGGCAGTCCTCAGCGGATGCGCTGCGAATGATGGAGCGGTATAGGTAGTAACATAGCGGATATAAATGAAGAGAGGCGGAGGGAGAGCGTGAGGACGAAGCTTTCGCGTTCACCTTGCCGCGACCTTCACCGCCGGATTCTGCCGTGCCTTTGTTCGCGCATTCCATGTCCAAGGGTCCCTTCTCAACTCCAGTTCACCGTTCACTGCACTTGACCTTCGCAGGTACGATTTGGCGCATTTGCTCACTCGTGTCCACCTAAACCGACAGCATTTCTCGTACCTTCTATCCTATCAAATCTCATAAAATGGTGAAGTTCAAACCACTCAAACCGCCCACACCAGCCGCCGACACACCTCTCGTACCTGAAGCCTCATCATCCAACCCAAAGCTTAAATTCAAGTTCCGAAATTCAGCAGCATCTTCTCAAACTCCTGAATCTTCCCAAGCCCCTGAAGAGGCTACAGCAGATGCAGCGCCGCCTGTGAAGCAAAAGCGCAAATATACTAAAAGACCTAAACCCGTGGACGAGAATGGACAGCCCATAGCCCCCCCTCCTAAGCAGGCCTCTAAAGCAACTAAAAAGCGAGCGCGAGATGAGAACGATGAGGAAACATCGCCCGCAAAACGGAAAACCAAGGATACAGGGTCTCAGTCTGTTAACGGGTCCAGTGCGCTTAGTGTTACAGGTCCTACACAACCTTTAATGCCTACACCAGCTCCGCAAAAGCTGAAGCTGAAAGCCAGAACATCAGGATCCGCCCTTCAGATCAAAGTCAAGCACGTTGGGAGACCGCCCCCAAGACCCCTAGGCGTAGGCTACGATAGTGAAGCCGAGGACGCCGAGATTGATCCAGCCATCGAATCTCAATTTATCCTACGTATGCGACCTGGACCTGATTGCGAACTCCTGAGACGTGCTATTGAAGAGAAGAAAATTGGCTTACCAGAACGCGAAGGCGGTTTTGGTGTACACTTTCGTTTCTTCGACAAAGAGGCACGTCGGTCAGTGGTGATCATTAAAGGACGGATGTACGCAGCTGCAATGGTTGATTTGCCGTGCGTTATTGAAGCTATGAAAAGTTGGAATAAGCGCGACTGGGTTAAGAGCGCGGATGTTTGTCAGATGCTACTTGTGTTGGGTGTTGTCCAGAATGAAGAGCAAGCGAAGAATTTCCCGTTGCCGAAGGAGGTAGACAAATTTTCGCACCAATACGCTCATGGACTAACGCCGCCTATGCATTGGGTGAGAAAGAGGCGGTTTAGGCAGCGTATGAGCTACCGTAGGATTGAGGAGGTCGAGACTGAGGTTGACAAACTTCTGGCGGCGGATGAAGAAGCGAGAGAAGCGGGTGGTGAATCGACCTATCAGATCCTGAACCCCGATCACCTTGATGGTTCGGAGTCTTCTGAAGATGAAGACGAAATGGACTATGAAGTCGAGGACGCGGAGGGTTATGAAGAAGAGGATGACGACGCAGATGAGATGGCGAGACTCATGGAACAAGAACTGGGCGCCGCTGATGATGAGCCTATACCTTTTACAACCTCTCACGATGTCGCTATGCATGCTATTGGTGCTGACGTTGCTAGTGCTATACCTGAAACTCCTACGTCTACATCTGCTGCAGAGACCGAGTCAGAAGTTGACGATGATGCTGATGCTGAATCAGAGGAGGGTATTGATGAAGATGCTTTAGCAGCACAGCAAGAAGTAGCGCAGCAAAGGGAAGAGATAGCGGATTTGGAGAAGGAGATCGCAAATGCAATGGTGCAATATGAGCAACAGCCGAATCCTCTATTGAAGCAGAGGATCATGGCCAAGATCAAGAGTTTGCGGAACGATCTAGATCTGAAAAAGGCAAGCTTAGGAGACGATGTTGATTGAACGCTGGTTAGAGGTGCTTCGCAAGATCATCCGAAAGTAGCTGTACGACTAAGGCTCTAGATTTTAGCTGCAATTATTATAGTTCAAGAGGTCCTGTAGATGGGACGTATCAGAAGGCGCAAGCTAGACACTAAAAATCACATTCGATTATCCCTTGATCCATCACCATCCCACGAGTAAGTGGTCCGTGCGCGAACAGCAGTTTTAAAACAACGCGTGCACCTATATGTAAATTCCATTAATTAATTACCTACGATAATGCCTTCTGATTGTCCTAGAATTGGTATAGATCTTATTTAGCCTACTTAGTATTAGGCTCTTATATTAAGCGATTTAACTCCTAAAATTAAGCATGTGTGTTAAATTACTGTAAAATCAAAAGCTTTATATTTCTCAGCACGGGCGTTAAATTCAGCTGGATTGATTGGCTACGCTCAAAATATAGTGACACCCTCAATTCTTTCGCCTTGTGTACGATACAGGTTATAAGAGCATGCTCCTACCTTTGGTATAAATTCCTTGATCCTGCCTGATTACTAGCCCCTAATTTGTTTAAAATTTACAATTTGCCTCCTTTCTCTCCAATTACGTTCAAAAAGGCCTCATGCACATGCTCTGTCAAATCTCCTGCTTGTAAACTTCTCCCTTTCTCCTTAAATGCCAGCCTTGAGCATTCTCTTGTCACAGCACTCCCTCCATATGCTGCTAGTGCTAGGGTCTCCGCAGGACTTAGATCTCCTTCATGGTCCCATATCTTATCTAGATACGCTTTGCGATATGCTAGTAATGTTGCCAGACTCCCTGTTAAAGTATCACCTTGCCCACCACTCCGTTTCAGCCCGCCTTCGCCTTCTGAGACGAGTGTGTATGTCCCGTTGCTGATATAATCTTTCGCACCCTTCTGTATGATCATAACACCTCCAAACGCCTTCGCTAATTTTGCGCACAATTCCGTTGAATCTCCTTCATTAATATCTACTCCCTTCGCCTTTGCTAGCCTCCCAAACTCAACAATATTCGGTGTAAGTATACACTCTGTGCACCCATCTACCAGCTCTGGCCGCGTCTGCGCGAGAAATAGTCCATCTGCATCCAGCACGAACGGAATACCTCTCTTCCGAGCTTCCTGGATGACTCTCGCACATGTGTCTTGCATAAGCTTATCACGCCCAAGCCCGGGGCCTATCACGATGACATGTAGACGCGAAAGCATGCCGATGACCTCTGTGGCGACGCTGTCGGCGGACTCGGAGGATGCAAGGTTTTTAGATTGACGCATATACGGGTGCACCATTAAGTTAGGGGAATAGGTTTTTATTACAGCGCCAGCGCTTGGTTCGCAAATTACGTGACTCTAAAATTGAAAGAGGCGAATAAGCTTGAGTTTCTGCGCTTCGGGGTTGAGGGGACTTCATAGGGTGAGGAGATGGCGGTATACCATGTCACAACCTAGCTTTGCGGAGGCCATGGCGGAGAAGTAGGGTGCACCGGTATAGTCTTCGCTACCTCCTATGACGGCTACACGGCCCAATTGACCTGTAACTATTGTTAGGAGTTGGTATTCGGCATGAGGATTGAATTTGTAATGTTCCTGCCTTTGTGGAAGCTTTCCAGCATAGGTGGTATCATTTTGTATACTTTCCCAAGGATTTCTTTCCTCGTAGCATTGGTCATTGTGAAAAGCCAGCAAATACAGATAGAATTGATAGGAAGCTTCAGTCCAAAGCTGTGTGTCCAGGGGAAAGTTGATATTTGGATACCGGGCTGACAGTTTCCCTTACGCGAGCTCCTACTGCTGGGTATGAGGTCATGGCGAGTCATAGCGGGGCATGTAAACGTCACTAAAATGGTCTACAATACACGAAAACGATAGCGGCTACGCCACATACATGTGTAACGGTAGTTGATACTTCAAAGTACATATATCAAATTATACAGCAGGCTATCATCTGAATACTCTCAGAGAATCGCCAATTTTAATGTCTTTGCCACCAATACCTGGCAAACGCCACTAACAATGGACATGTACGACGCCTACAGCTCTCTGCTCCGAAATCCAATAACGCCATATGCGGAATGTAAATCATCTCAGTCGAGAATTGCCTTCAATCTGAGCTTTTGGAACTGCATTTTCTATCCTTAGCCATTCGCCATTGAATGCATTGATAAGCCAACTGCTCAATTCTGCAAAACAAATTAGCTTCTGTGATGCTTGTTGGACATTGGTGGTACTACTTACTGTCGTATACTATTCTATTTGCATTGTGAAAGTAGATGCTGTGGTCCGAGTCGGGGAACACATGAACATCGTAATTCTCAACGCCGGCCAAGTCAAACTTGTCAAGTAGTGTCAAGGAGTTCTGCATGTGAACGTTGTCGTCCGCAACTCCATGCATGACTAAGAACCTTACGTTCTTTGCGAGAGAAGCTACGTCCGAGATGGATGAGTTGTCGTAACCGTCAGGATTGTGTTGTGGAGTGTGCATATATCTTTCAGTGTAGATGGAATCTGAATTAGTAAGTTTGACGTTTCATACTTCAGGGTTGGTCAACTTACCATAAAATCTCCAATCAGTGACTGGTGCAACTGCCATGCCATATTTAAAGGTCTCTCCTCCATCTAGTTCTAAAGTCTTGAGCGTCATGAAACCGCCATAGCTCCAGCCCCAAATAGCCATTCTTTCTTCGTCGACATAATTTCTCTTTGCCCATATCTTGGCTGTTGCAATCTGGTCATGGGCTTCGTAGTAACCAATATTGCCACGAACAATGCAGCGCAAATCGCGGCCCAGAAAACCACTTCCACGTCCATCGACCGTAACGACGATATATTCAAGACTAGAGGCAATATATGCCTGGAAGTCGACGTGAAATTTCTTCTCGACCATCTGCGATCCAGGTCCATTGTAAAGATAGAAAAGCACTGGGTATTTCTTCTTGGGATTGAAGTGTGGTGGCCTGCGCTCGACGACATTAAGCTCGAAGCCATCGACATTTACAGTCTGATAAATCAGTATAGGAAGCTCGTGCTCTCTTGCAAGTTTGTCGAGAGCCTTGTTGTCTTCTAATGTCACCTCGTAATGGTCTTTGTTGCTCGGAGTACTGATAACTTTTTGCCAGGGGATGCCAGGTCCATTGTAAGTTAGCAAAACATAACCCCCTCCCGTAGAGAATGAGGCGTCGTAGTAGCCTTCCTTGCTAGTATCTGTGATTGCTTCGAGCCCCGTGCCATCCAAATTGACGCGGTACGCATGCCTTTGAATAGAACTCTCTTTGGTTCCGATGAAATAAACTAGATTGTTTTTGAGGTCCACCACAGACGGCGCGTCCACTACTTCCCACTTGCCCAAAGTGAGGAGGATAGGATTTGGGTTGTCTAGAGGTGTAAAGTACCCAAGGTGATCATATCCCTCATGAATAACCGTGTCAATGTAACCATCATGCATTCGTCCATCGCCTGGGTTTGATGGGATGAATGTTGTCTGTTCGGAGACTTCGAACCAACCTCCATCAAGGGCGTTGACATCAACGGTCCTGACGGTCTTACCCGAGCGGCGCTCCACGTCCATAAGAACAACCTTGAGAAGGTCACTCTCCCGATTCGTTTCCCGTACAATAACCTGTTTGCTGCGACCTGCCCAGATTATTTCAGTAATAAGTCGATCCGCATCCAAAAAGTCATCCTCAATCTTGACCGAAAATACTTCATTCTTCGCGACGTCATAGAACTGCAAAGTGACAGTCGGATTGGGTGCACCAGCTTTAGGATACTTGATATCACGGACTTCGGGGTAGTTCTCTTCTCCTGGTTTTGGCTTCTTGCCGCTTGGCCTCGAGAGGAAGTATTGTACGGGAAACGTCGGCACAGCAGACTCATCAGTACGAAGAAAGGCTATGTATTCTCCATCTTCTGACCACCATGTCGCACTATTACCTCCAAAAACTTCTTCCTCGTAGACCCAATCCGGGACACCGTTGAAGAGCTCTGAACCTCCGTCTTTTGTGATTTGAATCACAGACTTGGAATTCAACTTGCGTAGGAACATGTTGTTATCTCTTGTGAACACGATGGCATCAGAACTTGGTGACCAAGAAGCGAGTTGCACCCTGGCGTTCGGGTTTGTTGGGTCTAATACTTCGGCGGTTTGTGTTGCAACATCAAATATCCAATAGAGTCCGGTGAAGGAATGCCTCCAGTTCTTCTCTCTTTCTGACATGACCAGCACCTTCTTGAAATCCGCGCTGGGCCAGACGTCGCTAGAATATACGAATTTCGACCCAGCGAAGAAGCTTCCAGATTTCATTAGAGTGATCTTGCTGGCCGAAGACGGCTCATCATCTCGGTTCCGTATATCTTCTACAACAAGGTAATCTTTCCCAGCAGAGCCACCCTTCTCCAGTAGCAAACCGTCCTCTCCCTCTGGTCCTGCGATCCATGAGACGCTTTGCCTTCTAGCGCTCCATGCACCAGTCATAACTTGATCTAGTGTCACTTTCTTCCCCGATCCTCTAGAGGAAGTTGCGAGAGGGTCATGTGGCTTTGTTGATGCATGCTTGTAGCTTCCTCCTAGCAGGAATGTCGCCAGAGCAAGTCCCCAACCAATTGCGCATATTATCCCGAGTATCCATAAAAGCCGGCGCGCTTTCTTATCCACAGGCTTAATGCCTTGAAACAGTCCATCCTCGACATCGAAGTCCTCCTCTTGTTGAGCCCCCTTCCTGTGATCGTCCTTGTATTTCTCTTGGGGTCCTGAACTAAATGCATTGTCGTTGATATGCTCTAAGACGAGAGATGTTGTCGAGACGGATGAAACCGATTCGTTAGGGTCATCTTGAGAAGACCGAGACAATATCTCCTCCCTGGTAAGGGGCTGAATCTCTTCGTCGTTCACGGGACGCTCCCTCGGCATAATGGGGTAGTGTTATGTAGGGCTCCTAGGACCGGAGATCATGATAAGGTAGAACACGAAAGTGGTCGCAATATAAAGGTTACCTTGGCTTTGTAGAACATAAACTTTAGAGTGTACCGAGCTCTAAAAGTTGTGTGTGCAAAAAATGAAGATGGATAGGTTGTCGTCACTGTCAATCGGCTCTGCGGCTGAGGTTCGGACTTTCGCTTGAAGCTTGAGCTCCAGCCACATGCTTTGTTCGCTGAGCAAACCAATTTATTCAAGCTATTGAGAACCAGATATGGAACAATGAACCAAGCCTTTCTTGTGAGATTACTGTCATATGTCACAAGTTTTATCCTGCTTTCGCCACAGGTAGGCATATCGATGATTATAAAATTTATCTAACGGATCACACGGCGTGATGTAGTAAACACCGTTCAACGGGAGAACAGTCCTGCGCAACTACGCCATGATACGGGAAGCTTGTTAACACCAAATCTAGTTAGAAGTAACTTCCCTAAAGTTAGAAAACAGTGGACTGTCAATATATTAAATTACTTGTGGAACCCCACAGTTCTATTTAAGCCACAAGTGGCCTAGCAAAGTTGATGTCAGTATTGAGTCTCATCAGTGGCTTGATGTTGCTTACCCAAGGTAATCCTGTTGAACATCTAATTAGTTAAATGGTTAAACGGGAATGTTAAATGTGTTACATACTTCCTTCATTGTAGCGACACCGTACATCCGATCCATCTCAGAGCGTAGCCCTTTAATTTTGATACGAATCTGTGTTCCCTTCTCAATCACTTGTTCGGCGTTGTCTGTCCACTGAGGAGGGGTGGCATTTGCATCGAATTTGATCTCTGAAGGTATCATCTAGGGGTTTTATGAGTAAATACTGTAAAATTCCTGGGGCCTTGAGACTCACTCCTCTGCCAACGAAAGCTTGGAGAGAGCCACAGTCAACGAAGAATCCAGCGCGAATGACAGATGTCACAACGCCATCCACCTAACTGGTTGTCAGTAAAGGACCGCTTGGCCGTATTGAGACTTGATGCTTACGATCTCCCCTCGAAATGGCCTCCATACCACAGCCTTGTAGTGAACAATATACTCAGCATAGCCTGTCCCTGGGACCACCTGACCATCCGATATCTCGAAAGAGTCTAATATGCAAACTATCGTGTATTTGCCAGTATTTGAGCCCTCTTCTTTGGTTAAAAGCTCTCTATGAATGTGCGAACGGATCAGAGGACCGAAGTAGGATGGGTGTAACTGGATGGTTTTCTCAAGCTCGTAGAGGAAGAACATGGCGGCGGTATGTCACTGAAGTTTTACGAAATTGCAAAGCTGAATGGATTTGATGAGCGGGAAAAGTTTGGCTGCAAGTATGGCTACAAAACTGGATGGTTCAGAGTGCCTCCGAGATCGCTGAAGACCTGGTGAAAACTAAGCACGCCAAAGGGATTCTGGCGCGTTCTGTCGTCGTCGATATTGGATCCGCTTGGTCTGCTCTGTATGTCTTAACATGCAGGTTCCTATCATATATCAAATGAATGTATGCGCGCGCAGCTCAGATGCCAGCCCAAAGACAAGAGCCCTGCTCCACAACACGAATGTCAGCGTCTAGTCTGGTTGTCCATACGCGCTTGTGCGGACCTCCAAGCGACCTATGGCGGACTGAGCGTGCCAAAGCGACTCGCGATGGCTGTCTCCGTAAGAAAGTGCCCAGACTATGCACAGAGAGAGAGCTTCGAGTGGTCGTTTAAGCTATAGTAGATTTGGAAAGACGCGATCGAAGGTTAGGCGTGGCACTGCGGAGTATGTACTGTAGCGTATGAAAAAAAAAAGGAGGGTCGGAGCGAATTTCGCCGGATCATGTGAAGGTCAGGCCAAATGGCCGTGACGTTGCAACCTTTCTTAACTAATTGCTCACTGATTTTGCGGGGAAGCCCGTTCTACAACCCATATCCGCCCTCTTTGTCTTGCTTCTTGCAGCTGTCAAAGAATGACCTTGGCTGCTTGACGGAACTGACTAAGCTGTTCTTTGTCTGTTCCTACATCATCGCTCTGTCAGCATGGCACTCAACCTTGAGAAACAACTCGTCTTTGTATGTGCTTGGTTATAGTGACAGTGATATCAGAAACTAACTTGCACAGTATGGAGCATATCATCACAACCCGGTGAGCAGAACAACAGCGGTCGCACCCTGTCCTGCGTACTCCGACTGATAGATTTCGATTAAAAAAGGTCAATATTGGAATACACATTACATGTGTGCCGATGATATTAATGACCTCACTCCTCTTTGTGAGCTGTGACTTCCCCGGGTTGGAGGTGCTGCTAATGATTCTTGCTAGGCTACAAATACTCCTTCTATTCCGCTTCCGTCCGTGATATCTGTGCCGAACCTTCCTTTAAATCTCGGTACGATAGCAGCAATCCTCTACTCGACCCTCTATATCTTGATGGAGCCTGTGGCTGGAGGATTGATTACGCCGCTGATAATCGGAGGTACTGCATATGCGAACCATTTAACATCAACATACGGTGCCACGGCGAACTACTGGGCATTGGCATTGTTTGTATTTTCCTGGATAGCGCAGTTCTTGGGGCATGGAGTGTTTGAAGGGAGAGCACCTACTTTACTCGACAACCTTGTTCAAGCTCTCTTTCTAGCGCCCTTTTTTGTGTGGTTTGAAGTTCTATTTTACTTTGGCTATCGACCAGAATTGAAGAGCCGGCTCGACAAGGCTATTGAACAAGAAATCAAGAAATACAGAGAGGGAAAGGAGAAGAGCAGGGATGGAACAGCCAATGGAGCAAAGAAGACATCATAGCTGGATTCTTGCGTTCTTTACCGTGCAATATTCTGGAAAGAAATAATGGAGGCAGAGGATATGGTCGTGGCAGCACATAGGCTAACACCTAATCCTTCTCTAGCGAACGGAAGTGAACCGGCATTGGTTAGGAGTATTGGATGTGATATTGGTCAAGATGCCGTACGGCGTCCGTCTTTCTTCACAATTTCAACGTTACATTTCAATAATGGTCAAATCGATAAAGGACTGAGCTGGGCTTCTCCTTGAAGACGACGGAATCTCATTGAGGATTAATTCTCGGGGTGAGACCGAAGAAACTTAAGCAGATTTAATTGCCAGCACTAGGGTAAAATATGAATACTACGGATAGAACGTATCCATGAATTTGCTCTTGCTCCTACTGGGTTGATATACGGTTCTGAAGTGATATTCGCCCTGAACCCTCGGTCTAGTTAGCGAAAAATGAATGGGTCGCAGAGACTTGGCAGTCGGCTTAGTCATGCGAATCCGCTTGAGCGGGAAAGCCGACGAGGAGATGAGATCCTTCTCTCCCACCCAGAGCTTCCATCTCTTGCCATAACCATCTCCCCTCTTTTCTCTCTGCGTCAATCTCAATTGATAGCAGAGCTATCCCAATAGCTTCTTGAGCACACAGCTATGTTCTCGAGAGCCATTCGCCAGTCGAGCCGCAGGGTCGCTGCAATCTCTGCCTCCGGCAGAATTGCGTCGGTAAGTTCATCTCATCTGGCTGCAATTGCTTTCATTCTCCATTTCGGTAATGTCTATAGCTCTGGTACCAGTCTGGCTACGACCATTGACTCGCAGCTGGAAGGTGCTTTGCTACTGGCGGCCGTCGCAATGGAAGGGGAGCTCTTCTCAACCGACCACTGACGATTTTTCTTCGCGATGCAGACCCGAACAACACCGGTTGTCTTCAACACCACCTCAAAGCAGGTTCGAAGCTATGCCGCAGATGCCAAAGCCGCCCCGACCGAGGTTTCTTCTATTCTTGAGCAGAGAATTCGAGGTGTACAAGAGGAAGCTGGTCTTGCCGAGACCGGCCGCGTCCTCTCTGTCGGGTATGCGTAACCACACATTGGCATTTGTATCATGTTAGGGAAAGGAGTGAACTGACATTTACTATCTAGTGACGGTATTGCTCGTGTACATGGCATGAATAATGTCCAGGCTGAGGAGCTGGTAGAGTACGTCTCAATACGCCGATTTTCTTAATTCATCTAACCTACTAACCACAATGGATTAGGTTCGCATCGGGTGTCAAGGGCATGTGCATGAACTTGGAAGCTGGTCAGGTCGGTGTCGTACTTTTTGGTTCGGATCGATTGGTCAAGGAAGGCGAGACAGTTAAGCGGACTGGAGAGATTGTATGCTATACCCATGGGTCTATACGTCTTGATTGTATCTACTAACACAGCTTCAGGTCGATGTCCCAGTTGGAATAGAGCTGCTTGGCCGTGTCGTCGACGCGCTTGGAAACCCCATCGATGGAAAGGGTCCCATTAAGACAACCGAGAAGCGCCGTGCCCAGCTCAAGGCTCCTGGTATCCTCCCCCGCCGTTCCGTCAACCAGCCTGTACAGACTGGCTTGAAGTCCGTCGATGCTATGGTTCCAATTGGACGTGGCCAGCGTGAACTTATCATCGGTGATCGTCAAACCGGCAAGACTGCTGTCGCCCTCGATACCATGCTGAACCAAAAGAGGTGGAATAACGGTAGTGATGAGACTAAGAAACTCTACTGCGTTTATGTCGCCGTTGGTCAGAAACGTTCCACAGTTGCTCAGCTGGTCAAGACCCTGGAGGAGAACGACGCAATGAAATATTCTATTATCGTTGCGGCCACCGCTTCCGAAGCCGCTCCTCTCCAGTACATCGCTCCTTTCACTGGTTGCTCTATGGGTGAATGGTTCCGTGACAACGGAAAGCATGCTGTCATCATCTATGATGATCTCTCCAAGCAAGCTGTTGCTTATCGTCAAATGTCTTTGTTGCTTCGTCGCCCTCCTGGGCGTGAGGCTTATCCCGGAGAGTAAGTCCCAGCCAATAAAACATGTCTTTGTCTACGATCACATATCCCTAATCTTTAAATAGTGTCTTCTACCTTCACTCTAGACTTCTCGAGCGTGCGGCTAAGATGAGCGACAAGCACGGCGGTGGCTCCTTGACCGCCCTTCCCATCATTGAAACACAGGGTGGTGACGTGTCTGCTTATATCCCAACCAACGTCATTTCCATTACTGATGGTCAGATCTTCTTGGAGGCCGAGCTGTTCTACAAGGGTGTTCGACCGGCCATTAATGTCGGTCTCTCTGTGTCCCGTGTCGGTTCCGCTGCCCAGCTTAAGGCTATGAAACAAGTTGCCGGTAGCTTAAAGCTCTTCTTGGCTCAGTACCGTGAAGTTGCAGCCTTCGCTCAGTTCGGTTCTGATTTGGATGCCGCCACCAAGCAGACACTCAACCGTGGTGAGCGTTTGACTGAGCTCCTAAAACAGAAGCAATACTCGCCTATGGCTGTCAATGAGATGGTTCCTCTCATATTTGCTGGTGTCAACGGTATGCTTGACAACGTTCCCGTTAACAAGATTCTGCAATGGGAAGCCGACTTCTTGTCTCATCTCCGGAACAACGAGTCGGACCTTTTGGCCCAGATTGATCGGGAAGGCGCGCTTAGCAAGGACTTGGAAGCAAGACTGAGGGACGTTGTGGCAAGCTTCACCAAGGCCTTCGTGTAAATGGAGGTTATAGGAGTGGGTCCTCTTGTCTAAGGTTTAGGGTAAAATGTGCTGATGGTCTTCCGCATAGATGTATAATAGAGAATGCGTGTCCTCCCATCAGCTGTCTCAATATGGAATTCGTTCAAGGCATGTCTACATGCAGCTTCAAAATCAAAGTCCTCTTGCATCTCAATCTCCTTTCATCAGCTGTTGATGCGCACCTCGGTTTTCTTGGTGGTAAAACGTAGATGCGGTGGTGAGGGCCTTGTATTTATCCTCAATTTCAGTTTCTTGGTTCATTTGTATATTTTGTTTGCCGCGTGATCTAGGATCGATATTACTGCGTGGTCTTGTCCGGGACAACGCACCGCCGTACCATTCATCTACGAGGGTTACACATGCGTACCTGTTGAATATGGGGTTTTTCCTAAGGTATCCTTTTGCCTTAGTCGTGCACTAACTCACCTGCATTATAGTTCACATTGATTATAATTTGCTGCGCACATTTAGTTATCACAGTCGGATTACGAACCATCGCCAAGAATCTGTCGCTTCATTACGAATTCTCTAAGCCAGAACTTGAAGAAATGCCACAAACCTTCAAACGCTTCTTGGAAAATATCGAAGCCCACTCCAAGCGCAGAGTCCCTAACACTGGTAAGGACTGGGATAGCAGTATACCACATGATGTCAGGGTTGCAGATAAAGGCAAGGGCAGAGCAGAAAATACAGAAAGCGAGCGCAGGCTGGTGGTTATCTTCTTGGTAGATGCTACGTCGTTAAACCCACGGTTCCTTTTAACCCAGATCTAAGTCGAATCTCTGAGGGCGTGAATACGTCTCTAGGATTCGCTTATGGCTCTCGTTTTATCTCTACGGATTTTGGTGGCAGCTCATGCCTAGATGGCAGGCCAGAATCTGGTAATAAACTACATGACACACAACAGCCAAACTTCAGTAATGGAGTCGACTTGTGCAACAGCTACGGGTCAATTATTGATCATAGACAAAACTTATTGCGATAGGAACCTTCATGACTCCCCAGGCCCTTCAAGCTTTCAGGAATACGCCGAAAATCCAAGTCATTTAAATGTAGATGAAATCTACACTCGTGCCATCGTCAAACCCTTCAACTCCAAAGGCACACACCCAGCACCTCAAAAGCACTCTCGGCACCGCGACCAAACTCATCCGCGCCCTCCACATTGCAATCGACCAGCAGCGCGAGGATGTCTCTACGCTTCGCCGTGAACTTAGTTGACTACTTTTTGCGGCATTTTCAGAACAAAGTTTTCAGCGCATAAAGAGGGCGTAAGGAATTAGGCCTGGCTATACAAACAGGCCCACTTGATCTGGAATTAATAGCGTATTTCAAGAACCATGTTTACTAGCTGTTCCTGATTCTATATATAGAAAATTCAAACCCTAAACTTGAGTTGCTGCTAATCACCCTCACGTTACCCACATTGGATACAATGTGTTTACAGAATATTCATGATCTATCGCATAATCAATGTGCTATCAACAATGTTGCCTCTAGGTAATATACAACACGTTCATCTAGGATAGACTGCCCAATGGCCGTCGTGTGAAAAAGCAACACAATCGTAAACTCCCCGCTAATAACACGATCTAGATCCCACATACCCCAGCTCCGTAAACTATGCAATTACACCATGAAAACCGCACCTCGCCAGATCCCCACTGTAAGACCGGGCACATTCAAAAGCAATCAATGAAGACCGAATAGCGTGGCTACTAGAAGGTGCGTTTCTTCTTCGCTGCAGCCGCGGCCATCCTTTCGAGAGTTTTCTTGCGTTCCGCTTTCTGGCGTCTCAACTCATTTTCCTCCTTGAGGGCTTCTTCGTCTTCTTTTTTGGCAACAAGCAGTGCCTCTCGCTCTTCCTTCTCCACGTCGAATATTCCAGCATCCATATCAGATGATGCCTCGGACTCGTACTCATCTTCTAAGTCAGCGTCCGAATAACTGGCGTATCCTGCGTAGCGGGTCCCTTTTTCTTTTGAAGGTTTGGCCTTTGCGGTTAGAGACGTGCTACGGCTTCGATCATAGCTCGAGCCTCTCTCGTATGCTGCGCCAGGCCTACGAGCTGGAGTTGAAGCAGAATTGCCATGTCTCATAGTGCCTTGGTAGGTTGATTCTGTGGTGGATTTAGGGCGCATGGTGCCTTGATAGCCAAGGTCTGCTGATTTTTTTCTGTCTTTGCCTGGATCACCAAGTTTGGAATGGGCAACTTCTAGGGCTTTAGGGTGGCCGTTCGAACCCAATTTTCTATCCTTTCCCGAGACGTTTTTATGCTTAGCTTCTGCCTGGAGAGCTAGCCTTTCTTTCCTTGTCAACTTCTCAACCGACTGAGGCTTGACTATAGGGACTGCTGCTTTAGCCTCCTGAACTTCCTTAGCACGAGCCAACATTGCGGCGTATGATCCTGGCCTCGGGGTGGCAGAAGTTGCAGCAGAAGTCGTAGCAGACATTGCGGCAGATGTTGGGATGGCGGTTCCCGGCTCTGCTTTTACGGCAGGTTTATTGGCAACCTTGGGGGCATTCGTTCCGGTTGATGTGGCTTTTGGTATAGTTTTAGATTGATTTGATGATGGCGTAGTACCCGCAGCGGTCCCACGGTATGGTAGCGGATCCGTCGACGACGACTTGGATTTTGTTGCTTCAGATACGGCTGTGGGTCGAGAGGACCCATTCACGCGCTCCGACTTATTCGGCGCATCCCTACGCTGGACTTTCGCAGGAATATCATTTCCATAGCTTTCCGCCTTGCGCTTGGCTGGCAGGCCTGCCCCTGCTCCGTTCGCGCCTACTGTTTGACTCTGAGCCGGCCTCGGATTTCTGGAGGATTGTGGTTGCGTGACGGCTGAAGGCGTTGACTGCGCGGCGACACTGGGGTCGATATCGGACAGAAGGGATGTGAGGAACTAGGGCAGATGCTGTTAGCAGTAGTGGCTCAGTACGTCGGTGCTTGACTCACACTCATTTTCGCGTCACAGAAGTTGGACTGACTGAGGATCACCGGTCGTGTCGGTTTGATGGCAAATAGTTCATAATGCCCCTAGGCAATAGGAAAGTGGAGGGGGAGAGGAGGAGCGGTTGGCAGCGACGGGTTTAAATACCCTTGGCGGGTCAGTGAATCAAAGAAAGGAGGAAAGGTGGCGTAGAGATTTGGTGAGGTGAGAAGAGCCCTTTTGACAAGACCACGAACCGGGCAGTTACCCGGACGGAGCCTGCCACCTTTCGCTAAGACCACATGCGGTTAGCGCGGCCCACGACCAACTCGATATTTCACATTGAGCGCCCTACGAACTTTATGAATCATCAACCGACTCACACACTCTCTCCTATAAAACCATCGCAGAGAACTCGAAGTCTCAGTCTCCGTGGTAACGGTTAAATCGATTGATTCTCCTGTTCTTCAATCCACATCAACGTGCGTTTTACGACTTTCGAACCCTTCGTACCACCATTTTTGCGCAAAACCTGTTAGCACAAAGATTGACCGTCTTCTAGAAACCCAAAATGAAGCATCTCGCAGCTTACCTCCTTCTCGGCCTTGGCGGAAACACCAACCCCTCTGCCTCTGATATCACTGAAGTCCTTGAATCTGTTGGCATCGAGCCCGACAGTGACCGCTTGAAAAAGCTCCTCAGTGAGCTCAAGGGCAAGGATTTGCAGGAGGTATGAGATATTGTTGCTTCGTCTAGATGAGCGCATGGAGTTTGTATAAATCTTTGGGCATGGCTAATGTCTTGATATTTAGTTGATTGCCGAGGGCTCGACTAAGCTTGCCTCCGTGCCATCTGGTGGTTCAGGTGGTGCTCCAGGTGCTGCCGGTGGTGCCAGTGGCGCGGGGGCTGCTCCGGCTGAGGAGAAGAAGGAAGAGGAGAAGGAAGAAGAGAAGGAGGAGTCGGATGAGGATATGGGCTTCGGTCTCTTCGACTAAGCGTGTCGTTACGGTGTTTCGGTCAACAGATACATGGAAGGCTAGAAGACTTCGCATCTGTGGGAATCATGCGGCATGGCTTGGAGATTTGGGAGTAGTTGAGCGTGCTGTTGGTGAAATTGTGCCATTATTCAATCCAGCGTGATACTCATTGTAGAGCTGTCGCGTGACAATTCACTCCAAATAAAATAGCCATACTCTTCCAATTACTCGTCCTGTACATTGAACATTGATTTCGTTGTAATTGTACCCGGCTATCACATATGAAATATCTAAAATTTGTTTTCCCAAATAACCATATCCCAAATCGTAATGCCAAGACAAATGCTCGCCTAATTTCGCTGCCCACAAACTCCACCATCGACAACCTCCCTCCAAGCATTCGACCAACGACCACTGCACTGCGACCATCGAAGCCATTTCCATAAATACTTCGATCCCTTGTAATCATGGCTGACGAGACATACGTGAGTACCGGGCTACAGATTGGTTTTTGGGGTTGAGGAGCTAATATTGTCCAAAACAGAACGCCGAGGAGGCTGCTGGTACGTTTTTAACCTCTTGCACGCTATCCGTCCTTTCTAGCCTTGATCTTGGCTAGCGGTAACGAAATGAGAATGGAGGAATCTACGAAAATATGGGAAAGCTGGTTATCATACGGGTGTAGAGCCCAGACTGACGATTATTATAACAGAGCTGAAGAAGAAGAGAGCCTTCCGGAAGTTTTCCTATCGTGGAGTCGACCTCGACCAGTATGTTTGCTCACCCACCGAATACCCCGGGAATCGTCTCGCCCGCGGAAAATAATCAGTTGGCTGATTGAACAATGGCAGACTCCTCGATCTCTCATCAGAAGAACTCCGCGATCTCGTTCACGCCCGTGCCCGCCGCCGGTTCAACAGGGGTCTGAAGCGCAAGCCCATGGGCCTCATTAAGAAGCTGCGAAAGTCGAAGCAGGAGGCAAAGCCGAACGAGAAGCCAGACCTTGTCAAGACCCACCTCCGTGATATGATTGTCGTGCCGGAGATGATTGGTAGTGTTATCGGAATCTACTCTGGCAAGGAGTTCAATCAGGTAGAAATCAAACCGGAGATGGTTGGCCACTATCTGGGAGAATTCTCGATTTCATAGTATGTAATATTTTAACAAATTATGTCGGTCATTGGCTAACATTTACCAGCAAGCCTGTCAAGCACGGAAGGCCGGGTATTGGTGCTACTCACTCTTCCCGTTTCATTCCTCTTAAGTAATTGCTTTGGGTTCTGGGCTGCATGGTTGCTTTGGCGGATGGAGACAATGTACTTCATAAAGAATGCATGACACCCAATATTGAGGGGTTTCTGGTCGAAATTCCGTAACACGCCAACCTGATTTTATGCTTTGGAACAGCCGTCGTTCTTGTTCAACGAATCGTCGCCGCGATATCTCGAAATTGACTATGAAAAACGCACACCGGTTCTAGGACAGTTTCTTCTCTCTATTATATACGGTCCCAAATCCGGGGCACCCTCTCTCTATTATATACCGGTCCAAATTTGGGACACCGACCCGACCAACGTCTACGCTTTAAATAGCATCTGAGGGTCCGGTTTTTGGGGCACTGCTATTCTTAGCTGAATTCCCTTCGATAGAACGTATAATGGCTTAATCTATTCTCCTCGATCTTCAACTAACAGCTAATTGCCTAGAACTGAACTTCTTGCTGTCGCACCTTACTGACGATGAATTTCACGTCAGAAAAGCGTAAAACATAGATTGACTTCAATGGACTGGGACTTAGTCCACGGCCTGAGACCTACGTCCTCGATTAAGCTACACAAAAACCTGCAGGAAAAGGATACAACCCGCAAACCCCAAGCAAGATGCTGCGGAGACTTCGACCTGAAAGAGAAGCCTATCTCTAGAGGAAGGTGGGCTAGAGAAGTGCGCCGGCCTAAAGCCTCTTAGGGTTCCTGAAGTTGTCCAATCTGGCATTGGGGCACATGGGTATTTGAAAACAATGCATGGTTCTCCTTGGGAAACTTATGTGAAATTGTTTGATATCCGACTGGGTGAAGATGATATATTCGTCACAGTAGCCGAGCGCTAAAATGCACAACGCAGCACCTTTATTAGACCTCGCCTTGGTGAGAAGTTTCTCGGGGCCAAGAGATGAGGACAAGCTTCGCAAGTTTCAACAGATTCGGCATACCAATATTATCTCTCCTCTTGATCCCCTTGAAGTTTTCAGATTCAAAGGGGATTGTTATGTCGCTTTCGAATACATGCAATACCCCCCCTTAATGAAACTCGATCGGCTGCAATAGTCGGACAAGCAAGACCCCCCAGAACGGACTAACCCCCAATGAGTTACTAACTACGGCAGATACCCAATGGGCTCATGTATTTGGCATCGGAAGAATTAGACGGTTCGCTGACTTGCTCAACTATATTTATTCACCCGTGCGGAGACGCGATAATTGATTATTTCACCGCTGATGCAAAAACAGCGAGCCAGGACTACGAGTTACGCCGATATAACAGCACCGAATCTCGGTATATTAGAGCACTAGGCAAAGTTGTTGAGGAATTAATGAACGAATACCCTAAAGAAGATGAAGTTATTGGCGTCGATAATTTGCATCGTTGGCCTCCTAATTCCAATGCTGTTGACTTTCTCCCAACGGCGGCTACTGCTATTTCACTGAATGAATTAATGAAGGTATGTTGGTGCTTATTTCATTCTACCTGATCTAATACTCTCTAGCATCCATTATTGCATGGAAGGAACTGCTAACAGTATTGGTATCTTTTACCTCTATGGACGGACACCTATATACGCCGTAGGTATCCGCCGAAGTAGATCATTTTCTTTGTCATATAAATTTCGGTAATTTAAATAGCTCACAATGTATCTATACATCTCTGTCTACTAGCATTACACGAAGTGACACAGTATCTTTTTTAGTCAGGCCCACTTGTACCAGACAGGGTCCGCACAGTAACTCTTGGCAGTAACTTTACTGTCCAAATCTTTGCCAAGTTCAATTCTGCTAGTGTAAAATCAGTGGCTTAGAGCTTATTTTTAGTATTATAGATCTTAATCTTAGAACCGTATATTTATTAATTGGCGTAGAGCTTAAGCATCGCAATTAAGTCATACTTAAGTCGTAATCTACACCTACATCGTAAGCCTTGACGTGGTATTATATATAAAAATATTTAATTATAAGGTTTAGAAAGGGATTATAATTTAATTTAATTATAGATATTATTATATAAAGTTACCACGGCGCAGTAGTACGGTAAGTTTTATAATTACTTTAATTTAATTTAGAGCTAACCTAATATAACTAATTATACTACTTTTTCTAAAGTTCCTAAGTAATCTATTAAGCTATAATGCAAATATATAGGTTAAATATAACTTAGGGTATTAAAAATAAGATAAGAATAATATAATTAATTTAAAACCTTACTAATACGTAGTTTAAATAGAAAATAACCCTTTTTTAATATATTTTTAATACGCTATGGATAAGAACTAAACCCACGACCTCCTACTACCTAAATAGGCTAAGGGCCTTAGCGGCAATATAATAAGACTTGGCGCTAAGTATTATAAGAAAGTTAAAGCTACTTAGCTACCATAGGAGAGCTATAGTACTTAGGGTAGTATCGAACTTTAGGAATATTAATTATTTAGGATATCTCTATTACTGTGGTAGTTACTATAGTAATAGAGACACTCTAAATAATTAAAGATCGCGATTGTTAAAAATCGTATTATAGTGGTGTAGATTGGACGTTGCCTACTATCTTGGCATTTTCTTATATTTATAAGGCCTTCGGCTTCCCTCTTTCTTAGATATTATAAACCTACTAGTTACCAGAATATATTCTTTTTTTTTTTTTTTACTAACTACTTCACTAATTACTTCTAACTAATACCGACTAACTAACCGACTAACTGACAGATAGATAGATAGATAGAACCATAACTTTCTACCTAAAAGAGGTTGTACCCTTCTATATATTATTTGGCATTCCACGTAGAGACGACGGCAAACTCTTTAGATTAAAAGTCTAGTGCTATATATATAGGAGATACGCACGAATATACTACGACTATTAAAGGACTACTAGCTGTAGAAGAACTACTAGCTGTAAAATAACTACTAGCTAGACAGATAAGATAGATAAAATAGTAAAACTAGAGAACTAGGCAGTATTAGACAATAAGGGGAATTAAATAGTCCCTAAACAGAAAAGACAGCGGAAAAGATAGATAGCTAAACTTAATGTATAGGCTAAAGAGTAGCAATAAGAGGCAAAAGGATGGCAATTAAGAAGTAAAATAGTATGGGTTAAAAGGCCTTGGGAGTTAAATTTGGTGCCCATACTTAGAAATCTAGCGTTAAGCGAACTAGTAAGTTATAGTCACTTTAGAAAAAGATAATTAAATATTAGAAACCATGATTAAAAATAGAAATTTGCAGAATCCTTACCTGTTTAAACCCTTTTTCTATACTTGCGTATGCCACCACCTATCCTCTATGCTAATATATCGCCGTCGCCTATTTTTTAAAGCTATTTAAAGCCTATATTGTTTCCCATTTTAATTAGCGCTATAACGTATAGGAGGAGAGCTAAAGCACCTAATAATATTGTAAGGAACACTTCTAAAGCGCCTAAAGAGGTAGACCTTACTATTAAACCTATACTACCTATACTAACGCGTTCTACTATTATAGAATAGCCTAAAGATTATTAAATCTTTATTCTAAATATAATTATATACGCTAATACTATAAAGATATTTACTAATATTCTAGCTGTCCCGTTTAGAGCCTTTAAATACTAAAAGTTTATCGCCCAATATCACGGGACACCTCCGTAACACCTTACACACGTCCACCTGTTTCCACTAACGCAGCAAGAAGAGACCGACCGCGAGACGGCAATCTACCGGCAATCTACGGCAATCTGATGGCAATCTGCCGCATTCTGCCATATTCTGCCAAGTCCAACGAATCCTGCCAAGTTCTGCCAGGACCGCTCCTTAAATCCTATCCTGCTCCATGCACGTGTTAATTAAGCAACGAAACTAATAATATATACCCTTTTTCCCCATTTCCTTACCTTCTCTCCTTACGCAACGTCTTAACTTTATTATATAGTTTATGTACATAGCTTAATAATATCTACTTTGCTATATATTACCATCGCTTATACTCGCTCTGTAACACTACATTGCGTTAACCTTATATACCACCCTCTGAAATGCAGAACGACCCTAAAGCCCCTATAACAGCCGCTAGCATTATGTCCGTACTCTAAGAACAATTGGTAGAGATATAGAAGTTCTTTATAGACGCCCTCGCACAGAACTAAGCTACTTTAACTTAACAATAAGCTAAACAAGAGGCATGACACCTGTAAATAATTAAGGACCTTTAAGAAGAAGTTTGTACTCTTAGAATACCTATACTAGGGCCCTAAGACTGAACGCCTTCTCTAGAGATAAATACGTGGGACAAAAGTCCTAAACCTATAGTAACTATTCATCCCAAACCAACTACTGCACTGTAATAATCTGAACGACTACTAGACCCTCTAATATTTACTAGTAAATAATAAGAACTCCAATTATTTCTAAGCTAGCTTAAAAATAAGCTAACTAGTAATACTAACTACTACCTAACTAAAGCTAACTAACTCTGCTACGCCCTAAGTTAACTAGGAGGAGATATAGCTAACCTTATTAAACCCCTTTAACCGAACTTAGTACAAAGTCTAGTTATACTACTTAAAGCCATATATGGTAACCTAAACTGTTAAGCTACCGCTTAGAGGAAGATAAACTATATAACTTAAAAAATAAAAAGTTTCCTAGTATACTTCTCTAAATTTAACCGTTACATAAAGGAAATAGGCTGGAATAACTCCGTACTAGTTAATAGCCTTATTAAGTCCCTAAGCCCTAAACTAAAAACCTCCCTAATAGGTATAGACCTACCAGGAGCTTTTAACGCCTATATAAACGTTATTAATAAACGGTATAATAATATACTACGCCTGACACTAAAGTCCACTCCTTAATATAATATAATAGCCCCGTAAATATCCACTAAGTTATTATCTCAGCCTAAGCACCCTAACGCTATAGATATTAACACAGGGACCCTAGGATATGCTCTACTAGGGTCCCCTAAATAAGAATAACACATTAAGCTAGGCCTTTGCTTTAAATACGGAAGTAAGGAATATATCTTAAGATACTACTCTATCCCTATACCCTAATATAACTTATGAACGGCTAACACTAATAACCGTTCACCATATTAATCCTCTAGTTACCATCCCTAATCTTTACCTAGCTTCAGCCCTGTGTCTAGTAAGCACCACTTATAAGGACAAAGTTATAACTAATATTCTATAGGAACCCCTTTCTACTTACCACTAAAAGGTATATCCTAGAGTTAAGTCGCTCTCTAGAACAGCTATATTACAGGATCTCATTAAATATATTAGATATTGCAAAACCTGACTCTTAGGATCGTAGTATAACTATTAACTACCGTCTTTGGCAGAAAGGCTAATAGGCTAATACTTAAGTCCTAATTAACACAGGAGCTAGTAGTATAGGATTTATTAATAAAATCTTTATATAAGATAATAGGTTTACCCTAACACCCCTTAACTAGCATATTAACGTATTTGGATTTAATAGCAAACGCACTGTCTTAGGCCGTATTACTTATATAGCGGCCCTAAGACTCCAATACCTAAACTACAAAGAATTAATTAAGCTCTTTATAACTACCCTAAGTTACCTAGTAATCCTCAGACAACCCTAGATAAAGCTATATAAGGTAACCATTAATTGGGACAACCTTAAGCTTCTATTTACCGCCTCCTGCTGTAAGCAGAAGTGCCTTATAACTTGCTACTTAGACCCCAAACCAAAATCTAGAAAATTTATTAAGATCCACCAGTCTAAAATTTCTATTAACGTCTACCCTATACCTAAAAAGTCCACCTGATTCCACCTACTAGAGAATTCCACCAAATTCCACCAATATAAGACTTCCACTGACGACCACTAAGAACCCAAAAATAATGTATAACCACACAAACCGACTTTAACTGCTGTACCCAGAACTAAGCAGAAGCTTAAGCTTAACATATAAAAGTACTAGAAGAACTGGTATTCTACTATAAAAAGGATACTTAAAGAACCCAAACCTAAATCTAATACTAACTCCGTAACTAATACCGAACCCAAACTTAAATAAGAAACTATATAAGAAACTAAGGACAATTTAAGCTTGCTTAACACCTTAGATATCTATATAATTGGAGCTACTTTGCTGGTACGACTCGCTAGGAAACCAGAACATATAATCTTCGCTATTATAATGGCTGATATTAAGAAGGCCTTAGTATCAAAGAAGCACACTAACCCCGCCACAAAGGTACCAGTAGAGTACTATAATTATTTAGATATATTCTTATAAAAGGAAGCCAATAAGCTACTGGAACGCCGTCCATATAATTATAAGATTGTAGTTAAAGAAGGAAAACATCCTGGATTTGGACCCTTATATGGGATGTCCCGAAACAAACTCCAAGTACTATAGAAGTACTTAGACAAACATCTAGATAAGGGTTTTATTAGAGCAAGTTTATTACCTATAGCTGTACCAGTAATCTTTGTTAAGAAACCTAGCAGCAGTTTATACTTTTATATAGACTACTAAGCCCTTAACGCTGTCACTGTTAAGAACTAATACCTAATCCCATTAATCCAAGAGACACTAAACCGATTAAGTAAGGCTCGCTTTTATATAAAGCTTAATATTATCCACGCATTTAACCGCCTTTGTATTATAAAAGAAGACGAATGGCTTACTACATTTCGTACTTAATACGGATTATTCAAATATTTAGTAATGCCATTTGGCCTTATAAATACCCCAAGTTCATTCTAACACTTTATAAATAATACCCTGCGCCCATACCTGGACGTCTTTTGTACTGCTTATATCAACAACATCTTAATATACAGTAATAATCTAGCTAAATACTGAAAATATATTAAACTAATCCTGTAAGCCTTACGCGGAGCCGGTCTATAATTAGATATAAATAAATGCGAATTCCATAAAACAGAAGTTCTATACCTTAGACTTATTATTTCTATAGATAGCATATAAATGGACCCTAAGAAGGTTAAAGTAATTATAAACTGGTAAGAACCTAAGAATATTAAGGACGTAAGGGCCTTTATAGGCTTTGCTAACTTCTACCAATAGTTTATTAATAACTTCTCCGCCTTAGTTTTACCCCTTATGGCCTTAACCCAAAAGGACAAAGCCTTCATCTTTAATAAGGAATGTAAGAAGGCCTTTACTTATCTAAAGGTTATATTTACCACTATACCTATGCTTCAACACTTCAACCCAGACTAAATAAGTGTTATAGAAGCTGACTCATCTAATTACGTTACTGGAGGCATTCTATCTTAATATAATAAGGAAGGAGTATTACACCCTATAGTATACTTCTTGAAACAACTAAGCCTAGCTAAATATAATTATAAGATCTATAACAAGGAATTGCTAGTGATTATTAGATACTTTAAGCAATAGCAACTAGAACTAGAAGGAACTAGATTCCTAATTAAAGTTCTTAGCAACTATAAGAACCTACAGTACTTCACAACCACAAAACAGCTAAGCCACTATTAAGCCCGCTAGTTAGAATATCTATTCTAATTCCAATTCTTAATTACGTACCGCCTAGGCGTTTAAGGCTAGAAGCCTAATACCCTAACCTAATATTTACAGGACGCACTAGCTTAAGAAAAAGCGCGCTCTTACTATAATTAGACTCTGCTCCGCCCTAAGCTATTTAATCCCCCTATTAAAGATCTTACGGTACACGCCCTTAAAATAACCAATTAAACTATTAAATAGATTATAGTTAACGAATATTTAAATAATAAATTTATCTAAGAGACGCTTAAGCTAATTTAAGACAGCGTCAGACGCTCTAAAAAGGTTTCTCTAAGCAAATGTGAAGTTTGTGGAAACCACTTATACTACTAAAACCGCCTAGTTGTCCCTAATTACGATAAACTTAAGCTCAAGCTCCTTAAACACGTATATAACCTACCAGTAGCCGGCCACCTAGGCTAAGGAAAAACCCTAGAACTGCTCTAACGAGAATACTACTAGCCAAATATATATAATATAATATAAAGGTACGTCTCCAGCTACTATACCTACTAATAAGCCAAAGCTTTGCATAAGACATACAACGGCTTTCTAAAGCCACTGCCTGTTCCGGACTGAAGATAGAAGGATATCTTAATTAACTTCGTTGTTGATCTCCCCATAAGTAAAGGATGCACGAATATTATAGTAGTTATAGATTAACTATCTAAGATAAGACACTTAATCGCCTACCCTAATATATCAACACCTACCGTTACCCGACTGTTCCTAGATCACGTATAGAAACTCCACAAACTCCCTAAAACAATTATCTCTAATAGAGGCCGCCAGTTCGTCTTAGTGTTTTAGGAAGAACTAACTACCCAACTCTACATTAAAGTATTGTTGTCTACAGCATATTACCCAGAAACGGATGGTCAAACGGAACGTGCAAATGCTATAATAGAACAGTATATTCGGATATACACATTATATTTATAGGACGACTAGATAGACTGGCTTGCATTTACTAAATTTACTGCAAATAACTCCATCTTAGAAACCATAAAGGTCTCCCTATTCCTGGCTAATTACGGCTAGCACCCGCGAATAGGTTTTGAACCCTTTAGTAATATTCCTCGCCTAGCTTATTAGGCCTTATAAGTTGCAGAAGCAAATGAATTTATAAAGAAGATAGAAGAACTATAAGAGTTCCTTATTAACAAAATAACATGGGCCTAGTCTGTCTATAAAGCCGTAGCAAATAAGAACCAAACCCTAGCACCAGCTTACTAAATTAGTAACTTTGTTTAGCTAGATGTAAGAAATCTAAATATAAAACAACCTACTAAGAAACTTAACTAGAAGAACGCCGGCCCTTATAAGGTTAGAAAAGTTGTTTCTCCTTATACCTACTAACTGAAGCTCCCTAATACGGTTAAAATCTACCCTATATTTTATACGTCAGTCCTCCGCCCTGCCGCCCCTATATTAGACGCCCTACCTAGACAGATCTAAGACCCTCCCCCACCAGTTAAAGTGGATAGTAAGAACAAGTACCTTGTTAAAAGAGTTAATAACATTAAGCACGATAAATAGAAACGCAAATATATATACCTTACGAAATAGAGAGGCTTTACTAAGCCCTTATAGGAACCCGTTAACTCTATAGAACTTACACAAGCCGTAAAAGACTTTTATAAACTCTACCTAGAACTACTATAGCCCCATCTCGCAGAAGCTCAAGTTTAAAGGGGGGGTACTGTTATAGAACACCTCCGTAACACCTTACACACATTCACCTGTTTCCACCAACGCAGCAAGAAGAGACTGACCGTGAGATAGCAATCTGCTGGTAATCTACGGCAATCTAATAGTAATCTGCTACATTCTACTATATTCTGCCAAGTCCAACAAATCCTATTAAGTTCTGCCAGGACCGCTCCTCGAATCCTATCCTACTCCGTGCACGTGTCGACCAAGCAACGAAACTAACAATATATACCCTTTCTCCCCATTTCCTTACCTTCTCTCCTCACGCAACGTCTTAACTTCATCACGCAGTTTATGTACATAGCTTAATAATATCTACTTTGCTATATATTACCATCGCTTGTGCTCGCTCCGTGACACCTAAAATACATATTAAGCCAACAAATATTACGGTCTTTGTTCTTTCTAGCTTAGTTAATTAACTACTATTATTGCGTTATTAAATCTAAAGGATCCTATAATACCTAAAGAGGTTAACAATATAGATAAATAGCGCAAAGTAGAGGGAATAATAGAGGTATAGTTAAAGTACGTAAGGAGGGCATAGAGGGTTAATCCTATAGTTAAATATAAGGCCGCTACTGCACCTATTAACGCGTCTGCTAATACTAGAGACGCTAATTTTACTACGGCTATTAATGCGGCGCTTTAAGTAAGAGGGATGCTTAAGTATATACTACTTAATAATAATATAGGCTATACAAAGCTGTATAGGGTTGGTTTAACGTACGGGCTTATTAATTGCATAGTAAATAACTTGGAGGACTTTAGAATAGATTAGCAACGTTATAGTGCTATAGAAGAGGCCTTACTTAACGTCTTAATTAGTAGGCGCTCTATATAATAATAGACCTTATCCTTCCCTTTATTTACTACTTAATTCCTACCTGTAAGAAATAGCCTTTCGCCATTTTATTAAATCCTTATTACTCTACCGCATAGTTTAAAAAGTTACTAAAGTTATTCTATAGCTTAGCTTTAAATTAATAAGTATATAGCTACTACTTTAAGTTATAAAAAGAGGTCTTAATTAGATTAAAATTAGGTAAGTAAGAAGGAAGATATTTAAGTTTAATACTAGCAGTATTGTAGAGGCGTTAAACTTCCTAGGTATAAGTAAGTAGCAGCATTAGCGCGCCTATCCTTTATAGTTATCACATACCTTATTATAATGGATTAACATATTATCTATTACGAGAACTAAATAAGGCTGTAGATAAGGCTGTAATAGTACTAGGGCACGTCACCTGCCGCATTTGGATATCGCTTACTACTAGCGCCTTGGCGCCCCCTGTATATTAGCCCCTAATAACCTTCCTCTTCCCTTCTTCTTCTCCTTAGCTTAGTATCTTTACAAGATAGCAATCCACAAGCTTCGGTTTAGAGGCATTTATATAAGCCGTTATATTATACTAAGCTCACCTAACCCTGGGGGGGGGACTTCATTCGTTTTAAAGCTCTCCTCTTTACATTGCCTAGGAAGGCCTGGATAATCTCCCACCCCCGTTCTATAGGTTCTCGCAGAGAACTCGCGTTAAACACCCCTAGCTGCGCGTCGTCGACGCGTCGAGTCGCTATTATTGATACTGGGAGCCGGTATTTAAGCAGCTAGAAGGTCTCCTGTGGATAAGGATAACTGCCTAGGAAGGCAATAATATCTCACCCCCGTCTAACCTTTTCGACTGATACGGAGTTATACGAGCTGCAGAGATAACCTTAGTTGAGACTTAGCCTAGGGCTATAAGGAATAAAGTAATCCTATCTAAGCCTAAAACTGATCCTATAGTATTAGCTAAGATAAGCCAAGACATAACCCGCGCCATGCCATTAGGCGGTAGGTGCATGTTGTCCGCAAAGTCCTTTAGTATGCATTAGGTTTGGGCTAACAGCTAAGATAAGCTAAAACATAACCCGCGCCGTACCATTAGGCGGTAGGTGCATGTTGTCCGCAAAGTCCTCTAGAATAAATCCTATCTATTATCCTCTGGCTACTACTGCTGCGATAACCACCCTAATAGATCCTAAGCTATATAAGGAAAGACGAAATCGATTAGGAAGGACCTAATACTTACACTATACTGCTACCCTAAACCCCCAAACCCGATAACCTGTCGCGCCGATATGCCTGCGACACGACTCTCTAACTTGTCTATAAACGCCCTTATAGACACCTGTTAAGTTCTTATTAATAACCACCATACCTAATCGACCCGAACCTTACTATCGACCTAAATAGTCCCTCAATCTTACGGCCGAATATATCTACAAGCATTACAATCCTATATATAGGGGTACTAGGAACCTAGGGGAGAATTTAAGTAATTTATAGCACTCTTAATTAGGAGAACAGATTAGGAGAATCATTCCGATTCATAGCACTCTCCAACAGCTCTATAGATGAGCCTGTTTATTAATATAACCTCTTACAAACTATCAACGCGCTTCTCTTAATAGCCTTTTATACGACCTTCTATAAATAAGATAGCCTGCCATTACAAAAGCATGTCTTGCCAGTTGTGACAAGAATCGAAATATTAATATGTACCCTCTTAATACCATTTGTTGACTACCCTTAAACTGCCTACTACTCAACTGCAGTCCTTGAACGATAATATGCGAATCTGCTCTCTAATAGCATCTCGTTAAATCGAACGCTATATAACAGCTTACCCTCGTATAACTATGCTTAAATATTAAAGCGCACTCTTTCTTTAATACCTTTAACAAGAATCAAAATATCAACACGTACCTTCTCAATACCTCTTTTAATACCTCTCTAACAACGATTTGATATGCTAAATCATAACGGCATTCCTACAAGTCCTCAATCAATCCTAGATATCTGTTACCTATGGCGATATCCTCAATCGAATATAAGTATTCAAATACGCCTGTCGACTCTATAGCGTACCTTCGAATATCCTGACAACACTTAAACACGTCTACTATTTGACGACGACCTGTTCTGAGAATTACGAGAATATCGACAGACTATATACCGATACCCTGATCAATTCCTATCAAATTATCGAATATACTACAATCGATAGTATATCCTTTGACTAATTAAATACCTTAACAAGAATTAACCTATCAGCGCGTCTCCCTTGATACCCTACTCGTATAATAACTGGTTAAATATGCTACGACAGCACACCTTTAACCAATCGATCAACTGTAACTAGTAATACGATAGCATCTCTGCTAGTTAACAACACATTAATTGATTGAATAATTGATAACGTCTCGAACTACCTACTAATAGACGGTAGACCCCAAGAAACCGACCGAATAATAGCGCTGATACGCCTGCTATTACGACTTTAACAACAACCGTATAAGTTCGTTAACGATCAACTGCCTCCTTTACTAATTCGATCGTCTTCTTCTCTGCCTACAGTAATCCTTTTTAACTAACACTAAGCTACGCATACTAAGGAACAACCAATGGTTGATACTAAGTTATACAAGCTTTACCTTAGGCATTTATACACTTTAACAACGAGGTTAGTACTAAGCTGTGTAAGCTTTAATAATAAAATCAATTTGGACGAACCAACAAAACATCGCGCCAATACGCCTGTGATACCGATTACTGTTGTGCCAATAAGCTTGCGACCTAAATATAACTAGGTAGAGCTCTGCTCCCTAGAATACGACTATGCCGCTAGCACCGTACTGCTACCCAAATTGGACAAGTACTCGCGCCAATACGCCTATAAGCCGAACCACGAACCAGACAATAATAGCGCCGATACACCTGCTATTACAATAGACCTTCGCTGCTCTGCCTACAGCTAACTAACCCTTACTGCTTTATTAGCAGCCAACTAACCCTTGCTGCTCTGCCTATAGCTAATTAACCACTTGCTGCCCTGCTTGCAGCTAACTAACTTCTACTGCTCCGCCTGCAGTAACAACTGTATACAAGGGAGAGCTTTGCCCCTTAGAATACGACCCTGTTGCTAGCACCGTACTGCTACAATCCCGATAAGTTACCGCGCCGATACGCCTACGGCCTAAACACAACTAGGTAGAGCCTTGCTCCCTAGAATATAACCCCGTTGCTGGCATTATACTGCCACCCGAACAACATGTCGCTTGCACCGTACTGCTACTAAACAGACAAGATCTTGTGCCGATATATATATAAGCTATAACTCCCTAACCCTCCTACCCTTATTAAACTTTTTCACCTACCTTTTTTATAAGAGGGGGAGTAGGGGGGCTTTTTTTTTTATGGCTCAGGGCGCGCCATATTAAAGGAGGGGGTATAGTACTAGGAGGTACCAGAGTTCTAGAGGAGGAACGACGACCAACGGAGGGCTCCTAGCTATATACCTCTCGCAGTAGCAGAAGCTGCAGGACGGCGGTCTGCCCTACGTCAACTGGGTATAGCAATATACCCCTTATAGGAGCTGTAGGACGGCTTCCTGCCCTAAATTAACCAGGTATAGCGATATACCCCTATAGTAGCTGTAGCTGCAGGACTGCTGCAAGTCCTACGTCAACTAGTATCGCGATCAAGCGCTAGATACTAGATATTTTTTCTTTTCTCTTCTTTCTTTTCTTTGAGGGGATAAAGCCTGAGGGCAGGCTTTTTTGGAAGGGGGGGGTGATGTAACGGTGCTAGGGCACGTCACCTGCCGCATTCGGATATCGCTTACTACTAGCGCCTTGGCGCCCCCTGTATATTAGCCACTGACGACCTTCCTCTTCCCTTCTTCTTCTCCTTAGCTTAGTATCTTTACAAGATAGCAATCCACAAGCTTCGGTTTAGAGGCATTTGTGCGAGCCGTCACAAAGGCTATATATAAGTAAAAACATTATTCTTTATCTATTAAATAAACATTAACCTATTAATAGAGCCTTAGTATATTAACTAATTAGATATAACGTAATCGATTAGCCTGCGGCCTATATTAGCCTATAGCATATCTAATACCCAACCAAGGGCAAATATAGCGAATTACCTAACCACGAACAATTGTATTCCGTGTAACTATCTACTAGCTAGTTGTCTAACGTCTAGGACATATACATGCCGTTCTAATAATTTGCACATGCTGCACTTGCGTGGTGCTCGTTGTGGTCGCTTGGCCGCTACCTCTGCTGTCCCCTCTGCTACTTCTCTTTGGGTAGCTTGTATACAAGAGGCCCCTTCTGCTACTAACAGAACACCCCCCCTAGCTATATACGTGCGCCGCTTTGCCCTCTTCCTTTTTTGGCGCTGGTTTTCTATACATAGCCTCTTATTTTCGCTTGTAAGTAGGACAACACTTAATATAGCTATTTTGCAACCTTTAATAAGATAGGTAAGAGCTTGCTCTATTGGACTTGGTGGGCTATGCCTGCGCTGTTTAAGATAGCGCCTTAGCAGGGCCGTCTGCTATTGTAGTTTAGCGATATTATAGGGTGTCTTGGCTGTCTAGGATGTATTTAATTATGGACGTAGTGGTGGTGTCTAATATTCGGTATGCAGCTGTGCTAGTACGTGTAGTGATCTATTTAGATTGGAGTGGAGCGGATTTAAAGCCAGATCCACTCCATCTACTAAATATTCGATTTGAAACCAGGTGCGCCACGGAGCTCTAGTGTAGTTATATACTATTTACAGCAAGTCTTGGCACGAATTTGGTGTAGGATTTAAGAGGTAGGAGGCCTTTAAACGTACTAGAAAATATTGTTAAATTAACTTATTAGATTCCTTGCCTTCCTCTATAATATTATTGTCCTTAATAACCACTACCTTACCGTTAGACGTAGCCCTCCTTAGCCTCTACCTTAAAGCCCTTAATTACATTAAACTTCTTATTAAAGCCAGAGCCCTAAGTATCCTTAGAAGTAGTAGGTGGTTAAGGCAGAGCCTTTATGGCTTTATAAGCTGTAGAGGCTTATATAGGCGATATTATAGGAGCTATAGGCTCTCCTTCTACCTCTCTAACTTCTTAATTATTAAATATACCCTTTTTCAGAGGCCTATACGAGTGCCGAAGATACTTATTTACCTTAATTATATCTATCCATAATTAAAAGTGATAATCCTTAAGAAGAATCTTGCAGCTACTAAAAAAACCTCTTGTATTTGTTCAATATAGAAGGCACTACAAGAATATTAAGGGCAAAGCGAGCCAAATCTGGTTGGCTTTTAAAGCGATCTATCTAGTATTATATAACGTTAAAGTATTCGCTCTTGTTAATTAGCTTGTAATTAGTTTAAAGATAGGCTCTTAAGATATCCTTCTTAAGCGGTTAAATTTTTTAAGATTAGTAGGAGACTTTAAGGCGTTTATAAGCTTAAGTAGAGGTATATATCTTGCCTGGCTTTATTGGCTTCAGTAAAGAGTATATAGAAGGCAAATTTGAGGCTAAAGATCTACCTTTATATTTAAGCTAGAGCTCCTTAACAAGAGCCTTAACTATAAAGATCCACTGCTACTTTTTAGCTAAGTCCTCCTATTATTGTTTAAACCACCTTATCTTAAGAGTTGGATTTAATACAATTGCTATATAGTATGCTGCAGTATTATTAGCCTTCTTATAATACTTCTTATACTTTACTTAAGCAGCTTCCACACGGCCTATAAGATATCTATAGCTTTAGGCCTTCTAGCGGCTCTGCTAGTGCTTCTAATTCTTAGATATAATCTTAAAGAACGTCTGCGTTATAGTATTAAGCTTATTTAAAAGCTAATTAAGTATTTAAAAATGGTCCGTAAGACTTATTATATTCTCTTTTACTATAGTAGTAGCCTTATAGAAGGTCTCTACGTAATTATATAGATATTTAAGCTCCTTTTAGTAGTGGGCTTAAAGGATATTATTCTTTAAGAGAGGCTTTAAGCTAGAGGAGGGTATATAAGTGTTATAGAATTGTTTAACACGTTGCTTATAATTTAAAAAGCAACTAATAGCTATAAAAAGGGAATTTTAACGCGATTAATTATTCTATATAAGCTAATTGGCGTTAGAATTAATTCTAAAGGTAAGTTAAATGTTATAACCATAGAGACTCTCTGCGTATTTCCTTATTAGTGTATAGAAAATCCATAACCAAGCTAATTAAATCCCTTATTTATAATATTAGAGGGAAAATCTAAACTTAAATTTTAACACTAAGTGCCTATATAAGATTTTGTTACTTACTTCTAGGCTGTTAAACTTAGCTAATAAACCTCCCATTTAAATCCTTATAAAGAAGCTATAAGGCTAGGGTATTAGGTGAATAAAATAGATGATATTGTAAAGTAATTTAACTACTTCGCGTTTGCGCCAGAGCTTCTTAATAGCTGCTATATCTATGTTGCGGTACGCAGTAGCGAGCTGCTTATAAATCTTCTTAGAGTCCTTTCTTATAATAAAGGCTTAGGCGTAGAGGTTAGTAATATAGCCAAAGTAACGTAGTTGCCATGCCTTTTACTATCTTGCTAATATATTTAGATAGAGAGCTTAAAGAACTACATTAATATAAGTATCGTTTAACTCTATATTGTCAGCTATAAAATATCCTATATTACTACTAATCTTATACTCCTTAAAGAGAGCAATAAGTACGCCAGCTTGGTTCTCTCTACTATATTTGCCAACAACTTCTCGCAAGCCTAAAACAACTTAGCAACGCCTTTCTCTCTTATTAATATAATAGGCAATTACCCTAAGGACTGCACGCGCATTTGGCGACGTCTAAAGGTTAAAGGATATTAATATTGCGCTTTAAGCTTCCTTTAAGTCTTTCTTTACTTCCTCTTTCCATTTCTTTAAGGCTATAATAACCTATCCTTAAATTGTATTTTTAGCCTTTAAAAGGAACTTTTTAAGGCCTGAGTATAAGAAGAAGAGAAGCTGTTAGAAATACTTGTTTTTAAATTAGAAGAAGGCAATATAGCAATATATAATCCATTAAATTAAGAGCTGTTTAAGGCCTTTAAAATTGCAATATATCTTAAGAGACTACTGTAGAGGGTACTCCTTAATTATTAGCTGATTTAAATCGGTAGGATGCCTCTATTAAAGCTCGCCGGTAGTTCTATGCATATTATAGTGCTCTATAAGGTAATCTAAAGCCGTATACCTTCCCTTTAACACGACTATAAGCTCTTAGTATTACTTCTGCTTCTTATAAAGCTAGCAGTAAAAGTACGTCGTTTTTCCATTTAAGTCTCTTAAGAAGATATCCTCGCCCCACTACCAGATTAGTAATATTCGCTGCTTAGTATTCTTCGGCTTCTTTACAAGCGATATACACCGTATATACTGCCTTCTGTATAACTGCTGGTGGATTATATAGCAGCAGGGAAGACCGTATACTATAGTCCATACGCCGCTGCAAATTAGCTGGTAATTAGGAGACTTCGCAAGCTTTAGTTGGGCCTTAAGGTAATAGAGGCACTAAGGCGTTACTTTATATAGGATATTATTAAGCTCTGGCTCACGGACATTATATAGTGGGCTATCTTAGTAGCAAGCTAGAGTTACTCTATGCTTATTTATGTTGTTTTTAATAAAGCTTTTAATATTCAAGATAACATTAAATAGATTACTGGTGGAAACTTAAAGGAATAGCTTTAATTTGGCGTGCGCACCCTTAAGTTGTAATAAAATACTAGGAAGAGTACCTTTAGCTAATGGCCGATACTTAATAGTACCCTTTTTAACTTACCGATTTCCAAAATGCATAAATAGATCTATATAGCAGGTGGCGAACTCTCTTCTATATAGCCACTACTTATCTTTAAAGTAGTTAATAATTTATTCCTAATTGTTATAGTCCTCTATAAGCTAGTTTTAGGCCATATTAAACTTCTCTAATATATTTTGGCTGTAGCAATCTACCTAGCGCTTTATAAAGTTATTGTGATGCTCTTAAATAATTTTCTTTTCCTTATTGGATAAGTCTCCTTATATTACCTAGTTACTCTATATATTTATAAGGACGTTTTTAGTAATGTGTTATAGGTAGAGGAGCTAAGGGATACTAGGAAAGTATATGCGTAGTATATTCTTAAGCGCCTGTTCCTTATCTATAATTATAACTTTAGGCTTTAAATTGTAACGGTGGTAGAGAAGATAAAGTTATTAAATTGCGAAGCTGTAATTAACCTCTATTTCGCCTGGTAGAAAGTAGTAAGCAAGCTTAAAGTTCTGCTTAGTATTACTAACCCCTACTATATATAGGAAGGGCATCTTAAACTTATTTATTTTATAGGTGTAATTAAGTAGTAAAACGGTAGGATTCTTTTAAAAGAACTTAATTAATTCTGGATACGTAAAGAATAAGTACTTAATATAATTGCTATCGTCCTCCTTATGCGCAAAGCAGTATTTTAATTTAGGGTTGTTACTACCATAGTCGCCTAGAGCTTTAATTAATGCTTAAATAGAGGTAAGGCCTCTAAGAGCTCTTTTTTTTTGTACCTTCTGTTCGTTACTAGTCGTTTACAAAACGAATTAGAATCCTTGGCATGCAGATCCCCAATTTTTGCACCCAACCCTCCGTGTAAAACTCTGAAATCCTCCCGCGAACCCTACGGTCTCTACGCTCTATAATATATATCTAAAATTAATGCATTTTAGGTCAAGTTTTTATGCATATTAGGCAGATTTTAATATATACTATACATAAATTTTACGCATATTAGGCATAAATCTTATATATACAATTAAGGCTATAGTGAGGCTTAGTATTTGGCTTAATTTAACTAATCTATATATATTAAATATTCTTTACGTAATTTCTAAATCGGCCGCGTAGCCTACCTGTATGCGACTCTGCCACTAGAGCTTTATTAAACCTTCTATACGCGCTATAGCTAAATAATTATATCTATATAATAAGAACGCGAAGTTAGTTATAAGGGTATAGCGTTATAGCTATAGACTAGTTATAGTAGAGGTTATCTATAGCGCGATAGCTATAAACTAGTTATAGTAAAGGTCGTTTATAACGTAATAGCTATAGACCGGTTATAGTACTAAGTAGTAAGTATATCTAGTATTAGGCGTCTAGTAATATGTCTTTAAGGGTTATATAAGCTGCGGCGCTATAGCGACAATAGAGGAGAAGTAAAGGAGGCGATGATAGAGGATGAAAGGAAGGGGATGGCTAGATATTTCTAACCGTCGTAGAGTAGGAGTTTAAAAAGGGCCTCTCTATTAGCTCTTATTAATACTATAATATTAGAAAATGCGTTAAGATAGGGTAAATAGTAGGGTAATGTCGGCTTTAATTTACTAACTAATAATAGGGACGTTATATGGATAACAAGACGCGTTTAACGTAGAAATAGGCTGGTTATCTCACGGTTTTATACATAAGGTCGGGTGCAAAAATTGGGGATCTGCATGCTGAGGGTTCTGGTTCGTCTTGTGGACGACTAATAGATATCCTAGATGCTTATTATAATGTCCTTCTTTAGCAGATTTATAAGTATTTTACTAGCCCTAATACTACTGCTTAATATATTAGTAATCGATTTGTTTATATTGTAAGTACGCTAATAGTACTACGGTAGAGTAATTGGATTAATAGCTACTATATAATTATAAACAGGTTCTTTTACTTCTAAGCCCTAGCTAATTAGTATACGCGTTAGTATAGCTTTAAAGGGATATTCTGTTATGCAAGAGCTAGTAAAGCGCGTTTTAAAGGTATTAGTATGGGTGCGGCCTTTGGCACACCAAAGCCATATCTTTTGCATAGTTAGTAGTGTCTACTTATTGGTTTTAGATCGGAAAGTCGCAACTGTATAGCCTTAGCCTTTTGCAAACTTATTAATATTATTAATTACAAGCTCCGAAAAGTCGTACACCTTCTAGGGAGGTGGGTTGAGGGCTATAGTAGAGGTAAGGCAAATGCGAGGTGATGTTTTAGGTATAGGCGCGCGATGGTCGCGTACTAATGCAGATACAAATAATATAAATTTATATAATATCCTAACTTAACTAGGAAGAAACTAAACTTAATTAGTAGGGGGTGTCTGTGTATTAATTAGGGGGGGTCTATTTATTGTTGCCCTATTATATTACTATATCTAAGTTATAATATAGATATTACGTACTTTTATACATTTTCTTAGCAATTTAATAGAATTAAATTAAGACAATCTTAAATAAAGAGATATAAATATATAAGATATTAATTTATATTATCTATTCTTATTAACGTATATAGGCTTTATAATAGTATTTATTATATATTCTAGTACTAGATTACCTATATAGAGTAGAGTGCTAGTTATAAGCCATATCTTTATATTGTAAAGTACACGGTTAATGTCTAATATATCCTAAATATATTATAACTGTAACTAGGCTATAACTAGTTACTTATAGATAAACCCGTAGTAAGCATATATTATACCAAGGGAAGTTAAATATAAAACTATAAAAAAAATACTACTAAAAGTCTCTTTCTTTAGTTTTAAGATACTTATTAAAATATTTAAGAGATTTACTTAATTAAGGCTATTAGGGCACCCTAGAAACCTATATAGCGGTAAAGCATAAAAAAAAGATTAGATAATTATAGTAAGTTATTATAATACGTATATAACTATAATATAACCTTAATATATCTAGGCTGTAACAATGCCTAGGGACCTAGAAAATAGGTACTAGCCTCTTATAATATAACGTTTATATATCGGGCTTGTATAAATGCTTCTAAACCAAAGCTTATAGATTACTACTATATAAGAATACTAAGCTAAGGAGAAGAAGAAGTTTGTTAGAGATTAGTAAGATATAAAGGGGTTTCTAAGGCGCTAGTAGTAAGTAAGCTAATAGCGATTTTCCATCCCGGGGATAGAAAATCCTAATTGGTTGGCTCTATAAGTAGTTGGCAGAATTTGGTAGAATGCCTGGAAAGTAGTAGGTAACGCGCTCCAGCACTATTACATTACCCCCCCTTCTAAAAAAGCCTACCCTTAGGCTTTATCTAAGTTCTTTATTGTTATCTAGATTATTATAATTATCTAACCCTTCCTCTTAGCATTTAATCCAGCTATTTAGTTTACGTAATAGCTTAGGGAGGTTTAGGTAGGCTAGGTGGAAATCTCGTAGCTTATAGGGAGAGTACTTAAAATTAAATGGGGGGTACTATTCTAGATCTTTATTATAATCTACCTAGCTTATATAGTATTTTAAGGTACTACGGTCCTTCTTAACTACTAAGATCTCTTTAACTTCCTATTCCTTATCCTCTATAATCTAGATTGGTAGTAGGGGGTCGTTATACTATTTAGGTAATAGGTTGTCCGCAGCCTTCCGCAGTCGGTCCAAAGAGAAGATAGGGTAGATCTTTATTAACTCTAGTAACTTAGCCTTAAAAGAGTGCCCTTTCTTTTTAAAATTTTTATAGGGACCAGCTATTTAGTAGTCTAGTTTATAGCTCAGCCTCTAGGTCTTCTAGTTTTTTATTAATACCTATACCTTATCTCTTGCCTAAAAGTCTACCTTACGGCAATATTGGTTTACATTAGCCTCTTTCTTCTCTTAAGCTCTTTTTATAATTGCTTAGGCAGTCTTTTAGGCTCCGTGCATTCTCTTATTAAATATCTAGGCCTCTTTATAGCTAAGGCGTTTGTGGGCCGTTATAGGTCCTATAGGTCTATCCTAATTAAAGGATGTTTGTGGCTTATATATATAGAGTAATTTAAATAGTAATATTCCTATACTATTATAAGGGAGCGTAAGCTATGCGTAGTCTATTATAGGCAGTAGTTCTAACCAGTTATCCTAGTAGTAATTAATAAAGGGGCGAAGTCGCTGGTTAAGGTACTAGTTTATAATCTTAGTTTAGCTATTGGTTTAAGGGTAAAATATAGTAAAGAGCTTAATCTTAATTCTAAAAATATAGTAGAATTTGTTCTAGAAGTCCAATATAAATTAGGGTCTATGGTTAGAGATAATTAACTTAGGAGCGCTATAGATCTAGTAAATGTTATCAATATATATACGGGTCATATCTTTTATAGTTATAGTCTCAAAGCAAGGGAGGAAAACGGCTTACTTACTTAGTTGGTTAACTACTATAAAGGCTATATTATAGCTATGTTTGTCCTTTAAAAATAATTTAAAGTCTATTATAATATGCTGCTAAAGGCATTTAGGAACTGGTAGTGGTTATAACTATCTAGGGATTTAATCCCTAGGGGTATTTACCTATTTATAAGCATAATAATTCCCAATAAATTATTCTATATTAGACAGGAGTCCTTACTACTAGTAGTAAGGCGCTAGTAGTTAGTGGGTTTTATCTTAACTAGGGTGCGCCATAAAGACTTAACAGTAGGCTTTCTAGATTAGCTCCATTTATAGGTTGTTAATATTTAGAACTATAAGCCGTTCTTAGTATAAGAGCAGTCCGTCTTCTATTTCTAAATTAGGGTTGCCTTTTATAGCTTAGTTATAGTGGGCTTTTAGGGATTTAATTATGCGGTTCGCGATTAGGATATAGTTAATTAGTCCTATTAGTTTATTTAAAATCTCTCCTTCTATAGGCGCTAGCTTATTTTATTTAGAGCTTAGTTCCTTAAGAATATATAAGTTAAGCTATTCGGGACAGAGGAGGGTACGTATCTAGTGCTAAGCCTTTAGCTTATTCTGTGATTCTATATCCTATTCTTTTTAAGTAAAGGTATTAGCTTTAAAATTTTACCTACTAGGGCGGTGTATATTTATAAAGAAGAATTAGGAGAGTATTTTAGCCTACCTAGCCTGTTAACTAGTAAGCTGCTTTATTATTATAAAATACTTAAGGGCTTTATAATTAGTATAGACTTTAATTTAAGAGTCTATGCTACTAAGCTCTGCGCGCCACTAGGATAACAATTATATAATAGCCAGCATTTTCTTATTGTATACCTTGTAGTTATACTTAGCTAGGGCCATTATCTTTAAGAAAAATGTAATAGGGTACTACTTACTATCTAGGTGTAACTGTGAGAGAACCCCCACTACTACTTTATTAGAGGCGTCTATTTCTAGCATTAATTTAAGGTCTAGGTTATAGTAACAAAAAATTAGAGAGGAGGTAATGTAATAGTGCAGTGTGGGAGAATTGAGTAAACGACTTGATTGTAAAATGTAGCTCTAGAGCCTCTCTATATACATAAGGAAGGTATGGAAATAAATGAAAGGGGAGACTAATACGTAACTAAAACAGCGTGATCCGTAAGTGATACGTAGGCGATACGCAGACAATACGTAGTCAATACGCAGGCAAAACAGTGGTGGTTTGGCAGGGTACCGTAGTCGGTTATAGATAAGTTAGTCCTTTAACTCCTTAAAAGCTTTTATATAATTATTATCAAAAATAAAAGGTGTGTTGTTCTTAGTTAGTTATATAAGAGGCTTAGTTATAACTCTATAATTATAGATAAACTAATAGTAGAAGTTATAAAAGCTAAGAAAGGACTAGATGCCTTTTATAGTATAAGGGGGTTTCTAGTTATATATTACCTTAACCTTCTTAGGGTTAACTTTAATTTCTTTTATACTAATAATAAACCGAAGGTACTTTATTTATTTTACTCTAAATTTATATTTCTTAATATTAACTTATAGGCCTATATTCCGTAGCCTTTCTAAGGCCTTTTTAATATAAACTTAGTGCTTAGGTTTATTATCTAAGTATATAAGAATTTTGTCTAGGTATACTATACAGAATTTGTTAAGGTAGTTAAAAAGAACATTATTTATATACTATTGGTACGTAACTAGCCTATTTATTAACGTATTCCACCATTACCTTGGTTACACCATCACCTTGGTCAAAAATGCTTGGCGCTACCAACTTATGTTTCTGTATCGTTATTATCGCTACAGGAACTATCTGAAAAAATATACTAAGTACTCGCATTTGACTTAGAAGACTCCCCTTTAGCTGCTTAATATATTTGCGCGTTATACCTAGTCCCTCCACAATTTCCACAGCGTTGTAGAGCTGGTTGAGCTCTGTCTTAACCATCCCTACTATAAGCCTTCTTCGATGGCTGGACCGTTATAGACGGTCTAGGAGCTATTAGATTAGCTGCCTCCCTATACTCTAGTATGCCACCTTTCTAGATACGCTTCCTCTTACGCGCTTTTCGCTTGGTTATTACTGCTAATTGCTCTTTAAGCTTGGTAATACGGGAGGCTTAAAGCGCGTTTTAGTACAGTATTAGTTCAGCGCCTTTAACAAGCTGTAAGAACCCATTTTAGGCTATTACAGGCGATCTAGTAAAAGAGTTGCTTATAAGCTTCAATTGCGATCCAAATTCAAGCGTATTGCTTAGGGTCTTTAACTGCCACGGCATCTCTAGTGGTAAGGGTGCTAGCGGGGTACGTAACCGTACTTTAAGGCGATTAAGGACCATAGCTGCGTCTATAGGGACTAGCCCTAATACCTTAAAGGCCTTCTTGTAGTTCTCTATTATAAATACGTTAAAAAACGCGTCTCTAAAGGCTGGTAAGAAGCCTTCTTTGTTAATATAGAAGATATGCTGGCGTGCCAAGTCTCTAACGCGATAAGAGTACTTTAGCTTTAATAGTAAGAAGCAAACTATATCTAGCGGCTGGAGTATATGTAACGAATGGGCTGGCATATAGAGCGTAAGGATATTATTTTCAAGGCAGTAATCCTTAAAAAGCTGCAATTAATGGCTCTTGTAACTGTCTAAGATAAGTAACTAGTACCCCCCCACCTAATGCGCCTTTATATGCGCGTTAAAGTGCTTTAACCACGCAACTCTAAGCTTGTTGTTTATCCAGCCGTTCTTAGAGACTAAAAGTTTCCAGTTATACGGTATAGACGTCTCCTTATACCACGCTGAGATGTGGACGCGCCCTTTGTAGATAATAAAAGGTGGGGTTGCGTACCCAGTGGTATAGATGCTCTAGATAACGGTAACCTACTCTTAATCGCCTAGCTGAATAAGCTTAGGTTAAGCACGTCTCTTAAAACCTATAATAACTTTTATAGACCTAATAACGTCTATTTGGAAGCCTGTCTTATTAAAGTTGTGCACGTTGTCGTCCTGGACGCCGTACTTGGTTTTGGTTTCCTTAATAAGCTTAAACCACGCGCTAATTACCTTAGGATCTTCCTAGAGTATTCTCTAATGGTCCTTCGCTTAATTAAAGGCCATTTTAAGCTTATCTGAATGCGTTATAAACCTCTCTGCCTAGTGCTTGCCTACTAGCTCTTTACCCCACGCAGTTAACAGTTTATCCGCCATATCTGCCACCTTATATAGCCGGGGAGAAAACCCTCGCGAATTAAGGTTAAGGATGTATTGGACGATCGTCTGCTCTTCGGTCGAGGTAAGCTTATAGCAGCCGTTACGTCTATCTTGGAGATTTGCGATTCCGTTGTATCAATTAGTTAACGTTAAAGATGGTATATTAAACACGTTAGCAGCGCGTTAGAGGCTTTTAAATTCGCGATTATAATAGGCAAGAAGGGCAAGCTTAATTCTGCCTTCTTAATTTAGCGCTGGCGCGTTTTGTTGTTAAGACATGTCGCGTTAATAGGATAGTTGGTGGTGCCAAGCATTTTTGACCGAGGTGATGGTGTGACCGAGGTGATGGTGGAATACGTTAGTCTAAAAGGAAGAACTTTATTGTTACGGGACACCTCCTTACACACATCCACCTGTTTTTACTAACGTAGTAAGAAGAGACCGACCGCGAGACGGCAATCTGTTATATTCCGCTAGAATCCACCAAATTCCGCCATATTCCGCTAGAATCCACTAAATTCTGCCATATTCCGCCAAAGCCTACCGAATTCTGCCAAGTTCTGCCAGGACCGCCCCTTAAATCCTATTCTGCTCTATATACGTGTTAACTAAGCAACTAAACTAATAATATATACCCTTTCTTCCCATTTCCTTACCTTCTCTCCTTATACAACGTCTTAACTTTATTATATAGTTTATGTATATAGCTTAATAATATCTACTTTACTATATATTATTGTCGCTTGTACTTGCTCCGTAACACTATATTATGTTAAACTATATACTTTTTCCTGCCCTAACTAATATATAGAACAACTTAGAAACCCCCTTATCTATAAATAACCTATGTACCCTGTTTACCAAACAAATAAGAAGTCTCTAAGAGGCTTTTATAGACGCTCTTACCTAATAAGAAACTTAATATTATGAGATAATCTAATCCCTAAGAAAGGAAGTTAAAGAGATTTGTTATAACCTACTGCCTACTATACTATCACCCCTACCTGTCCCTATTACTATTAACCTACAAATACCGGATAAGAAGAACGTATCTAAAACTAACTCCTTAACCCTAAATTCGCTAGTTAATGCCCTTAAAAAAAGTTATCTGAACGTCTCCCTAATCCTCCCGCCTATTCTGGTAAGAGGAGTGAGCTATGCTCTTTCCTTAACCAACTTTAGAATAAGTTAAGCGGTAATATTAACTGCTACCCTACCCTTAATAGTTAGCTTTGTTACGCTATAAGCCGCCTAAAAGGAGATGCTATGGATACTATATACCCATTCTAACTAAGTATAGTAGAGGAACTAGTCACTATACTAGAAGCATTTTATGGCGACCCTAACTAAGTCACTACATTATAAAGGAAACTAAATAAGATAATATAGGGCTCTAAGAACTTCCTATTATACTTTACTGAATTCCACTGCTATACTAAAGAGACTAAATGGAATAAACCTGCCTTAATTAATTGCCTAGTAGAGTCTCTAAACCCTAAATTAAAAGTATCTCTTATAGGAGTTAAACTGCTAGGTATTGTTACCGCCTACACTAACGTTATTAATGGCCTGTATAGCGACTTACTACGCCTCGCCCTAAAATATATATCTTAATACTCTACCCCCTAGCCGCCTAAGACCCGTAAGGACTTAGATGCTATAGATATTAACACTAGAATCCTTTCCTATACCCTAAAAGGATCTACTAAATAAGAGCAACGTATTAAACACGGCCTCTATTTTAAGTGCGGAAGTAACGCTTATATCTTTAGCTACTGCTCCGTCCCTTTCTAAAAGAATTTATAAACAGTTAATACTAGTAGCCGTTTACCACACTAATTCTCTAGTTACCGTCCCTAATCTTTACCTGGTTCCAGCCCTGCATCTAGTAAGCACTACTTATAGGGACAAAGTTATAACTAATATTTTATAGGAACCCCTTCCCACTTGCTACTAAAAGGTGTGTTCTAGAGTTAAGTCACTTTTTAGAATAGCTATGTTACAGGATCTCGTTAAATGTATTAGATATTGCAAACCCTAACTCTTAGAATTATAGTATAACTATTAACTGCCGTCTTTAGTAGAAAGGTTAATAGGCTAATGCTTGAGTCCTAATTAACACAGGAGCTAGCGGTATAGGATTTATTAATAAGATCTTTATGTAAGACAATAGGTTTACCCTAATACCCCTTAACCGGCATATTAACGTATTTGGATTTAATGGCAAACGCACTATCTTAGGCTGTATTACTTATATAGCGGCCCTAAGACTCTAATACCTAAACCACAAAGAATTAATTAAGCTCTTTATTACTACCCTGGGTCACCTAGTAATCCTTAGATAACCCTGGATAAAGCTATATAAGGTAACTATTAACTGGGACAACCTTAAGCTTTTATTTACTACTTCCTGTTATAAGCAGAAGTGCCTTATAACTCGCGGCTTAGACCCCAAACTAAAACCCGAAAATTCCACTAAATTCCATAAATATAAGATTTCTACTGACGTCTACTAAGGATCTAGAAATTACACTGAATTATATAAACTAACCCTAACTACTGCACTGCCCCGAACTAAGCAGAAGCTTAATATACAAAAGTACCAAAAGAACTAGTATTCTACTATAAAAAAGATGCTTAAAGAGCCTGAACCTAAATCTGATACTAACTTTGTATCTAACACCGAACCTAAAACTAAATAGGAAACTGTATAAAGAACTAAGGACAATCTAAGCCTGCTTAACGCCTTAGATATCTATATAATTGGAGCTACTCTACTTGTACGACTTACCAGGAAACCAGAACATATAATCTTTACTGTTATAATGGCTGATATTAAGAAGGCCTTAGCGCTAAAGAAGCACACTAACCCCGCTATAAAGGTACTGGTAGAGTACTATAAATACCTAGATGTATTCTTATAAAAGGAAGCCAATAAGCTACTAGAACGCCGCCTATACGATTATAAGATTGTAATTGAAGAAGGAAAACATCCTAGATTTGGACCCCTATACGGGATGTCCTAAAACAAACTTTAGGTACTATAGAAGTACTTAGATAAACATCTAGACAAAGGATTTATTAGAGCAAGCTCTTTACCTATAGCCGCGCTAGTAATCTTTGTTAAGAAACCTGGCGGTGGTCTACGCTTCTGCGTGGACTACTAAGCTCTTAACGCTGTCACCGTTAAGAACCGATACCCAATCCTGTTAATTTAAGAGACACTAAACTAATTAAGTAAGGCTCGCTTCTATATGAAGCTTGATATTATCTACGCATTTAACCGCCTCCGTATCGCGAAAGGAGACGAATGGCTCACTGCATTTCGTACTCGATACGGATTATTCGAGTACTTGGTAATGCCATTTGGCCTTGCAAACGCCCTGAGTTCTTTTCAAAACGACTAAGTTCAGCCGAATGCAATTATGAGATCTATGATAAGGAACTGTTGGCTATTATTAGATATTTTAAACAATGGCGACCCGAACTAGAAGGCTCCGGATTCCCAATTAAGGTTCTTAGCGACTATAAGAACCTACAATACTTTACGACTATAAAACAGCTGAGCTACCGACAGGCCCGTTAGTTAGAATATCTGTCCTATTTCCGATTCTCTATCACGTATTGCCTAGGCGTTTAAGGCTAGAAACCTAATACCCTAACCCGACGTTTACAAGATGTACTAGCTTAAGAAGAAGCATGCTTCTACTATAATTAGACTCTGCTCTGCCCCAAACTATTTAAACCCCCTGCTAAAGATCTCTCAGTATATATCCTTGAAATGACCGATTAAACCATTGAATAGATTATAGCTGACAAATACCTAAACAATAAGTTTATCTAAGAGACGCTTAAGCTAATTTAAGATGGCGTTAGACGCTCTAAAAGGATTTCTCTAAGTAAATGCGAAGCCTATAGAGGCCGCTTGTACTACTAGAACCGTCTAGTTATACCTAACTATGATAAACTTAAGCTTAAGCTCCTTGAATATGTATATAATCTGCTAGTAGCCGGTTACCTAGGCTAAGGAAAAACCCTAGAACTACTCTAACAAGAGTACTACTAGCTAAATATGCATAATATGATATAAAGATATATTGCTAGCTGCTATACCTGCCAACAAGCTAAAGCTTTATATAAGACGTATAACGGCTTTTTAAAGCGACTACCTATTCCGGACTAAAGATGGAAAGACATCTTAATTAACTTTGTTGTTAATCTCCCTAAAAGTAAAGGCTGCACGAACATTATGGTAGTTATAGACTGACTATTTAAGATAAAATACTTAATCGCCTACTCTAATATATTAGCACCTGCCGTTGCCCGACTGTTTCTAGACTACGTATAGAAACTCCATGAACTTCCTAAAATAATTATCTCTAATAGAGGTAGATAGTTTGTCTCTATATTTTAGAAAGAACTAACTACCTAACTCCGCATTAAAGCACTATTGTTTATGGTATACTACCTAGAAATAGACGGTTAAACGGAACGTGTAAATGCTATTATGGAACAGTATATCCGGATATACACGTTGTATTTATAGGATGACTGGATAGACTGGCTTGCATTTGCTGAGTTTACTGTAAATAACTCCATTTTGGAAACTATAAAGGTCTCCCCGTTCCTGGCCAACTACGGCCAGTATCCGCAAATGGGTTTTAAACCCTTTAGTAATATTCCTCGCCTAGCCCATTAAGCCTTATAGGTTGCAGAAGCAAATAAATTTATAAAAAAGATAGAAGAATTATAAGAGTTCCTTACTAACGAAATAACATAGGCCCAATCTGTCTATAAAGCTGTAGTAAATAAGAACTGAACCCTAGCACCGGCCTACTAAATTAGTAACTTTGTCTGGTTAAATACAAGAAATCTAAATATGAAATGACCTACTAAGAAATTTAATTGGAAGAACGCCGGCCCTTATAAAGTTGAGAAAGTCGTCTCTCCTTATGCCTACTAACTGAAGCTCCCTAATACGGTCAAAATCTATCCTATATTCTATACGTCAGTCCTCTGCCCTGCTGCCCCTGTATTGGATACCCTGCCTGGATAGATCTAGGACCCTCCCCCACCAGTTAAGGTGGATAGTGAGGATAAGTACTTTATTGAAAGAATTAACGACATTAAGTATAATAAATGAAAACGCCAATATATGTATCTTACGAAATGGAGAGGTTTTAATAAGCCCATGTGGGAACCTATTAACTCTGTAGGACTTACACAAGCCGTAAAAGACTTCTATAAACTCTACCCAGAACTACCATAGCCCAATCTCGCAGAAGCTTGAGTTTAAAGGGGGGGTACTGTTACGGGACACCTCCGTAATACCTTACACACGTCCACCTGTTTCCACTAATGTAGTAAGAAGAGACCGACCGCGAGACGGTAATCTGTTATATTCTGCTAGAATCTACTAAATTCCGCCATATTCTGCCAGAATCCACTAAATTCTGCCATATTCCGCCAAAGCCTACTGAATTCTGCCAAGTTCTGCTAGGACCGCCCCTTGAATCCTATTCTGCTCCGTGTATATGTCGACTAAGCAACCAAACTAACAATATATACCCTTTCTTCCCGTTTCCTTACCTTCTTTCCTTACGCAACGTCTTGACTTTATTACACAGTTTATGTACGTAGCTTAATAATATCTACTTTACTATATATTATCGTCGCTTATACTCGCTCCGTGACATTTATATTTATAAGAACTGTAGCGGGTATAGAATATTATTAGATCTTCTAATATAGGGTCTATTTTAATTTAGTAGAAAGCTTGGCGGATATTAAGCTTTATAAAGATTTTAGCCTGGCTTAGATATATAAGGGTCTTATTAATTAGGGGAAGGAGGTAATAATCTTTCTAAGTAATGGCGTTTAGTTTCTAATAGTTAATATAGAAGTAGAGGCCTTTATTAGATTTCTTTATAAATAGAATAGGAAAAGTAAAAGGGGCCTAATTTAGTTTAATGAACCCTTTATAGAGGTTTTTAATTAAGTACAATTTTATAGCTTTTAGTTCTTTTATAGTTTGCTAGTAAAGGGGGCTATAGCCTAAAGAGTTGTTGGCCTCTAATTAAATCTTATAATCATAGGTTTAATAGGGGGGTAGTATATCTAAAGCTACTTTTAAGAATGCGTCTTTATAGTTTAAGAGGTAAGTAAAGAGTGTAACGGGACTAGCCCAGTTACAGTAGGAATGTCTCGGTGAAACACTCGACAGATAAATTCCGACGCTTTAACCAAATTCTGCCAAATTCTGCCAGCTTGATTGACTTCTGCTATGTTCTGCCAGATTAATCAAATTCTACCAAAGTCCGTCGAAGACCGCGTGCGTATGTGCGCACGCATCGACCACCAAGACCCCTGAGTATTTAATTATATAATTCTCTTGTTATTCCTTTCCCTTCTTTACGTAACGTCTTATATTCAGCAAGAGCTATATACCCTTAGATTAGATAGAATTTATATTATTCCTTTAAATCTTCCCCAAAGCCTCTTCGCGCCCTTATATTACGTTGCGTTAAAACAACCACAAGTATTATGACCCTAGTTAGGGAACAGTTAACTATAATGCAACAGTCCTTTATGGACGCCTTAGCTTAGCAGCAGGCTGCACTAGAAGCCCAGTACTAGTAATTAATGGAAGCACTCTATAAAGAACTCCGCAATGTTAAGGCACTTATATTATAGACCCTAATAACAACACCTATAAACAAGATTAATATAATGGTATCTAAACCTAGCCTATTAAATAAGAACACAGAATTAGTAATAGTAGCTTAACCTATATATATAACAAACCAAGTACCTATTATAAAATATAAAAAGCTCCCTAATCCTCTAATATTTAATAAAAACTAAAATAACCTATATTCCTTTATAACTAAGCTCTATCTTAAACTCTTAATAAACTATAATTAATACCCTATTAAAGCTAGTAAGGTTAGCTATGGAATGTCCTAACTAAGTAAAGACGCTATATAAACTATAGATCTATTCTTCTATAATAGCACTTTTATTAATTTTAAAAACCTTATTGTCGGTATACTCGCTTTATCAACGTGCATGAATATCACTGTATTGCGATACGTATGCGGTGTTAAAGTTGGTAGTTATTAATTGTCTAGAAGTAAGGGGTTACTCCAAGGTCAGGTTAGCTAGCCTTGCTTCGTGGTCTCGTGACCACGTCACATAACTAATATTCCGACACTGGAGCAACTCTAAAAAGAAGGCTAATCTACACTCCAAAGTTAAGTCTACTTCTAGACTATTTGTAGCGTATACGTAATAGCTAGAGATCCAATTAATACGTAATAAGGAGGAGAAGAAGAAGAAGAATCGTTAGGGGTAGCAGGTTAACATATTGCAAGGGCCGCTAAGGCGCTAGTAGTAAGCGAGCTAATAGCGATTTTTCTATCCCGGGGATGGAAAATCCTAATTAGCTAGTTAAATTTAAGGCCCGCACTATCATAATTAGTTATATAACGCTAAGCTAAATCTAAGTTTATTTGTTTAACCCATCCTATAACTTATAGGTTAATTCGGTTCGTATTAATAAGCCGTTAAAGAGCCGCACAGGGTTTTCCCTTCGTTATAGCGTTAGTAGGGTTAGCCTCTCTATTAATCCATTTTACCTCCGTAATCTGTCTCCGTTTATAGGCTTACCGGAGGCACATTACGTTAATTATTAGGCGTTTTTCTTAGGTGGTTCTAAGTCGTACTAGACAGTTATATAAGGACTTAGAGTTAGTATAAAGCACAAGTAGAAGGTTAATTTGTAGGATCTTATCTACTATAGACTTAATCGCAACGCCGATATCAAAGCCGTAGGCCGTGTCGTAGAGTTTAGAAGCTAGTACGCTCTAAGTAACTCTTTTACACTTAACTAAGCTCTAATGGACGATATTGGCCTTCTTTATAGCATTAGTTAGTACGAGGACGTAGCCAATCTGTAAAGAGAGGTCCTTGTTATTGGCAAATAACGTGTCCATAAATACTAGTAGCTATAGGGTTTTAATATCTAACTTAACAAACTTAAGACCTCTATTAGCGTTCTCAATTTGCTAGTTTAGACGCTTGTTTAACTGTTTTGCGTCTTCCTTATTAGGGTTAATTACCTAGGCGGTAAAGGATAAATTAAATAAGGCTTCTAGCTGGTATACTAAAGCGATATATACACCTCTAGCACGTTAAGTGATGTACTAGTCCTTTAGAGTTAAGGTTCTTATAGCTCCTCTTAATCCTATACTTGTGGCAAGCTTGGTGCTAATCGTACTAAGGTTTATACATTGTCGTTCCTAAGTAAGCGTAATACTCCCGTTAGTTAGTAGCTGAATAACTCCACTATTAAACTTAATGGGCGTATTAATAGTAAGTTATTCCCGTTCCTTAGCTATAAACTTGGCCTTATATAGCTCGTTTTGCTCTGCGTTTATAAAGGTCTTATCTACTAGGAATAGAGTATTATTAGTTTATAGGCCTATAATACTAAAGGGTTTGTTACTCTATAGAAGGCAGGGGTCGTATATAGACTGGTCTATATATAACTATTAGATATAATACAAGTAATATATCTTAAACTAGTAGTTACCGGCTTCTGGTACTCTATAGAGTGGTTTTATAACCTTTAGAACGGAGGCCTTATTAATCCCAAGTTACTTAATCAGCTCGTACGGAGGTCGTACGTAGAACTCTTGATTTAGTATGGTGGTTAATTATACGTAGGCCTATAAAATATCTTAGAGGTAAAGTCGTGCCTGTAGAAGCTTTATGGCGGCAATATAGAGAATTAGTTATTAGCTAACTTATTAAATAGTTAATAATTAGGTAAGAACCAGTTCCTTTTCTAAGTTATTATAAGCTTGCACGACTAGTTGGGATTTATTAAAGGCTTTATTAGTTCCCTTATTCTTAATCTCATTAATAAATCGCGAGTTAAAGAGTTATACGCCTTATAGTATATCCATAAGTCTTACGATTTTAAAAACTCCCTTTTTAAGTAGACCAGTAAGCTCCTTCTATTAGGAGGCGCTAAATTGGGTACTAAATTAACCGTTATCCTATAGGTAGATGGTAATATTAGTTATGGCCATAAGTAGAGGGTATTTGCGAGGGCGTCCTCTGTCTTATTTCGGGGGTTGTTGCTAAGCTTTAGTAGGTCTCTCTAAGACAGTCTTAGAAAGGACTAACCTAAGTAGAGGTTTAGGTGGTAATTCTAGTCTAATAATTTACTCCTACAATTCAGTTGCTTAAAGGTAAGGTTTTACAACCATAGATCAGAAGGCTGTAGGTCTGCTAGACAGCTTAACAGTACATATTTTACCCTTAATAGTAAGTAAGGTAAATAGCCTATTTTAATAGCCGCTTTAGCTAGTGTTTCCTTCTCTCCAGACCAAAACAAGTAAGTTTAGTGGGAGATTATAAATCGTATTAGCATTGGGTCCGTTTTGTATATTTAGCGTATCAGCGATCTATCGTTTAGCTTATAGCTTCTATATCTCTGCCATAGCCTTTTTAATTACGGCAGCGTGTTATATAACGGTGGGGGATAGTGTATTGGATTTAACCATTTAGGGGTAGGCTCTAAAGACTAGAAGTGTAGAAACTAGTCCTTTAGGGCCAGCTAAATCATTAATTGCTTTAAACGCCATTTAGAGTCCTATCTCCTTATTAATGTTAGGGATTTCAGTTATAATGATCTAGTAGGCTTGCTATAATGGACTATAGTAGCGCTCTACTATTCTAATAGAGTTATGTGCTTTAACCAGTACTACCTTTATACTAATTCCCATAATAGTAGCGTATTGCTTGAATTTCTTACTAACGAAGTTCTTTTTGGTGTTGTAGGTAATTAGGTCTAGTAGCCCTAAGTAGGTATTAATCTAGTATATCCATAGAATATCCTATATGTGTTTAGCGCTGATGTCTTATAGCTATCTACTGGCTTAGAATCGCGTTTTTTTATTAATAATATATAGGAGGGGTAATCCGCTAATATATATAATATCAACAATAATATTATAGTTAAAATTAATGTTGTTTTATAGGGTAAAGCGGAATCTGCCTAGTAATTTACTAAACTTCTAATAGTAGTGGCAGAACTTGGTTAGTTGCTTAATGGCCATTCTATTAGTTTTATGGCCAGTATAGTAGAGTAGCTTTTGTAATTTCTTAACTAAGGGATATCTAAATCGGCAATATAGGCGCTATAGCTCTATATCTGTTAAGTAGCAGGGGTTCGCGTTAAAGGATTTAGACAAATATAACTATAGTAATAAGCTCTATAGGAGAAATAGGTGGCTAAACCATTACACTACTAGCACTTTTTTGGTGTAAGTAATAACAACATTTCTAAGGTTGTTATAGTAGATTTGGAGTCTGTTTATATCCGCTAAACAGAGCAAGAAGGGGGTATCTATATAGATAATATAAAACTGTATCTTGCCTATAGGGGTAACAACATCCGCAGTTTTAATAGAGGTAGCAATTCCAATACTAAACTACACGTTAACTTGTCCTTTGGTTAAGGTATTAAGTTTTATAGATTAGTCCGCGTTCTATAGTGCCTAGAATTATCCGTAACCGGCCATAGACTTCTTTAACGCACTAGTATCAATCATAATTCCCATAAATACTGTGGAAGTATAGCGTAAAGCAGTGGTTGTTGTGTTATAGTTAAACGGGTTAGTTTCTGTAGTAGGTTCTATAGAGGTTGTAGTGAGTAAGTAAGCGTAAGCCTTATTGGCTAGTTCTACACTTATAGAGGTTGCTTTGTCTATAGTAAGAGTCCTAAATAATGTAAGGTAGTAGCTGTTAGGGTCTTCTAATTCTTCCTCGCTGTTGTTATTATTAGTATTTTTATCAGCATCTATATCTAGCATAAGAGCTTTAAAAGTCTTATTGCACTTATTATTGTCGTCTCCTTTATAGTAGATAGTGTATTGTCTAAAGCGTTCTTTAAAGTTACTATTGCGGCCCTTATTATTATTAAAACGTCTTTTATACTTATTTCTAGAACAATTCTGCTTCTCCTCTATGTGTTTCTATAAGCGGCAGCTCTTCTTTTAGCAAATGTAGTACTTGGCCTTTAGGGATCTAACGGTGTTTTATCTATAGGAGCGGGTTCGGTTACGGTTGTTACGGATATTACGGCGGTATGTGTAATCCGTAAAGTAGGCTCCTTAAGACGGTCTTATTAGGGCCTAGAAAGGGTGTTCCTTCTCCTATATAACTATAGAAGATTATAACTTACTAATTAACTAGAAGAGGTCTTTAGAAGGGTTAGAAATGGTAATACGGCATACTAGTACTCCTTAGCAAGCGGTAACTAGCTTATTTATAAGGAAGAGGTCTGTATAAAACTCTAGGTGTAATCCGTGGCGATGTTTTAAGAGCTTATTAAGGAGTAGTTGGAAACTCTAATAGATTTGCTTATTAGGGTTTTTATCAATAATTCCTTAGAAGTCAGTGGCGTTCTATTTAATAAGGTTTCTCTGATAGTACTCTGGTCCTTTAAAGAAGTAATATATATAGTTATATGCCTTAGTAAATAATCTAGTTAAAAGGCTGCTATTATAATAGTGATCTTAAGCAAGTCCCTTTAGCATGGTTAGGAATGCAGTTATATAGCCTTTAGGAGGTAGACCAGCTCTCTTATAGATATTATAGAAGATAGTTAACTTAAAGTTAAAGCTATTACTTACTCCATTGTACTTTTAGTCGTCTGTGTAGATCTTGGCAATAGTAGCTGCCTCTTTACTGTACATAGGCAGGTGCATAGCAGGGTCGGTATTGGCAGTACTAGGGTAAAGATACTGGGCAGGAGGAGCACCAGGTAGGGTAGGAGCGGTTACTAGAGGGAGGGTAGAGGCAGTTGCTGTAGGCAATAATTACTAATTCTGCGTCTATAGGAGTTAAGTGAGGAGGGTAAGTAGTTAATCCTAGGTAGAGGTAGGTGCAGCTTGCTATTGGGTAGCGGTTGGTGCAGTTTACTAGGGTATAGATGCAATAGCTAGTTAGGGTGTTGTAGGGGTAGGTATTTGCGTTCTAGGTGTTGTAGCCATAGCTATAGGCTGAATTATAGGCGTTGGAGGTAGTGGAGGTAGTTAATGGTTTACAGGCGTTGGTACCATGTGGGAAGGTAGTAGGCTGTAGGGGAGGTTTATAGGAACTAAAGAGGTTATAACTAATAGGGTTATAGCTTAATTTAATATTAGAGCTATTTATATTAAGTTAAGTTGTTTTTATAGTGCTACTATAATTATAGGGCTGACTTCCTTAAGAGCTCCTATAATTTCCTTATCTGTCTATTTGTGAGGTTCCTCTTCTGTAAGGACATTATATAGAACCTTATAAAGTGGGTATCTATTGCTGTGTGTAGCGATATATACTCCTCTTTAGAGTAGGTAAGTATGGAGCTTTGCTCTAGTAACAGAGCGTATCTTTCTAAAGTCCTTAATGGTAAAGCCTTTAAATTCTTCTTAGAATAGCGACCGTAGTGTATAATCTGTAAAGTTCTTATATGTATACTTATAGATTTTCGTTTCTATATATTCTTCTAGGTCTTCCTCTAAGGCAGTTGCTATATTAATCCCGTAACCATGTCTGGCGATTCTCTCCTTCCATTTAGGATCCATCTTGTTGTTTAAAGCAGTGTACTAGTCCTTGTATATGTTGTAGTTTAAGGTTAAGGTTAAGGTTAAGGTTGTTAAGGTAAGGGTGTTAAGGTAAGGGTGTTTGGGTGTGTACGTCCTTTACAGCCGTCGGGCCTGTAAAGTATTCTTAGTAAAACTGCGATTCTCTTAGCAATCTATTATATTGGCTGTAAGGCCAGTACAAATTCTCTCAAGCTTAAGGGAGGTTGTAATCTTCTCTAAGTAAAGATATAATTCTCTAAGCGATCTAACGCGTCAGCAGTTAAGCTAATATGTGGTCTCGAGCTTTAAGGGTAATATAGCTTTCTCCTTTAACTGAAATAGACAAGGCTAGGCGATCTGTGTACTGTTTCCAGTACGGTTCTTAAGCTCTAGCTTATTGCGTATTTCCTAATCTGTACGTCTACTGATTAGTGTCGGTATACTTACTTTATCAACGTGCACGAATATCACTGTATTGCGATACGTATGCGGTGTTGAAGTTGGTAGTTATTAATTGTCTAGAAGTAAGGGGTTACTCCAAGGTCAGGTTAGCTAGCCTCGCTTCGTGGTCTTATAACCACGTCACATGACTAACATTCCGACACTTATCTCTCTACTAGAATAAATATATAATAACGCTAGCCGCGAATATATAGCTGTTACTAAACTTAAAAACCTATAATAATAGAACCGAGACTTTACTAGCTTCTTTTTAGAATTTTTAGATCTTATTAGCGAGCTAGATTAGAATAAAGCTGCTAGAGTTGCTACCCTTTAATAAGCTATTTTGGATAAAATCAGAGCCTAGTTAGTAGGCAGAAAACTATAAAAAAAAAACCTATCTAAATTTGCTATAGTATGTTAATAAATTAATAAGGACCTTTAATATAATAAATAAACTTTATAAAACTGGTATATACCCTAAAGCGTAATCTATCTCCAAAACCTAAAAGCCCTATATATAACCCTATAGACCTTAATGCTGCTTAATCCTATATACCCTTAAAAATTAATAAATAAAGAACTTAAGCTATAAATAGAGAATGCTTTAGATATGGTAAAAAAGGATATATTTAAAAGCATTGCTAAACTTACCCTTTTAAAAAAGTCCGCTATAGTTTCTCCTAATTCTTAAGTTATACCTATTTCTTAAATTATACTTGCTCTATAAATTATACTTAGACGCTATAAAGTACCTTGCCTTTAGTTAACTTAGAAAACAAATTATTTTAAGGTTAAGTTACGCCTTAGGATAAAAAGTGGAAGAGTATAAGTGTCTAGGCTCTTTTAGCGCTAATATATAATATAATTCCCTTAATATACTTAGAAAATGGAAGGAAGTATAAATCCTTATAGACAGCGGAGCTACTAGTATAGGCTTTATTAACACAAACTATACAAAAACTTAACACTTAAATTTAAAGAAACTTAATAAGCCTAAAGGCCTATAAGGCTTTAACGGCAAACCCTTAATATATAGCGAACTAACGCACTACGCTTTTATAAAATTATAGATAGATAAATACCTTAAATACGTTTCCATATTTATAATACCCTTAAAGCACTATAAGATAATACTTAGATATAGATGGCTGAAATAATATAACCCTTTAATTAGCTAGGTTAAAGAAATACTAAAGTTCTGTATAACCTACTACCGAAATTATTACTTAAAAAACTATTTGCCCTATAAATATATATATAACTATTTAAATTTAATATAATATAAATTACCCTTACTATAAACTTTAAGCCAATATAATAAATTTATAACTGCTAATTATGGTAAAGAATGTAAAGATGTTATATTAAAGCCTCTTAAAATTTATATAATATAGGCCGCGCCTTTTATCTTATTATCAAAAAGATAAAATTATAAAATCTTTACTATAATTAGAGAAGATATTAAAAAAGCACTAGAATTAAAATAATATTCTAATCCTTAATCTCTTATGTCTAAAGAGTACTATAACCTAATTAATAAGTTTAAAAAAGGATTTATAGACTAACTAGCCCTATATTAAGAGAAATATAATTTTAAGATAGAACTTAAGCCTAGTATAACACTAAAGTTCGGTCCGCTATATGGTATATTATAAGAAGAACTGCTTATAATACAATAATACCTTAACAAGCATCTAAAAAAAAGGATTTATTTGCCCTAGTTAATCTCTATTTATCTTACCTATACTATTTATTAAAAAGCTAGGAGGAGGCTTAAGATTCTATATTAATTATTAAGCTCTAAACGCAATTATAATTTAAAACTAAGATCTAATTTCTTTAATTTAAGAGACGCTTAACTATTTAGTAAAGGTATGGTACTTTATAAAGCTTAATATAGTTACCGCCTTTAATAAAATCCATATATATAAAGGAGATAAGAAGTATATGGCTTTTTATATATAATGGGGACTCTTTAAATACCTAGTAATATTATTTAGTATAAAGAATAGTCCTAGTATGGTTTAGTAATATATTAATAATACACTTTATAAATTCCTTAATATATTTATTACTGCGTATATTAATAATATCTTAATTTACTTATCCTTGCTTTCTAAATATTAGAAATATATTAAAATGGTCCTTAAATGCTTATAAGACGTAGGCTTATAATGTAATATTAAGAAATATAAGTTTTATGCGTCTAAGGTTATATACTTAGGCTTAATTATATCCCATAATAAAATTAAAATAGACCCTAAGAAAGTTGCTGCAATTATAAACTAGGAAAGTCCTAGCAATATATAAGATATTTAAGGATTTTTAGGATTTGCAAATTTCTATTATTAATTTATTAACCACTTCTTAGAAATTTCCTAGCCATTAATAAACCTAATAAGGAAGAATATAAAATTTAAATAGACCGCTAGATATAAATAAGCCTTTAATAATTTAAAACACCGCTTTATAACTACTTTAACCCTAACCTTAAATATACTATTAAAACTAACTTATTTAATTATATGCTAGGGGGAGTGTTGTTATAATATAATAAAAATAGCAAACTATATCTAGTAGCCTTTCTCTCCTAAAAACTCGCCCCTATTAAATTAAACTATAAGATATATAATAAGGAACTGCTTATAATCATTAGATGCTTTAAACAATGGCGTCCTAAGCTAGAAGGATTGTTATTTCTAATATATATATTAATGGACTATAAGAACCTATAATGCTTTATAACTATAAAATAATTAATACAGCACTAAATTTATTAGGCCGAATACCTCTTATAATTTAACGTTAAGATTATATATTAACTAGGCAAACTTAATTAAAAGCCTAATATATTAATATAACAATTACAGAACTTACCTGTAAACGCTTTTGTATAATTACAGCACCTATTATACCAAACGCGTACTTACGCGTTTGGTGCACCAACCACTTGCTTATAACTAATTAGGGGGGAGGGCGCGTTAGTATATAGACCACGTAGTCTACCTTAATAGAATTGACAGTTACCACTATCCAAACGAGCATACAATACTATACGTATTTCGTGCCCCTAGATATAACTTACTTGTATTATTAAGTTAATACAAACACTAATTAGTAAGCGCGTATAGATTAGCAATTACTTAACACCTCCCCCTAAGCGATATATATGACAGCGACCACCTGTTTAGAATCCTAGTACAACCTACTAGAAGGTCGGAAGTTGGGGATTACGGACTTATCACCAACTCTATATACTTATTTAAGTCTTAGTACGGTTTACCAGAAGTATAATAGACGCGAATATAGACCTATACAGAACCCCTACCCTCAATCTACCTCTAAACCTCAAACCCCTATTCCTACTACACCCTTTAACCTCTTTTTCAGACCCCTTACAAAGACCTCTTACCCCTCTATAAACCACTACAGACCTATTAATTGCTTTTATAGACCGTTACAAGACCTTACAGAAACCCCCTACCCTCCTATAAACTGTTATAGACCTATTAACTGCCTTTATAGACCACTACAAGACCTTCCCTACCTGCAACGCACTATACTATACTATATAGTATAGTAGACCTAAGTAAGCAAGTTAATGAAGGTCAAGAAAAGTGGAGGCAGGGAGTTAACCTTACGTCTATAACCGATGTTAATAACTATATTAAATTTAAAGTTCTTAAATATGAATATTTTAAGTTTATAAATAACGACCTATGGGAGCAATACTAGGAAGACTTTACGGATTTTACAGAAGCTATTTTTAAGGCCTATAACCCTACTACCATCCGTAACCTACAAACCCTTTTACGTTACTAAGGTGTATAAGTTAAAAGGGACAAATAAGTTACTGTTATATAGTCTTTATATAATATAATATATAAGAAGGACCAAACGGAATGGACTAAAGAGGAAATCTTAAACTAGGTTAAAGCTATTAAAGAACTCTTTGCTTCTTCTAAACTTAATAGGATCGCTAGCCTTATATCTAACCTACTTAACCAAATTCGTTCTACAAATCTAAGCAGTTTTAGAATTAATTTTACGGGCTAAAGCACACCTGGTGCTTAAGTTACGGACTATAATACCCCCGCAAACTAAAATACGGACCAAAACCCTTCTATTTAAGTTACAGATTTGTAAACTACCTAAGCAAAGACCTATAGCAAGGAGCTAGCTAACTTAGCTAAGCTCTATACCAACGAATCTAAGTACAGCAGTAAAAACGACAACTTTAACTTTAAACTAACTATCTTTACGGACCTCTATTAGAAGGCCGATATTTTTAAATAGAAGTTTAGCCAAGCCTACTTTACTATACTACGCGGCCTAGCACTTAACCACTACTACACCAACCTTAAGAGCAACCCCCTTGGTGTTTCCTTTAATAAGCTATATAAAGCTATACGCAACTACTTTAAAGGACTAGAATATAAGCGTAATATCCTTACCTAATAGAATGCGACCAAGTTACAGACCGTAATAGATAAGAACACTAAAAAATCAACTATAGAGTGCCTGCAAATCTTTATTAAAGACCTCCGCTACCTATAGTATGGTCTTAATATTAAGCTTTAAACAGACGACTTCCTATACAATAAACTTATTATGGCTTACTAGGAAATGGAACCTTATAAATACGCCTATTATAAGCCCATAGACACCGTAGCTAGCCTTATTAACGATTTATAGTCCTCTATTATAATATACGAAGCCTTAAACCCACCAAGTAGTACTTAAGCCTTTATTACAGACCTACAAAATCTGCAAACTAACTTAGATGCCTACTTTACGGACTGCCGCTACTGCTAGCAGTACCTGCATTAACTAGGTCCTACCTGTAACCCCCACAGCAACTCCTATATAAAAGTATACCCCCGCAGATAAACTAATTAGAGGTGCTTTATATATGGTAAGGAAGGATGTTGGTCTATAAGGTATACCTAGGAAGAACGTGACAAGTCTAAGAAGAGATTTAATAGACGGATTAATTAGTTTATCTTAGACTATAAAGAAAAGGAAGTAGAAGAGTCTCTTAATAAGTTAATAGAAGCCCTTATAATTAACTTTAACTCAGATACTTAGGAATAGGAGACCTTAGAAACGTTCTTAACTACTTTTAGACCTTTTACAGATAGCTAAGCCTTTAATATTATAACCATATTAGCTAACTACTCCTTTACACACTTAATTGCACCTAAAAACTGGCCTATAAGCACACCTGTTAGACCTGTTACGGATGTTATGGACCGAGAACAGGACCTATTTGTATATATTACTACAGAACGCTACACCCCTAAAGAATTCTATGGCGTTATAATCAATATAGGTGCCTCTAAGAAGTCTACTGTAGGTTACGGACAGTACCTTATATATAAGACCACCGTAAATAATAATATGGATATTAATACTATGTAAACTGGGGCCATAAACATCCAATTTGGCATTAGCTTAACTATATTAATTGGATTAGTAGCAGTTAAGACCCTAATTGACCTAGTTAACTTCCACGTAGTAAAAGCAGACACCCCTTTTCTACTCTGTCTTGCGGACATAGATAGGTTATAGGTTTATTATAATAATGTTACAGACACCGTAATTGGCCCTATAACTGCCCTAGGAAGCAAGCATATTACCCTACTAATTATACAACGATTTGGATACCCGTTCCTTATATAGGGAGAGATATTACGGACCTATATTTAGGAATCTTTTAACTATAACCTATGCTACCTTACTAGTACTGAAATCTACCGCCTACACCGCTATTTTGGCCACCCGTTAGCCAAAAAGCTATATAGAGTCCTTGAACGCTCTGGACACGACAACGTTAATAGGAAGGTAATTAACTACCTAACTAAATACTGCTCCTTTTGCTAGAAATACGGACGTTCTCTAGGCTGATTTAAGTTTACCCTTTATAAGGATCTTAATTTCAACCACTTAGTATATGTAGATATTATGTATATTAACGGCAGCCTAGTATTATATATAATTGACGAGGTAACCCACTACTAAGCCGCCCGTTAGTTGCAAAATATATCTATAAAACATATTTGGGACATTTTATAGACCTACTAAATTAACATATATCTTGGACCTCCTAAGTATATTACCCATAACGCTAGTAGGAACTTTATTAGCAAGGAATTCCAATAGTATGCTATGGCCATGGCTATTTTAATAAAAGCCGTTCTAGTTAAGGCGTATTGGTCTATTAGGCTTATTAAGCGAGCTTACCTAGCTCTATGGAGAGCTTACTAGATTATTATAGATAAGTGTAAGGATATCTAAAAGGAACTGGCTTTACAGATAGCTGTAAAAGCTATTAATAACACTACTGGCCCTAATGGACTAGTACCCACCCTCTTAGTTTATAGAGCCTACCTAAGAATAAGCAACCTAGGCCTTCCTGCCCTATCTATTATAGAACAAGCAGCCATAATACGGAAGGCAATGGCCGAAATAGTTAAATTACGGGCTAAATAAGCTATTAATAGCGCCCTATATTACCGCAACGGACCTAACACGACCTTAGTTTATAACCTCCCACTTAATTCTAAAGTCCTTATATAGCGTAAGAGTGGTAACTAGACTGGACCTTATTGTCTACTAGCTGTAGAAGACGAAACGTGCTGTATATAACTTCCTAGCGGACCAACTAACTTTAGAAGCACGTCCATAAAACCCTACTTTTGGTCTAAAAATACCTATACCGTTAAACTAGACGAACTAAAAGCACCTGCTAAACTAAATAAACTGGAAGCACCCCTGCCTACTTTAGAAATCTCCCAGAAACCTATTAAACATGCCGTAAAGCGCGGTTAAGGATGCCCCCGAAAGCACCCTATAACTAAGAACCCTATAATAGAGAATCACCTAACCTCCATAGGTACATCTATAAGGCAACTTCCACCTGCGGATATATTAGTTCTAGTATAGGAAACACTTTTTACAGACTTATAACGCAAGGAGATTAATGGACTACTTAAAAAGGGTGTTTTTATGGCCGTAATGGAGAGAGACGTTCCGTAAGGCGTCTGTATATTTAACTTACGCTTTATTAATAAAATTAAGCACCCTAGTACTAATAAAGCCTTTAAAAAATTAAGGCTTATTATATAAGCTTATAACAACTAGGGAAAGGACTTAGTTCTTACGCAATTGCTTACAATTTAACAGGTTAGTTAATGGATTATACTTACACTTATACCTAGACTACAGCAAACTAAACCTATAGCCCTCTACTTACGGGATATCTTATAAGCCTATATATAATCTAATACCTACCTAAGTAGAAACATCTTTATATAACTACCCCTTGAGCTTAATTTGCAATTAGGAATAATTTTATAGGTTATAAAAACCCCTTTACGGAGTGCTGGAAGCTGGAAACTACTAGTTTAAAACGTATTACTAGTATTACGTTAGTAAACTTAAAATGGAACAGTTAACCTATAACCCCTACCTCCTATATACCCTATTAAACGGCCTTGGTATTATCGGACTCCAAACAGATAATACCCTCTTCTTAGCAGACCGGACTTTTACGGACACTAAAGAGACTAAACTGTAAGAGATAAAGTTCTTAGCAAAGCCGTAAGAGCAGTTAACTAAGCAGACTCCAATTAAGTTTAATGGAGGTTTAATTATATAAAAGGGCAACTTAATCTAGTTAACTTAGGAACGCCAAGCTTAAAACCTAAGGCTTGTTACAGTAAAGCCTACGGACCTTACCAGTTCCCACAGAGAGACCTATAAAACCATAAATATAAAGGACTAATACGTTGCATAGTGTGTAAGAGGCGCCTATATTACTACAGTCTATTAACCCAAATCTGCCTATAACTTATTCTTTGCGGCCTAGGTAACAGATCTATAAGAGGAAAATGTTAAGCAGCTTAATAAGCGTATTTAGTGGCAAATTAACAATGCAATAAGGGAACTTACTTTTATACTACTAGACCTAAATTCCCTTAGCGTACTAGTATTTATGGACGCCTTCTTTACCAATAATAGAGACCTATTATCGCAAATCGGCTTTATAATTGTACTTATAAACCATAATTAGGACGCAAATATACTATATTAGTCTTTAATTAAATGCAAATAAGTAACCTACAGTATACTAGCTTCTAAACTATATGCACTAGCTTATAGCTTTAATATAGCAGCCGCAATTAAGTTAATAATCTAGAAGATCCTATAATTGGAGCAACTACCTTTGATCCTATGCACTAACTTAAAGTCCCTTTATAACTGCCTAGTTAAACTAGGTACAACATAGGAGAAGAGGCTTATAGTTAACCTAATATGCTTATATCAGGCCTACAAATAATGTAAGATTATGGAGGTCAAATGGATTAGCAGCGGAGACAACCTAGTAGATGCTATAACTAAGGCAAAGCCGTATTAAGCTCTAAAAACCCTAATTAATATAAATAAGCTTAATCTAAAGGTTATAGAATGGGTAAAACGTAACTAACAGAGCACTTATGGTTCATTTACAGTCCGTACGGTTTATTTTACGGGCCGTAAGTAGGACTTACGGCCAGCTTAAAGTACCGTTTGGAAGGCAGCCTAGAAGGTACCTTAGGAGGGATTTCCTATGTATTTCTTTTGTGTTTTACAGTCCTATTAAAAGCAATTACGGAGGTTATATACAAGTGGGTCTATCTTTAAGTACCACCAGTATATAATTACAGCATCTGTTGTACCAAACGCGTACTTACGCGTTTGGTGCACCAACCACTTACTTATAACTAATTAGGGGGGAGGGCGCGTCAGTATATAGACCACGTAGTCTACCTTGATAGAATCGACAGTCACCACTATCCAAACGAGCATACAATACTATACGTATTTCGTGCCCCTGGATATAACTCACTTGTATCATTAAGTTGATACAAATAGCTTTAAATAATAAATAATAAATTAATTATAGATCTTACTGCCCCCTAAACATTTTAAAAAATTATATCCTATATTTTAGATATAGAACTTAATAGAAATAAATTAGAAGTTAATAAATAGGAAATGGAAATTAATAAGCTAATGGAATATAAATATAAGAATAATATATGGATAGTAGATATAATAAAGGCAATCTAAACTGGAAAATAATAGTATAAAAATATTACACTCACTAAATACAAAATTTAAAATAATTAATTGTACTATTAATAGAAGATAGTAGTTCCAAATTCCAACCCTTTATAATTTAAGATACTTGAATTTATATATAACTCCTCTATAGTAGGGCATCCTAGCTGTACAAAGACCTATAAGATTATTTAATAAGTATACTACTAGCCTATAATGCATAACTATATATAAAAATACGTTTAAGTATATAGGATATACGTGCATAGAAAGACCTCTTATATAAAGAAGTAAAGAATACTTTAACTGCTACTAATTCTAATATAAAGATGGCGCGATATTTTAATTAACTTTATAGTTAACTTGCCTAATAATAATAAGTTTATAAATATTATAGTAGTTATTAACCGCCTTATAAAAATGCGATATATAATTTCTATAGACCTAATTAATACAGTATTAGTAGCTAAATGTTTTATTAAATATGTCTTTAAGCTATATAGACTTCCTAACTTAATAATATCTAACTAAGGAAGCTAGTTTGTTTTAGACTTCTAGTAAGCTCTATATAAATAATTAAGCATTTAAATATAACTCTTAACTATATTTTATTTAGAGATAGATAGCTAAACTAAAATTACGAACGCGATTATAGAATAATACTTATAAATATACTGCTCCTACCTACAAGACAACTAGGAAAAATGGCTATCTTTAGCTAAGTTTACTATAAATAATATAATAAACGTATTAATAGGCGTAATACTATTCTACGCGACCTATAGATAAGACCCTTAACTTAGATTTAAGCTATAACCTAATATTAATATAATAAGACCCACGATTAAATGGATCCAGTTAATTAATATATATAACTTTACTAATTAAATAAAGCAGTTAACGGAACTATTATAAAGTAAATTAATGTATACTTAAATGTTATAGGAATAGTATATAAATAAAGGACAAGCCCCTGTATAGGACTTTAAGGAAGGTAATATGGTTTACCTAAATATATAAAACCTAAAGACTTAATAGCCCTTAAAGAAACTTAATTGGAAATTTATAGGCCTATACTAAATTAAGAAGAAACTAAGCCCATATACCTATAAGCTTAAACTACTAATTAAGATAAAAATATACCTAATGTTTTATGTAAGCTTGCTATAACCTTTAAGAGATAATCTTATAACTTATAAAATTCCACTGCTACCTCCTATAATTGTTAATAACGGTAACGGTTTATACTTTATTAACTTAATTAATAATATATAATAGAAAATATTATCTAAACAATTTAAACTTTTTATTAAGTGGGAAGAATATAAAACATAAACCTAGGAAACCTATAACTAGATTAAGGCCAACACACCTTCCTTAATAAAAGAATTCTATAAGGACTATCCTTTACGGCCTACTCTGGCTGGATGGATATAATATAAAGGTAAATAATTGCGCCCTAACATAAATACATGAAATATAATAGCAGGAAACTTGAAATTAAAAAGAACTTAAAATATATTATAACGCTTATAACGCGGTCACGTAACACGCAAGATATTAAGGAACTTCGACCGGCGGTTAAAGTTATCTAATTAGTTAGATTTGCCTTGCCAAGACCTACTGCAAAGATATTAGTTCTGCTTACCGCCTTAACTAAGCTAATAGCAATTAGAACCGGCAAAACTCTATACCGCTACCTAACGCGAATATATAAAACGCAATAATATAAAAAATGTTAACACGAAACATAATAAGTTATAAGTCTTAACTAAATTGAATTGTTTTAGATCTTTAACTAAAGGGGGGGTACTGTAATGGGACTAGCCTAGTTATAGTAGGAATGTCTTAGTAAAACACTTAACAGATAAATTCTAACGCTTTAACCAAATTCTGCCAAATTCTACTAGCTTAATTAACTTCTGCCATATTCTGCTAAATTAATTAAATTCTACTAAAGTCCGTCAAAGACCGCGTGCGTATATACGCATGCATTAACCACTAAGACCCCTAAGTATTTAATTATATAATTCTCTTGTTATTCCTTTCTCTTCTTTATATAACGTCTTATATTTAGCAAGAGCTATATACCCTTAGATTAGATAGAATTTATATTGTTCCTTTAAATCTTCCCTAAAGCCTCTTCGCGCCCTTATAAAGAGAAGGCGCTTAACTAGTTCTTTATTAGTTTTCTCTACTAGCCCTTCTTCCTTCTTATTAATAATGTGGTTAATTTTATATAAGCTAGTTATAAAGACTTTATTATCCTTCTAATATATATTAAAGTGGAAACCTATAGCACTAATTACCGTAATATCTACTATAGGGGTATTATATAGTAGTAGAGGTGTCTATAGCCTTAGGGGCTTTTAGTATATTAGTATTGTCCTTACTCCTTTTAGCTCTTACTATATCTTCTAAAGGCTATCTTTTATATCCTGTTCGTCCTCTTCTATATTAGCTAGATCTCCGCAATTTAGAAGTTATTTATATTACTATCTATTCCACTTCTATAAGCAGAGTTCTTCTTAACTACAGTACTTTAAGGGAGTATTATCGTTGGTATAGAGTTCCTACCGGCCTTATGGCGGGCATCTTTCTAAGTAAAGGCTGGGTTATAGTCCATAATATCCTATTAATAGATAGGGTTAGCCCTTATAGCTAATGTCTTATAGTTAATCTAAATTTCTCTAATAAAGGAGGGTAATTCTGGTTTATTCTCCGGCTAGATAAACTGTCTTTATTGCATATTTAGCTAAATATTAAAGTAGGATATCTATTTTTGGCTAAGGATTATATTATAGGACCCTAAGTCTAGGATGTAGAAGGGGATACTAAACTAGCGTTGTCTATTAATAGTAATATCTAGCTTTAAGACATAGGTAACTGGCTTACTGGCTTAGCCGTTATAGCCTTTTACTTAAATAGGCTTCTTTAGTTAGGTAGCATTTATATTTAAGAACTTAACAACGTTATTTATATAAGCAGTATTTATAAAGGCAAAGCTATCTACTCTAGTATCAATAAGGGCAGTTATATTAACTCTATATCCATTTTAAAATACTATATATAGAATTATAAAGTATTTTCCACCTATTAGTTAACTTAGATTAATTTCTTTAGGATTAATAGGATACCCTAGGTGGGAGTCTTTCCCTAAAATTCTTCTTTTTTTTATAGCTTATTAGACATTTCTTCTTCCTCTATCTCCTTAATATTACCTATATCCTTTAGCTCTAGGCAGAATATAGTAAAGTAACTATCCTTTCCGTAATTAAAGCACGTAATCGTAGCAGGGTTAATTAGGGTGTTGTAATAAGTATTAGCTAAAGGTGTAGTATATAGTAAGTTAGGTAAGGCTTATAGGTAGGTAGTTGTAACTACTTTTGGTATAAGGGCGGTTATAGTTTATCTTCTAATGCTAGCTCCTGTTAGTATAGCGGATAGGGTTTAGTTACTATAGAACCGCTTTAGTTAATTAAAATAAGCATTAATTTATTTTAGTTCTAAATATAGTAGTAAATATTAAGCTGTAAGTCTTTAGTAGGTTAGTAGGTTATCCAAGGTTACTATAATCTTCTCTTATAGCTAGACTATTAGCTTTTATATTCGTCTAAATGGTAGTTCTTAGGGGGAACCTAGTCTTCGCCTGCTAGGTATAAGAATTAGGTCTAAAACTTAGTAAAGAATTGGTTTAATTTTATTATTAAGCTGTTATAGTTATAACGGGCATCCTATACTTTATTTGGATTAATATAAATAGCAGCCAGATGCTATATTATTTTATTAACAGATATAAACTAAATAGGTAACTTGTTCTTAAACTTAGCCTAGGGGTATCACTAGACATCCCTAATAGTTTAACTAAAGAGGTAGAGTATTTTAGCTTCTTTAGAGGGGAAATGGTTGTAGTTAACACGGAGCTTTCCTTATACTTAGATTCTCCAATTCTTAAAGGTAGGGTCTATCCTATTAGATAGTGGTTAAGGGCTAGGGAGCTTAATAGACTTTAATTGCTTTATTATTATGTCTATACTCTCTAGCATATTATATTTAGTTAAGCAGATAGGTTAACTAAGGCTTTGTAAAGAGAAGGCTAGGCTATTTTATAAGGCAGTAAGGCTTTTTAGGATCTCCTTTAGAGTCTCTTATATGCTTTAAGCTTAAAGATAATTAACCTTCTAATTAGCTGTAAGGGCTCAAATCTGCTTATGCATATCTATAACGTTATCTTTATCTTTAATTTCTAATCCTAACTAGATTTTATATTCCTCTTAGGTAAAGGTAGATCTTTTAGATAAGCTTACTTTAGGTGCTATTATTAGCTTCCTAAAGTTTGTTAAAATTATATAATTTGGTTTTAATTCTAGGGTACAGGTTAAGTATAGTCTGTCCTATAAAAGTGGGATATTATTAAGGTCTTTCCAGACATGGTAGTATAAGTTTTTTAGTGTCTAAGTATAATATGTTAACGCGTTGTTATAGATAAAGGTCTTCTTTTAGAGTGGGATGTTATTAAGGCCTTCCTAGGTAATATAGGGAGAGCTTAGTATAATGTGACAGGCTTATATAAATGCTTCTAAACTAAAGCTTGTAGATTACTACTATATAAAAATACTAAGCTAAAGAGAAGAAGAAGTCTGTTAGAGATTGGCAAGATATAAAGGGGTTGCTAAGGCGCTAGTAGTAAGCAAGCCAATAGCGATTTTCTATCCCGGGGATAGAAAATTCTAACTAGTTAGCTCTATAAGTAGTTGGTAGAATATAGCAGAATTTAACAGAATTTAGCAGAATGCCCGGAAAGTAGCAGGTAACGCGCTCCAGCACCGTTATAGTTTAACTATATATAGCTAGATAATATTAAGGATTGCTTATATATTATTTTAACTTCTTATAGTAAATATACGTATCCTCTAGCGCCTCCGTTAAAGGTTCTAATATAGCTTATTAAAGAACTTTAATAATAAATCTAGCGATAGTTAGGGCTAGGGCTTACTTTAAGTACGTTATATCTAAGTTATATTAATACCCTATTCTTATTTTATTAGGCTCTTTTATATATAGCCCTTTAATAAAAGAGTTTTGCGAAAAATATAATATTATTAGCCTTTTAAGCCTTTACTAAAGCCTTACAGATTTTAATAAGATTTAATACCTAATTAAAAAGCAATAGCTTTTAACGTAATCTACAAGCCTATGGCCCGCACAAGCCTACGGCCCACACCACCAAAACGCGCGACGCCAAAAACGCGAATTCCTAACCACGAATAATTGTATTTGGTGTAGCTATCTACTAGCTAGTTACCTGTCGTCTAGGGCACGTACGTACATTATGTTCTATCGACTTGCACATACTGCACTTTGGCGGTGCTCGCCGCGGTCGCTCGGCTGCTGCCTCTGCTACCTCTACTACCTCCTCCTAAGTAGCTTGTGCACGAGAGGCCCCCTCTGCTCCTAATAAAACACCTCCCCTAGCTATATACGTGCGCCGCTGTGCCCTCTTCCTTTTCTGGCGCCGGTTTTCCATGCGTAGGTTCTCATTTTCGCTTGCAAGCAGGACAGCGCTTAACATTGCCATTTCGCACCCTTTAACCAGCTGGCTAAGTGCTTGCTCTATTGGACTTGGTGGGCTATATATGCGCTATTTAAGATAGCGCTTTAGTAAGGCCGTCTGCTACTATAGTTCAGCAATATTATGTGGTGTTTTAGCTGTCTAGGATACATTTAAGCGCGGATGGCGTTAGGGTGATGGCGTCTGATATTTAGTATGCAGCTATGCTAGCACGCGTTTAGGGCTATATGGAACTAGGCCAGTAGCTGCAAATCCCGCCTATATATTATTCTGATGCAGTGCTGTCTGTCTAGCCTGCCTATACAGCAGCAGGAATTCGCGTTTATTAATATAATTAACACTATGGCCCATAATCTATTTGACAAGGCGTCTATAGGATTGCTTAAGTACTAAGAAATAGCCTACATCTAGCGGTTGCAGTAGATGTAATAAATGCGCTAGTATACAGAGGACGACTATCTAATGGTCCAGGCAGAACCGGTCGAATTCTGGTAATACATGGCTGTTGTGGCCATCTAGCACTAGTAGCTGATAAGTGCCAATAGTGCGATTCTTTGTATGCTTATGGAATAGAGATAGCTAGGTTAAGCTAATCTTATCTATTGTCTAGCCATTATTGCTAACGCTGATTGACTAGTTGTATGGTATAATATTGTCCTTATACTAGGCAGCTTAATATATTACAGCCTTAAAGATAATAAGTGGTGGAATTGTAACCCCTTGGGCGTTAATAGCCTTAATAATTATAACCCATTCTTAATTGCCTGGCTGTACTGTTCTAGGCCAGCCGGCCCTATTAGTTCCAGTAACAACTTTTGCAGTTATAATAATACCTATTTGGAAGCCAGTCTCGTTAAAATTCTATATATCTTTATTAAGAATTCCATATTAAGTCTTTGTGTCCTGAACGCGTTTAAACCAGGCCTATATAAGCATAGGATCCTCGCATTTAGCCCACTAATAGTTGTACTTGCAATTGTATTTGGATTTTAGATTATTATAGCGGTTAATAAAGTTTCGTACCTAGTTCTAGCCAACAGTAATAGGGTTAGTATTCTGCGGAGCGCGTTAGGTAGCTAAAATACTAGCCATCTGCCATACAGTTGCAATTCTAGACAGCATACCACGTTAATCCATTAATAGAATCCACTGCTTAAGGCTCTCTTCTTGTATTGGGGTAAGACGGTGGTTTAAAGCAGGAGTACCGCGTTGTAGTTAAATGCCGCTGACGCGTCGCTTGACTGTCTTTCGGGACACGTTATATGCCCTCTCAACACCTTATAAGGATATAGGTTGGCCCAGCTTGTAGGCTTGAACACTTAGGTCGATTCTGCCCTCTCGAAAAAGGTCCACTTGCTGTTGTGGTGCTGTCATTTAGGTAGCTGTTGAATAACGCGTCGCGCGTTTTGGTGGGGTGGGCCATAGGCTTGTGCGGGCCATAGGCTTGTAGATTACGTTATTATTTTTATAAGGTTAAGATATATAAGGGATAATATTTAAAAAGCACCTATATTATAAAATACGTCCTAAATATATATAAGATATATTTTACTAAGATAGCAAGCTAATAATTATATGCTTTTAAAAAGGCTAGGTAGAAATATTCTTAACATTAAAAACGTTTAAAATTAATATATCTTTTAAACGGGTTGGTACAGCCGGCTTAAATAAGGTTATAATTACCATAAATATCCCTAGAATTAATAAAGGTATTATATAACCTGGTTATATTATAGTTATATCTTTATTCTAATAAGGCTATAGTTATTATACTAATAAGGGTTTTTATAAACTAAGTGTCGGGAATAAGGCAAGTGGTCATCACGTGTTGTCACGTGCCGCCGCGGCACTAGCGCGGGGAGGAGCCTTACGCTCCTCGCCCTCCCTCATTCCAATAAATAAGCTTTATTAACCAACATCACTGTAACCTACTTAAGTAGTCGTTATTGGTAAGTTACCCTGTGTAACCAACACTAATTAGTGGTTGAACACACAGTCAACCATAGAGCAGCTAGGTTATCGATAGAAGAAACAGTCTCGTGCAGGGGTTTCTGGCGATACTATACTACCTTAGGCTTGCGGAAAACCAGTAATAGAAGTGTCACTAAGTACTAAGAGATACCAAGTTACGTCTATTACGCAGAACAATTGCGTTTACAAAGATTTGGTTAAGTACTTTAGGTCAGAAGTGTTACTAAACCTAGGGTCCTAAGTTAACGTCCAAAACGCGTTAACTACGCCTTAAATTGCCTACCTTTTGACAGCAAACCTACGAGATCCTATAAAGCCGAAAATCCTACCTACCTTTAACATACGACACCCCGTCAATTCTACTCCTACTATGGCGTTGACCTACCTGAAGAAGTATAAGAACGACATTAACCCAGAGACATAGGATAAAGACATTAACCCTATAAATACTGAGTAATAGGACCTGAACGGATTCTTACTATACTACATAGCATAATACATAGACAGTGAATATAATAATACTGTGCTATGGTATTGCATAAAGGAGGACTTTGTTAGATGGATAAAGGAAACATAGGCCCTTGCGAAGAAGAATATTATATAAGACTTCCATAACTTCCTTTAAAAGAACGGAGTATTTGTCCCTATGGATGGAGACACTATTAAAGACAATATTTAGGAGCAAGTTATTGACGTAAAAGAAGAGCACAAATAGACTCTATAAGAGATTAAGCACCAACTACGTAATATAAAGAAGCTTAACTTATAATAGAATCCAAATAATACACTAATAGAGACATGTTCTAATTCCATTGCTCCAGGTATAAGTTCTTATATGCCGTACCTATTGCTCCCACTAATTTAACCTATAACTTTAACTACTACCCCCTAAGAGCAAGCGTAAGACCCCCTTACTTCGCGATTTAATAACCTTTAAACTCTGCTATAGGAAGATTAGGTACCACGCTATATTCTATTAAGCTCTGTATCTCCACTGCAGCCTATAAAGCAATCCCTACCTTAATCTCTAATGCAATTTCAATGTGGCCTAATACCGCTTGGAGGCACCTTAAAAATGCTTACAGAGCTTACAAAACTCTATTTGGACTAGGAGAAGAGGTTTAATGGGGAACTATATAATATCCTTAATTTAAAGCTGCGCATCTTCTACAACTGTTGCTAAAAGGTTAGACTGGAACCTGACCAATATTATAACGCTTATTCCATTATACTTAAGGGCCGCGCTAGTACCTTCTATTATAATCGTTTGGTAGGAAAAGGATATAATTTTAACCGAATAATATATAAGATAAGATGCTACTTTAAAATAGAAGAGAATAAGCAGCAGTATATATTAAAGTAGAGAGAGACTACCTTCCTAAGAATTATTGCTATAAACCTAGATGCCTCTTGACTTAACTATCTTTAAAAGCTCTTTAATCGACTTTAGATAATTTAGTGTGGTTTATCCAAATTATATTAAGAGGACTTCAGCCTACGTGATTAAGTTATTAGCGTATACTAAGGTGTTAAAGAATACAACCTTGCCCTCTTTAATCCTGCAAATACTTATAAAGGAGTGTGTACTTAATTAAGATCCTCTATTAGCACCACTTTACGCTCTTAAAAAGTATAGTAATTTAACGCCTAACCCTAACCTACTTTAATCAACCCGACCGACTAACATGATTATAACTGGACTGATCAAACATATAGTGGCCGGGGTAGGGGATATAGTAGAGGGTACAATTAATGTTGACTATAAAGTAATCGTGGAGGTCCTTATGGAGGTTTATCTTAAAACAATTAATAGAAGAAATGCTATATTTATAAGAAGCTAAATTGCTAGTTAACTAGGCACCCTCTTAATAGACAAAAGGAGGTATATAATAAGTTTCGCCAGAGCGCATAAAACGTTGGAAATTGTAAGGTTACTATAGCCTACTTCCAAAGCTTCCTGGTTTAATATAAAGGCGAAGAAGATCTTAAGGGTAAGGTTAACAAGGCCAAACAGCTTCTTATAGATATAGAAATTAAGGACTACTCTCCCAACCAATACTTTACTAAGTATGGTGAGGTAGATAGTATATAAACTATTACTGTTCTTAATAACCAATCTACGCTCTATGCTATTACAAAGTTAGACATCTTTAATAAGCCAAAGGAGAGTTCTATATTCTCCTTTAACGACAGATACTCGGCGAACGTCTTCTATAGTATTATGCTAGATACTGGAGCCGCAGGAGTATCTATAGTAGGAGAACCTTAAGTTCAAGCTCTTTAGCAGCTTAATAGCTCTGTTTAGATTAACCAATTAACGGTAGGCTAATATACAATTTGTTTTAGCAAGGGTACTATAATCTCTCTTAGCATAATTAAGGTTAAAACCCCCTTAGGGTATATTACTTTCTATATTATTCCCGCGGACACCCTGTTTCTATTTTGTATTAGAGATATAGATAAATTAGGCGTTAAACTTAATAACCTTAAGAATATGCTTGTTTAGGGAGATAATCGGGTGCCTATTATGCGCAAATAGGGTCACCCCTAGTTGCTCCTTTATTAACTAGAAAAGAGCGTTGCTTAAAGCCACTTAACTGAGTTAGAGCTACGTTAACTACACTGTCGTTTTAGCCACCTATCTGTTTACCAATTACTTAGGGTTCTTTAGCAAGCAGGCTATAAAGTTAAGGTTAAGGCAATTAAGCATCTTATAAAGTACTGCTATTACTGCTAAATAAACCAGAAGTCCCCTGGCTAATTCAAGTTCACCCTTAAAGATAACTATAACTTCAACTTCTGTATTATTATTAACATTATATATCTTAGTGGTAAGCTAGTACTTTAAGTTATTAACCTCTTAACCTTCTTCTAAGCCGCATATTTCCTAAAGGATATGTTAGCTAGGAACGCATGGGATACTCTTTAATTGTGCTAGATTAATATCTACCTAGGACCCCCTAATTAAGTTATTTATAACACAGGAAGGAACTTCTTATCTACAGAGTTTCGGCAATAGGTGAAGGCAATGGAAATTAAGGTTAAGGAAGTCCCTATTAAGGCACATAATAGTATTGGAAAAGTAGAACGATATTACACGCCATTATAATAAGCATATAAGATTATTTCTTTAGAACTAGAGGGCGCTAGTAAAGAGCTTATTTTATAGATAGCTGTTAAGGCTGTTAATGATTCCGCTAGCCTAGATAGGCTTATACCTACATTGCTAGTCTTTAGCGCCTACCCTTAAATAACTAATGATTCTCTACCATCCCTATCCATTACGCAACGAGCGGAGGCTATTCGCAAAGCAATAAAAGAGGTGCGATGTCTCTACGCCACGCACCAGGTCAACGACGTACTAGGAATAAGAAATGGCCCAAATACCTTAACTATGCTCAATCTGCCACTCCAATCTGAGGTACGCGTATGGCGTAAAAAGGGAGGATGGTTAGGCCTATATAAACTTATTATAATTAATGGTTAGACTTGCACTCTTTAAATACCTTATGGACCCACTTAATTCCGCTTAACTGTTGTTAAGCCCTACTATAGAAACAATAGTTCTAAGCCTTTACAGGATGCCCTAGAGGATACCCTAAAGAAGAACTACAATTAACATACTCTAGAAGGCGACTATAATCCTAATATAATTGTAGCAGATGTACCGCAACTATAACGCGGTAGAGGTCGCCTAAAGGGATCACAAAATTGCTAACACCTTGTTAATTTTGAAGAGCAATTCGTTACCGCTATTAAGAGTGGAGATGAGTTATTAATGGCCTTTATGACAGCTAAAGAGAAGGCTGACTTTAAGCTCGCAAAATAGCTTTGAAAGGAAGGCCGTATTATAACTCTAGGAGCTCCTTTCTAAGTATCTGATAAGCAGGAGATTGACGGTCTTATTGTAAGAGGAGTCTTTAAATTTAAGAAGTATAACCCTACTAAGTTTAATGGAGTTCGCATCTTTAAGTTAAAAATAGTTAATAAGATTAAGGGCAAAGCTATTAACACCCCATTTAAGAAGTTGAGACTAGTCATTTAAGGTTATAATAATAACGGCAAGGAAGTGATTTTTACGCAATCCCCTACAATTTAACAAGCTAGTTAGCGAGTTATTGTTATGCTAGCTCCCTCCTTAATAAAGAATAGAATAGCGGTTTATTTATAAGATATTACTTAGGCCTATACCTAATCAAAGACGTGCCTTTAGTGCTTGATACTAGCATACCTTTTAGAGCAAATTCGCTACCAATATCCCAAAGATATAATTATGGTTATACTTAAGCCATTATATAGAATTGTAGAGGCAGGAACTTATTAGTAGGCTACTTATAGTAAGCACTATAAAGAGAAGCTCTTGATAACTACTTCTATATTTAATCCCTGCTTCCTTATCACAACTATAGGAACTCTATTTGGAATTATCAGCATATAAACTAATAATATAATTATCTTGGGAGACGACCAATTCTTAGCTCTTAAGGAAGATGAGCTAGTAAAGGCAAATCTTATAGTAAAGCCAAAGGAAAAGCTTAATTTAACAACACTATTACTTTTTAATAGATGCATCCTCTCCCTAAACAAGGATTCTATTGCTTTACGCCAGAAAGATTAAGGTAAGAAAATTGATATTATTGACGTTAATTCTCCAAAGTAAGGATACGTGGAGTAACGCGCTTGTAGAGCTTATATTACTTCTATCTATTAACCTAAGGCTTTATTTAATCTCTCTATTGCCGCTTAACACCAGGAACTAACTAAGGATAATGTCCTTGCCCTAAATAAGCGTCTTTTCTGGCAAATAAACCATCTCAATTAGGGACTACTCTATATGCCTATTAATCTTCCTACCGCTAAGCTCTTTGTATTTATCAATGGATTGTTTATAAATAATAAAGATTTTAGCTCCTAGCTAGGATATAAAATTATTATCGCGAATAAATCTACTAGAGAGAATGACTTCACGATCTATAGCAATTTTATCCATTAGAGCTTAACTAAGAGTAAGCGTGTTACCCAAAGCATTCTAGCATTAGAGATATATGGAATAGTTAGTGGAGTTAACATAGCAATTGCAATTAAAACTACCCTAAAGATGATTATAGATTAACTCGAACTCCCTATTATCCCTATAATCATATGCACCAACTTATATTCCCTCTACAAGTGTTTAGTTAAGCTTGGTACCACAAAGGAGAAGCGTCTTATGATTAATATTATGGCACTTTAGTAATCCTATAAGCGTTAAAAACTCTTTAAGATCTGGTAAATCAATAGCTAAGACAACCTGGTAGATGCGATAACGAAGGCAAACCCAAACAAGGCACTAGAGACGTTCGTTAACACAAATACTCTATGTATACAAGTTAAAGGTTGGGTTAAAAGGGAGTAGGAGATATAGCAATTTAAGAGCAGCCAATTAGGATTTTCCATGCCCGGCACAGAAAATCGCCATTGGCTCGCTTACTACTAGCGCCTTGGCGGCCCTGATACGACGCCCACCTAAGCAAGAAGCACCACGCACAGGGGGTGCATTATTCGATGTCGGTCAAGGCGTTAAGGCAATTAGGCTCACCAACCACCAAACGAATTAAATTATCTACCATAACTTTGACTTAAATGGGAAGCCATTACTAGCAACAATAGCTTTATACCTATCAGGTAATTCTATAATCCTTACCCTAATTTCTGCTAGTGTAATTTTGTCCCATTCT
>Ga0307507_10000406_pt1 | contig 89804 bp, 36 predicted proteins | sample 7_EM_MG_FD_207223 | JGI IMG/M metagenome (GOLD analysis project Ga0307507, IMG submission 207223) | Populus trichocarpa ectomycorrhiza microbial communities from riparian zone in the Pacific Northwest, United States - 7_EM | ecosystem: Host-associated > Plants > Roots > Unclassified | place...
AGGCCTCACTAGCGGGCCGTGGGCTACTGGTCGCGGAGCATGCCGTTCTATGCCTGCGGGAAGAACAGGAGCTGCTGGCTGCGGGTAGACTAGGACGCTAGGTGTTCCCCCTGCGGGCTATATTCCTTATCTTAAAGACTATGGTTATCGATCTCTGTCTCCGTCTCCGTCTCCTCTTTGAGTTTCTAAGCTGGCAGCAGGGAGACACCCTGCGGGCTATAGTTTCTTTTCTCAGTCTCTGAGTTTCCTAGGCCGGCAGCAGGGAGACACCCTGCGGGCTATGGTTCCTCTTCTTAGTCTCCAAGTCTCCGTATCTAGCCATGCTTCTGCTTCACGTCCCGAGTTTCTAAAGCCGGCTGCAGGGAGATACCCTGCGGGCTATGTCCTCGTGTCTTGATTACAGTGTAAGACTATAGGTTACCGATCTTAATCTCTCCGTCTCTCCGTCTTCGAATCCGCACAGATAGTACTTCAAGTTTACCGCGACAAGAATCTACGTTTTAACCTCGATCTCCGCACCCCGAGCCTTTTGAGCCTATACTTCAACCTCGATCTCCGTAACCTCCGAGCCTTTTGAGTCTACGCCTTAACCTCAATCTCCGTACTCCGAGCCTTTCGAGCCTATACCTTAACCTTAATCTCCGCAACCCCGAGCCTGTCGAGTCTATACCTTAACCTCGATCTCTGCAACTTCGAGCCTTTCGAGTGTCAATATCCGCCCTACGCCCTGCGGATAAACCTATAATAAAAAATTCTCCGTTGTTCTCTACATTGGTTTTACTCCTACGTTGCATTTAGCACTCGAGACGAGTGCTAGCGGAGAGGGATGTAGTAGATATATAGGAGGTCTGAGGACTAAAGGGACGAAGACCTTTAAGGACTGGAAGGATGAGGATATGTGGTCTATTTTTTTACTTCCGTGTTTTTACTGCCGTCACTTGGCTCACAGGAGCTCGCCTTGTTAGGAGGGATGTACTGTCACGGCACTAACCTAACACGTTGTTATGATTCAGTGTTGTTATGACACGAGCACGGACCTGACCCCTGAGCGACGTGTATATATACCACCTCACCTCCTACATAGATCCTCACACGACATCGTTTGTCAATGATACACAGTACCTCGTACCTTGTCCCTCTGCACGTACTGTGACAGAATATCTTTTAATATCCTACCGTTGGGACAGGATAAGGCAATACTAGGAATGCCTTAGTTATAAAAGTATAATCTAAAGATCGATTGGGTTATAGGTTAGGTCAATATTAAGGATATATAACGGCGTAAAGTGCGACAGTAAACCAAGTTGGTATAGTACTAAGTTGGAGTAATATATAAAGAGACTAAGCGAGGCTTAAGTTATATACCAAAGAGATACCACAAGTATGGTAAAAAGTTATAGTTACTAGAAAGTAAAAAGCTGTTAAAGCATGCAGCTTAGGACTATAAGATAGAGTTAAAAAAGGGAATAAGTCTAAAGTTCTTTCTAATCTATAAGCTTACTAAAACAGAGTTAGTAGCGCTTAAAGAGTTTATCCAGGAGAACTTACGCAAGGGATATATTAGACCATTACAGTTATTAGCAGAATATCCAGTATTATTTATCCCAAAGAAAAATGGAAAACTTAGGATGTGTATAGACTATAGACAGTTAAACAGTATTACTAGGAAGGATAGGTATCCTTTACCCTTAATTAGCGAAATCTAAGACCGGATAGGCAATATAAAGATCTTTACAAAGATAGATCTAAGGTGGGTATACTATTAAATTAGAATCAAGGAAGGCAATAAATAGAAGGTAGCCTTTAGGTCAAAGGAAGAACTATACAAACTATTAGTTATACAGTTTAGGCTTATAAATATACTAGTAACGTTCTAGAAGCGAATTAATAGTATATTAGAAGAATACCTAGATGAATTTGTTATAGTATACCTTAACAACATTATTATCTACTTAGAGAGTAAGGAAGAGCACGGAGAACACATTAAATAGGTCTTAAAAAGACTATAAGAAGAACAGATGCTAGTAGCAATTAAGAAATACAAGTTCTTTACCAGAAAGACTAATTTTATTAGATTTATTATTAAACTAGGCTAACTTAGTATAGATCTAAAGAAGATCAAGGCTATAGTAAATTAGTAGAAACTAGAGAATGTTACGTAGTTAAGATCGTTCCTAGGGTTTTGCAATTACTATAGAAGGTTTATAGCGCAATAGTTATAGAACATTAAGCCATTTACACAGTTAACAAAGAAAGAAGAACTGTAGGCATAGGGAAAGGAGTAATAAGAACTATTTAAAAGAATTAAAAAGTTGTTTACCTAGGAGCCAGTTCTTAAGATCTATTAACCAGGTTTAAAGACGGTTATAGAAATAGATACATTAGACTTTACACTAGGGGCGTACTTCCTATAGAAATATTAAGATGGATAGCACCCAGTGGCATACTATAGTTAAAAGATGACACTACTAGAGTTAAACTATAATATCTACAACAAGGAGTTGCTAGGTATAGTTACAGCACTTAAGGAATAGAGAGTATTCTTATAAGGCATAGAGAAACTATTTATAGTTAAGACGGACTATAAGAACCTTATAGGATTCCTAACAACAAAGGAACTCAACCAAAGACAGGTTAGATAGGCGGAAATACTTATAAAGTACCATTTCAAAATTCAGTATACTAAGGGTACAGACAATGCATAAGCAGACGCTCTAAGTAGAAAGGCTAAACTACAAAGTAATAAAAAGCTATTGGGAGCTTTATTACAAAGGGATTAAGACGGATTAATTAGGTATAATTATCCAAAGATTACAGCAACTAAGGAAAGTCAGATCTATAAGTCACCAGAGAGTAATTAGACACAGAAAATCTAAAAAGCATAGGTAGAGGATCTAGACTTAGAGCAATATAAAAATAGAGAAGCAATATATATGCCTAAGTCTATTATAGAAGAATTTATTAAGGAATTCCACAAGGGAATAATATAAGAACACAACGGAGCTACAGGCTTAGTGTTAAGACTTTAAGAGGAGTACATTATTTAAGGAATCTAGGGACTAGCAAGACAAGTTATAAAGGAATATCTAAATTGCTAAAGAAATAAACTAACAAAGCATAAGCCGTATAGAGGGCTACAACCTATTAAGACACCAGGAAGACCATAGGAGGTTATATTATAGGACTTTATTATTAAGTTACTAAAGTCAAGAGATCCTGTCACAGGATAAGATTATAACGCGATTTTAGTAATAGTAGATAAGCTAATAAAGTGGGGATACTTTATAGCATGCATAGAAGAGATATTAGTAGAAGATATCACTAGAATCTATATAAAGGAAGTATTTGCAAGACATAGAGCACTAGACAAGATTATATCAGATAAAGATCTAAGATTTATAGCAGCATTTTAGAAAGTATTTCTAGTAGAATAAGGGGTTCGCGCAGCAATATCTACAGCGTATTATCCGCAAATAGATGGATAAATGGAAAGACTAAACTAGACACTAGAACAGTATCTAAGGCACTATATTAATTATACACAGAATAATTAGGTATTATTATTACTAGTTATACAGTTTACATACAATACAACACTATAAAAAGAAATAGGGACATTACCATTTAAGGCAAATTACGGGTATAAGCCAAGAACATTGTTATTACCACATTAAGCAAAAAAGACGAGTAGCACAGCTAAGTAAAGAATAGAGACGTTAATAAATCTTTATGTAGACCTTAAAGAAACAGCTAAACTAGTATAAGAATAAATAAAAAGGTATTATAATACTAAGAGATCTAAGGGACCAGATCTTAAGGAGGGAGATAAAGTATAGCTACTATATAAAAATTTTAAGAGTTAACGACCAAGTAAGAAGTTGGACTATGTCAGACTAGGACCTTTTAAAGTTAAATAAAGAATTTTATTAGTCACGTATAAGTTAAACCTACTAGCTAAAATAAAAATCTACCCTATATAATATGTTGCAATACTAGAGCTAGCATATGGGAATATTAAGCTACCAGTCTATAAGGCAGACACGTACAGAGGATAAAAGGAAGATAAATAGCAAGTTTTAAAGATTATTAGTCACGAGGACATAGACGACGAAATATAGTATAAAGTAAAGTAAATAGGCTATAGTGAGACTACCTAGGAACCACTAAGCAACCTAAGGAATGCTATAGGAAAGGTATAGGAGTATTAGAAGAAAGTAGGTTAGGTAATATTAATAAGAAAGGATCGCTAAAGAACAAGTCACCTAAGGGGGACCTAAGAGGAGCAATTACTAAGCTACTTAGAGTTGTTTCCCTTGCAGAAAGAGAGCTAGTCCTTTTATTACCTAGCTTAGATAAACCCTATTAAACCAGTTTCTACTCCTTAAAATGGACCTTCTTACGGACACGTTTAAGACGTTAAAGACGAGCATAAGCCAAACGTTAAGCTTTAAGGACGCGTGCGGACTCTTCTAAGGTATGTTAAACCTTAAGTAGCGCGGAGGCAAGCTTACTATTAAGCTTTATAGTAGTAGATTAAACACGAGACCCTATAATAAGTTACTTAGGGAACTTAAAGACTATTAAGAGTTATAGAACGCGCATATTTAGCGTTAGAGATAGAGCGAACATTACAGGACGATTAAATGTTTGCTTTAGTACACTTAGAGCAAGAGGAGGGTTATTAAGATATAGGACTTGCTAGCGCAACATAAACTAACCCCTCTTTAGCGCAATAAGAGCAGGGAATCGCCATCACTTCACCTAGTAATAGTATAGAGGAAACTATACAAAGGCAATACTTAACCTAGAAAAGAGAAGAAGAAGCTTTAGGCATAATAAGTAAGGATATTAACTAGACTAATTAAACAGATATTATACCTCTAGTAGACAACTTGGAGATATTAGGAATCTTTAAGAATGAAGATAAAGAGAAGGGAGATGGTATTACAGACGCTTTAAGTACAATATTATAACTACTTGGAGAAGAGTCGGCGGAAGCTAGTTAGTTAATATAGGCACGGTCTAGAATAGATCTAGTGGAACTATATAATAAGGAATAGTAACTAAGGTTATATAGTGTTAAACGTATTAACTATGTTAAATAGAAGGGACGTTACGTTTAATATAGATAACACGTACCTTACGTACAAGAGAGGATTTCTTAGGAGTATGGTTGTGTATTTAAAGGACCTTAGTCCCTACCGTAGATAGTTCTCTCCTTGTAGTGAATCTTAGAATACAATTGGAGTTAATCTGTTGGGCAACCACTCCACCAGTTATTATTATGTTGTTGTTTTATTTATACCTATATACCTAGCCTAATAACAGAACCCACCGTAGTCTAAGCTACAAGGTTCCGTTACAACGGCGGGTATAATGCGGAAAGGTATATTAGATATCCTTAAAGAGGAATTCTCTTAGTTTTGTATTGCTATATAGGCTGTTAAATTATCTATATCTTTATTGTTAATGCCAGAAGCTATCTGTGGCCTAGATATTGCTGAGTTAAAGGTGCAAGTAGCGGATATAAGTAAATAAAAGCTATTTGGTGGGGCTAATTTCTGGTTAAGCAGGGCCTATGTGACACTGCCTGTTTTTAAGAAACGTTATCGCACTAATACACGTCTAAGCATTAACGCACTTTATGGAAGAGATATAGGCAACTTATAGAAATTGTCTTAATATTTATAGGTAAAGGGAATATGCTATAGACTATATATAAATGTGTCCTCTGGTTCTATATAAAGAGGCTACTAGACCTCTACTCCTATTATTATTACTTTAACCTTACCTAGCGCTTTTACTCCCTAAGAATAACATTGTAATAAAGCTGCCGGAAATTACAAAGGATAATTTGATTTTTAGACTAGATTGTTCTTCTATTTCTCTTTAAGAATTCTTATGGGGCTTTTATAAACCTAATACTAATTATAACGGTATTGAGGTAAAAGATACTATATACCCTTTATATTAGTCTAATAGTTCTATAGGTTAAAGATATTTTTGCCCTCTGCTATATACGGTAGTGCTAGTACTATAGCTCGCACCTATATTACGGCAAATGTATTTTTTTGGGGATATTTAATTCTAATGGTTTAGTGGTTAAACGCACGGTATTTTTGGGTGATCTCGTACTTATAAAAGGTGGGCTAGAAATGATTAAACAGGTGGAGTATAAGGTAGAGAATAGGAATAATTGGCTTTGGATAAAAAATGCCCCTTCTTTTTAAAAATTCTTTAAATGGGTCTCTGTTGATGACGAACTTAAGCAAGTTAAGGTAAATATTATAAATAATATAGATTTTTATAAGTTAATAGTTTTATAGGTCTTAGATATAATTAGTTTCTACCCTACTTAGGATTTTTCTTTTAAACGGGTTACAGAAGCTAGGTAAAATGCTATTAGATGCAGTTAAAAAGATAGAAAACAAAGAGGAAGTTATGGAATAGGTAAAGCGTAAGCTGCAGCGTTATAAGGACGAAGACTTAGCCGGGCAGATATTGTCTTTAAGTTTTACTTAGCTAATGTAGGAGCTACCTTTATAAGGAGGATATTTCTCTGTTAATTTTGCTCCTGTGATAACAAAGCCTATATAGTAGGCTATAGCGCGGGCAAATCGCTTGTAGATCTAAAAATAGGAGAATGGAAGCTATAGGATATTGGTTCCTATAGGGGAGTTTAATAAAGTATTAAGAATTTGCGTCATTTAGAGCTTTAATAACCTCGTTTTGAAGTTCGTTGTAATATACAGTGCCCGAAATTCCCTAGCCGATAAGATTCTTACAGCTATAGCCAGGGGGTGGCACTATAATAAGGTCTATAAGTGTTGAAGTAGTAGTTAATGTTAAATATATAAGGGCTTTAAAGGGGTGGTAAATCCTAGTGTCTAACTGACTAATCTATTATTTACCCTAGATTTTAGACGCTATTCTTGGATAAGATTAGTCTTTATAGTAGATGTACTAACCCTGTAGCCGCTGCTACCTCACAGAAAAAGCGGGGGGAGGAGTAGAAGGTCGGCGATTTAGCGCGTTAGAATGGGTGGGGGTTATATTTAGGATTGGCACTATGATATAATTTCTTAGCCTAGTGATGCGCTGTAAGGATCTAAAATATTTTCTGTACGCGCCCGACATATTATGGGTTAGAAGGTAATAATTGGTTAGTGATTGGTGGTTAAGGCTACTAATAGGCAGAAAGCTAATAAAAGAGGCGAAGTAACTAGGCTAATAGTTAATTGCAATATAAAAAAGAGCTAAGGCGCGCTTCTGAACCTAGATTAATAACTCTTCGCTCCTAAACTTAAGTAAGTGACTGTTTACTTCTTAAATTTAATACCTAAAACTTGTTTTATAAACTAACCCACCCAACTCTCCCGGTTAGTTATTTGCTATACTGTATAAGATCTGCTAGAAGCTGGATAATATTAGTAAACGCTTACTAGAATTCTGTAACTTTAATAACGCCCTTTCTAAGGAATTAAGTATTAAAGTGTCTAATTTTTTAACGCAAATTACAGTCTAGAAAGGCTTTAACGAGATAGCCAGACTTGTGTGGGAAGAAAAGACTTTACCAGTCTAAAGGATTAGTTTTAATATTAAAAAGCTATTTAAGAGTTCTAAGTAAAGCGAATTATAATGGTCGAAACTTTAGAAGCTTAACTTCTAGACTTTAATATTTTGTACCTTATTATTTGCTAGTCTAATATTAATGCAACCCAAACTCTTTGGCTAGCTTATGGAATATGCGTAGTACTATTTACGGGCGTAAGCCCTTTTTTAGAACTGGGTTATAAGAGACTAGATTAGAAAAGTAATAGTAAATATACTAAGGCGAGAAAATACTAAGGCATTTTTAGAAAGTCTGTTACCTAGGTATTCTTAATAAGTGTATAGTTAACCAATATCTAGACTACTATAAGCTTAAAATATAATTATGTAATACTAATAACTCTTCTAATAAAGAGGAACTAGTAAGAGAATGTCCGCTTATTAAGGGTATATTACTTATAGCTAAAGGTGCTGGAGTTATTTTGATATATATAAATTAGGGTGTTGGTGAGGGTTTAGTTATAGAACTCCTACTATTAACTATTTAGTTACTATTTATTTCCATTCCGTACCATTTATACGTAAACATTCTATAAACTTTTACTACCTAGATATAGAAATCCTATCTTATATAATAAATTTTGCTTTAGTGTTTTGTATTAGCTAATAGTAATAATTAGGCTCTAAGATAACTATAACCCCTTTCTCTGGTATATTTGTACTTATTTGATACTCTTTAACTAATCTATAATTAGTTAGAGAGATGGCTCTAAAGATTCTAATAGCCCCGTTACTACTGTTTATCTTGACAATAACGGCCGTAGTATGCTGGTACTGTTCCCCTATTATTACAGTTTGCGTAACCTTCTAACCGTTGGCGAGTCTACTGCTGGCTTGGATTTCTCTATCTCTCCCTATCTATATAGGATTTAGCCTAAAGAGAATTTCTATTTGGATATAGTGCACCCTACTTTGCGTTTAAATATCCCTTTTAACTTCTTATTATCTTCTGTATTAGTGATAGTAATATTGACTGTCTTTGGAGCCTTGCCTATAATAGTAGGATGAGAAAACCTATTCCCAGGACTTGCGCTAATGAAAAGCGATTGTATGTAATGATGGACTCTCTTTTGGGAGTAGGCCTGGCTGGAAATTTTCTGAAAATGGAGGGTGGTTTATATATATTATAGGGTAACTATCCTCTGTAATTTATTAGCACGATATAAGATAAAAGGTCGGGTATTTACCGTAGCTATAAGGTATAGAATGTATTTAAGAGAATAGATGTATAATCCTAAGAGATAATAACGGACCTTAGTTTCCTTTAAAACGGATATAGAGTATGATGAAGTGGTGTGTTATAAGTGTGCTTACTGCTAACAAGTTAGAATAGAGTAGGTAAAAACGTTGGTGCCTAATGGTTATTTATAGAACATCGTGGGTTAGGTGCCCTTGGCTTATAGTAGGGCATAAATAGCGCACCTTAGGGTACCCGACTAGTGGAATATTTAAGGTAGGCTCCTGCCTTAGCCTTATAGTCTTCGCTGACGTAACTAGCACTAGAAGACTGGCGAGGAGTAATCTTAGATTTTGAAGAGTTGTAAGCGAGCGTATGTATAATGGTGTTGAAAGCGAACAGCACTAATATATGGTTTATAATAAGTGATAAGTAAGCACTTCCTCCCGCTTAATATTTTGTCCGTTTAGATTATGACTGCTCTAATTAACCTGCTTTAAGCACTATAAATGTATTAGATAGCACCATTTAGCCTAGAGATTAACTGTGCTATTAGTAGAACTAGGTTAAATTAAAGAGTAATATATGGCATTTATATTAAGGCTTGCAGAATATATGACGCTAATACTCTCTTGCCTTTACTAGCTAGCTATTAATTGGCGTTTACTAGGTTTAATTAGGAAAGGGAATTAATGACCTAAAAGGGGGTACTAATGGGTATAAAGAGGGTTGGTTTTTCTTGAAAAATAATACTATTAGCTTCCTCCGCACACTTAGCTTATTACTAGTTTTATACTTTAATTTAGCACTACGTTACTGAAGCTTTGTAAAGTAACAATGTTAAACCAGTTTAAGGCCATAAAGCTATATAAGGTGTCTCTAGACACCCCTCTTAGCTGCGGAGGTTCGCAAATGTCTACTACGCCGAATGGCTTAACTACTTAACCTATAGTAACTCCTCTAAGTAGCCCTAATCTGTCGCCAAACCATAACGCCATTGTCTTGCGTATTGCTCAGCAAGTCGTTGACGCTGTTAGGGTAATTGTAGCCGGGAAGGCGCTGCCTAAACCTATCTCTGTGCCTAAAGCTCCTGAGGGTCTGACTAAGGATAACCTTAAACCTAAGGAAGCTAAAGCCCGAGCGTTGAAGCTGGCATATAAGGAAGTGGATAAAGTGTAAGTTGTTAGAGAGATAAGCAGATATGGCTAATACTATAGTATTATAGATGGGATGAAAAGGTCTATAAATATAAAATTGCCGAGCTAGTGACCCTAATGGGTAAGCTGAATAAACTAGAGTAATATGTGTTTGTTATTTGGGCTTGAATTAGTAAGGGAGTATTCTTATAAGGGTCTCTTCTCTGCTTATAAAAGTGTAGATAGGTTAACTAAAGAACCTACTTACTATATTGACATTAAGTCTAAATTATTGCGAGACATTCTGAGGGTGATTCTTTGAGATATATATATAGTCTCTCTTGTAGAGGATATGCCTTTGGTATGGCAAGCCTTGTGGAGTTTACCTATTTTCTAAGTTTAAACGCTTATTTTTGCGTAGATTGAACAGAACGTCCTGTATTATTTCCTTTTAAATATAGAATTGTACCAAAGCTACGGAAATAATGGAAAGGATGCTAGGAATTTAAAGCATCTGGGCCTCTTAATTAACTACATTAATGATATGTATAAGTTGACTACCGAACATCTCCTCTCGCTCCTTAAGAGAGGGGAGATTATGTATAACCTGCTCTAGGCCCTGTTTAAGCCTAACTTGGATATTTACTCCATTTGCGCAGGTACCCAGGTGGGAAGATGCCTTAAATATACCTATGGTAAGGAGATAGTGGAACTAAATAGTTCTGCATACTTCCGTATTAAGGGTCGCTATTTGGATTTTGATAGGAAAAGGATTAGAGAAGCTACTAGATGGATTAAGATTAATAAGTTTTAGGGAACGGTCTAAATAAATACCCTAGTGGTATATCCTCTTTGATTTTACCTGGACCTAGATAGGACCAGAAACGACCTTATTTAGTATAGCCGCACTTTTCTTTCTCTATGGGGAATCTACTATAAAGAATATAATAGCCAGGCGTTCTGGTTTAACGATAAAGGCAAATAGTATATCTACTACGTTAAGAGCAGAATCATAATCGATGCTATTGGATTTTATAAATGTAACCCTAAATACCCTAGGTGATGGGTTAATGAGAAGAAACTAGATGCTTTAGACTTTGCCTTATTATAGCTGCCCTACGCGGATAGAAGTAGCTAAGTTAAATACGTGGATATTAACCTGGAGTAATTGGGTGATAATGAATTAATATTATTTAACCTAATAGTGCTAGGCTTTAGCCTAAAAGATAAAAGATTTTATTTGTTATTACGAACCTATTAAAGCAATGTTATACTGATAAGATATAGTGGAGTTTGCTGTTACTAATATTTACGACATCTAATGGAGTTCGGCCCTATTTGACAATGTGAGGATTCCTAACGAGAAAAAGGTAATAGTTTAGGCGCTTATTAAGTCCTACTTAAACTAGGGTCCTAATGATTCCTTTGATAATTTTATAGAAGGTAAAGGACGCGGACTTGTTTTCTTATTGTAGTATGCACCTATCTAGCGCTTACTAATTGTCTCGCTTATAAGCCATAGTGGGCTACTGGGTGTTGGAAAAACCTTAATAGCTAAAGCGATTACAGAAAGCTACAAAATACTGCTATATGTGGTAAGCCTTGCTCTATCTTATTTATTCCAGTACTTACTAACCTAATTAGATTGCTGCTGGAGAGTTAGGTACTAATTCTATGAAAGTAAAGGGTCTCCTGTCTATGGTGTTTAAGGTAGCAAGTTGTTAGAAGGCTATTGTGCTTCTTAATAAAGTAGACGTATTTTTGGCGCAATGTACTGTTAATAATACCGCTAACAACTCCCTGGTTTTGGTATTCTTGCGTTAACTTGAATACTACTAGGGGGTCTTGTTCCTGACAATAAACCAAGTTTAGACCTTTGATAAAGCGGTTGTAAGTAGGATCTATTACGGAATTAAGTATAGGCTGTTGGGCGTTAATACGCGGAGGGAAATTTAGTAGAGGTTCCTAGCAAAGGCAAGCACTAAAAAGGGAAATGCGAAGTATGATTTAAATAATCTTAAAGATCTCGCGAAACATAAGCTTAATAGATAAGAGGTAAGTTGTTTATACCTATAGCGCCTACTATGCTGACGCTCCAATATAGATTAAAAATGTAGTGTTAATGGCTTGGGTACTAACAAGCTATTATAACACTTACGTAAGTCTATAGCCTCTAACTGTTGCTATTGATGCGATTAAAGAATTCTAGACCGATTTTACGGCACGTTTAGGGATGTATGTGTAGTGCTCTAGTTATTAAGGGGTGGGCTGTTTTTTATTTCCCTTAATTTTATATTTCTGTTTAGATTTAGTAGAGTTGGTTGGTTATTTACTACTAAGTAATGTTAAGTAGTTAATCCTATGTCTACTAGGCTAGTATATATCTATTACTACTAGCGGTTATTATGAAATTGCTATAAAGTGACATACTATAATTATTGAATATCTGTTAACTATGATTTTATAAAAGGAGGCAAGTTTGATAATATGCAGTCCTATACTTAGCTCTCTTAAATTTACTGGGGTATTGGGGGTTTATAGAATGCATGCCTTTTTAGCGTATAGGTAGATATATATCCTAATAACTTTGCGTTATATAGCTTTGATATAATATAGATACATAGCCTTAATCCCAAAATATAGAATCTAATATTATTAAATAGAGTTGGTTATGTAAGCGGGTTTCTATAGTAAAAAGCGATTTACTCTTAAGATTCCTATACGGGGTATAAGCCTATATACTTACTTGCTCCTATAATAATAAGGCCTATGTGGTAGGCTATAGCGCGGGCGAATTGCTAGTGGACCTAAAAATAGGAGAACGGAAGCCGCAGGGGATTGGTTCCTATAGGGGAGAGGAAAACGTGGCTATGGGCTCCTATAGGGGAGTAAAAGCTATACGGGAATATAAGCTATAGGGGATTGGTTCCTATAGGGCGGTAGAATACGTGGGTATTAGTACCTATAGGGGATTTATTGGCGTAGGGGATTTGTTAGAGTAGGGGAATGGATTCTATAGGGGATTTATTAGCGTAGGGGATTTGTTAGAGTAGGGGACTGGATCCTATAGGGGATTTATTAGAATAGGGGACTGGTTTCTATAGGGCGGCGAAACACGTGGGCATTGGCTCCTGTAGGGGATTTGTTTAAGTAGGGGACTTATTTAAGTAGGGGATTGGTTAGAGTAGAGGATTAATTCTCCTATAGCCTCTATTTAGGTGGTATAAGGCGGCTTCTAATAGGCTAGGGAGTGGATTGCGTGTTTTATGAAAAAATGAAGCCTATATAGGATGGTAGGGTATGGGGACCTAATAATCTGATGGAAGATTGGGTTATCCACTTTCCTAGGTTTATTTAGCCTACCTACGCTGTTTTATATGCGTTTTGACTAAGGCTGTTACCTAACCTTAGCCGCCCGAATCTTTAGTCGTGCTGTAAAAGAGTATAGGATAATAAAATATTATTCTATCTACTCTGCCAATACCTTTGGATCCTTTTATGCTTGTTAGAGTATCTTCTTTATCTTAGAATATAGCTCTAGATTATCCTTCTCCTACCTCCTACTATTTGGAAATACTACTTTCCGGAGCCTATTAACCTAGGGGACTAATAACTGATAGTATGGCGTAAAGTACTCCTCCGCTATTTTAATAAAATTACCTTTATAAGCTACCTTTTCTTTTTTTAACTTAGCTAGCTCTTTAGTGTCTATATAATTCCACTTCTTAAACCTTGGGATAGGCTTACGCTTCTTATTTAGACCCTTATAATAAATATATATCTAGAAAAGTACCTAGAAGAACAACTCTAAATTATACCTAAAGGAGTGTTTCTTGCCTAGAAGCACTTTTATAGCTATAAATGCTTTTGTGCCGGTCTTGCCCTATGCTCCTAAAGGTCCTTCTTGCTTCTCTTTAATCGTGAGATTAAGATTGATTAAGAATAACTTCTAAGAGGGATTATTGTCTTCCTCGTTTATTAAGAGGTTGCCTATTAAAATGTTACGTTGGAGGATGCCAGCCTGTATATGTAAAGACTTATATCCTTTAATGCCACCCTCTAGCGCAGTAAGTATTGTAGCTGGAGAGCTTGCCTTGTAAAGAGCCTTTTTATAGTTGTAAGTGATGACGCGTTAATGCACCCGATTCTGCATAATAGGGCGCTTAATTGGAGAGCTTAAATACGGGCGCTTATTAGGCGGTAATAGGGCATTGGTATAGCTGGACAACCTCTTTCTACTAATACTTTAGCCTTTTCTTGCACTGCCTTGTACTCTAGCTACGCTTAAAGGCACCATTAGGCTTTTAGGCTTGTAGTTTATTGCTTTGGTAATATCCAGCCCCTTATAGATATTAAAGATGTTATTATCTTATCCACCTATATAAATAGTCCTATGGTGATAGTACCTGGCTATATTAATTACTCCTTTCTCTACTACCTTATATAGTAGTTTACCTTCTTTCTTGCGCTTTAGGTACTACTACGAGTCTTTAATAATAAGAGGTATCTTAGAGGTATTACCCTTATAGTACGCTTTCCAGCAAGTTGTTGCCTAACTGGTAATACAGGGTGCCCACTTTATAAGTTTATTAAGGATAAGACGCTTGGTCTAATCGTTGCGCACGACCTTAATATATCGTTTGCCGTCTGATGTTAAAATGGTAGGGTTAAACCTGAGCTGCTCTTTATTTATTAAGAGAAACCCTAATATTGCTAAGGTAAATTGTAGTCCGTCTTTATTAATATTAAATGGTGATGATACGATGCCTCCTACCCGGTTATACTCTTATAGCCGTATAATAGATCTATAGAGGGTAAAGCCTAGGACAAAGTAACAAGTGTCCTAAGCGGCGAAGACTTCTCTTATATATTTTCCCAAATTAAACTATGCCTGCGAGGCTATATTGGTGTTTGGATTACTCTTTAGCTCTTTTAGTATAAGTATATATGACTAATAGCATTAAGAGCTTTTGCTAGCTATTGGATTATTTATAAAACTAATATCTAGCTTTCGCTTTGCTGTAGACCCTTATAAGGGCTGCTTAGTGTATGCGACAAGTGTTTATTATGTCTTTAGGGCGGACCTATACTCCCCTGTAAAGCCTAAAAATGATTTAATTAGGTTATTAAACTACTCTAGGATATTATCTTGCTCTGCGCTTTTAGGCCAGTCACGCTAGCCGCCCTTATTGGCGTATAGTAGATTGTCCCCTTCCTTGCATTTCTTGAAAACGGCGGCGCTTGCCTCTTTAAGACCTTCTACTCCCCTAAAGAATGCTTTATATAAGCCAGGAATCCCTATGTGAAGAGGGCCTAGCTCCTCCTTTAAAACATTATCTATGTATTTTCTGTGTTTGGACGAGTTGGCGAAGCTGCTTATATTACGCAGATATGGGGTTTGTTGAATATGGAGTAATAGTAGTTAGGGGGGAGGCGTGGGCTTTGTTATAGTGGCGTATACCTTTTCCTAAATGACTTCGTTAGGTTTAATCCGGAGGATTGTATTTAGAAGAGGTAGGAACCATTTAAGGTTAAAGTTGTTGAAATTGACTACTAAATTGAGTCTTAATAGATTACTAAGGAGGTTTTTATTACTGCTATTGGACTATAATGAACGAGAAGCAGGAAGGCTCTATAAAGTAAGTATTAGATTAAGTAAAATATCCTTTAGTCCTATGGGCGTTAGATGAAAACTTATAATAGGTCTATTAATAGTTACCTTTATTGCCTATTTGGTGCAACGAGTTTAAAGAGCTAAGGATACCTAGATTCTAATAAGTTAAGTTAAATGAATTGCGAAAGTTATTTAGTCCTTCTCTAATAGGCTTTGTTTTAATTATCTCTAATCTAAAGAGATTCGCTATTATAGGCGGACGCACTAAGAGCTATGTTAGGAGGGCCGATATAGCAGGCGGTTAGGCAGGCAAGGGGAGATTAAGAGGTTAGTATATAAGGACAGTATAATGGCAGAGAAGTAAATAAGTGTAGGGAGGTTGAAAACACGTTAGGCGCGTCTTGAAATAAGGGAATAATAAGGAAGAAAAGTGTGAGGAAGGAAGTAAGGTGTAAGCGGAATATAAGGATTAAATATTAGGCGTAGAAAAGTCAAGCCAATCTAATGTGGCTTAGACTGAGGCTTTGTAGGCTTAGTTAATTGCTAAGCTATAATAACTTAAAATGTGGGGAGGCAGCGTTTTTTGGTCTATAACTAATTATGCCTATTGGTTTTAGTTTATTCTGTAATAGCTAGCAGTCTTCTGTGTATAAAGCTTAGCAGCGAGCCTAGGGGGAGCTGGGTGCAGCTAGTAAGAACAGGTTAATTATGGGGTTGGTTATGTAAGCCCCCTTAATTGATTATGTGGCTAGTCCTAAAACGCTTATTTCCTGTAACTGGGATATAGTTCTTAGAACCAGATCCTTTTTTAGGATTGCGCCCTTTTTGTAGGAGTTAATTGGTCTGCCTTGTAAACCCGAATTAGGATCTTAGTTTTAGAATTGGATTTAGTTTAGCTAAAATTAAAAATAGCTTTTATCTTCCAAGACCATTAAACCGCTTAGCTTAACGCTATACCTTTTTAGTTATGTTTAGTATGTTTAGCTTAGAATTGGGATACGGTCTCTAAAATTAGGAAATAGTCTTTAGAATTAGATCTAGTTCTTAAAACAAGATTTTGTTTTTAGAGTTATAGCTTAGGCCAATATTAAGAGAGATATCCTATATTTATTCCCAGCATTTCTAAGGTTAAAGAGGATGGGCTAATAAAGGTTAATTCTAAGATATTTGGATTGGAAAGTAATAAGTCTTCTTTAGGAGGACTAAGCTAGTTATAGGGTGGCTAACTTATTGCTGCCAAGTATATAAAGGTGGAGGACTTGTTAAGCTTACTATAAGTGAGTTCTTAACTTTAATCTAATATATATGTAAATGATAACGAGATACTCTTAATATAGAAGTAACTAAATAGAAAAATAATACTGAGCTAAGGAAATCCTAATTGGCACCTTAATTCTTAACGCTAGAAAATAAGAACGTGATTGCGAAAATCTTTTCTTATAAGAAATTTCTTATTTCTTTGGCTTCTTGGAGGCTCTATCTATAGTGTAATCTACCTTTCTCTTATATATCCCTCTCCTTAATAGATCTTCTGATTGATTGTCTAGCGCCTTTTTTAGTTAGTCTTTTTGCTTATATGGTTTACCCCTCTAAGCTATTTCTATTATAACATCTTTAAGCGGTTTGTGTATCCTAGCATAATAATAAAGGTGATGTGGGTTCTTAGTATAGTATAATATAAGTCTCTTATGTGGTATACCCACGGGTGAAACCTAGGTAGGATACTAGTATACTACTATAATAGAACTATATATGGATACAACTGATTTATATTTAGGGTTTTGGAGATGCTTTAAGTCCTCTATTATATAGCAAGTTAGCAACTATAATAAGAGATACTTTAGTTATCCGTCTGAAATTGTAGCATCGGAAATTGTTAACACTTTAGTTAGGGGAGGTATATCTCTAAGGAAGTTTATAGGATTGGCTAAACTATTCTCTGCTTAATTATTAGTATTGCTAAACAGTATATAGGTGTTTTATAAATATACCTGGAGGTACTGGCAAACCTTTAATATAAACCTCTTTTGGTTAAGGTAAGTCTGTCTTAGCCTTGCTATGGCTCTCTATTGGCTTAGGTGAGACTGTTTTAGTTTCGCTGTGGCCTTCTAAGCTCTTAAGGTAATTAGCGTATATTTTTATATCCTTTTATATATTACCCTCCGTATTGTTGTTGATTTTATAAGAGTTAACCTCCTTGGTTGTATAAGTAGGTATAGAGGGTATCTGCTACTATCTGGGATTAGAAGGCTGCGATATAATAGTAAAGAATATACGTTTAAGAGGCCAGATTTGAAAGTAAATGTGAGCTAATTTAACGTTATATAAGAACTAGGGCATACTGTTTATATTTTATTTCTCTCCCGCGGCGGAGTTAGGAGAAGGCTGAATAGAAAGGTAGAGTATATTAGCCACCCTTTACCACTTTATGCGGAGTCTGTGGTGAGATATTTAATGGCTATAATTACTTCTTAGCTTATATATTGTGTGCGCCTAAGACTATAGGCGCCTAGAGTGATCTACAAGTGAGGCACTGCTAGGAGTAGCTATTGGCTAAGCTGTTACTAGGTGTAAATGGCTGACGATGCCTAATGGACGCTATATGCTTTAGCAGGGTTTGGAGGCGTTTGTATAAAGTTATAAACTAGAACTAGAAGTTAATAATAGCCCTAATAATGCCTCCTTTAGTAGGAATAGTATTATATAATCCACTCCTAATGCTTACCGTTTATGGAGCTAGGTACTGCTTAAGCAGAAGACTTATCTTAGCTAGTTAATCTTGTATATTTACTCCCTATCTATGGCAAAGGAGCTGTTAGTGCGTTGTAGGGTGGTTTAATTAGTATTCTAGCTAAGCCCCTTATAAGCACTCCGCCTGATATGGGCGGTATAATGACCCCTATTAATCTACCTTGTATTGAGAGAGGACTTATATTTAAGACGCTGAGCAGCTAGTACTTAGAAGTTTGCTAACTTACACCCTCTTCTACTACTCTTAAGTATACCCTTTTTATAAAGGATATTACATTATGTTAAACAGTGCTGAAGGAGATATTATTATATTCTATATCCCTAACAGCATCGACTACAACTTCTCCTGTGAGTGCAGCGTCCCTGAATTTTTAGCTAGTGAGTAGGCATTTATAGATAGAGAAACTGACAGCAACGTAGAGGCGTTAACTGGTAGGGAAAGTGATATTAGTAATAATAATAAAGACTAGGATGCAAAGACACTATCTAGTAGAGAAAATAGCTTTAGTATTAAGGATTAAGAAATAGGGGCGGATATTAATAAAGAGATATTAATTGATAATGAGGCCAACGCTATTAACTAAATATGGGCGATGATTAAATATGGTGCCCTTAACTCTATAGCCTTAAATCTGTAAGTGTAGGATATAAATGTAAAGAAGAGTTCTAATAAAAGCTAGCAAAAGGATTAAACTTTTACGTCCTACTATGCCCACCTTAGCCTCTCTTTACTTAGCCTATCGCGAAATAAAATAATATTTTATTATTTCCACTATAGTCTCTGCCTGCTTAACTTATAGCGAGCTATAAAGTATTTGTAAGGATCTAGGCCTTTCCTTGGATAAACTTATTTACTACCTTAAAAGCGATAATGGAAGGCAAGTCTATGCTAATGACTTAGGATTTTTTGAATTTCTTACGGACTTGGAACGCATGCCACTATAGCGACTATTGGTTGTGTTTAAGACTAAGGTACTTATGGACTTATACCTTAAGAATGTAAATGCGTTATTCTATAGTGTTTTCTCTTTAGTTAAATCATTTCTCTGCTTATTATATATAGCGGTTGTTCGTCTATTCTAGTATGGTGGGGTGGGGTGGTTAGGTTATGTAAGGGGGCTTAGACTTATGGCTACGCTTATAGGGCTGTTTATATATAAACTTCTCTAAGTATATATAAGGGGGCTTTAAGTCGTTATAAAGTTTATAGGGGTCTTTATATGGGAACTTCTTTAATGTTTCTAGATTTGGGATTTATGTATTTCTTTTTTTATAGTTTTAGTATTTTCCTAATATTTGCTTTTTACTAATTGCGTACTAAGCGTAAATGGTATTGGGCTAAACTACGTAGCCTTTGACCTAGCTTGTATAATTACCTATTATAGCTTACACGACTAGGGCTGTAATGTTAATTGTGTACTAGTATCCCTTGACCCGTTAGGGTGAGTAGAGGGGAAGGCTTATATATAAATACTAAGTATTCCTAAGTATGGCTACTAAAAACCTATTGATTTAATTAGTAGGCTCTTATTAATAACCTATATGCCTAAGTTGATAGGTTAAGGGATAAATAAGCATTCTCCGCTCTAGTTCGAGCTGGGAGAGTTATGCAAACTAGGCAATTATGCGAGTTTAGGGGTTATGCGAGCTCTGGGATCTTGTAAGCTAGAGGTAATTATGCGAGCTAGTCCGCCTGTAAGCCACTCTATGTACCTTCTCTGTAATCCCTTTCTAGAGATACCAAGACTGCTGCCTAGTTGCGTAGCTATAGATAGTGACTCGCATAGTTTGCTCGCCTATATAAAAGTTAAATGGCTATGTAGAACTCGCTGCCGTATACCTACTCCTTGCTAGAGATTTAATTTCACCCCTAAAGAGCCTACCCCTCCACGCTATAGCTACGCAAGAGCACTTTTCTGCTGAAATCCACCTATAATAGCAAAATGTAAGTCAGATGGTTAGTCCTCGCGATAGGTAGCTCTCTAAAACTATTTAGGTGCACTTAAGTAACTATGATTATTATTACTTAAGATTCCGATAGCCAGATACGAAGAAGGATAGAAGTTAGGAAAGTGGATTGCTTAAGCCCTACCTATATAATATTAGATATATATTAGCTACTAATAGCTAGGTCTTCTTAGCTAAGGGAATATTTTAGATAGTTGAGATTGGTAATCTGTATCTAAGATACAGGAATTAATTATTAAAGCAGTATAATTCTATGGGGGAAATGAAACTTTAAGCAGTTTTAATCTTTTAAAGTTATTTCTTCTTAAGCCACTCTTATAATTTTGTTAAAGCAGCCTTATTATAACGTTGCTTGGAAGTTATAAAGTCCTTATCTATCTATCTGCATATACCTCTGGATATAAGGGCTTTATTAAAACGCTTGCAAGAACCCAAATTAATAATAATAGGGGTATCATCTTCGCCGACTATAATGTTGCTTGGATTGAGGTTATTGTGCGTATACCTAAGGGAGTGAAGATGCTTGACTCCCGATTTAATACCATCTATATATAGTCTTTTATTAAAGCTATGCGCGCCTTCCCTTAGTTGGTCTTCTAGTGTTTTCGAATATTAATTGAGGATGATATTGGTAATACGACGCCGGTAAACAATATAGCTATAATATTGGATAATATTCCTGTGATGTGGCTTCTGAATAAGGGCCTTGAACATCTCAGCTTCTCCTAAAAACAGCCTTACTAGTAGGCCTAAGTTCACCCAGTTATTGTAGATATTTAGCTTAGGATATTTAATATAAACATCTACCTCTACTGGGATTAACGTGACTGTAATTTATAATGGCGCTTTAGGGTATATATCCTCGTCTAAAACTTGTTTTAAGGCCTTTTTGAGATCCTAGGAGCTTAAATATATCCCTCTAATTAGCGCTCTACTAAAGTAGACATAGTCTTGGTCGCTAATAAAGGTAAAGACTAAGCGCTTAAAAGCACCAGTTTCCGAATTAGATATACTATAGAGGCTATATAAATCTCTAATAGAATTAACTTGTGGCCCTTTATTAGGTCTATTTATTGTCTATAATGCCTAAGGTGTCCCCTTGTTAGTTAATAAGGAGGGTATATCTTTAGTAGCTAAAGGTAACAGAGGCGAATATAGGAGAGTATTGGTTAAGGGTAGAAATACAATACTAGGAGTAAAGGATAGAGGAAGAAGGATGTATAATAAAGGCGCGTTAGAGGCTAGCAGGTAGAAAAGACGTGGCTTAGTAGACTAAGGTTTATTTAAGACGCGTAGCAAGGCGTGCACCTAGGTGTAGAAAAAAGTAGTATACTATAACAAGTTATTAACTTCTAGCGATAATTTAATTAACTTCTAATTAAACTAGGAAGCTAAAAGTGGGTAATATAGTAATTTTAAAGCAGCTAAATACTTTATTAACTTAGATATTGAGTTTGATTTGTTACGGTGGCTTAAGATCTTGTTAAAGTAAATAGAGTTTTTGTAATCCTATTGATTTTGGTAGTTTAGTGTGCCATTTTTTTTACACCCCGCGTGGCGTGCACTTAGGGTGGTTATTGGCGAAGATGCTTAATAAACTTTCTATAGAGGTACTCCTGCTGATCGTTAGCAAGGTATGGCCAATTCTTATATACTTTGAGCTTTGGCGCTAATTGGTATAGGTTATAAATAGGGCGGATTTAAAGAGGCTCTATAAGGTCTTAAAATGTCTCTATTAAGTTTCACTACCGCTTCTATACCTAAATATAGCCGCTATGCGTTGTGGGTCTAACCGCTTACTGCGATTTAAGGTAAGTTTATCCTCCTTCTTAAATCTTGCTTATATAGGCTACTTATTACGCGAACTCTAATTAACACAATAACCAGTGTCTAGTTAAAGGAAAAGCCCTTTATTAGCCTTAATAGCTTACTAGCAAGCTTTTAAAGGATAGATTAGGAAACAGTCCTGTATATACTAAGAGTATAGTTTTTACAGACTTTGTATTTAATCCGTTCACCCTACTTAATGTTAGAGAAATGCTTCCGCTAGAAGTATTTTGTAGTATTGGTTTAGATTAATTTTAGTGCTATATAATATATTAACTGCCTAGTATTTTAGGGCCAAACTATTCTAACTAAGCTTAGTCTCCACGCCGAAGAACTTATATAGTGGGACTATCTTAACACGGATAGTAAGGTAGGCGCTAGTGTATACCTCTTTATTTTTCTCTTCTGTTCCTCTACCTCTATCTTACCTATTAGTAGGCGAGGATTAATTCTTAAAAGAATATTAGAGTCTATGGAAGACGCTAGAGTTTAGGTACTAGATATTATTATATCTGTTGCCGCATCTGTTGTTATATCTGTTATTACTTTTGCTAAGCTGCTGCTGGTGTTGGCGCTGGTGTTGCCCTTATCCCTTTTTTACTTCTTCCTACTAAATGTCTTCCGAGTTCTGTTATCTAAGGGCGAGCTAGGCGAATGGCACGGACCAGATAGACCGGATGGAAAATTGGGCGCGTGGACCTTACTATGTACTAATGCTATGTAACTAGACTATACGGAGAGTTTATTAATCTAAGTGTCCTCCTTTCCCTAGCGGCGGTATTTGGGATATAGGAAGGGCTGCTTAAATATACCTTCTTTCTAGATATGGATTAGTCTAAAATGCCTTATAAGACCTTGCCTAGGAAGAAAGGAGTTAGAATAGATAAGATACCTAGATAGGTCTTTAGCTAGGGTTAAATAGAAGGGGAAATAAGGCGTGTAAATCTTGTTATAAACTGTTTTAATATAGTTGCTCTATGTAGACTCGCCCCTGCTAATTTAAGAATCCTCTATCCCTAGGTAGTAGTATTTGGGGCACTAGAAGGGTTGCTTAAATATCCCATTCTTAATATAAATATTTTTGTAGTGCTTTATAAGTTCGCTATGGCGGCAATAGACGTTATAGCTAAGAAGGCACCTGGGCTATTCCTTATAACCCCTTATTCCCTTTATTCTGGTTAAGGATGGAAGCGTATCCTACTTGCCCTCTACGTTGCCTGCTTCGCCCTTTTTGTTCTTTTTATTCTCTTTATCCTCTTTGCGTGTTGCCTAACCTATATTATCTACCTTGCGCTCCGAAGTTTCTGTATTTAAAGATGGGTCCGCTTCTGGCCGGTAAGTTAAGTATCTAATAAGTAGGTTTATAAACCGTTCTAAATACTATTTAAAGGGCTAGTGTTTGTTAATGTTCTAGGTGTGACTCTGTAGAAACTAAGCAACTATAGCTGCTGTGTTGTGAGAGCGTTTTTTTAAAGCGACTTTGCCTAGAGTGCCTTTACTGGGAGTAGATCTGGTGGCTTATATAGTAGGCATGCCTATAGTTAGTAAACCTAGGGCTCTTAATTTATTAATGCGATTAAAGTATTCTACCCTCTTCTCCTGCACCTTTAGAGACGATAAAATCTTAATAATATAGTGGAGCTGCCTGTTAAGTACTATTGCTGCCTTATAATTTCCTGCTTGCTTCGCCGCTTCTAGGCTTCTATGGAGATTGTATATATCCTTATACTGTTTAAACTCCCGTAAGTCCTCCTTGCTTGGGCTAATGGGAGCATTCGCGTCCCTCTATAGGGACATATTATGGAGGCGCTAAAAGAGGGCATTATTTTGTCTGGCTATAGATCTAAAGGCTAACTCTATAAAATCCTTGCGGACGTGTTTGGTTTGATAGCTACCTTAGAATACTTGGGTCATGTTAGATAAAATATAGTTGTGTAGTGTATTAGAGAGAACGCCTGGCGGTTTAAAGAAGTTAGTAGCTATCCCTACTATTTGTAGAGTTAAGAAGGAAAGCGGTAGGGAAACGCGCTGCTTAATATATATATGTGCATATATATATATTTGCCTTGGATTCTCTTATTGTTAAGTCTAGCTCCTACGCTAACCCGTAGTGTATAGATGCGTAAGTCCTCCTAGAAACCGGCTATAAGGCATATTTGGTGCCATAGATAGTTAAAACTTAAGTAAGTAAGTGGAAAAATAGGCTGGTCTAGCATCTCTTTCTTCTACTTTAGTGGGAGGAAGTCCACTTCTTTAAGGGCAGGTTAATGGAGTAGTGCGTTAACGGACTTAAAGCTAGGCTTAAAGGCGTTATCTATAATTGCGCGCGTGGCGATAAGGCTGGCGAGGCATATATTCGGATATGGGATAAGGGTAATGGAAAAGGATATCCTATTAGAATAGAGGAGGTAAGTAAGGGAAAGTAACTAGGGTAGGGTAAGGAGTTCCTAAAGACGTAGAGTAAGGATAGGGTTAGGCTTACGCGTTAGCTCTAAAGCTACGGCTAGCCTACTTTTTCTTATTTTTCTTAACTATGATTATAGCGATGAGCCTTATCCTTGTTTAGTTGTTTAGGTCCCGCACAACCGCCAGACTGACTTGCTGGTATGGGAGGCGTATTATAGTGGCTGGCCTAAAGCCGCTAATGCCTACTGTTAGGAGGATGGCGTAAAACGCAAGCTGGGTATTAGGCTTGTAATTAATATCCCTAGCACGCTCCTATAGCGTATTAAGGATGATAATAATATCTTTAGCTATCGCCTTAACCTTCTTAAAGGTTTAATTAACCGTAAGACTAAGCTCGTCTGCGAGGCCATCATAGATCCACTAAAAGGGGGGGGGGTTAGAATAGATATTTTAACCTTTTTACGTACCTACGTAGAGGATCCGTGGAGGGGAATAAGAGGAAAGGAAAGGGGAAGGGGGATAGGGAGGAGGGGCGTAGGGTTTATTAGTATAACCGACCTTAGATATCTTAAAGATTGGCCCTTATATATGCTGCTTAGTGTAGTTAATAAACTTTAGTCTCTAGAGAGCCTTATTCTTAGGATCTTGCCGCCTTTTCTCTAGTAGGACTGTGGAGTTGGCTTAAGTGATAAGCCCCCTCTAGAACTGCGTAATAGAAGAAGCCGTGTTTACTATTTACCTATATTTATACTCTTGTGGTCTAAGGACTGGATATCTTTACTCTAAGTTCTTAACATACGCCTAGAGGAATACTCGGTAATAATCCTTGGCTATTTTAGACGCGAGGCATAGGTTAAGCTAGATACTATTTAGGTTTACTTATAGGACGTCTCTAATAAATCTGTATAGAGAGGCGCGTAGGTTAGTGAGGAGAAGGTGGCTAGAAACAAAAGAAGAGGCGGAGGAGGGAAGAGTAGTAGGAGATATTAGACGGATGGGCAAGGGTGTACTTACTTACGATCTCTAGACCACTATAATACGATTATAACGGTAGCCTATTATGTTTATAATTACTAGGCGGTTATCTAGCGGCTAGGAGGCGTATAATTTTAAGGCTAATAAGGCCCTCTGCCTCCGCGACTTAAGGTTATTGAGAAAGCAGTGCTTAGCTTTAGAGGGCCCTATATCTACCTCCTCTAGCGGACGCGGATTAATGAGGGATATAGGGACAGATGTAGGGACGGATATAGGGACGGATGTAGAGACCATTATAGAACGGCTGTTACTATATTATGTGGTGCCTATCGCTGCTAGAGGGAAGCTGTCTTTAGGGCATGGAAGAACGGAAGCAGCGAGGGACAGACGCGGACGGAGGGATTGGAAGGATAGTAAGCAGGCCAACTAGTTAGAAATCGCGATAGTAAATAAGCGAAAGGAGCGGTTAGAATTTAAGGTTAGGGATAGAGAAGGAGATGAGACTGCTAGAGACTATGGGTGGAACGGCGGGTAAAGGATATATATATCTCTATCTATCTTAGGGGGGGCCTAAAATGGGACCCCTAGCGGTTAAACTGGGCGTCGAGGGCAGTATAGTGCGGGAAAGACAGGCCTGCATTTTTGCAGCGGGCTGAGAACATGGAGGAGGCAGAAGGAAGAAGGCGGCACGGTATGGGCGTATGATTAGGAGCGCTTGCGCGGAGGTTAAGAGGAGGGAGGAGCGAGCGAGAAAGAGAGGCGGTGAGGTTAAAAAACTAGATAGCGTTTTTAATAGAGGCGTGGAACTTTAAAAAGAATGAGAGGTAAGGTTAGGAAAATAAAATAAATTACTAAATAAAATGGTTAGTTTTCCGCAAGGGCCACGGAAAAACGTGGATTCCGGGGGGTGGCTTAGTAGGATGTTTATAGCTCTAAAAACGGATTTGCTTAAAGCCCTATATAGAGCTCCAAAGCTCTACTAACATGCAGCACTAAGATACTAGGAAGGTTCTATAATCGCTTATATAAACGCCTGTACGAACGCCTATACAATCGTCTCTATAAACGTCTGTATATCTGCACGTTTGCACATCTGTATATCTACACGTTTATATACCTGCACGTTATTAGCAACTTAGTCAATCGAGGCACAAGCATAGGAAGAAGGACGCGCAAGCCTATACAATTGGATTGTCTATAAACGAGGATCTAAAGCTAGAGAAAGGAAGGAGAAGAATAGCAGCGCCGCTTGATATTTTATGCGGTCCTTAAGTTATATAACTCACGTCTACTATAATCCATGTCTGCTAAGATCCACCGTTTTTTACTAGCGCCGTAATATTACCCCCCCCTCTAAAAAAGCCTGCCCTTAGGCTTTATATGTCCGTATTATGTCCGTAGGGTATTCTTGTCTTTATGCTCAATAGGCAGCCTATTGTCTTCGCTATACTAGTACTCTATCCACTTGTTAAGGTACTTTGGGGGTCCGGGTTCGTTAGGGTATTAGTTATAGAATTCTTTAAGCTTCTAGGGGCAGCCTATAAAGTTCTAAGCGGGGTACCAGGTTGGGTCTAGATCGTAGCCTTTCTATTAGATATAGTATCGTAGCGTTCCTTATACTAGTTTATAGGCTAGTATTTTATTAACTTCTTATTCGTCGTCGCCATTAACTTAAATTGGCAGGGGAGGCTCATTCTTTTGTCTAGGTAGTGGGTTATTTGCAGCCTTCCGTAGCTTATCCGGCGAAAAGATAGGGTAAACCTTAATTAAATCTAGGAGCTTAACCTTATACAAGTTACCTTTTTTATTAAGGATCTTATACGGTTTTACCATCTTATAGTCTAGCTTGCGGCTAGGCCGTTCTGTCTTTTAGTTCTTTATTATAACCTAGACCCTATCGTCTACTGTAAAGTCAGGCTCGCGCCTATGCTTATTTGCCTGCTATTTTATCGATTTCTAGGCCTTTTCTAGGTTCTTATAGGCTACTATCTAGGCTTCTTCTAGGCGTTTAGCGTATTGCTAGGCTTCCTTATAAAATAGTTTTTCGCGTACGGTCTATGGGCCTTCTAGTCTATTCTAGTTAAAGCTAGTATAGGGTAAATATCCTATTTCTAGCTAGATAGGTGCAAACCCCATAGAGTTATAGGGTAGGGTTGCCTGGGCGTAGTCTATTAGGGGTAGTAATTCGCCCTAGTTATCCTAAAAGTAGTTAATAAAGGGCCGGAGTCTCTAGTCTAGGTATTAATTTACAATCTCCGTCTAACCGTCGGTCTGGGGGTGGTATACTATAGAAAGCTTTAGCTTAATGCTAAGGATCCAAGTAAACTTATTCTAGAAGGCTAATATAAACTACGGCCTGTAGTCGGATATAATAGTATCTGGTAGTCCGTAAATTTGGTAGACATAATAGATATATAGTTAGGCTACCTCCTTAGCATTAATATCCTTATAACAGGGGATTAAGAACGGGCGCTTGCCAAAACGGTTAACTAGGATCATTACTATATTATATCTGTTACAGTCTATAGGCAGCTTATGAAAGTCCATAGAGATATACTGCTAGGGGTGTTCTAGTATTAGAAGTAGCTTTAATAGTCCTAGGGTCTTATCTCGCGGAATTATAGACCTATAGCAGTCGTTGCAGTTCCGTATATAACAGTTAATATCCGTAACCATTCCGGGCCAGTAATATCGGTTACCAATAATTTTGCGGGTTTTATTCTTTCTAGGGTGGGCCGTAGAGACCTAGGTATGTGCTTTAGTAATAAGCCAAGTCCATAAGTTCTATTCCTTTACTACTACTAGCCGTTCCTAATGCTTAAGTAATCCGTTTTTAAGGGACTAGGGGCTGGTAACGTTCTTTACCTTCTTACGGTACTCCTATAGAGAAGAGGTTGTACGGTTTATCTATAGCAATTTATTAATAAGGTTAAATCCTAAGGGGTTAATAGGATATATCTTGGTGCCTAAGGAGTCTATACTTAGTTCTGCCTATATCTAGGGGTTGAGGTGCTCTAGTTATAGTAATATCTAGGTCTATAATAAGATCTTTACAGCCGTCTGGTTACCTAGGTCCTATTTACACCTTATAAGAGTATCCGCACGGTTTGTAGCACCTGGTCTATATATAATTAAGAAGTTAAACTAAGATAGGATATCCGCCTAGCGTGCCTATTAGGCCGTAAAAGCCTTAGTTGTTATAAAGTATTCTAGGGCCTTATAATCTAAAACTACCTTAATAGGCTTAGGGGTCCCCTTTAGCTACGCACACCAGTGCTAAAAGCTAGAGATAATGGCCAGCATTTCTTTGTTATAGATGTGGTAGTTTAGCTTAGCATCTATTATAGTCTTCAAATAGTATGCAACGGGGTGCCATTCTCCGTCCGGTTGCTTCTAGGAAAAAATACTGGCTATTACGCCGTCTAAGGCATCCGTTTCTAGCATTAAGGGCCGTTCTAGGTTAAAGTGGGCAAGTAAAGGAGCCAATACCAGCCGTTTTTTAAGCTCATTAAAGGCCTGCATATATATGGCGTTAAAGTGAAAGGGCTGGTCTTTCCTAGTAAGGCGGTTAAGAGGCCGGGTAATCCTACTATAGTTCTTAATAAAACGTCGGTAGAAGTTATAGAAACCTAAAAATAATTATACCCCCTTTATAGTCTATAGGGGTGTCCACTGGTTAATTGCGGCCGTTTTCTCTAGGTCGGCCTTAATTCCGTCCATACTAATAATAAACCCTAGGTACTTTATACGCTTAACACTAAATTCTAACTTCTTAATATCGGCCTAGAGACCAGCCTCGCGGAGCCGTTATAGGACTTTATAGACGTGCTCCTTATGTTCTAGCTTATTCTTAGAGTAAATCATAATATCATCTAGGTAGGCCGTATAGAAGTTATTAAGGTAGTTAAAGAGTACATCGTTTATATACCGCTGGTACGTAGCTAGTCCGTTAGTTAGTCCAAAAGGAAGTACCTTATATTTATACATTCCGTAACAGGTCTAAAATATAGTAAGATCTATAGATCTGGGGTCTATTCTAATTTAATAAAAGGCCTAGCGGATATTAAGCTTTGTAAAAACTTTAGCTCTACTTATTCGGGCCAGTGTCTCATCGAGTAGGGGTAGTAGATAGCGGTCCTTGCGGGTTATATTATTTAGCTTATAGTAGTTAATACAAAAACAAAGTCCTCTATTTGGCTTTTTAATAAAGAGAATTAGTAAGGCGAAAGGGACTTAACTACTAGGCTTAATAAAGCCCTTATCTAGGTTCTTAATAAGATATTACTTTATAGCCTATAATTTGGCAGTAGATTGCTAATAAAAGGGGCTATAGCTAAGGGTGTTTTCCTTATCTAGCTCGATCTCAATCTTATAGTTATATAGTTGGTGAGGCAGAAGTATATCGGATACTACCTTTAAGAATACGTCCTTAAATTTCCAGTATTAATAGGGTAGTTTCTGTTCTACCAGCTCCTTATCCATAAGCTCGCCTTCCTATCCGCTAAGCTCGCTTTCCTTTTCCTTAATTATTCAATTAATTTCATATAAGCTGGTAGTAAAGGTAACGGTATTAGGTTAAACCAAGTTCCGATAGAATCCTACGGTGCCAATGCAGCAGATATTAACTAGGGGAAGGTCCATAGGTTTCTTTATAGACTTTTATTAGGCCGTATTTTGCAGTATAGGGTTTATAGTCTTCCTTAGCTCATATTCCATTTTCTATAAGTTGTCCTTCCAGTCTATTAGTTTAGTATGGCGTCCGGTATTCCTAGCCTTCCTTTATAGCTGCGTAGGGCCTAAGTTCTCTATAGGGGACTTAGCTAGGTTACTACTAATTTCCTAGGTCTTTAGTGCGGGTAGCGTAACATAGGTAGTCTAGGGGCGGCATAGTATACAAATCCATTATGGATTAAGCTATACGTCCTTCTCAAAAGCCTGGTCTCTACGTATAGCATTAGCTTAGTAGATAGTATTAATCTAGGGCCGTATAAGGTTCTCCATTATAATACTAATTTCTTTTATAAAGGAAGGGGTTGGGGGTAGGGATTTAGGCCAGAGGAGCTGTCTATTCTGTACATTAAGCTATAAGCCTAAATAGGCTAGCTATTTTCTTTCTAAGATTATATCATGGCTTCCCAGGTCCGTAATAAGAAAGGGGACGTTATACTGCCTTTATCTGTTAACACAGAGGTAGATCCGTAAGATAGTTATAATAGGTAGCCCTATTCTTCTATTATACCCGCAAATAGGAACTGGTTTAGGCAGTTCCTTAAGGGGCGCATTTAAAAATTTAGCCAGCTTTACGGCGCACTGAGTGTCTATTAAGGCAAAGGTATTCGCTCCAGAGTTAGCTAAAGCAGAGGTTAAAACTTAATATCTATTATAAAATAAAGTATAAGGGATAGTACAGCTTCTTCTACTAACTAGCCAACCTAGATTAACATATAATATATTAATCCCTTTTAACCCTAAAGAGGAGTCTTCCTCTAGGGTTCCTCTTTTTCCGGCTTTGCGCTATCCTCCTATATTAACAGAACCTTATCCGTTTTTGCCTTTGTTGGGCAGTCCTTGGCGAAGTGGTCCTTCTGGCTATATAAGAAGCAAGCCCCCTAATTGCTAAGGGCCTGTCTACGGGGGTCGCTGTATGTAGGCCAAGCATGCGCCGGACCCGCGGCAGAGCTAGCTGCGCGGCTAGCTGCTGAGTTGATGGCAGGCTGTATAGCTAGTGCCATAGGAGTTGCCGATTGTGCTAGGGCACTATAGGCTGTTCTTATAGCGCTTGTGGTCTGGTTTAAAGAGTTTCTGGCTTTATACCGCTCAGCTTATGCCTTAATTCGACGGAGGCCTTAATTAATAGCCAGGCAGTAGTCCATAAGTACCTTTAGCGTCTGTACAGTAGTAAAAACTGGCAGTACGGCGCGCTGTAGGTCTAGGGTAAGCTTGTCAAAGAGGTCTAGCATTAGGTCTTTATAGGGAATTTGGGCTTGGCTAGCTAGGTGCAGAAAGCGGGTCTAAAAGGCTAAAAAGGTCTCTATCGTTTTTATATTAAGGGCTTTGTAATTAAGGCGGGCGTTCTGTATCTTAAAGGGGTCCTTATAAATAGAAGATAGGTAGTTAATTATCTCTTCTCCAGAGAGGAAGGGGTCTGCTGAGTCCTAGGCATATCGCGGACGTAGATGCGTCTATACGTCCCTACCGGTACGGCCGAAGACGTAGGCCATTTTAGCTTAAGCAGTAGGGAAGTGGTCCGTATTGACTTTAAGCTTGTCTTATAGTTGAAGCTTCTAATTGTTAAACGTAGGGTCAGTTCCGTCTGTAAGCAATAGGGGGTCCGCGACCTTCGCGGACCGTGATAATGCTAATACTGTACGTTGGGCTAGGGCCTTAAGGACTGTAGCAAGTCTATAGGTGTCTGATAACTCCTTACTAGGTGCAGGGGTGTCTCTGGTTTTAAGCAGCTCTTAAAGCCGTTCAATTTCGGCATTGGCTGCTGCAAGTTCTTCCTAGGGGGTTAAGACGGCGACTATTTCACTATTGGAGGTATTTGCGGGTCCTACAGCGGCTTTACCAGCTGCTGTATTTCTTGGCATGGCGGTAGGGGTATTAGGTAATTTCTAGTGTTTGTTTATTTTCTAGGGGTTCTGGTCTGTGCGTGTCCTATTCTTAGGTTTCGTATTCTGTTTATATTCTTTTAGTTCTGTCCTGTCCTTAGGGTCCTATTCTGTTCTATTGGTGTCCTTTAGGTCCTTTTCTATGTCCTTATCCTGTTTGTAGTTTATAGATATTTTTTAAGTTCCTTCTTAGGAAAGAAGAGTAGTGACAAGCTTTGGATAATGTTAGCAACTTAGTTAATCGAGACATAAGTACGGGAAGAAGGACGCGCAAGCCTATACAATTGGATTGTCTATAAACGAGGATCCAAAGCTAGAGAAAGGAAGGAGAAGAATAGCAGCGCCGCTTAATATTTTATACGGTCCTCAAGTCACGTAACTCACGTCTACCATAATCCACGTCTGCCAAGATCCACCGTTTTCCACCAGCGCCGTAACACACGTAGCTCTACACAAAGGTCTGTACAAAGGTCTGCACGAAGGTCTGCACAAAGGTCTGTATAAAGCTTTATATAAAGCTCTATACGAAGCTCTACTAAGGCTTTGTACGAGGCTCTGCCTAAAGCTTCCCCCTAGTAGTAGCAGAGGCACTCTGGGCTAAGGAGGATATTTTTAAGAAAGGACCCAACTATAGTGCCTCCTAGGTGTTGCAATAGCCTTAAGTAGTAGATATCTATATATCTGTATAGTTTTATCTATATTAGTAGACTATTTAATAAGATGTAATATGTGGTCATAATTTTAACAACGCGTTTTTTAACTTTAACAAAATTAATGTTAGGACTAGGCAATAACCGTATTATAAAATTCATACCATTTAGAAGCCCTAAGTCTTAAAAATATTATATTAACTTTTAGTAATAATAATGCGTTATATAAATAAATGAATTAGATATCCGCAATCTCCGCTTGGCGGATTTTGGTCATAATTTTAATAAGACACGTAAAAGGTTCTCAGACGTGATTTTGCAATTCGGAAGACGGCATAGGTTATTCCGATGCTAGCTAAAAAATCGCGTCTGAGCTCGCTGAGGTAACACTTCTCAACTTTGAAATTGGAACCCTAGAGAGGTCTTTTTACAGGTTGTTACTGTCGGCACATAGGGTTCCTAATGACGGCGAAGTCCGCCATTAATTATACTTTTCTCATCAGCCTGTGACGACTCAAAAGTCTTTCAGATTGTACATTCGTTATTTTTCATCGAGTTAATCTCTAAGGTATACTCATTCGCTATCTTGAAAGTCTGTAGAGTAGGATCTCGGCAGAATTACCCTCCAAATCGTTCACCCCATCTCATAGTCCCTTCTTGTTCGTAATTTACAAGAACCACCTAAACTCCGGATTTGTCGGTCCATCCCTCAATCTCTCCGTTGGCACATCCCTTGCCGTTAGTTTGATACCTTCCTTTTTGTTCCTCCTCGCATTATCTACGACCATGAAGCTTCCCAACAGCAACGCCAAAACACAGCCAACCGCTCCGAATGCCGCAGTGGTTGCCAGTGCAGGGATGTACTTTGGCGCATCTTGGTTACGGAAGATGTTACTGCTGACAACACCCATGAGATTGGCAAGAGGGACACCGACACTAGTAAGCGTCACGCGACGACCTTCGTGGGCGACGTTGTTATTATACCAGGTCGAAAGCAACACTGAGGGCGCGGAGGTTCCCCAAGTCATCATGAAACAGGCGAAATAAGCTACATGAATGGAGTGCGAAACATCAATCGTTGCATATATGATGAATCCAATGAATGTGAGCAAAAAACCTAACGCGATGAACGGAAACCGCAACCTCGTTAAATCGCTTGAGAATGCCAATATCAGCAGTACAACAGCACCGACGATATTCGGCGCGACAGTGTAGAGGTTCGTCTTGATCGTGCTGTAACCCAGGCGGGCGACGATTTGCGGTAGGAAAAGCGAGACAGATTGGAGAGGCACACCGAGACAGATTTCGATGCCTAAGAATGCGTAGGCAGCGGGCATCTTAAAGACCTTCAGCGCTTCACGAAGGTTAAACTCCTCATTAACAATAGAGGAACTGTCCATTTGAATGCGGAGGTAAGCCATCTGGCGTTCTTCTTCACTGAGGAATTTCGCCTCCGAAGCAGATTTAGGCAGATATATAAAAGCGAATACGCTAACTGGATGTATGTTAACTTCACTCTAGTCTAATTATCTTAGAGGAGACAAAGCACTTACACAGAACCGTGAAAGAGCCTTCAATAAGAAAGAGATATCGCCATCCTGGGAGGCTGGAGTGAATATGAAAGACACCAAATGCCAACAAGCCACTGAAAGCATTGGCAATATTTGAGGCAGCATAGAAGATGGCAAGACGTCTAGCAAGCTCTCCTCTCCGATAGAATGTGGTCAGGTAGTAAATGACCAATGGGAAAAATGCCGACTCAGACATACCTGCATAACGATATTAGCCACTGCATATCTCCGGGCCAATGCAAGGGATTCCAGTCAAGGTAAGCTGCTGTATAGCTTTGTGTAACTGGTTCAGATAGCCTTGAATAACTCTATGGCTTTCGATGCAATGCTTAAAAACACAGAAGAATTGACCGACACGCCTCTAGCATTCCCACATACGTATTTGCGTACTCTAGTTTTTCTATACTTGAGGGCTCATTAAGCTCATATGGAGGACCCAAGGTATGAGCAGCAGAAACTACACGATCAATGTAGACAAACTCACCAAGAAACCACCTCAGTGTCATCATCCCCGCGAAGTTCTTGACGGAGGCACTCAACAGGGTGAGGCTACCAAAAGAGAACATCATAATTGGCAGGACCAAGTGTGGGCCGTACTTCTTGCCTAGCATACCAATTGGCGGCGCAAAGACGACATAGGGAACGTAAAAAATCGACAAGATCAAGTTGTACTGATTTGACTTAAAGTGCAAGTCCTTTTCGAGACCGTCGGTTTTTGCGTTACCGAGATTGCCCTTATCAAGCGCATTGCACAGATACATGAGAGCTAGCATGGGCAAGATGCGCAAGTCGAATTTGAGAACGAGGGCCTTCTCATGTTCATAGGTGGGAAGATGTTGGATCTCACCCACCAAAGGTGCATCTTTGAGGGACGAACGTGCGGAAGACACATGGAGGTCGTCTTTCACAATCTCTGAATCTGCTGTCATTATGGATGACACAGGCCCCAAAGCGCCGTGAATGGAGGCAGAAACTAGAAGAAATAGTTCAGACGAAGTGAAGGTTAGGAAATGAAGTCCCAATCAGGACATTTGTAGAGAATATTAGTGTGATAACATGACTTGGGGGAGCTGCTAAGATGTGAGGAGAAAAGAAAGTTGGCGTGCAGGATACCCTGAGCTGCAGGGTGGAAGCACGGCCTTTCCTCCCTTACTGGGTGCAAATGTTCGGGTAAGAATTGGGAACTGATAGGCACACAACAAAGGCACACAACAAAGCCGCCAACTCGCGGGATGAGAGCCAGGTGACATATGGTCGATGATTGCCAAGTCAGGAACATGATTGGGCTCAGCAGACAGCGGTCGAGGTGGTATCGATGCATGGGGCAGATCGCGGTGTGGAGGGCATCAGGAGGGCGATAAGAAAAGTTGATCATTTGGGGGATGGAAGTACCCTGATGCCGGTCGCGACCTAAATAGTCGGTTCCACTCTATCTAAGAGTACCTAGTAGTGTATGGAGTGTGCCCATTGCAGTGTGTGCCCAGCTACTCTTTCACAGGACAGCTGTCCGTTCTCGCCCAGCTTGAATTTCCTCGCACACATGAGTATGGCCGGACAGCGCCCCAGTGAGATACGGCATAGCTTTTACGGGACAGTGCTGGAGGCTAATTCCACTATAATTTTAGCCTCCTATTTCTACCCTTTTCTGCGGTGTGAACAGTGAGAATTCATGTTTACGTGGCCTCTGTCTACTGCATTTAAACCAAGCCTTGCTGTCGTCATCTTGACGGCCGTTCAACTGGAAAGCCATAGCGACGTCAATGTCTGTAAGGAAACGAAAAGCATTCGGGTGCCCGGAGGTTTGTAAGGATTTGTATCGAAGCAAACGAAACGGCTGCGTGATTTTACAAAGCACTTGATTGGGAACTTCTACTTCCTCGCCCGCGACTAGTCGACAAGTGAGCCTCTACAAATACCGGATCCCTACTCGTACATCCCAATTACAGAGACAAGAGATGTTTTCCCCACGACGCTCTTCTTGCAAAACGCCCATGAAGGTCTCAAATTAACCATCTGTAAAACGCATTCTCCCAGTCTCCAAACGCCGGGTGGGTATCCATCCCTACATAGCAAAGGCTTTTTGAACGCCTTAGGTGAAATTTTAAATCAATGTCCCCCGTTGCGTATGAAATATAATGAGCGTTGTTGGGAATCAGCGCATTCCCTATCTGTTACTGTGCCGCCTCGGCCTTCTCCTTACCGTTATGAGGGTGCAAAATGTTTGGCCTCCACTTTGTGACATTGGAGACATTGAAGTGCAGTGGCTCTTTTGGACCTTTCTCCCGCACGGGCATCTTCCTCTTGGACCTACCAGAAACATACACTGCTGGCGCAGATGATGCGCTGCTCGAGCCATTCAAAGCCGGCATGGATTGCTTGGGACGGAGTTTTGGCTTCTTGTCTCTGTGCTCATCGTCTGAACCCTCGGTCTCAAAACTTCTGAGACTGCTCCGCTCCGAATAGTTGGTGGGCTGCCTTTCCACGCGAGATAGCATAGATGCCGAATCGGCAAGGACATCTAGTTTTGACGGCGCCCTATCGATGCCGGGGTGAGTGCGTGATGAGTAGGGCGGAGGATCCTGATAATCGTACATGAGTTCAGAATCCAAGCTCTTGAAACCAGCCGAACCATCGAGTTCTTCATCGTGCTGCCAGCAGGATTCGTCCGATCCAAGAACGGAAGGGAGGAATCTGATGTCATGCCAGGAAAGGTCTTCGTGTTGCAAAGCGATGTAGAGAACATCACCCTGCATTTTATCGTGTGCAATGCAGTGATCCGCTAGGAAAGGATAATCCCATACGTCTTTAATGCATAGATCGCTCGGGAGTTGTCGCAGGGCCATGCGACCGAATGGCTCGTCCTCTGGCCGATAGCCTGTCAACGGCATCCACGGACGCCCTCGGAGGACTCCCTTAAACACAGCTTCAATGGCGTTGGCAAAGGAAGCACTGTCTTGGCTGGAAAAGTCGAGGTTCGGTTGGAGATTGCGTGACTGGCATCGCCTGTAACCAGTGCTGTCGGGATCATATGCAAACTGCTGCGCTCTGCGTGGGACAAAAATGGCACGCGTACTCCATGACTGAGGGTACTTCTTCTCAGTCCTTATGGGTAACTCCGCAATCGTTTGCTGAGGTGGCGGGGGCAGAGACTGGGACGTCTCAACGACGGGAGTCAACGACCTCGACAATAGACCTCTTCCGTGCTCTACTTTTTCGATCCTGTTCTCTAACTCCATAGCTGCGTCATCCACGTTAATCAACTTCTCCTGAACCGCCTTAATTGCATCGTGGCATTCTTGCGTCTTATCGACAACCGCCTCGACCTTATCGTCCAAGTGAACTTTGAGCCACCTCATATTCTCGTACAGACGCTCCTCAATGCCCTTCCATATCCTGTCTCTTTCATCCCTTACTATTCGCTCCTTAAGGAGCTCCTGCTCCAGCATCTCGAACCTTTTCAACTCTTGCTTCAACCGTTTCAGTTCTTCAACGACCAAAATGTGCTCCTGCATCGAGACCGAGGAGAGTGGTTGTGCTTCGTGATGCCATGCTTGATGACCACAGCCACAGTGGGAGCGGACTACGGAATCTGGATAAAAGCTTCGGCACGAGCAGCGCTGTCGTGAGCCATTGCCCGAGTCGGTTTCTGGGAGTATGAAGCCGCACTCTCCTCGAGGCAACTGCAGCTCCTGGTCGTGCGATGGCTTCCCTGGTAGGTGCACCAGTGCTTGCTGGGTATTAGGGAACATCTAGGACAGGAGACCCGTGAAACCGGTCGTAGGATGAGTGCTGTGTAGCAGGTGGGCGCATTGAAGGCCTGGGGGGAGGGACAGATAAGAAGGATAAGAGGTGTGCAAGAGTGAGCGTGGAGGATAAGGTTGGGTCAAATGGGGATCGACTAGAAGGAAGCTGTCAGCCGGGGGGGGTACATGCATTAAATAGAAGGGGAATATCCGAGAATGGCAGCGAGGCTACACACCAGATAAGAGGTGGGAAAGGCACAGTTGGAGGACGAGCTGGCTAAACAGGTGCAAGCGGGAGCATCCGCCGGGTGCGGGAGCGTGCACCGCGTTCAGCAGCAAGGCCGGAGAGCTCTTGAGCGTGGACTTGTGGTAGTGTATGATGACAGTGGGAGAGGGTCGAAAAAGGGAAGCAGAGGACAGTGGATGTGCAGGTACTCTTTACTTTTTAGCAGCGGGCTAGCTCCCGCGCTGGGGTGGGAGATGGAGCAGTCCTGTCAGTCTCGATGGAGCCTGGACAGACATGGTGGGCTCAATGGACGGATTGCGGGCTTTGTGGGAGCTGTTTGGCCGAGGGGGAATTCCGAGATGAAAGAGGAAAAGCAAGAGATAAGGGCGCGCGGGCGGTGTTTCTCGAAGGCGCCAAGGTCGGGGAAGAGGTGACAATCGTTTCGGACGACGGGCGCGACGACGTGGGATATGGTGGGTCCAGTGGCCGGCGGAGGGGGGCTGTGCGCTGAGGGTCCAAGGCAGGCTGCCCAAAGCTGATCGCCGTCAGCTGCTGCAAGCCGCGGCCAAGGCCATCATCGGGGGCAGCGAAAGCCATCAACCGTAACACCATGTTGGCTGCCAGCACAGTCCCGCCATGACCACTCCTCAGACTCCACACAGAAACTCTCTAACCTTCCTGATATGCACGGACGACTGCTGGGCCCGACTGACTCCTCCACGCGTGCCCAGCAACGGCTCTGCGTGGGCGATCAAATGCCGATATTGCTGCTGCCAATAGTACTACTATTTCTTGCTACTGCTACTGCTTACTGCTACTGCTTACTGCTACTGATACTGCTACTGCTGCTATCACTGCTATCACCGCTGTTGCTGCTGCTTCTGCTCAGAGCAGCTGCCTGCGTGAGCGCGAGAGTGGAGGGCGCCCCCGAGCCAGGGCAAGAGTCAGGGCACTCCAGATTCCACAAAGCTCGTTCGCCTGCCTCTATCACTACCAGTTTGGCGGGACTGGGACCAGCATTGCAACAAATGCGGCGTCACGATGCTCGAACCCTTCCTTATCTGTCTGCTGCAGGGGGCTGAGAGGGCTGTCGTGGGGGACTGCAAGGCAGGGGCCGTATCAGCCGCCCTGACAAAACCGGCCGGCGCTTGTTATTGGACAGCCGCCTGAACGGTGAGCAGCCACACCAGAAGATTCACATGCGAGTAATGGTCTTGATTCAACGCTTCGTCGACCTAGCCCGCAAACAGCAGCGGGTAAAGAGCCATGAAAGCCTATTTCTCGACACCGGCCACATTGCAAGGATGTCTATTAAGCCACCATCGCTCTGGCGCGCGTGGGGTAGTAGGGCAATAGGGCAATAGGGCAGAGCAGAGTAGGGAGGCGAAAGTTAGGTTTGTTGGCTTTGTGAGCGCTTTGTGGGCTTTCTAGGTTTTTGGTGGGTGGGCGGCGAGCCTGAATCGCCACAAACTTGGCTCATCGAGATGACAAGTCGTCCTTGGAAAACAGGATGCGATATGCTTTGCGATATGCTTTGCGATATGCATGCCATTTGAGCAAAGTGACGCAAGCCACGGTGTTGGCCAAAATGACCCTGTTCGCGCGTTTCGAGGCAAGGGAAGCTGAACGTCGTCCGAATATCTTCCCTTCCTGCAGCGCGCGGAAAAGGGAAAGGCGTGGGATATCAGAAAAGGGCAGAAATGGCACAAATGGGGCCTGGCCGATCTTTTGGGGTTGGGGGTGCTGGTGGACGCCTCTCCCGTGGCTGCTCAACATGCTGCAAGTGGCTGAAGCAGAGAGCAGATGAAACTATCAAGGCGGTGGCCTGCAGGAACTCGTTGGCTGTGACTCTGAAACCGAGTCAGACGGCCAGCGCTCAGATGGCGTCGTGAGGCCTCCAGACATCGCGGAGCGTGTGCTGGGCAAAACACCAAAATGAGACGCTGCGTCGTTCGCCGCTCCGCTGCAACACCGACGCCAAGCCCTCTCTCCCACGTTTTGAGGTAAGTCGAATTACTCCGATCCTCTGCACGATCCACGTACTCGCCCAGCCATCGTCCCCCTTGGCAACACCAATTTGCATCCAGGCACAGGAAGCTTTGGTGAAGATGCCACATCGAGCTTCAAGGGCCTCCACCACCCTTGGCACGCCTGTGGACGCTGAGTGGGCGCATCGTGACATGAAAAGACCCGGCCGACAATGGGGTAATCCGCGGATGCCCCGGTTCATACTAGACGAGGTGGAGGTACGAAAATTTTCTGAACAGAACCTTCACGACACGTTGCCCACGAGATCCCTACTAGTCGCCGCTTAAACGACTCCCCTAGGCAGTCTGGACTCATGATAGTCTGATGGAGCTAGGAATGGGGGAGAGAGGTGATGGATAAAGTCCCACGAAGTCCCACGCCGAGTCCCAAGAGCGTATGCCCTCGTCGGCGACTACCAGCCTAAGCATTGCACAGTGGCACGTCCTATCATTATCCCCTTTATTCAAGCAGCAATTTCAGTCCTCATCCGAGAACTCGTAGCTCGTCAGTTGGCTCCTCATTGGAAAGCTGCAAGTCTTGCTAATTAGTGCCAACGGATCGCGTAAATCGTATCGGGAACATCTGTGGGGTAGACAACGATCTCTCCTGCAGTGGATCCGGTTCCTTTTCTTTCTTCTTTTGTATCCTATTTGCTTTATCCCGGTTGGCTGCAGAGGTCTCCAATCATCCTCTACAGCATCCTGGCGGATCCGGTGGTTAGCGTGTTTTGTCAACTTTCCCCTAAACAGCAAAAATACCAAAATTTCCCCTACAAAAAGGCCGTGCGGAAGTGGCTGCGCTAACCACCGGAATTGAGAGATGCTGTAGGCTTGTCGTGAACAAACAATACGAACTTGTTCTTGAGGCTATGTGGATTGCTAGCGTCTAGGCAGATTTGCATGGACAAAGTGAAGGTTCTCATATGTTCTATGCCAAGAGGCTAGCAATCCGCACATGTACCCAAGAAGTCAGCGACGCTGCATCGCTGAAGAAAGCCGAATTAATGTCGTCAAAATAATGAAACCTGCCGTCACTTAAAATGGATTTATCGGCTCTTGTTGCATCGATCAAATCTTTTCAACTTTCCATCACAACTATGGCCCTGTTCCTGAAGGATTTATAGGTGTCTACGCCCACGGTATCCGTCAATTCGCGTCCTGTAGTTATCGATAAGGGATCAGCCAATCGGAGAACCCGGTTCAATGCAGGTGCCCAATTACATCCAGTAGCGAATTCTCTAAGGACCCTAACAGGTTAAGGGATAGACCTGATCTACCACCCCCACACAACCCCAAAATTCTTCGTCTATGCATAGGTCATGCCTTTATATGCATTTACATGGGTGCAGTTATAATACAGCATAGCTATTATATATGGATTTACCTATATTTAGTTACTTTTATTTCCCCCACCCTATCCCTTAACCCGATGGGGTCCTTAAAGAATTTGCTACTGGATTTAATTGGGCGCTTGCATTGAACCGGGTTCTCTGATTGGCTAGCCCCTTATCGATAACAGTAGGACCCGTATCAACGGGTTAAGGGATAAAAAGTATAGTAAAAATTTAATAATATTTTATGGGCCTAAAGTTTAATTTTACGGGCCTAAAGTTTAATTTTATCTAGAGCTCTAAAGCCCTTGATAGGCTATGCGGTAGCCTATATATTAAGGCCCCAGTTTTTTAAGCTTTTGTGGGTCATTTTAAGCCCCTATAAATGTTACAACAACACTGAAATCAAACGTACAAACCGGAAATAAGTAATGTATGACGATTATGGCTGCCTATGCCCGTCCGTCGAGTATGTGGTCCGCGCGGAACACCAGAATCAGAAGCACGCGTATAGCCTATATTGATTTAATCAATACAATACGATCAACCATGCCTTCCAATCGTACATCTAATGATGCGTATAGACCTTGTTCAGCCGACTCAAAATGACGTTCAACCAAATCGGGTCGCTAAAAACCCACTACCAGAGCTGTGGTACACCAAATCTACCCCCCAATCTTGATCGACAGTATTTGGCTGTAGTGTATGCCATATACTGTTCTGCAGAGAGGATGATTACTGGCTACCTCATATTGAGCGACCCAACTCTAAGAAATAAGCTATACAGATTGTTTTATGTGATATTTAGTGGATCACCAGTCTCATATTCCTGAGCACGGCGATTTGATCCTATTGATCTGATTGGCTAAATCCTTATCGATAACAGATGGACGCGGGTTGAGGGATACGGCTACATATGCGCTTCAGGGAACAGGGCCTATGTAAACACCAATATATCGCTCTTATTGCACACCCATTATCTCTCCCACGCTGAAGATATTTTTAATTTTACGCGGCCGTTACAATTGCTTCTCTCTGTTTCCGAGTGTTTCCACCCACCAGCTATCAATGAGCATCACCAGCCAGAACAGCTCTCCACACTCGTTCGTATCTTTTGGGCTGTTCAGCCATTTGCGTGGCTGGCGAATGTCACCGACAAGCATAAAGTTGCAAAGCGTCCATCGGACCCCTTCCATGCGCCACCCATGCAGTAGGCGAGCCACAAAGGGAAGGTCCTTTCGATACTTTACACTTATTTGCGATAAAGGCTTTCAGCCTGCCTACGCCCCAAGCATTCGGCATATCATTTTGAATCTGATATCAACGCCAGCGGCCCGAAACCAAGGTTACGGCGAGGTCCTCCCACGGATATCAGTCTCACACATCGAGAAACGTCGCACGGTATCATCTCAGCCAGCCAAGAAGGCTGTGCGAAGTCTTGGGAGTTCTAATGAAACGAGATCGCAACAAAAGAAATCATGGATAGTCCCCAAAGCCTTCTACCAGAACGGTAGGAGATACAAGTTGAAAATTCCCAGCTGTAGATGCACATCGATGTTAACAGATGCCTCGTATTCGTGTGGATTGCACAGCTTGATATGCATGCATCAGCTCCCAGCTAGCCCTCTCCTTGCTTGGCCAACTTCTCAATGATGCAACCCTTCGAATGCCTCCATCCCGTCACAACCCTATCATTTCTACCCTCTCTTTTATGAAAACCTTTTCGTTGTTCCACCAAATTTCACTATCTTGATATCATTTATCATTCTTTTACGAGCTGTTTGAGTTACATTGCTGCAGAAGTATAAACACTGCTCGTACGCCGCCCATGCCAGCACCTTTCCATGGATTTTCATTCGATGCTAGGCTCCGGTACCGCGAATATACTAGTCCTCAATCATGTTTTAAGGCAAGCAGATCCTTCATGCCTTGTAACTTGGAATTTGCATAGCAAACCAAGATCGAGCAGCGAGCGACAATATGCCACTAACTACACGTCTTACGGTTCCTTGTACTTGTACCGCCTTCATGCCTATCGTAAATGTCTAAAGGCCGCTCACAAACCGTGACGCACGCATCAGTCGTCTGCGGCGCTCTTCTAAAACAGTACGCTTTCATTCCACGTTTCCGGAAAAGGTTTACGGCCTCACATAGAGGGACGAGACCTGAAGCTAAAGAGAAGTGGAAATTGAATTAGCCATATTACTTTGCTCCTAGCGGATCCTTCCTGTTGCTTCTTTCTCTCCTAAGAAAACCTCTAGCTCCTCACAGGAAGTCGCAGACCAGCCTGATGTGCACACCGATATCCCCTCGACGAGATCCTCACATAATAAAGACTGCCATGAGTGAAGTTCGTATTGTGGAAAGTGTCGCTCTCGCGTCAGGAGCAGTACGCAAGCTTTGCTCGTTCTTCAAAACTGTGAAAACGACATATGAAATGTTCAAGCCTAGCAAGGACATAACGTATGCGCGCAAATCCAGTAGAGTCCTGCACAACATGGAATTCAAGGGTACATACAGCGAATAGGATCACACGAGTGTACACTCCACCAAGACTTCCCATTTCTCCCTGCCGTGTGACGGCTATGTATATGCTCCCCGGAGCCCCTTATTCCATCCACCGCGGAAAATCACCGTTTGCTATAACATAATCCCACCTGGCTCTTGCCAAGTCATTCGCCAGAAAAATAGCGGTTCGTCCAAAGTCTTGCCATGCCACGAAAGAAATCCTGAACGCCAAGAATGCAGCTAATGATGTCAATCGGAAGATGCTGCAGTCCCTTCTTTTGCCCTTTCTTTTCTTACTGTCATAGAAGATACAAGATTACCTTTTATCAGGATTTTTACTTCCTATTACACAAATTTTCTGCAATTACCAACAAAGACGCGCTAAGTTGCATGCATCAACTCCAATAGCCCGCTCGCCGCCCTCCCCGTGACGATACTACTCGTCAAACCTGCATCTTCAAACGTCTCATCCCGTCTCCTCACATATGAAGGGCCACTCGCATTGCGCTCCTCGCTTTCCGGTGGGCTACTCAGCTGCTCTATGGCCCGCGTCTGCGCCACCGGCGTCGCGAAGGACGTCCCGCCGACCTGTTCTGGCGAGGCAGAGGCGGGCGGGGAAGAAGGCAAGTACGGCTCCGTGATATGACGGCTGGAGTATGCTGTCGGAAGAAGAACCGGGGCGGGGAGGAGTTTGGGAATCGCTGTGGCAGGAGCAGTACGAGAGGAAGAGGGAGAAGTGGAGGATATTGTTATGCTTGGGACTGGCGGACGCGAGGGCGAGGCTAAGCTGCATGGTTTAGCGCCAAGGCCTGGGGTGGGGAGTGCTAGTTCAGATAGTGGGATATTGGTTTGGTTTGTGCGGACTTTATACAACGCGATGCGGAGACGGAGACGGAGTGTTTCTGCTTGCTGGAGCCAAGGATGTGGTATTAGCATGACGCATTTTAATAAAACTATGAGGGACCTACTGATTTGATAGAAGGCTCTGAGAGAGATTCTGGCATTTCTGGTGGTGACGACGATGCGTGCTGCGAAGCTAGTGATGATCCTTGAGGGTTGTAATCGATCAATGACGAGAAAGATGCCTTAGTCGCAGAAGTCTCTTGCGAAACATTGCCTTCTAGCTCGGGGGAGCCTGCGTTGGTGGAAGAGAGGTCATCATCTTGGAGGTCCATCGTAGACGGTGACTTGAAAGAGATCAGCAGTTGCCTATCGCATAGCAGCGTAAATGCTAGGTACCGTGTGCCCGCGCATGTTAGCCCTAGATGCAGGCGTAAAGGCGTCCCGTAAATAGGCTTCCCGTTCATCATGTCGTCTGGGCGTATATCCTCGATGCTCTTCTCTCGCGACCGCGCCGTCGACCTCATTAATAGACCTCTTTCTCCCAATTCCGGATATAGTGAAGTCAGGCCAGTTCTCAGCATTCAGCGACCTTACTGGAGATAACGACTGGACCTGTTTGAACGGGCTGTGGCCTTTCAATACCTCAAGCTTATCTGCTCCATGGTGGAGATTCGGGGACTCGATTCGCGTGTTAGGAGTGAGTTCTCCTAAGACGCGTCGAGCAGAAGGTTTTACAGGTGTATTGGCAGCTCCATATGCCATAACGGCGTCCTGGTGAACCGCGGTTGCGGTGGTGGGTGTTGACATGATGCGGCACGCGTTGTAATGGGTATTTACCCAAACCGGAAGCAGAGGGCCAATTTGGGAGGGGTAATTGGCTAGATGAAATGATAGGGCAGCAGCGGAGGCAATTGGGGTATGAGTATATTCTAAAAAGAATACAGACACAAAAACACCGGGATTTGATGGTGGTGTTGATTGTGTTCGTCGCGTTATTAAACCCTGACTTTATCGGTCGGCTGGTACCCCTGTTAGACATTCCTTGGCAGTGACTTCCAAGCCTTGCCTCTATCTCTTCAATGCCAGCCATCATATGTATGCTACCCTAAACTATTGAAATGCCCTCCAAAAACGCTATGCTATAAGGTAATACGTCTCAGGAAGCCCGTATCAAAAGGCGCTAGATGACATGGATATCAATGGCCAACCTACCGCTGCCCAATTTGTTCCCGCAAATGACCCATTCAGAGTCGATTTCAGCTCTTTAAAATCCTAGCTATCCTACACCCTAAACACAGCGAGATCACTATTAAATCACACACGAATTATAGCCTCCTGCCAGCTTAGACACAATATTAGAGAATGAACGTACAAGAAATGGTAGATCAACGCGTGCTCGACGCGTATGTCTTAAGAGACCCGGTTTCTTTTGCTTACTAGGCACCGTTCTACTAGGCACCGCTCTATATTGAAAACTACCTGAGCCGCGTAGAGTTACCGACCGTCAGAAAGATTACATCAGGCCAACACCGAAGGAGAAACTGTAGAACAATGTTTTGCTGAATCGATGACTCTGATAGACGAATTACTCTACATTATGGCGAAACTCTCAATAGCTCTGACTATAGTGAGGTGGACGCTTTTTAGTATTTCTTTACGGTGCATAGCAGTCATTTTATGTTCAGAGCCGCTAAAGACCGCTTGGTGACTTATTGGAGAGAGGCAACCTGGTCAATTCGTAAGCCGGTCTTGGATATGCGGAGGATCCAAGCTATAATATTTATACAGTTGATTACGAGAATTCACCCTTCTGAGATATTAAAACTAGACGTCGATAGACCAGTAATGGACCCGCCATCATTGCTGTTTAATTTCCTGAATAAATTTCTTGACAGACAAGAATTCGTCTAGAGCGGAACTGTTTCGGAGCAGTTGAAGAGTTTCTAATCATAACGCTTCTTGAATCTTGAAAGCTCAAACTAAGCGTCATCCGGCCTTCATCTCTTGACCTCGCTCATCCCGCCTCTGTTTAATTTCCTTCCCCTGATGATCTGTTGATCTGTTCGTAATGGGCCAATCATGGGTAGACTCGGCTTGGCTGATCTGCATTAGACCTTCCAGCCCATCAAGCAACACCCTATCGAGTGTACGTCACCAGGCGTTTTTACCTTAAAGCGTGGCAGCAACAACCAGAGATGGGCTCCTGGGACACGCAACTGCTCCGCCTATCTAGACCTGCATAGCTGGTATAGAAATAGATTAAGATTATGCAACACTCTCTTATATCCTCTTATTCCTTACCACTTTATTTACAACCTACCTCCTCGTATCGTGACCTTTATCAACATTTTTTTATCGGATTTCCTCACAGTCCCATCAGCATTATAACTAGTCGCACCTGTAATCTACCTCTTCGAATAACTGAGAGAAAATGAAAGGGTTTCTCCACAAAGCCAAGGAGCAGGTGCAGTCCACTCTACAAAAAGACCAACAACAGCCTAGCAAGCCACGCCCTCCGCCGCCAATTCCTGGATCCAAGCCTGTCTTCCTTCAGCGTAACGCTACTCAGACAGATCAACCATCTTCGATTTCCGAACCAACACCTTTGGATGTCATCCGTTATCGCTACCATCATGGTACTAACCTTGGGTCCATATATGTACTAGAGAAATGGCTTTATCCATCCATGTTTCCAGGAAACGCTGCTTCAAATCAATCAAGCGAATTAGAGGCTGTGAAGCTATGGGCTTCTCAGATAGGAATGGATGCGGCGAGAGCAAAGTTCGAGGCGCATTGGGCGAATGCGATATCGGATTCAAATTTCGAGTGGCTAGCTAATACAGCGAAATGTAAGTTTATCACAAATGAATCATCTACAATCTCTTACTCAGACTACCATATACGTCAAACATATACTGTTTAGAGCAGATAATCGAAGCCCGTCTAAACCACAAATATGTTACTTAGAAGTTTTCGGACATATTAGACAGATATTCTTAACATTCTAACTGAGCCAATGCTGCACTCTCATTGATCTTTGATCATATTTGCTCACAATTCCAGGCACAACTATCCGCCTTCCTATCGGTTATTTCACTCTTGGCCCCGCCTTCTGCCAGGGCACAGATTTCGCACCCTATCAATCCATCTACACCTCTGCCTGGTCATCCGTCCAAACACTCGTATTCCAAGCCCGCGCTCACGGTATCGGTGTACTTCTAGACCTCCACGCTCTCCCAGGCGGCGCAAACGGTAGCGATCACTGCGGCACTAACTGCGGCTCTGCCAATCTCTGGAGCTCACCTCCCAACCTCGGCCTAGGAATAAGATGTGCAGAATTCCTAGCCCATTCAGTGAGTTCAGGGCTCGACGGCGTAGTCGGCATCCAGCTCTGCAATGAGGCAAACTGGGAAGCGCCGAACATGTACGCCTGGTACGACACGTGCATAGCTGCTATCGGTGCTATTGATCCTAGCATTCCTGTCTACATCTCCGACGCATGGAACCTCAAAAAGGCGCTTGATTACGTCGCCAAGAAGAACAGTGCCGCCTCTATGACTCCCCCTGTGGTTGTGGACACGCATCTCTACTGGGCTTTCACTGACGCCGACAAGGCGAAGACGCCTCAGACCATCATCGGCGAAGCCAGCAACAAGCTTAGCAACCTAGACGGTAAAGAAGGCAGCGTGATCGACCGCGGAGCTGTTCAAGTTGTTGTTGGTGAGTACAGCTGCGTATTGACCGAAGACTCGTGGGCCAAGCGCGGCGGGACCGAGAAAGTGGAGTTGGTGAAGCAGTTTGGACAAGCGCAGAGTACGCGGTACCAACAGCGCGGCGGAGGTAGTTATTTCTGGACATATAAAATGGTGGGTCTATTCCGCTGACTTCGCCTCTAACTCGGAACTCATCAAAGTCACATGCCATTGCTGTGAGGGCTGTTGACACCTCAGCCACTAACATTTCTCAGGATTGGCTCCCTGGAGGCGAATGGGGCTTCGTTGCCTGCACTTCATCCGGTGCCATCACCGCGCCTTTCAACCTCTCCCTCTCCCCTTCCGACATCTCCGACCGACTGAACAACGCCAGTTCCCAGCGTGACTCGCTCATGCGCGCCACCGTTTCCGCGCATGTGTCGTACTGGGACCACACATCTCCCGGCACGAATTTCGAGCATTGGCGCTTCGAGAACGGCTGGAAAGTGGGGTTCTCGGACGCGTACGCCTTCTTTGGCACGAGGACGGGGAAGGGCTTGTCTTCGCAGGGAGGAGACAAGATTGGATGTTTGGAGATTTGGGTGCTGAAGAGGGTGAGAGAGAGTGGGATGCGCGGGGGTTTTGTGTGGGAATTTGAGCAAGGACTTAGAGCTGGCATTAGGGATTTCTACCAAGTTGTGGGTATATGAGAGAACAAAAGGAAGGGCTTAGACTGATAGAGGGGATGGCGAGATAAATCCTCTGCTGGAAAGTATAGTTGATAAGGCTCTCTTAGGGTAGGCATCTTTGAGGAGGCGCAGTTGCTAAGGCATTCGGGATAGCCTTGACGTGCTTAACGGCTTCATCTGGCGCTCTGCTCTAGAACATCTGTAAATACAGAACCTCTGAACAATCCTGGATCACGCAGTTATAAGTTCGTCAGCGCATTGAGTCTCTTCATTGATTCATGTTTTCTCATTGAGTGGATATAGTCATGGTATCTTCCTGTCTACTGCATCTCAACTTCCATCACTTCCCTCGCCACCCTCGGACTCCGCGATCTTTGCGGACTTCCACTACTCCTCCCAATTCCCAAATTCGCCAATCCAGCAGCCAGGTCTGCTGCACCTTGTGACAATGACGCTCCTGCTTTCGGATGCATTGTCGTGCCTACGCCAACCGCTTCGTCTGCCGTATCAATACTGGTCACAACTGGCGCCGTGAATACAGGTGTAGAAGCGCCGCTGCGAACAGGAGTCATTGCGCCATTCGGGGCGTTGGATATGTTTGAGGTAGCAGGAGTAAGTGTAGGGACTCCGGTTGGTAGGCCTGCAGGACCATTCATCTCCTCGTCCTGGCGTCCAAATACCTCTGCCCACCACCTGACCTCGCCTTTCTTTGGGAAAATCATGCGTTCCTGACCCCTCACACTGTCGTCGATCGTGGGGTCATACTTAGAATTTATGAACTCTGATCTCCGCGAGAGAAAGTAGTCCCAAACGCTGCGAGTTCGCTCTGCAGCTCTCGCCTCCATGCGCTCCTTCTCATTATCAAAAAGGAAAGTCCCATACTGGCATGAGTAGAGATGGTATAGCAAGCGGCGGAGGAATCGCTCATTGAACTCGAAACGAGTAGGATACTGGCACAGTAACTGGTACGTCGCATCTAAGAACTGGTGGAAAACCGGGGAGACTTCATTAACCTTTGTGACGCGATGTTCCTCAGCGGCACTCGTTGGCACGCTCAACGCTCTGAGCGCCCCACCAGTTTGTGCGATGTCCCCGAAGGGTTGCATCTCACCATCTGTGGCTTCAGGCAGAGATTCTCTACTCTCGTTCTTCCTGTTAAATAGGCCTTTAGCGCTCAGGAGGGCGTTCTCAAAAGCGTTGCCACTGCCCGGGGAACCAGTGCCGTTTAAACCATTCCTGCCGCCGACACGCTCGTTCTCGATCTCAAACCATTTCTCACTGCTCAGGAAGCCGGAACGGTGTCGGAACATGTGTCCGAATGATAACCAATCCTTTTCGACCAGAACGATAAAGCCTTCCAAAGTGCGGTAGTATGGGTCTAAACATAGTTGACTCAAAGCACTAAGTTGACTCGTCCGATCCCAACCATCCGAACAGTGTATAAGGACATGCGAATGCATAATGCCAACAGTACGCGCGATCAGATGGCTACCGTCAAGTAGGTTACTGATGTGATCGAGCCATCCACTTTTAACCAACAGATCTCGATTCGGTGGTAAAGGAGTCACATCTGAATCTTTCATAGCTTCAACAACTCTTTCGAGAGACTTTCGCATGACGTGGATATTGTCGATACCCAGATAAGCTTTCTGTGCTCCCTTGTAGTACTCCATATTTTCAGATCCCAATCCAACGGCTTGCATGGCGTACGCATTGACTGTCGGTCGAGCGTCGACTATCATATTTCGCTGTTGCGCTCCATATACTTTCGGGATATCCTTCTCACTCTCAGAGGAATCCTCTAAGTCCTCCACGGTCTTTCCCGATGCTAAAGTTTCTGCATCGGCTAATCCCACAAATGAACTGTCAGCACTAGAGGAAGCAAGATTCACTATGCTAGAATCGGGGCTTGAGCCGGCAGGGTTTGGGGTAGGTGCTTGCGAGGTTCTCCACCCACTATTAGTTGCAAATATAGCTGCTACCAACTTCTCGTCTTGTGGACTCCTGTTTCCCCGGAACCCAGCGCGCGGTTGTGAGCTACGAGTGATAGAGCAATTGTTGATGGGGTGACGGTATACGAGAGCAGGTATTCGCGCACGTGATCTATATTTGCCAGCATAGTTTAGGACATTATCGGAGATTTTGGTTGGGACAACCAGTAAAGGTGGATAGGTAGGAGAGTACTAATTTAGAGTTCAGCTCCGCATCGTCTCGACAGCAATAGAATCGCATACCGAATAGTCGACGTTGATCTCCGATATTCGCCAGCCCTTCTCCGAGTCCTTCGCGTTGATGCCTAGTCGCTTCCACTCTTTCCGAGCATCGTAGATTTCCCATCCATTAATGGCCTTCTCTGGAGGCTGTGGGTCATAGGTAAATGCCAATAACCTGTCGAGCCTCCCCAGTTTACATGTAAGTGCACGGATGCTATCATAGACATCGCGTGCCTTATTTTCCCCAATGAAATGGAATGCAAAAAAGGTAAAGTCGCGACACCGTAAGCGGATAGAAGGGGATTGATGTGAGGCTGGAGGAGCAGGACGGTAAGTACAGAAGGATATCATTGGGTATGTAATCCATAGCTCTCGTTTCCGGGGTTTAGCAGACGCCAGCTGTGAGGCATCGGTAGGTGGAGGAGGAAAGTGGCTGAAGACAAGGTGGTGGGGCATGAGATGTAGGGTTCCCTCCAGTCGAACACCTTTCCTCCATAACGTAACGTCGTCTACCTGCAAGGGTATCAGATATGAATTATGTTCAAGGCTCTGGTGTACACTTGCCTTGCTCACCCGGATTTTCTCCATAGGAACAGCTACTGTGAAATGCGTTGTAACATGCAACTTGGTGCGGCGGAACGCAGTAGTGATATATAAGAGAATGAATGAGGAAGGGCTAGTTTGCAAATTTCTCGCCGGGGTATAATCTAAGTATCAATGCCTATGGAGAGTCGCGGAATATATGGAAGTGGCATAGATGTGAGCGCATGCCCGCTGATGGTGGAGGACCGCAGCTTGGGCCAGCAAAAAGTCTTGGCTAACCACGAGATAATCGATAAGGCGGCGACCTCAACTCCTCAGGAATTAGCAGTCCAACGCCCCGTTCGTGTGATCGTTGCCACGGCATATCACGGCATATCGCATTTAGGAAGAGCCATTGAACTATTCCATAACTAAATATGTGGAAAAGACAATTCAATCGTATAGGCTTGCATACGTCCTTCCTGTTGTGCTCGTGCCTCGATTGACTAAGTCGCTAATAATAAGTTATATAATATTATACGTAGTATAGTGAGAAATAGATTATACGTCTATATATAATACATATAATATATATAAAAGGGTTTCTTAGAAGTATAGTTATATATTTAAGGACTTATAGTCCCTATTGTAGATAGTTTTCTCTTTATAGTAAATCTTATAATTAATTAGAGTTAATCTATTAAGTACTTACTCTATTAGTATAATCTTATTACTTTAATGTCTATATACTTAGCCTATTAATAAGTCTATCGTAGTTCTTATTACAGGGTTTTATTTTATATATAGACCGAATTAATATTAAGGATTAATTATATATATAATGCTATATATATAACGCAGCTTATCCCTTAACCCGTCGGCATCCATTTGGTAGATGGTCCGTGCGGAACACCAGAATCAAAACTACACGTATAGCCTACATAGATTTGATCAATACATTACCATCAACCATGCCTTCTAATCGTGCCTCTAATGATATAGACTTTGTTCAGCCGACTTAATATAACGTTCGACCAAATCGGGTAGCTAAAAAACCACCCCCGGAGCCATAGGAGCCGCCCGATTTCGCCGACCATGGCACCCCAAATCTACCTCCTACCCTTGATCGAAGCGATCCATTTGCTATATTCGGTCAATTCTTCACGGATAAGATCGTAGATAAGCTAGTAGAGTGGACGGACAAATATACAGAGCTACACCCGTCGGACGGTGGAAGAGGCCTCTGCGAGTGCCAAGGACGCATTTTAGGTGTAAAATATGTCAGATTTCGTTCTGCAGAAAGGACGAGTGTTGGCTACCTCATATTGGGCGACTCGACTCTAAGGAATAAGCTATATAGATTGTTTTATATGATATTTAGTGGATCACCAGTCTCATATTCCTGAGCACTGCAATTTAATCCAATTGATCTGATTGGCTAAATCCTTATCGATAATAGATGGACGCAACTCGGCGGGTTAAAGGATAGGCTTTTAACGGTTTTGAACATTATAACTAATGTCTTAATTGTAGGCATTTTATTATCAAAAGGCATCACGCAGCATTACTCAGGATATTAATAAAATAAAGCTTTAGTTTTATATAATCAAGGCTCTATCGCGATATTTCATAGTGTTTGTATTGGAAGCTCTACCCGATTAACTACACGACGTTGCCTATATCTATGCCAAACGTCCTTATCTGACACCTCATTGTCGCTCGAATTGCTCTGCTTGTCACCCTCTACCTCTACCTGCGTATTAACCTCTTTATCTGCCTTTTTTGATCAAGCATTGAATTTTTTGATTCTTGAGGCGGCAGTATATGTCGCTAAGCTTAAATAGGCAAGCGGTAAGGCCTAACCGTCAAAAGCCCCTCAATCGTCAAAAAGTCTACAAGGGTGTGGCCACCCTCCCTGTTAGTGGTGGCGATATCTGGTGCCAAATTACTTTCATTACTGTACGATATCACTCGTAAGCATGCTTACACAGCTCTACATATGCTACATTTGCACCCGCTCCATATTCTTCATTTAAAGCAGCATCAAAGTCATGTCTCTATGTTCTCCATTTGCCACTCATTCAAAGTTTCAAGTGAAGACTCTGTCGGGATGATCAGGGCCAAGGATCTGTTTCCGCATTTGAGAGCATGTTTCTATTAGTGACATGGCCTCCTGGTTATGACTTTGGGATTTAAGCGTGAATGCGAGATTACCCATAGCCATCGGCGTGTCTGGATGCTCCACTGCCTCCTTTGGTGTCTGTGGATGCGATCTCTTCTTGGCCCCTTTAATTGAAGTGTTTAACGGGGAAGGATTTGATTGGCTGCTTGGCATGATAGTTGGGCGATGCTAACCTGTCGAGTTAGGGGTGCTCAGGGTGGAAGATTTCGATTAGCCGTTCGACATGGTGGATGATTGGAATAAGGACAAAGGTAAGAGTCGGCGAAGATAGTTCCTATGCAAACGTGAACATCCTATTCTAGAAAAGGGCACGACTCATTCTCACCTTGGGTGGCTTCTATCGCCGAGGATAAGAGCATGTGAAAACCTAGACCTGCCTAGGTATAGCAAACGATGCTTGCTATGAGAAGGGACTCGCACCAGACAGTAAGGGCTGTGCTACTGCCGGAGGGAGATGAGAAAGGATGAGTCGGTCCTAGATGCCAAGAAGGGTGATCGATATCCCTAGGGAGATGAGGAAAGACGAGCTTGACATAGTTACCAAGAAGCATGCCAGGCGGGTGGTGCTTTGCAGGATAGATGTGTAAATAGAGGAGTGATCCGAACGGGAGAGGATGAAGAACTGGCCTTGATAGTTAAAAGTGATCGCGAACCTTTATACCTATCTTCCTACGCCCCTCATCCAGGCTCCCTGCATCCATACCCCCTCACCTGCGCTCCCCTGTACCGTAGAGCACGCTGCAGAAGCAATCTCAGCGGCGATCCGGGACAGTAGCGTATTGTTCGCATGTCGGGTTCTGATGGAGCGAACCATCGCCGATTTTGGGACCATTGATAGGTTTAGTCAGCATTGACGTTAATCCAATTGTCCATAACTCTCATCCTAAGTCTCTTGCTCTTGGTCTCGGGACTTCCCCGTCTCGGTCTCTGGCACGGTGGGAAAATATAGGCTCAGCCCGTTCGCTTGGCGTCTCTCTAAACTCATGCACTGGCTCTGCCCCCACGAAACGGCGGCCAGTGCCACGCAAAAGGGCTCGTCTCATCCGATCATAACTGCGCACCTTCTTGTTTGCATTGGGACTGGATGCCACTGGGCTGAGTTCACTCGGCCGTCGGAACTCTGCAATGTCGGTAGCCATTTTCGCCATAGCAGTCTCACTTGCTCGCGCATAGCGCTTGGACACAGGGACTTGCAGATATGTGCTTGGTCGACGGCTAGTCCGTTGCGCATCTTGCAATAATGAGATGCTATCATCCCACTCGAATTCGCCTGTGAGGTCGAGTTGTACCCTTTTGTTGATAGTTGCCGACGGGTCATAAATGTCTTCATAAGCCAGCCTCTTCAGGACCAAGTCACATTGAGAGTCTACACTCGTCTCTGATCGATCTCTGAGCTCGCTGTCAATGGAGTGCCTAACGAATTTGTGGAGAGCACTGGCTGGCGAGTCGTCCCCTAGTGATATTGCGTGCGGGTCCGCGCCGAAAGATAGGAGAAGATAAATTTTCTTGCATCGCTGCATTATTTCAATGCACCTTCCTGGGTGCTGACACGGGGGTGACTGCGCATAAACCTTAGAAGCCGTAACGCCCAACATCATCATCGAGTTCCGCCTTTGGGAGAACCTGTTGGCAGGCTGTTCGGACGAAGATGGTTGCGACAATATTTCTTCCGATCTTGCGCGCACGACCGGCGGCAGGCTGATGATGTCCTTAACGGCTAGTGCCAATAGTGATATGAACGATGAAGTCTCATTGAGGTTCGTCCCATATTGCAATAGAACACTTAAACAACCGAGCGATTCGATCTCTCTGCTCGCGACGCAGAACTGGAGAAGAGATACTCCATCAGAAAACCCGAGACTGAAGTCAGGTTTACAGGAACACAACAAGTGTAACAACGGTACCGAGTGCTTCATCAAGGCCTCGTGGATAGACGTTAAGCCTGCGCCAGAACGAGTATTGACCGAAGCTCCGTGATTCAACAGCACCCTAACGACGTCGGACTTCGAACTCAGATTTGACGATGGTTCTGGAAGAGTCCTCCACATGCGTTTTCCTGCTTACATAAGCAGATTCCCTTTGCTTCCATTTTAGTTGGTATCCTTAGCAATCACTTTACCACCGTAGACATAGGCCTATATAAGGGCCTATGTTCGTCATAGATAGAACTCAATAAATTATTCATTCTTTATCCTCAGATCCAGTTCATCAGGTTATAAGCACCGGGTTGCTACCAAGCGCCACAGTCCAGCTGTTCAAAAGCTCAGAAGATTAACACCTTACCACAGGCTGCATAAAGGGTTACCACACCCGTGCTAAGTCATATCTTACTGTTCTGCATTATTTAACGCCTTACCACAGGCCGTATTAAAGGTTACCACACCTGCATACAAAGTCATTTCTTATTATTAAAATTACGCGTTAAATTCGTTTGTTTACGCGTCAAATTCATTTATTTACGCGTTGCCATGGGTAAAGACTATCCAGGCATTCAACGCCTTAAGAATGATGGTTCAAATTGGCATCAATATTGGACGCAGCTCTACACATACCTACGTGGTAAGGGCCTTCTATATATTATTTAGGAAGATACGGGCCCACCCCTCTACCCAAAGCTCCAGGAAGAAAAGCCCACAATATCTATTAATAAAATACCAGAAGATGCCAATAAGGAGGAGCGAGACGAGATCCTTAAGAGGTCTCAAATCATTATAGATACCAATAATTTAATTCGCTTAACTAACAAGGCACTTTCCGACGAGTACAACAAGGAGTTTAAACAGTACAACAAGGACAACGGCAAAGTCTGTTCAGTTATCCTTGGTACAATTAACAAAAAGATCATTACTGCCCTAGAGCATAAGTAGACGGCAAAGGATTATATTAAACACCTTAAGCAAACCTTTAAGGCCCGTTCAATTTTTGCTATATAGGCCATTGGGCTAGCTTCTATAGCTTTAGGAACAAATATTAAGGACTCCTGGATAGCCAACAGTTGCTCAAATATTCATATATATAACGACATTAAGAAGTTTGTGCAGTATAAGGAAATTAAGCCTTTCCAGGTCTACACAGAAGGAGGCTTAATAGAGGCCATTGGTATTAGATCAGTTGAGCTTACGGTTGCCCAAACTGACCACTCGGCCCACACAATTATATTTACCGAAATGTATTACTATCCTAACTTCTTTACGAATGCCGTCTCGCTCAGTATTCTACGAGGGAAGGGAGCCTTTTTTAACAATCTCCGCAATATAATTAACTTTATTAAAAATCGGGCAGAAGTAGCCTACGTCCCATGCATCAACGGTCTCAATTCGTTCATCCTATTGGACAACCCCGAACAACCGCGTCTCTATTAGGAACTTCCTACCAAGGACACTATACCAGAGGTCTCTCGGTCATTGCAGGAAGAGGTCTCTCAGTCACTGCAGAAAGAGGCTTCTCAATTACTGCAGGAAGAAGACAAGGCTTCTCAGGCCTTGCAGGAAGAAGAGGCTACTCGGTCACTAAAGAAACAAGATGAGGCAGACGAGGTCTCTAGGGCCTCGCAGTCGGGGGGTGACTCCCAGTCGGGGGGTGCTTCTGGCGATCACGATATCGCACCGCAGCCCGTATGACCTCCACTTACTAACAATGAACTAAGCAGTGAGCCAGTTATAGACATTATCAGAAGATTTTAAGAGACAGATGAGGTCTCCAGGGCCTCGCTGTTGGGGGGTGACTCCCAGTTGGGGGGTGCTTCTGGCGATTACAATATCGCACTATAACCCAATCAACCTCCTCTTACTGATAATGTACGGACAAGCCTTAACTAGCAAGAGCTTCCTAATCTAGGTTAGGAAGGAACTCCGCTAAGGGATATTTACCCAAGGGACATCTACCTAAGGGACATCTACCCAAGGGACACCTACCAGGAGGATCTAGAGCAGATTCTTACTGAGGAGAAGGCCACGCCTAGGCCAACCCGAGCCTCTCGCAATATAAGCGGAAGAGTCAATACACGTGATATGGCGAATACGCGCACGCGATCAAAGCCACGGCTTAATTATACCATACTCCATAGGATGGGAAGGAAGGAGCTGGCCACAAAAGCCATCTACCTTAACCCTGCGTTCGCCCACGTATTCATAAATGCTCTATTAAAGCACTAGTAAATAAAGATGATTAAGGGACTACCTCCAGAGCCATACAATTGGACTCAATTTAATTTAATGCACCAGACACTAAACCCAAGTAAGAAATCGTACACAGGCTGGAAGATCCTCGGAGGGCACGCCATTTAACAATTCTAACTAACGCTGACGACTTTCAAAGGGGGATACGAACGACGTAGAGAGCTTGTAACGGCACTGACAGGCAATCAATCACAGCTCAGGGAGAGGTCAAATAGGACCCATAGCACACTTGGAGGATTACGAGGTGTTTCTTTTATATATTAACAAGTTCAACACTAATTTAGGAAGGATCTGCTTCTGTTTTGGTGGAGCACTAAGGGGTGTGACGATGGTTCTGGAAGAGTCCTCCACATGCGTTTTCCTGCTTACATAAGCAGATTCCCTTTGCTTCCATTTTAGTCGGTATCCTTAGCAATCACTTTGCCACCGTAGACATAGGCCTATATAAGGGCCTATGTTCGTCGTAGATAGAACTCGATAAATTATTCATTCTTTATCCTCAGATCCAGTTCATCAAGATTGCGAGATTGGTGTCGGCCTTTGACGAAGTGCCGAATGGCAAGATGAAGTGCTGTTTCGCTCGTCGTATTACGTAATTCAGTATCAGCGCCATGGGCAAGGAGATTCTCCACCTCTGTAATTCTCTGAGACTTGGCAGCAAGATGAAGGGCACCCTGGCCGTTTTTGTCCAGTGTGTTGACGTCGCCCAGCAGAGCCCAGAGTCTGTCAGGGCAATCCGGATGCGATGCAGCTATTTGTAAGACGCTTCTTTCGAGTATAGAGGTTTTCTTCGCATTGGCACCGCGAAGAAGGAGAAGTTCTGCGACTGCGAAGTGTCGTCGCTCAATAGAAATGTGAAGTGGTGTCACACCATTGGTGTCAGCTTCGTCAGGCAATGCTCCATGCTCGAGAAGCAGTTTGGCAGCATTGAGCGGCTCAGGACTGAACTGCACGAGTAAGTGAAGAGGGGTCGCATCGATGTTGTCTTTCACACAGATGTCAGTATTGGCCTGTAGGAGTGTCGAAACGCACTTTTTGTCGCCAAGAACGCAAGCCCATAGCAGGGCGTTACGACCGTTACTAGAAGTTTCTTGCAGCAATGCACCGCGCTGAAGAAGCATGCTCGTTGCATCTGGGGCGTGCCTCACAGCATAGTGAAGCGGAGATTGTCCTGATGCCGTCCGCGAGTATATATCTGCGCCGAGTTCTACAAGTCTTTCTGCAGTCCGAACGTTCTGTTTTCGGAGTGCAACGTGCAATGGGCTCGCAGAGTCGACATCCGGGGCATTAATCAGCCCATGCTGAGTTGCATCCTCTAAGTTGGATAGATAGTCAAGGACCTCCATACTCGAACAGACTGCTGCCCAATAAACGGCTGTACGGCCGCTGCGGTCTTTGTTCATAATGGAAGCGCCATTCTCAACCAGAATATGTGCGATTCTTTGGTTATCCACCATCGAAGCAACATGGAGAGGTGTCAAGCCATCTTTAGAGGCGGAGTTGGCGTGAGCTTCCGGCTTATTTTGCGTCTCAGATGACAGTTTGAATATGTTCAGAACGACGGATGGACATTGCAATAGAGTAGCCACGTGCAAAGGAAGAAAACCTTGACCAGTGATCAGTGAATGAGGAAGAAGTCCGGTCGACGTGATAAGCTCTATCAACGCAGAAGAACTGGCTCCTTGAAGCAATTTCTATACCGATCGGAATCGCACAAGGCCCGGCTCTGTTGATGTGGTAACCCCAGTTGAGGAAAGCGTAATTCAGAAGCTTGTGGTCTCTGGATAAAGCACTGATATTCGCCCAGGTTGCGGTCTGTGAATCTCCAAGCAGAAAGTTGAACTTCTTGAAATTGAGATACGTTTGTAGGACTTCGGAGATCGACAGATGCGTATCTGGTAGAATCGTGGAGCGCCATTCTCTTAAGTATTCCTGCAAGGTTTCATGAACAAGACGCACATGCTTGGATTCTTTTTCGTAGATAATTAAGCCACCGGTGATGCTGAGAATGCGTTCCATTGTTGTCATTCCGGTCCGTTCCAGGCGCTCATCTTCTTTTCGGACTGACAGGGCCTCAAGTAATTCGACCGCAGTCAAAGGGCGGCGGGCAAAATGGATCCAAGAAATAGCCCGCAGCGCCAAATGCCCTTGACGCTGAGCCCTTATCCTGACGAAATACGATCGGTACTGTTCGTTAATCTCCTCGGGCATTACTTGAAGCAAATCTTTGATCTCTCGCTCAGATATCGCCCCTTCAAGGTGCGCAAATTGAAGATCAGCCAGAAGAAACATGCCCCTCGATCTTGATACAATGGTCGCGATGATTTCTTTTCTAAGGGCATTAGAGCGTGGCACAGCCGTAAAAAGACATTCAGAGTCCGTATCGTCAATTTTCGCATTTAGGAAAACTTCGAGGTCAGAATCGGTAGCGATGACTTCGCATTCGACAAAGTTTTCGCTACGAGGCTTTATCTCTATATGGCTTCTCGACATGAGTAGCGTCTTGAAGTCACACTGCGAGGCAGCCTGTGAAAGCCATTTCAGCAACGAAACCCGTGAAGCGTTAGGGATCTCGTCGAGAGCGTCAAAACATAGTGTAAATGAGAAGCCGAGATCATGGATCTGGTGTAGTAGGCCAATCATGTCGGACATGCTGGCATTGGGATGACCCCGAGTGACGCAAGTCTTCTTTAGGTCGAGCAACGCTTGTTTCAGTTTTGGGGAATCCGGAGCCGTCTCGAGTAGTTGTCTAAGAAGACCCGCAAGCACGGTTCGAACGTCATGCAGATTTGTTTCCTTGTAGTCGAAATAGATGGCCGCGACAAGACTACCATTAATTGAGGTCCTCGCTCTCAGATAGTCGACCATCGTGCTAAACATGACCGTCTTTCCGCATCCTAAGATGCCGTGACACCACAATGTCCGGCTCTTAGAGTCAGAGAGCCAATCCTGAAATTTCGGTGCTTCGGTAACCCAAGTCGCCGTACCCTTCTGCCTAGTGCCAAGCACATGTCGGTGCTTCCGAAGGAAATCATCTTTCGATAGCCAGTCCAGCAGCTCTTCCCGCTCTTTCTGTACCGCATCATCCCGCTGGGCTTGCAAGCGCTTCTCTAGAGTCTCGAGTTTAGATGACAAATCTTCATCAACGAGCATGTCTAACATAGTAACAATGACTTGACAATGGCCCTCAATGTGCTTAACGTCACTTGCCATGCCTAGGAGAGGTCCAAGTGCCTTCTTTACGTCCTGCCATTCTTGTAACTCCTGCTTCAGCATCTCTTTGGCCTCTTCAGTCGCTTTGCAGAAGTATGACCAACCATTGGCACTCAATAACAGATGGAATAGGTTGGTGAATCTTTGAATTTCCTGGACGGTCTTTTGGATCTCAGGCTTTCCGGAAATGGGCCATAGCAGGCGAGATTTTGACTGGCTCTCTGCAAATTGCTGCTCAAGATCGGTGATGTATCGTCTGCACCTGTCGACAAAGACGGAAATAGGAGTGGTTTCGGCGAATTTATGCTTGGAAACTCGGGCCGATTTGAGGAACCCTTGGAGTGCAGATGTAACGGCTTCTAGAGTCTCCAATTCGGTGTTTATTCGCTCAATATCTCTTGGTGCAGATTTGATTTCTGATATGTATTCGATAAGTTTCAAGGTCGTACGGGCGATGACATCGCACGCGCCAATCAGGCCAGTGACGGCCCCGATTGGGTCGACCATGCTGGGACGCTTAAGTCGGTTAGCCGATTAAAAAAAAAGTGCGTACCGTGCCAGACCGACGGACAGTGTCAGGATGGTTGAGAAATACCGCGACAGGTTAAGCGTTAGGCGGCCTTCAGCTGTTCAGCTTGGCAGGCTGTGACAGTACAGTAAAGCCGCGTTTTAACGTTATCTCGGTATACCGTTCCTCTACGGTATACCGGTCAATAGCCATGAACAGTTGATTTTACTATGAGGTTTATAAGGCTTACGTTCAAATTTAATACGCCATTACATTCAAAGCTCTCTCATACAAGAACGGTATAGCGCGAGCAATTTAGCGCCATGCATTAACCCCTTCCTTACTCTTAAGCCTACAAACCAGCACCACAGCCATTAATATTTATTAATTTAACACCCCTCTTGCCCTATACAATAGCAAAGCATAAGGACAACCCTAAGCGCCTCCACTACCATAGTATTTTAGAGCGTAAGAGGCAGCAGATCCGGGTATACTGCCATAAAAACCCTAGAAAACCTTAGAGAGACACTACTCACTTTTTTACTAATTAATTTTAACGCCCTATTCGACAGTCTATTATATTAGACTCCTTAAAGCCTAAATATAAGTACCTTAATTCACTAGTCCTTTAACGTGGCTAGGAGGGCTTTAAGAGGTATAGAGCTCCTAAAAATCCTAAGCTCAAAAAAGCGCTATTTAAATAGCAATAGCGGATACAGGCTACCAATATACTTATTACCGGCAACCTCATTTAGGCTATAGCAATAAAGCTTTGGAATATAATGGCGTGTTATTAGGGTTAACAACAACCTAGCTTCTTAAGCAGTTGGGTTAACAACTTTAAGAAGAGGAATTAAATATTAAGACGGAAGCTACACGGCAAGGCTAAATTAGCAGATACAGAGGGCGCTAAGGAGCGCATATAGGAGCTTAGGGTTATTATAGATGCGTACCCAAATTAAAACATCTATAATATGGATAAGGCAGGGCTTTTCTACAAGGCCACGCCAGATATAGGACTTGCAACTATAGGGTAATTAGGCACCAAAAAGCAGAAGGAGCGTATTACAACCATCCACTACAGCAATGCAGACGGCAGCTATATTATACCCCTATAGATCATTAGAAGAGCAAAGAATCCTTAATATTTTAGCACATAGCGCAGTAACCTTAAGGGCCTTAACTTCGCCTAGAGGTTTAACAAGAAGGCCTAAATAACAGCGTTAATATTCCTTAATTATATTAAGTAGTTTAACAGCTTAATAGGCAGCAGAAAGATCCTCCTACTTATTAATTCCGCTCCTGGCCATACTAGGGGTATACTTACGATATTAAAGCGCGCCAGCTTACTTAATACTAGGGTCAAATTCCTGCCTAAAAACATTACCTCTCTCTATCAGCCTCTAAATTAGGGTATAATTTAAACCTTTAAAGCCTATTACCGCCGCTACTGGCTGTCCTATATGGTAGATTAGGTGAAACAAAATAGGAACCCCTTTAAGATAATAAACATACTTAGGGCTGTTTAGTGGGCCATTATAGCATGGTATAAAATTAGCCCTTAAACTGTGATAAATTGCTTTACGTATTCAATAATATTTAGACCCCACAAGGGCCCCTAAGGTGCGCCAAGCGGGTACAGCAAGCCTCAGCTTAAGGCCGAATTAGAGGTGTATTTATAGTAGCTTAGCCAGGCAGGGTAAATTAGGCAATTAATTCCTATTAGTAACTTTATTAATATAAATAGGGAGGACGCTTTAACAGAGCCTAAGGACTCTATATTACAGGAAGCAATTAAGGCCTCAATTATTGCTTTATATAACGTGCTAGATAACAAGGAAAGCAATAAGGAGGTTAAGCCACAAGTTATTAAGCTTAATAAGGCTTTAGATGCACTAGAGCGCCTTAAGCTCTATAAGGGACAGTAAAAGGATGGTAATAAGACTCTAATTACAGCTCTTATAAAGGCAGAGAGAGTAATTCAAGGCCGTCAAGCTACGCGAGTAAGGCAGACAACTATCACAAGCTTCTTTAAGTAGTTATAAATAGAGAGAAGAGTTAATTTAGCCCCTTACAGCAATTAATAAGTAAGCTCGCAATATAACATTTCCATACGGCATAACGTTCAAACCCCCTACTACCGAGCTGAACGGTATAACGAGGTTTTACTGTAACGTGCTTCAACTAGCCGCATGTGGCTATGTGCAACTTAACGCTGCTTTTACAGGTTACGTAGTATAAAACAGAAGCTAGCGCAAATAAGCGACGATAGGAGCTGGGTAAGATATAACGGTAATTAAAACGCTGTGGCATTAGACGTCGCCACCACAAGCAGGGAGAATAGCCGACCCGCACCAGCCGTAGGGTTGTATAAGCTACGTTATTTAAGGTTTTAAGTTAAACCTTAAGTGTATAGCAGAACGACTGACCGCCAACGAATGTAGTTAATTAATTGGTCGAGCTTGGGCCACAAGTTATTGGACGGGATAGTTACGGAGGCCCATAACAAAAGGGCACTACTAGCCGCACACCCCCCTAAAACAGGCTTAGATCCTTCCTCCTCAGGTTAGAATATCACGTGTGTTTGACTTGTTTACACCTAAATCGCGAAAACAACACCACATATCCATAACGTGGGTCACTGGGTTATAACGGACCACCTACTTACCCAACGCGCTAAAAGCAAGCTCTTAGCCCTTCCAGGCTTAATGCCAATCACGGGCTTAATATAAATTTAACCTATATATAACCGTGTATCTCTTTAATAACTTAATAAAACTAAATAGCTATTTAACTTTTACTACTATAAGGGCGCGAAGAGGCTTTAGGGAAGATTTAAAGGAATAATATAAATTCTATCTAAATCTAAGGGTATATAGCTCTTATAGAGAACAAGACATTGCGTAAAGAAGAGAAAGGAATAATAAGAGAATTATATAATTAAACAGTTAGGGTCTTAGTGGTTAGTGCGTACGTATATACGCACGCGGCCTTTAACGGTCTTTAATATACTTTAGTATTATAGCGCTAGTAGAAAAGTGTGGATTATAGTGGATAATTGTAGATAGTTATAGATAGTTATCTATTAAGTGTTTTACTAAGACATTCCTACTGTAACTAGGCTAGTCCTATTATAGTACCCCCCCTTTAGCCAAAGGTCTAAAACAATTTAATTTAGTTAAGAATTTATAACTTATTGCGTTATAAGCGTTATAATATATTTTAAGTTCTTTTTAATTTTAAGCTTCCTACTATTATATTTTATGCATTTATATTAGGTAGTAGTTATTTGCCTTTATATTATATCCATCTAGCTAGAGTAGGCTATAAAAGATAGTCCTTATAGAATTCTTTTACCAAGGAAGGCGCGTTGGCCTTAATCTAATTATAGGTTTCCTAGGTTTATATTTTATATCCTTCCCACTTAATAAGAAGTTTAAATCGTTTAGATTATATTTTCTATTATATATTATTAATTAAGTTAATAAAGTAAGAACTGTTACTATTGTTAATAATTATAGGAGGTAGCAGTGGCACTTTATAAGTTATAGGATTATCTTTTAAAGGTTGTAATAAGCTTATATAAAACATTAGGTATATTTTTATCTCAGTTAATAGTTTAAGCTTATAGGCATATAGGCATAGTTTCTTCTTAATTTGGTATAGGCCTATAAACTTCTAATTAAGTTTCTTTAAGGGCCGTTAAGTCTATAGGTTTTATATATTTAGGTAAACTATATCACCTTTCTTAAAGTCCCATGCAGGAGCTTGTCCTTTATTTACATACTATTCCTATACTATTTAAGTATATATTAATTTACTTTATAATAGTTCCATTAACTACTTTATTTAATTAGTAAAGTTATAACGTATTTCACGGGTGGGCTGATCAAACGGGTAAGCTGATCAGTTTGCCAAGACCACGCGTCGATATCTTTGACACGACTATGTCTCCACCCACTAATATACTACCTGTCTCTAGAGAAGCTCGAATACAGCTTGCTATCCAGGCTCTTAATACTGGCCAGATTTATAGCATTCGACACACTGCACGCAACTTTGACGTGCCCTTTTTAAGCCTATAGACGCGACGCGCCAGAACTGCCTCATAACGCGATACTAAGCCAAGATTAATAAAGCTTACGGTAACCGAGGAAGAGGCGATAAAGCAGTATATTCTTAAGCTAGATTTAAGAGGATTCGCCCCTCCGCTTAATGCTGTTTAAAAAATGGCTAATAAACTATTAGTTAAGCGGCAAAGGGACCCAGTAGGCATAAACTGGCTATATAGCTTTGTTAAGCGTACCCTAAAAATTAAAATAAAGTATAATTGAAAGCTAGACTACTAGTATTATAAATAGGAAGAACTAGTAATTATATAAGGTTGGTTTAACCTTGTACAGAACATAAAGGCTAAATATAGTATATAGGACGAAGATATATATAACTTTAACAAATCTGGCTTCTAAATGGGTATAATAACCTAGCAAAAAGTTATTATAGGCTCTAAGAGACGGCATTAACTAAAGGCTGTTTAGCTAGGTAACTGTAAGTAGGTTACGGTAATCCAGGCTATTAATATGTTAGGATACGCGCTTCCACCCTTTATTATCTATAAGGGCAAAAACCACCTCTCTACCTAGTACTAGGAAATTAATATACCAGCCTAATAGGCATTTGGGGTTTCTGATAACGGCTAGATAACAAATAAGCTTAGTTTCCAGTGGTTAAAGCATTTTAACGCGCATACGAAGGAGCGTACTGTGGGCGTGTACCGTCTATTAATTATAGACGGCCACGAGAGCCACAACTCGCTGTAATTTACTGAATACTGCAAGGAGAATAAGATAATTACTTTATATATACCGCCACATTTATTATATATCTTGCAGCCACTAGATATGGGTTGTTTTTCGCCTTTAAAATAGGCGTATGGGCGCCAAGTTAAGAAGCTAATGCGTAACCGGTTTAACTATATTACTAAAACGGAGTTCTTACTAGCCTTCTGGGACGCGTTTAACGTGTCTATTACTAAGAGTAATATCTAAGGAAGCTTTTAAGGCGCTGGCCTAGTTCCGTTTAATCTAGATGCGGTAATATTAAAGCTTAACGTTTGATTACGTACGCCTACACCACCTACCACTTAAGATACTATATGGCAGTCGAAAACCCCTAGTAACCACCTTAAATTTGGATTGCAAACGAAGCTAATTAGTAATAAGTTGGGTAGCTTACCATCTTCCTTAAAGGAAGGGTTTAATTAGCTTGTTAAAGGTACCCTTATAATAGCTTATCAGATAGTGTTATGGCGCGATTAAATTATTAAGCTTAAAGTAGCTAATAAGGCTGTAACCTAACGGAGGCAGTATAAAAGAAAGCGTATCTAGCAAGGAGGAGTCCTTACCTTTAAGGCTAGCTTGTAGTTAGTTGCTAAGGGCTCTGCTACTGCAACTTCTAGTAGTAAAAAGAGTTGGGGTAAGGCGAGGGCAGATGGGGTTAAACTAACTTAAAGGCGCTGTGGCAACTGCGGTGGGACTGGGTATAACACTTAAACGTGCTAAAATAACGAAGAATCTACTATAGAATCTAGTAGCGATAAGGAATTAGAGATAGATTATAGTGAGGTGGAGTAGTTCGTTACATAGTTTGTTGTATTTAGTGTGGTCTTGGCAAACTGATTAGCTTACCCGTTTGATCAGCCCACCCGTGAAATATGTTATATGTTAATTAACTAAATCCGTTTAATTATGGGTCCTATTATATTAATTTTAGGTTATAGTTTAAATCTAAGTTAAGGGTTCTATCTGTAGGTCGCGTAGAATAGTGTTACGCCTATTAATATATTTATTATATTATTCGCGGTAAACTTAGCTAAGGGCAGCTATTTTTCCTAGTTGTTTTATAGGTAGGAGCAGTATATTTATAGGTATTATTTATAAGGTAAGGATATAGACAGGGAGTCCAATAATAGAACAATAGGGTATATTATATAGATAGATAAATCCTTAAGGGAAAATGAGGAGTCTATGTGCGAGGTAAGGAAGGGTTTTCCCTAGGCACGTACAGCGTATATACCTTACGGGCAAGTCACCCCTAGGTTGCCCCAGGGTCGCCTATACCTTATAGCTATATAACTATCTACTTAGGTTTTACCTAATAATGCCCCCCCCCTTTAAAAAGGATTGTCCCCAATTCTTTATATACTTAAGCCTTAATAAAACCCTATAAAAACCTTAATAGGGAAAAAAGATTGGAGGGAAAAGAGCGTCTTAATTTTGCGTATAGAGAGATAGGTAGTACATATACGCGGCACGGAAATGTTAAGGAACTTTAACCAGTGGTTAAAGTTGTCTAATTAGTTAAATTTACCTTGCTAAGACACCCCTATATTTAACTAAGCTAATAATAATTTTCTATACCTGGTATAGAAAATCCTAATTGGTCTATTTAATACTTAGAGCTAGTAGAGCTTAATACTATTGCCCAAATCCAGTAGACTATTAGATATATTCCAAAAGCTTACTTATATAGGCAGGTTACTAGTACCTTATAGGTAGGTTATAGGTTATTTATATATAGTTAGATTTATAAACAGTAAGGCTATATACCTATTAAATCCACTTCTAACCCTGCTTTAGCCTTGCGCTATACCAGCATAGCGCCGTATATACTTTATAGGTAGGTTATAGGTTACTTACATATAGCCAGATTTATAGACAGTAAGGCTATATACCTATTAAATCCGCCACTAACCTATATTTTAGCCTTATGCGTTATCTGCATAGCATATATATAGAATAGTGTATAAGTTGTTGGTATAGGTTACTGCCAGTAGGTTACCAGTAGGTCTTAGACCCTAGTTAAGTAGACCTATTCTCTAATATAACAATTTACTAAGCTGGTATAGAGTAACGGACTAGGTCTAAGAAGGGTGCTTTCTAAATTAAGCTTTATTGGTATATATTATAGCTTTGCCTATAAGTTGCCTATAAGTCGCCAGCATAGCTAGGTTGCGTTAGAGTGTGGCTTATATAGGATATTAATAAATTGCGCTTTACCCTATATATATGCCGCAGTTCTTATCGCAAGCGTTGCTTATTCTTTAATCCCTTAGGACGTCCTCTACTCCGCTTTTATGTAGGTTATATCTTAATAGTAGCGCTTGCTTTTTGCCTATGCTTTAGCTGTAAGGCTAGGGTATTCTACTTGCAGTACTTATCCGGTGGTTGTTAACAATTCTTAAGTTCTATCTCATATTTCTATTTATTATACTTATTTAGCCATCCTAGCCATTTAATAAGGTACTGTGGTTATCTAGCACAATCCTAGTAGGCAATAATTACTTCTGCTTCCTAGCTGCCTTCCTTAAGCTCTTTTACTACTAAGGGTTAAAACCCAGAGTATAACCTATAAGGCTCTAGTAGGGAGACATAAAAGACTAGGTAGAGCTATGCTATAGTAAGTAGGAGCTCTAGCTTATATACTTACTGCCCTACACGCTCTAGAATCTAAAATGGTCCTATAAACTTACTATTAAGCTTCTTATAGGGACGTTTTATATAGATATTTTTAGAAGAGAGTAGGACTTGTTTACTAACAGCGAAATATTTAGCTAGATGGTGATAATTATAGTATTTTACCTAAAGCTATTAGGCGTGCATTATCAACACTACCACTACCTTATATATAAGGCGCAGGCGTTATAGATGCGTCTTTACAAGTTTAACATTTGTTAACTTAGACCCCTCCTTACCTTACTAGGTGTCTTAGACACCATCTAGGATTCTATCTAGGACATTTAGTAGCTAGCTATAGGCAAGCTTAATAGGGAAACACTTTATTATAGCATAGACCTTAAAGTTATAGGTAAAGGCTGCCTTATTAAGTAGGGAGGCCTAATTAAACCATTCCTAATTCGTAAATATATATAGGTATGCCTTAAGCTCCTAGTTTTAGTATTTTGTCTAACTATCTATCTGCGGGTAAAATATAGTACTAAGCTTACGCTAAATATAGAGATAGTAGCATATAGTACTTTAGTACTCGCTTATAAACACGCTACCCTTATTAGAGATAATATTTTTTAGGGGCCCTATTTATGTAAAGACTCTAAATAAGAGTTCTGCAAGTTGCGTAGCATTAATTGTCTTATATACTAGATAGTAGCGCACTAGCTTTATAAAATAGTCTATAAGGACAAGGACGAAGTTGCACTTTACACTATTAAGAGTTTTAGACTTAGGGAGATCTATAATAAAGTTAAGTAAATAATATCGCTAGGCTTGGGTGGGGACCTAGAGAGGCTATAGCTTACCATAGGGTTTATAGCGGCGCGATTTATAGCGTTGGTAGGTATTATAGTTATCCAGGTATTTATAGAGATCTTTAGTAAGACTATTCTAAGTATACTTCCATACAATTACCTCGCAGGTACAGTTAAATCCATAGTGGCCACCTATAGGATTATTATAATTCCGCTTAAGGATCTCCTATTATAGTAGTATGCAATTTAGCACCTAGACCTTGTTATTTTGCCTTAGGAGTCCTTAATTATTAAGGGTGTAGTCCTTATTACTAGTAGGAACTTATTTTTAGGTTAACTAATTATATATAGAGCGTGTAAAGGCGTCCCTTTCTTATACTCCATAAATAAAATTAACTAGTAACTTAGGGGGGTGTTCTATAAACGCCATTTCAGCTAAGGTAGCTACTACTACCTCTTACTATGGCACAAGACTCTATATAAAGTTAGTGCTAGCAAAGTAATATATAATACGCAGGTAACTTACTAGGTTATTATAGGGGACCGTTGCCTAGGCTAAGGGATCTTCCCTAGGGTTAAACGCTATTAGGCTAGTTAAGGAGGTCTTAAAGAGAATAGTAGGACACCCTAGTCTACTGGCGCTATATTTACAAGGGTTACTTATATACTATATATATACTACTCGCTAGTTTAGTATAGTAGCACTAGGGCCGCCTATAAGGCCTATAACCCACAACTTTTGCTGCAATATAGGCAGTATAGCATTAAGGACTATCCTTTTACTACTATCTTTAAAGCCTCTAGCATAATCTAGGCACTAGGATAGTATATTAGCGGGATTTACTTTACCTAGCTTATATTTAATCTTAAAATTAAACTTAGCCAGTTTCTTAGCATAGTGGGCCTAGCAAGTAGATAAGCTCTTTATGGTTATAAAGTACCTAAGACTATTATAATTGTAGAGCACGCGTATTACATATATAGCATGCTTAAGGTAGTGGCGCCACGTCCTAAAGCATTGTACTATAGCAAGTAGTTCCTTATTATGCATATTATACCGCACTTCTAGGCTAATAGGCTTCTAACTATAATAAGTAATTAGGTGCCAGTAGAGTTAATCTCCCTACCTAAAAGGCTGTAGAAGTATACCACTATAGGTATAATTAGAAGCACCAGTAATTACCATTAGAGGTAGATTAGGGTTAAAGTAGTAAAGTAAAGAAGCCTATATAAACGCAGCGCGTAGCTTATAAAATGCCTATTAAGTATTATTAGGCTAGGACTAAGGTTAATACCATTTAGTAGGCCCTTTTTTACACTTTTGCTTCTTCTTCTCCCTATCTAACGTTAGGTCGCAATATACCCGTGCAAGATATATATATAGGGGGTATGTGGTATCTAAGTAGTTCTAGATAAATCGCCTATAGAAGTTGGCAAAGCTAAGGAAGACCTAGATATCCCTATAGAACTTAGGCTTAGGCCATTCCTTAATAGCTTTTATATGGGCAGGATCCATTACAATACCCTTAGGTATAATAATAAAGCCTAGGAACTTAACATTCTTAGTATAAAAGATATATTTTAATAGTTTGGCGTAGAGGCCCTAAGTACGGAGCTGTTATAGTACCTACTTAATGTGCTCAACATACTTATCCTTATTATTTAAGTAGATAAGAATGTTATCTAGGTAAACTATACAGATAGTATCTACTAGGGTCCCTAAAGCTTTTTAAATATAGCTCTAGAAAGTTATAGGGGCGTTAGCAAGACTAAAAGGCATTACTAGGTACTTAAACTGACCATAGCATATCTTAAATATAGTCTTCCATTTATCTCCATTTTTAATATAAATCCTATAGTACGCATTATAAAGATCTAGCTTTATAAATATCTTTATATGGCTAAGCCTATTAAAGAGTTCGCTAACTAGTAGTAAGGGGTACTGGTTTTTAATCATAATCTTATTTAGGCGTCTATAGTTAATATATAGCCGTATTATACCTTCTACTTTTAGTATAAAGAAGATAGGCACTCTAGTAGGTAACTTACTAGGCCTAATCTAGCCCTTCTTAAGAGCACTCTCTAGGTACTCCTGTAAAATCTGCAACTCTTTCTATAAAAGGTTATAGATAGGCATCTATAGTAGCGTCTTACCTTCTTCTAAGTCAATCGCATAGTCATACTTAGAGTTCTAAGGTAGTATACTTGCTAGCTTATTAGAGAAGACATTAATCTCTTCTTTATATACATCTAGTAGGTTAGAGCCTACAGAGGTTAAAGCAACTATTATATAGTAGTATGCTTCTAGGAGCCAGTAAAGAGAAGGGTATAGCCAATATGCGTTTTATAGATATACTCGCACTAAAAGTATATACAGCTCTGCTGCAGTATACTTAATAGTTTTAGGGTTTTAATCACCTCCCCCCTAAGTTAAGGTAGTCTATACTAGCACTAGAGGGTCTCCATAGGTACTCGATACTAGTAATAATAGGTCCTCTATTATGTTTATAACTAGTATCTCTACATCTAAAGGGTCTGTACAGGTACTTACTACCAGTAATAATAGGTCCTCTATTATATTTACAATTGGCGTAAAAAAGGAGCCTTCTAGCTATAGCAAATAGACTATTTCACCAGCCTTAATATCTACTAAAAGCGTATTAAGGGTAACTATCTAAAGGCGTCTAGGGTCTAAAGTACCCTAGATAAATTGTCCAGAATAAAAGCTAATTAATAGATCTACTTCCATAAGCCAATCCTATCTAAAAACTATATTATAACTATTAAATAAGCTATCCTAAAAGATCTAGGGGCTAATAGTGTGAGGGGTACCCTAGGAGTCACTAGTGGTAACCATTAGATTATAGACATCCCAGATTATTATCTAGTTACTATTAAGGAAATGTGTAATAGGTTTATGTAAACATAGTGCGTAGCTTATAGGCAGGTTAAACCTGTAGACAACGTCTTAGTTAATAAGGTTAATTTAGCACCCATTATTATATAAGTAATATAGGCGGACTTTACCTTAGGGCGTATCCATCACAATATATACTATAATGCGTTTCTTCTCTCCCTCTATATTAGGCCCTAGTTGCAGTTAAGAGAGATACACTACTAGGGCTTTAGGTTTTCTAAAGGCTGGCCTAACTTATCTTTACTGGTTTGCTTCCAGTATTCCTTATAGTAGTTGCTTATAGGTCTCCTTTAACTTATATACATAGCACTAGCATCTAGGGGGTCCCCTAGGCCATCCGGCTTTTAGGTATTCTCCCTAGGAGTTTACTTAAAGCATTACCCTTTTTAGGTTCTATTCCCCAAACCTAACTCTACAGAGCCTATACTGCGACCGCGCTTTATACGCAATAATTTACTAATACTACTTACGCGATCTTCCGCGAGCTTTATAGTATTAAGCAATTGCTCTATACAGCGGATTTCATTAAAGAGGTCCTTAGCGGTTCTTACCTATTAGACAAAGTTCTAGCAGAAAAGCTCTGCTTATAGGTAGGCTGGAAGACATAAAAACCAAAAGTCTAGCTATTGCTTAGAATTAACAAAAGGCGTATATAAGAAGAGGTCTTTTAAGCTATATATATGGGCTAGGAAGATATCAAACCTCTAGTTCTCCTTTATAACAGCCATATAGTACACAGTAGCATTATTAAAACGTCTTACTATAGGGTTCCTAATCTAGTCTTAGACCATAGTCTTAAACTTATCCTATAGTAAGGGACCTTTATCTTTAGTACCTAACCGGCAATAAACCAGTTAGGTGATTGTCTTCTCTTTTACAAGACCTTTAATAGCCTATTACACGCATCGCTTATAGTTATAGTTAGTGTTATTAACCTTAAATTAGGTCTTAACTGCGGCAATCCACCAGTTAAAATACTGTTAAGTAGTACCGCCAATATTAGGTAGTGACTTCTTAACTAGGGCGTTAAGATTTGTTTAGCATATACGTTTACCGTATAACTTATGTTCTTTACTAGAGAGGTAATAGGAGGGCTTTATTAAATCAATAATACTCTATAAGTTGGCTATTTTCTTAGCCAGCTTATCTAGCTACTTTATATTAATAGTATTTAGTAGGACGCTAGTAATCTTACTAAGCTTCTATTAAGCCTAGGTATATAGGTCAAACTAGTCTCCAGCGTTTGCAGGTAGCTAATTGTTTTAAGGTTTAAAAGGTGGCTTAAATTCTATTAGTATATTTCTAGCGGTATTATCTGCACTAGATTCTAAGGCGTTTGGCAGTTATATTATCAGCGTATTACCATTAGGTATAGGCATTGGTTTTCTTTTTAAAGGCATTATAGAATAATTAAACTAGCTATCCTCCCAAGGGGATTAGTAAGGATATAGATAGGGAGTCCAATAATAGAACAATAGGGTATATTATATAGACAGACAAATCCTTAAGGGAAAAGGAGGAGTCTGTATGCAAGGTAAGGAAGGGTTTTCCCTAAGCATATATAGCGCACATACCTTATAGGCAAGTCATCCCTATGTTACCCCAGGGTCGCCTATACCTTACGGCTATATAATTATCTACTTAGGTTTCACCTGAAATTATTCTATAATTACATTTATAATTTTAGTTTAACTATCTGTCTCTAGATAGAATATAGTTAAGAGTTATATTTAAATATTTAATTGTTTATATAGGGCTTGCTAGAAATCTAAAATAAACTAGCTTTTATAGTTGGATATTATTAAGTTAAAAAGTCTGTATAGTTTAAAGACGTACTTAATAAAATATTTAGCTACTAATATTACATTAATTAAGTCTATAGGAATTATATATTGTATTTTTATAAGACGGTTAATAACCACTATAATATTTATAAACCTATTATTATTAGGCAAGTTAACTATAAAGTTAATTAAGATATCGCGCTATTTTTGCATTGGAATTAGTAGTAGTTAAAGTACTCCTTACTTCTTTATATAAGAGGTCTTTCCATATACGCATATCCTATATACTTAAATATATTTTTATATATAGTTATACATTATAGGCCAGTAGTATACTCGTTAAATAATTTTATAAGTCTTTGCATAGCTAGGATGCCCTACTATAAGGGAGTTGTGTATAAATTTAAGTATTTTAAATTATAAAGGTTTGGAATTTAGAACTACCATCTTTTATTAATAGTATAATTGGTTATTTTAAATCTTACATTTAGCCAGTGTAATATCCTTATACTATTATTTTCCTATTTAAATTGCTTTTATTACATTTATTATTTATATATTATTCTTATATTTATATTCTATTAGCTTATTAATTTATATTTCCTATTTATTAACTTCTAATTTATTTTTATTAAGTTCCATATCTACTTAAATATATATGGTAGTGGAAATGCATCCGTTTTTAGGGGTGTTTTGCCGCCGCTTTTAGAGGCATTCTCACCTCGCTTAGGCCCTGTCACATCGCCGCTTTAAAGAGACTCTGCTCGCTTAACATGCCTGCCCCACCACTGTGGAGGAGCCAGAAACGTCAGTAACCCTCCTTGGCGCTTCCTATGAATTGAGTATGGCGCAGCCCTTGAAGTTGGTTATGGGCCAGCGCCTACTTAAAGGAGTGGTCGGCCCATCCTCTTGTCGCTTTTGGTACCTTCACCGAACCTTAGTCTTACTACCCCTTCCAACTATGGGTCCCAATGCCAACCACTCGCCTACCCGTTACACTCGCCTATCGACATTAAAATGGCGGCACAAGAATCGAAATGACTGCTCCTGCCCCGAGGACGGGGAAAGGAGGAGCGCCATACACCGCTGCCGTTTAGCATGCTATCGCTGATTGAAACCTATGCTCACCACCCCCCGGAAGCCCAGACTCTGATCTAAAGGCGAGCTGCAAATCAAGCTTGGATACGTATTTAGACCTAGACACTGATTTAGATACAGATATTAAACCAGGCACTGGTATTAATTCGGACTGTAGCCTATATATAGAATCTAACGCGGAATCCAATACAAAATTGGATTCTGAAGCTAAGGAAATACTAGAGGATATTGCTTGGTTAGGGAAGGAAGGACCCGTGAAACTAAACTACACTCCTTATACCCAGAAACTATAGAAGAGGGAAGAGAAGTTCTGGAAGGGGTAAGATCGTACATCCTCCGCCTACCTACAATCACGCTCTTCTAATTGCTGTAAACTAGATACTGTCTAAAGATTAAAAAGAGGACCCAAAAAACCCTAGATATCTAGCTGTGTAAATGCGACCCAAAGGTGTTTAAAGCGTATCTCCGCTGGCGGAAAAAACATTTTCAAATTAAGAAGGAGAGCTTAATGTGAAGCTATTAGAAACAAATTAGCATATGCTATAGGGACCTCACGTGCTATAAAATGGACGGTAACGTGCTAACTAATATTTGTAATATATATCTTTACTATATCCTCTCTTATATAAAGATATACTAATAGCTATAGAAGTGGGTACTAAGTCTAGGGCTTAATAAATTAGAAAAAGAGAAGCATGCTATATTTGTCTAGGACCTTTACACTATCCTATACACTCTCTAGGTAGATAATACTAAGCCTCTATATAGCTTTATTTGAGTCCAAATTTCGCTTCTTTTCCTTTTTAGCGCAGCTATAGCTATAAGACTAGGAGCTCTTATTAAAAGCGCTAGTGCTAAAGGCAGTAACAAGGCACTCTAGTTTAAAAATATTAACGTTATAATCATTTACAATAAAAAAGACCCTAGCTAGAGTATAATCGTAGTAAATATAAACCTAGAATATATTAAGAACAAGGAAAAGGATAGTAGACTATAAGTTCTATGCCTAGACTGCACTATATCTCACTAACTAAATATAGGAAGAAATTTACTTTCTGCCTTAAAGGACTCCCTACGTTCTATATTATCTTATATATATTACGGCGCTAGTGGAAAACAGTACTGGCAAATTGCCATCACGTGACTAGAGGATTGTATATAGCTTCGAGCGGTGCTTCCGTTCTTCCCCTTTCCTTTCTCTAGCTTTGGATCCTCGTTTATAGACAATCCAATCATACAGGCTTGCGCGACCCTCTTGCCATACTCATGCCTCAATTAACCGAGTTGCTAATATTATCCAAAGCTCATCACTACTCTTCTTTCCTAAGAAGGAACTTAAAAATATCTATAAGGCCATAAACAGGACAAGGACATAGAACAGGACCCTAAGGACATCACCAGGACCACAAGGATAGGACAGACCCCCAAGAACTAAAAAAAACACAAATAGAACGCGAAACCTAAGAATAGGATATACACGGACCAGAACCCCTAGAAAATAAACAAATACTAGAAATTACCTAATACCCCTACCACTATGCCAAGAAATATAGCAGCTGGTAAAGCTGCTATAGGACCCGTAAATACCTCCAATAGTAAAACAGTCGCCGTTTTAACCCCCCAGGAAGAGCTCGCAGCAGCTAATACTAAAATTAAACGGCTTTAAGAGCTGCTTAAAACTAGAAACACCCCTACACCTAATAAAGAGTTATTAAATACCTAAAGACTTGCTATAGTCCTTAAGGCCCTAGCCTAATATACAGCCCTAGCATTATTACGGTCCGTAAAGGTTGCGGACCCCCTATTGCTTACAGACGGAACTAACCCTATATTTAATAATTGGAAGCTTTAACTGCAAGATAAGCTTAAAGTTAATATAGACCACTTCCCTACTACCTAAGCTAAAATGGCCTATATCTTCGGCCGTACTAGTAGGGATGCATAAACGCATCTACATCCGCAATATACCTAGGACTTGGCAGACCCCTTCCTCTCTAAAGAAGAGATAATTAACTACCTATCTTCTATTTATAAGGACCCCTATAAGATACAAAACACCCGCCTTAACTATAAAGCCCTTAATATAAAAATGATAGAGACCTTCTTAGTTTTCTAGACCCGCTTTCTACACCTAGCCAGACAGGCTTAAATCCCCCAGGAAGATTTAATGCCAGACCTCTTTAATAAGCTTACCCTAGACCTACAGCGCGCCGTACTGCTGGTTTATACTACTATATAAACGCTAAAGGAACTTACAAACTAGTGCCTAGCTATTAACTAGGGCCTCCGCCAAATTAAGGCACATGCTAAACAGTATAAGACTAGAAGCTCTGCCAACTAGAATATAAGTACTACAAAAACAGGCCATAGCGCCCTAGTAAGATCTGCAATCCCTATAGCACCAACTATACCACCTGCCGTTAACCTAGCGGCTAGCCATATAGCTAGCCCTATAGCGGGTCCAGTAAATACTTAACCTATATATAACAACTCCTATAGACAGGCCCTTAGCAATTAAGGAGCCTGCTTCTTATACAGCCAAAAAAACCACTTTATAAAGAACTACCTAATAGCGGTAAAGACAAACAAGGTCCTATTAATTTAGGAGGATAGTATAGAGTTAAAAAAAGAGGAACCCTAAAGTAAGACTCCTCTTTAGGGTTAAAAGGAATTAATATATTACATATTAATCTAGGTTAGCTAGTTGGTAGAAGAAGCTATACTATCCCTTATACTTTATTCCGCAATAGATATTAAGTTTTAACCTCTACTTTAGCTAACTCTAGAGCAAATACCTTTACCTTAATAGATATATAGTATGCTATAAAGCTAGCTAACTTTTTAAATATACCCCTTAAAGAACTGCCCCAACCAATTCCTATTCGCGGGTATAACAGACGAATAGGACTACCCATTATAACTATCTTATAGATTTACCTCCGTATAGATAGATAAAGGTAGTATAATATCCCCTTTCTTATTACGGACCTAGAAAGCCACAATATAATCTTAAAAAGAAAATAGCTAGCCTATTTAGGCTTACTGTGACGGCTCGCACAAATGCCTCTAAACCGAAGCTTGTGGATTGCTATCTTGTAAAGATACTAAGCTAAGGAGAAGAAGAAGGGAAGAGGAAGGTCGTTAGGGGCTAATATACAGGGGGCGCCAAGGCGCTAGTAGTAAGCGATATCCGAATGCGGCAGGTGACGTGCCCTAGCACCATCACACTTACAGCTTAACATACAGAGTAGACGGCTTGTCTGGCCCAAAACTCTACCCCCAATACCTTCTTTTATAAAGGAAATTAGCATTACAATAGAAAATCTTATACGGCTATAGATAGATACTATTTACCAGGCTAATGCTATGCGTAGGGACTAGGTCTTTAAGAAAGATATATAGCTTAATTTGTAACGGGTTTATATACTACGCCGCCCCTAGACTACTAATATTATACCACTAGCACTAGAAACCTAGAAAGTTAGTAATAAGCTAACTAACTTAGGCCCTATATAGCTATAAAGAATAGCAAGAAATATTAGACGCTGTACTAAATATATAGACTAAAAGGATAACTTATAGAAAATAGAACAGGAGCTAAGAAGGGCTATAAACCCTCTACCGCAAAATATAGTCTATAAAACGTCCATAAAAAAACCTACAAACCTCCCACTAGTTAATATCTGCTATATTAGTGCCATAGGGTTCTACCAGAACTTAAAATAGCCTAATACCGTTGCCTTTATAACTAGCTTATATAAAATTAACCAGATAATTAAAGACAAGGAAGTCCTAGCCTATAACTAGCTTAGTGGGGAAAGTAAGCTTATAGATAAGAAGCTAGTAGAACAGAAACTACTCCATTAATACCGGGAATTTAAGGATGTGTTCTCTAAGGCAGCATCCAATATACTCCCGCCTTACCGACCGTACAACCATAAGATTAAGATTAAGCCTAATAAAGAAAACACCCTTAGTTATAGCCCCCTCTGCTAGCAATCTACTAATAAGCTATAGGCCACTAAGCAATACCTTATTAATAACCTTAATAAGGGCTTTATTAAGCATAGCTAAGTCCCCTTTACCTTATCTATTCTCTTTACAAAAAAGCTAAACGGCAGACTCTATTTCTGCATTAACTACTATAAACTAAACCATATAACCCGCAAAGACTAATATCCACTGCCCTTACTTAAAGAAACACTGGCCTATATAAGTAAGGCTAAGATTTTTATAAAGCTTAATATCCACCAGGCCTTTTACTAAATTAGAATAGACCCCAGATCTAAGAATCTTACTATATTTTAGACCCGCTATAGATTATATAAATATAAAGTACTACCTTTTAGACTAACTAACGGACCGGCTATATACCAACAATATATAAATAACGTACTCTTTAACTACCTTAATAACTTCTATACAGCCTACCTAGATAATATTATAATTTACTCTAAAAATAAACTGGAATATAAGGAGTATGTCTATAAAGTTCTATAACGGCTCCATAAAGCTAGTCTCCAGGCTAATATTAGGAAGTTAAAATTTAGTGTTAAGCGCACTAAGTACCTAGGGTTTATTATTAGTATAAACGGAATTAAGGCAGACCTAGAAAAAACGGCTATAATTAACTAGTGGACACCCCCACGGACCATAAAAAGGGTATAATCATTTTTAGGTTTCTATAACTTCTACTAATACTTTATTAAGAACTATAGTAGGATCACCTAGCCCCTTAACCGTCCTACTAGGAAAGACCAGCCCTTCCACTTTAACGCCATATATAGGCAGGCCTTTAATAAGCTTAAAAAACGGCTAGTATCAGCTCCCCTACTTGCCCACTTTAACCTAGAATAGCCCTTAATGCTAAAAACTAATGCCTTAAATAGTATAATAGCTAGTGTCTTTTCCTAGAAGCAACTAGACGGAAAATGGCATCCTATTATATACTATTTAAAGACTATAATAGATGCTAAGCTAAACTACCACATCTATAACAAAGAAATGCTGGCTATTATCTCTAGCTTTTAGTACTAGTGTGTACAGCTAAAAGGGACCCCTAAGCCTATTAAGGTGGTTTTAGATTATAAGGCCTTAGAATACTTTATAATAATAAATGTTACAGATAGCTTAAGTACGATGTTACGACTACTTAGAGAAGAGTCGGAGGAAGCTAGTTAGTTAATATAGGTATAGTCCAAGATGGAGCTGGTAGAACTATGTGATAAGGAATAGTAACCAAGGTCACATGGTTGATCTATAATCTATAGGATTAGGGGAATGTGGGATCTGTAAACAGATTAACGGATTAACGGATTAATGGATTAGCAGAGCGAAGGGATTTCTTAGGCGTATAGTTATATATTTAAAGGACTATAGTCCCTACCCAGATAGTTCTCTCTTTGTAGTGAATCTTAGAATATAATTAGAGTTAATCTATTGGGCAACCACTCCACTAGTTGTTATTACGTTGTTAATACTATTCTTACCTACATACCTAGCCCAATAATAGGACCTACCGTAGTTCCTACTATAAGGTTCCGTTACACATTTACTACTAAGGTTACGGTATTAAATAAAGGTCGAATAACATGCCACCTAAAGCACCAGTTATAACAATATTGATGGCAGCTATAACCTTAGGACTAGGAGATACTAGTATAGCGGATATAGATTCTTAAGTAGTTACACAAGGTTAGTTATAAGAAATGGTTAATTACTTATAAGATAATAGTAGGATACTTAAAGAACGCATTAATGGAATTGGAGTAGTAAAGGTTAAGTTACCTTTAATTAAACAGTTCTTAGGAGAGAGGTTAAAGCTTAAAGGGTTTCTTACGTAGATGTATTTTAAGGTTATACAGGAAGGAGCGAAGTTAGCAACACCTATAGATTAGGTAGTGTACGCAGGACTATTTTTAATAGGAAGAGCTTTAGAGTGGTTTAAGCCTTACCTTATAGAGATACAAGCAAATGGTGTGATAACTACTAACCCAGACATACGGTATGTGTTTGTAAGTTAGAACGGATTTATAGAACGGTTAACGTAAATATTTAGAGACCCTAAAGCAACCACAACCGCGGAATAAAAACTTCAAAACTTAGTACAATATACGTTAGTAATTAAGTATATAACGCAGTTTTAAATACTAGCTATATAGGTTAAGTGGAATAATAGGGCGCTTATGGCACAGTACAAGCAAGGACTTAAGGTAAAAGTCTAGGATGTAATTATCCTAATAGAAGATGCGGATACTTTAAGAGAGGTAATAAACTAGTTAATAAAGATTAATAATAGGATCTATTAAAGGGAATAAGCTAAAAAAGGGTAAGATAGAGTTCTATAGTTATATAAGGCGTAGAGCACGCAATAATAGATATAAAGTTAAAAACTATAGAATGGCGCAGAGCTAATGGACCTAAGTGGTACTAAAGAAACCTAAAGGTGGGAAAAGAAACTATAGAAACCTAGAGGTTAAGGATCTAGTAATTAAAGGACCTAGGAGTAGAGGCTAAACTAGGGATTTTAGCAGCAGAAGACATTTAGGCGGACTTTATAATAAGAAAAATGGTTTAAAGATAGGGCTTGCATAAATTGCGGAAAATAAGGTTATTTCGCCAGAGACTATAGAGGTGGTTAAAGTAATTACGCAGTAAAGGGAACTAGGCTAGCAGACGGCATATATATATAGAGGGATAACAGTACACTGCAAGGAATAAAAGAATGTTCAATTAACAGTTTCGCGTTTTGTTATAATAACACATGCTAAATTTATAAGGACGCTAAGTATAGCATAAGCTATTGGCTATAGGAGCTATTATTATCTAAGTTTAGAGGAACCAATAAACTAGCTTATAGATCGGATATTAAAGATAATAAGTTCAATATAGGCGAAGCATTTACTAATAATAAGGCAATAAAGGCAGCTTACTAGGAGTATATAAACCTTAGAGAAGTTAAAATAGAAGTAGAAACTAAGACTATTATAGAACAAGGTTTAATAACGGGTATTATAATACCGTTAAATATAATTTCCATTGCTTTATGAGATAAAAGGAGTAATGTTTAAAGAAAACTAAGCAAGTAGATAACTGTTAGTGCTAGCTTATTACTTAATAAAGGCAAAAGGCTATAGGCTTAAGATTCTTAAGAAGAGATATAAGAAGCTTAAGATTTTTAAGATAAGATAAAACACACCTAAGGACCTATAACGGACAAAAACTGATAGAAAAGGGCAGCTACTTAGTTTACAGATAAATGAATAAGTATAGGACGCAAGTTTAAGAACTATAAGTTTAGGGAATGAATAAGAACGTTAGCAATCTTAGGTAAACGTAGTGTTTAGCCTAAAGATTAAATAGTTAATACCAGGATTAAGAAGCAAGATAATTATAAAGATCTAGCTATAAGACGCAGAAAATAAGAAACTATAGATAAGTTTAGGATAAGAATTATTATATGGTAAGAGTAAAAGCTAAATAAGAGGTTAGCTATGCCAGGTTATATAAGGGATAGAGCACCTATATAAAGAGTTACTAATAGGCCAAGTGCAGGGACACCTAGGGTAAAATGGTTAAACGAACTAGAACAAGAAGAGGGTCTAGATATCCTAACTAGGTTTAAAGAAAGATATACTAAAGAATGTTATAATATAGCGATAATAAGGTACTTTCTAATGGATAGACTATATACACTAAACCAGTTGTATGGAAAGTGGTATAGGTAACAACACAACAATAAATAGGAAGATTTTTATATATAGCTAGACAAAAAAGTTGTTTAAGACTAACCTATTACAGAAAAACGCATAAGTTATATTAAAGGAGCATTAATTATAATATTAAGGAACCTAAAAGAGGGATCTAGGGACTAGAGAAGTAAATAACAAATTTTAGTACCTATAGCAGAGATACTAGTAATTAGGTTAACTAGGTATAGATTTAAACTTAAGGATAAAGATAAACTAAGAGTTAACCTAAAATATATAGCGTATTATATACTATTGTGGATAGCTTATATGGATAACACATGTAACATATATAGAGCACTAAAAAATAAGAACTAGAAGTACCTAGTAAGGATATATTAGGCACCCAAGGAAAGGCGGTTTAGGAATGCTAAGTATATATATAAATAGCACCTAGTAGAAGTATAAGGTTAAGGAGACTTAATACTTTAACCAGGAAGATTCCTTATAGAAGAATACCTAGACGGATAATAGTAGTAGGAGTGCCTAGAGAACACTTGTCTATGGTATATAAAGGAAAAGAAATAAACTAAGTATTGGCCTAAGATGGACTAAGTATAGGCAGGATCTAGCAGCCAAGAGTTAGGAAAAGGGGAGGCGTATAGGACTAGAGGGAACCAGTATTAGAGCTTTAGACCCTTAAAGGAATCTAAGGACGACACCTAAACTTATAAGTTAAGTAGCAAGATTAGCAGTTTAAAGCGTTAGTAGATAGTAGAGTAATTAGGAACTATATATCACTAAAAGCAGTAGAAAGGATAGGGTTACTACATAGATAGAAGAAACACCTATATCTACTTATAATAATTTCAGGAGATCAGATAGCCTATAGAGAAGGTATTATTAATCTCAAAATAGAACCTATTTAGTTAACTATTAAAGGGAGACCAGTTAGAATGTCTTTTAATATCCTACTATTAGGACAGGACAAGGCGATACTAGGAATACCTTGGTTATAGGAGTACAATCTAAAGATTAATTAGGTTATAGGTTAGGTTAATATTAAGGATACTTAATAGTATAAAGTGCGATAGTAAACCAAGTTGGTATAGTACTAAGTCAGAGCAATATATAAAGAGGCTAAGTGAGGCTTAAGTTATATACTAAAAAGATACTACAAGTATAGTAAGAAGTTATGGTTACTAGAAAGTAAAAAGCTGTTAAAGTATATAGTATGGGACTATAAGATAGAGTTAGAAGAGGGAATAAGTCTAAAGTTCTTTTTAATCTATAAGCTTACTAAAACAGAGTTAGTAGCGCTTAAAGAGTTTATCCAGGAGAACTTATATAAGGGATATATTAGACTATCATAATTATTAGCAGGATATCCAGTACTATTTATTCTAAAGAAAAACAGAAAACTTAGGATGTGTATAGATTATAGACAGTTAAACAGCATTACTAGAAAGGATAGATATCCTTTACCCTTAATTAGCGAAATCTAAGATAGGATAGGCAATGTAAAGATCTTTACAAAGATAGATTTAAGGTAGGCATACCATTAGATTAAGATTAAGGAAGGCAATAAATAGAAGGCAGCCTTTAGGTCAAAGGAAGGACTATATAAGCTATTAGTTATGCAATTTAGGCTTATAAACACACTAGTAATGTTCTAGAAGCAAATTAATAGTGTGTTAGGAGAATACCTAGATAAGTTTATTATAGTATATCTTAATAACATTATCATTTACTTAGAGAAAGAGGAAGAATATAGAGAATATATCAAATAGGTCTTAAAGAGACTATAGGAAGAATAGATGTTAGTAGCAATTAAGAAATACGAGTTCTTTATAAGGAAAACTAATTTTGTAGGATTTGTTATTAAATTAGAAAAGATTAGCATAGACCTAAAGAAAGTTAAAGCTATAGTAAGTTGGCAAGAACTAGAGAACATTATATAGTTAAGATCGTTTCTAGGGTTTTGTAACTACTATAGGAGGTTTATAGTATAGTGGTTAAAAAGTATTAAGCTATTTACAAGGCTAACAAAGAAAGAGGAACTATAGGTTTAGGGTAGTAAATAGAAGAAGCTATTCTAGAAACTTAAAGAGTTATTTACCTAAGAGCTAATCCTCAAGATCTATTAACCAAAGTTAGAAACGGTTGTTAAGATAGATATATTAGACTTTATACTAGGAGTATATTTACTACAGAGGCACTAGGACACATGGCATCCAGTAATATACTATAGTTGGAAAATGACACCACTAGAGTTAAACTACGATATCTACAACAAGGAGTTATTAGGTATAGTTATAGCACTTAAGGAATAAAGAGCATTCTTATAAGGCATAGAGAAACCATTTATAGTTAAGATAGACTATAAGAACCTTATAGGATTTCTAACAATAAAGGAACTTAACCAAAGACAGGTTAGATGGGCGGAAATACTTACAGAATACCATTTTAAAATTTAGTATACTAAGGGTACAGATAATGCACAAGCAGATACTCTAAGTAGAAAAGCTAAACTATAAAATAATAAAAAGCTATTAGGAGCTTTATTGCGAAAGGATTAAGACGGATTAATTAGGTATAATTATTTAAGGATTATAGTAACCAAGGAAAGTTAGATCTATAAATCACTAGAGAGTAATTAGATATAGAAGATCTAAGAAGCATAGACAGAGGATCTAGACTTAAAGCAATATAAAAATAGAGAAATAATGTATATACCTAAGTCTATTGCAGAGGAGTTTATTAAGGAATTCTATAAAGGAATAACACAAGGACACAACGGAGCTACAGGCTTAGTATTAAGACTTTAAAAGGAGTACATTATTTAAGAAATCTGGGGACTAGTAAGATAAGTTATAAAGGAATGTCCAAATTGCTAAAGGAACAAACTAATAAGGTATAAGCCGTATAGAGGGCTACAACCTATTAAAATACTAGGAAGACCATAGGAGGTTATATTATAGGACTTTATTATTAAGTTACTAAAATTAAAAGATCCTATTATAGGATAAGATTATAACGCGATTTTAGTAATAGTGGACAAGCTAATAAAGTAGGGATACTTTATAGCATGTACTAAAGAGATATTAGTAGAAGATGTCGCTAGAATCTATATAAAAGAAGTATTTGTAAGGCACGGAGCACTAGATAAAATTATATCAGACAGAGATCTAAAATTTATAGTAGTGTTTTAGGAAGGGTTTTTGGCAGAATAGGGAGTTTGCGCAGCAACCTCTATAGCGTATTATCCGCAGATGGATGGATAAACGGAAAGACTAAACTAGACACTAAAATAGTATCTAAGGCACTATATTAATTACGCACAGAATAATTGGGTATTGTTATTACCAGTTACACAGTTTATATATAATACAACACTATAAGAAGGAATGGGGACATCACTATTTAAGGTAAATTACGGATACGAGCTAAGAACGTTGTTATCACTATATTAAGTAAAGAAAACAAGTAGCACAGCTAAATAAAAAATGGAGATGTTAATAAATCTTTATATAGACCTTACGGAAACAGCCAAGCTAGTATAGTAAAGGATAAAAAGGTACTATAATGCTAAGAGATCTAAGGGACCAGATCTTAAGGAGGGAGATAAAGTATAGCTACTACATAAAAATTTTAAGAGTTAACAACTAAGTAAGAAATTGGACCATATCAAACTAAGACCTTTTAAAATTGCGTAAAGAATTTTATTAGTTATATACAAGTTAAACCTACTAGCTAAAATAAAGATCTACCCTATACAGTATATCACAATGCTAGAACTAGCACATGGAGATATTAAGCTACTAGTTTATAAGGTAGACATGTATAGAGGATAAAAAGAAGATAAATAGTAAGTTTCGAAGATCATTAGTTATAAGGACGTAGATGACAAAACGTATAAAGTAAAGTGGATAGGCTATAATAAGACTACCTAGGAACTACTAAGCAACCTAGAGAACGCTATAGGAAAGGTACAGAAGTATTAAAAGAGAGCAAGTTAGGTAGTATTAATAAAGAAAGATCGCAAAAAAATAAGTCACCTAAGGGGGACCTAAGAGGAGCACCTGCCAAGCTACTTGGAGTTATTTCCCTTGCTAGTAAACGCGAGTCTACTTTAGCCTCCTTCGCTTCCAGCTTATAGAGACCCTACTTAACTAGGCGAAACTCCTTAGAGCGAACCTTCTCACGCACCTTCTTAAGACAGGTTAGCTGAGCGAAGGCAGTTTGTTGAAGTTTAAATGTATAAGCAGATGCTTCTAACGCACAGCGTTAAGCCTCTAGCAATAGGGCTAATTCCTTAGCGGAATAATAAAGTTTATTATAGGCGGCCATAAGCAAGCTCTTAAGCCTTTTAGCCTTAGATTAAATATAAGACCCTATAACAAGTTACTTAGGGAATCTAGAGACTGTTACAAGTTATAGGATATATATACTTAGCGTCAAACACAAAGCGAATGTTACAGAGTGATTAAACATTTGACTTAGTGCACTCAGCATAGAAGGATAGTTGGTGACCGAAGGGAGCTGTAATTGCAACGCACACTAACTTCTTATCGGCATAACAGGAATAGGAAGGCATGGCTTTACCTAAAGAAAGAATCTTAAGTACTACACAATTGCGACGATCGGTGGAAGAAGAAGAAGATGCTTTAGGCATAATAAGTAAGGATGTTAACCAGACTGATTAAACAGACATTATACCTTTAGTAGACAACTTGGAGATGTTAGGAATCTTCAAGGACGAAGATAAAGAGGAGGGAGATGGTATTACAGACAGCTTAAGTATAATATTACAACTACTTGGAGAAGAGTTGGAGGAAGCTAGTTGGTTAATATAGGCACGGTCTAGAATAGAGCCGGTGGAACTATGTAACGAGGAATGGTAACTAAGGTTATATAGTTAATCTATAATCTATGGGATTAGGGGAATATGGGATCTATAAACAGATTAACAGATTAATAGATTAACGGATTGATAGAGCGAAGGGATTTCTTAGGCGTATGGTTATATATTTAAAGGACTACAGTCCCTACCCAGATAGTTCTCTCTTTGTAGTAAATCTTAGAATACAATTAGAGTTAATCTGTTAGGCAACCACTCCACTAGTTATTATTATGTTATTGACACTGTTCTTACCTACATACCCAGCCTAATAATAGGACCCACCGTAGTTCCTGCTATAAGGTTCCATTATAATAAAGGCCCTTATAGCCTAGTAGGCACGCTAGGTAGATATCCTATTTTAGTTCCACTTCCTAATTATATATAGGCCAGGCGCAACTAACTATGCAGATGCCCTTATAAGGCGCAAACAAGACCTAAATAACTAGATTGCCGTAAAGATTATATTACGGACCCAGATGCTGCTATGACTAGAGCACCTTAACCCCTAAATATAGGCAGAACTAAATACAGACCCTATAAAGGCTAAAATGTGCCCTATTAACACTATAGAACTTAACCTTATTAATAAACTGCTGTAGGCAAACTGTATGGCCCCTTCCATACAGGAGTACCGCAAAAAAGTAAAGGATGCTACTAGCCTATAGTCCCTTAAAAACGGACTGCTTAAGTACTAAAAACAGCTAGTAGTAGCAGAGAAACAGAATTTACGGACTTAGCTTATTGCCAAAGCATATACTTAGGTCTCTATATGTAACCGACTACCCATTTACCGCCAGAATGCCAATCTGACTCGCCTGCATATTGACTCGCTTACCGACTCGGTTACTGACTTGGTCAAATAACTTAATCAATTACCCCTTATTGTCTACACCTTTTATGTATATATACCACCTGATTTCCATAGATTTAGAATTAAGTCGCTTATTTAATTCTCCCACACTTGCACTGTTACAGTTAT